>ENA-OWZO01000023-OWZO01000023.1-human-gut-metagenome-genome-assembly--contig:-NODE-23-length-182548-cov-26.600790_pt1 | contig 182548 bp, 160 predicted proteins | sample MGYA00249260_ERZ652115 | MGnify/ENA primary metagenome ERZ652115 (study PRJEB26925, sample SAMN05827127) | human gut metagenome | biome: ENVO:2100002; feature: ENVO:00000062; material: ENVO:00002003...
GCAAAGTTAGAAATACTACAGGCAGACTACAATACGCTATCGCGGACGGTTGTACGGATGAAACGTCGAAGCGTTTTTGTATAAATGCACTTGCGTTTAAGGGAAAACGCTTAGGCGTTTTGGTTGAAACGCACTTGCGTTTGATTTCAAACGTCCTTGTGTTTTTTTAAAACGCACTTGCGTTTTCAGGTGAGAGGTAAATCTCATTGAATGAGCATGTTTTCCACTTCTTCCAGACTGCCGTCCGTTTTCTCGGGAGCGACGTGCAGCAGGCGGGCCAGCAGGGAATAAAGCGATACGTTGCGGAACTTCGGGGCTTCATAGCCTTTCTTGAAGTCGGGTCCGCAGGCCCGGAACATTACCTGCATGTCGTCGTAGGTCGGGTCGAAACCGTGAGCACCCGGAAGTGTCTGGGTACCTTCTTCCACCAGCCAGCCCAGGTCGGGCAGTACGATGATGTCGCCCACCCGCGGATTGCTGCCGTAGTGCAGGTAAGCCGGGATGTCTTCTTTCTTCCATACCCGTACGTGGTCCAGTCCCTGCAAGGCCTGATACACCGAGTCGCGGTATTCCGGTTTCGTATAAATCTGTGCCGGCAGGTTGCCGTCAATCAGCGTGTACCATTTCTCGTTCAGCAGGTGCTTGATGGGCACGAAGCGGTCGGCACTCACCGTGGCCATGCCGTGGTCGGCCGTCACAATCAGGTTGATGTCCTTTCCGAAAGGCAGGCTCTGCAGTCCCTCCCACAAGTATCTCATGAGTCCGTCCAGCTCTTCGATGCAGCGGCGTGTTTCCTTGCTGTGCGGACTGTAGCTGTGACCGTACGTGTCGGAATCTTCAAAGTACATCATAATCAGTTGAGGCCTTTCCTCTTCCGGCAGCTTCAGCAACCGCAGTGCTTCGGCCACACGTTCCGTCTGCGTGAGCCGCGGTTTCTGGTCGTACACACGGTAGTAGGTAGGATGCTGTCCTTTGACAGCGATGTCGGAGCCTACCCAGTAGATATTGCCCGTCTTGATGCCTTGCTTTTGGGCCGTAATCCAGATGGGTTCGCCGCCATAGTAGGCGGGGTTGTTGCGAGTTTCCGGCTTGGTCATCTTGTAGACTTCCTTGCGTTCCGGGTCCCAGAACGTATTGGCCACGATGCCGTGATGGTCGGGTAACAGTCCCGTGGCCATGGTGTAATGGTTGGGGAAGGTCTTCGATGGGAAAGAAGGAACCATGGTGGCCTTCACCCCTTCGCGGGCCATCTGGTCGAAGAACGGGGTGTTGTACATTTTAGGATAATCCCAGCGGAATCCGTCGAGGGAAACAATCACGGTGTAGTGTTTTCCGGCCCAGAGAGTGAGGCAGAAACACCAGGCAATGCACAGGGAGATGAATTTTTTCATAAGTCTGGTTTTTGTTTGTAGATGAGAAAAAGAAAGGTGTATTGCCTTTTCGCGGGCAATACACCTTTATGAGAAGGGTCAGTGTTTCATTAGAAAGTCAGTCTTACACCCACCTGGCAGTGCCAGCGTGAGCTGATGTCGCTCTTCTGGATTTCAGCTTTGTTGTAGGTGTATTGTGGAGTACCATCCTTTGCAAAACTCTGAAGCGTCAGCGGAGACAGGTTGTAAGCGGATTCATAGCTTGCGCCCCATTTCTTGTTCAACATGTTGGCAAAGTTGATGATATCGAACGTGAATTCCAGTTTGCCTACTCCCTGCACATTGTAGATGGTCTGAGCCAGGTGCAAGTCGATTTCATGTTCCCAGTTGCTCAGGTTAGAGTTGCGTTCTGCATACTGGCCTCTGTGGTTCTTGGCATAGCTGTCGTTTTCAATCCACTGTTTGAAGGCTTCACGGCTTTGTGCGGCTGTCATGATGACTTTTCCGCTTTCTTCATCCACATTATCTACGAAAGTCATCTTGTTAAGTTCTGCATCTGTCGGGATGTAAAGCAATGAATTGCCTTTCTGTCCGTCACCGTTGAAGTCTGATTTTTCGTTCATAGTCAGGCTGTAACGGCTGCCCGAGAATCCATTGTAAATAACAGCGATGGTAGTGCTGGTCCATCCGTTCCAGTATTTCGGACTGCTATAAGAAGCCTGAACCATGACACGGTGAGGAATGTCAAACTTGGAGAAGCCCAATTCGTTAGGCGAGTTGGTGTCTACTGAATAGTTGTATTTCCAGTTAGAGTAAGCTACAGAGCTTGTACCATCGTTCACGGATTTGGCATGTCCGAAAGTATAAGATGCAGACATATCCAAACCAAAGTTGAAGTGTTTCTCCAACAAGGCTGACAACGCGTAGGTGTATCCTTTGTTGGTGTTCTTCAAGTTAATAATACTATAGTAACTGCTTTGAGCTTTGTTGTAGTAGGGGGCTGCAGATGCTTCTACACCTGGAATGGCATATACTTTTTCACCATTGTTTGTCAGTGCCAGGTTTTCAAAGAATACGTTGTTCATCGTCTTTGAATAGACACCTTCCAGGGTCATCTTCACGTCGCCCGGTAATTTTTGTTCCCATGCGAGGTTGGCACGGAATACCTGCGGATATTTGAAATCTTTTGATACTGTTACGATATCCGGGCTAAAATAACCACTTCCGGAGTTTGCTCCTGCCATGGGGTCATTGGCATATTGTCCTAATGAGGGAGCAGTGTGGGTATGGTTTTTACCGTCTTTAGGTTCAATGGTTGTACCCTTGCTTTCCATACCGGTGTTGTTGAAGGCATTTGACAGCCATACAAACGGAACACGGCCGGTGAAAATACCTACACCGCCACGTAACAGGGTATTGTGAGAATCGTTGGTGTACCAGCGGAAGCCTACACGCGGTGAGAACAGCACTTTCGCACTTGGATTTTCACCTACGCGTACGTTGAAACCTTGCTGTGCGGCATATTCGTTGAAAGTCGGGTTTTCGGTCGGATTATTGAAAATTACCGGAATATCAATACGCAGACCGTAAGTTAAATTAAAGTTAGTACTTACATCCCATTTATCCTGTGCGTAGAAGCCGAACTGACCGGATTTCATAGCGGGTGCCCAACGAGTATCTCCTCCTGTCAAATCAGGATCAGTATATTTGTAAGAGAATTTGTAAGGCTGGTCGTCCAGAAAGTGCTGAAGGTCGGCATAATACCAGGAACCATTTACTGCTTGGATAAACAGGTTTTTCATTCGGTAGATTTCATTGTGTGTACCGAAAGTCAGGGTATGGTTACCTAAATACCATGAAAGGTTATCTTCGAAGGTATAGATGTCCTGATCTAGATAATTGGCTCCAGATGAATATTCCGTACCAATATTGGCCGTAATGGCTGTAGTTTGGTCGCCACCTAAAATATCATCGATTTGAACAGTAGGACCTTGATAGGCTACGTTACGGTGGTCACGGATGAAGCTGGCAGAAGCACGGAGTTCGTTGTACAGGCTCTGGCCCAGGTGAGAGTTCAATTCGGCTACGATAGAATTGGTCTTGTTGTTCATACGGTAACCGCTGTTGTTGAAGGTATAGGTGGTAGAACCCAAGCTGTAGTTGTCATCGTATGAGTTGTTGTGCTGGTAACGCAGCGCCAGTTTGTGGTTCTGGTTGATGTTCCAGTCGATACGGGCCAACAGGCCGAATGATTTGTTTTCGATGTCGGGCTGTCCGTAGCCTTCCTGGATGCCGGTCAGCTTATAGTACTGGTCAGCAATCTGTTTGGCCACATCGTTGGTGATATAGCTGTCTGTATATCCCGGATATACGCTTGACGGATACGATTCCTTCTTGGCTTCTGCACTTACGAAGTAGAACAGTTTGTCTTTCACGATGGCACCGCCCAATGTTCCACCGTAAGTACGGGTGTACTGCTGGGTGAGCGGAGACTTTTCATAATCGCGTACGGCACTGTATTTGCCATACATGTTCTGGTTGTTGAAGTACGTGTAGGCAGAACCGTGTGTGGTGTTGGTACCCTGCTTGGTGATGGCGTTGATACCCCCACCGGTAAATCCGCTCTGGCGTACGTCGAAGGGAGCTACAACTACCTGGATTTCCTGGATGGCATCCATTGAAATCGGGTTGGCACCCGTCTGGCCACCGTTGGTTCCGGATGCAGACAGACCGAACACGTCGTTACTTACCGTACCGTCAATCTGGAAACTGTTGTAACGGTTGTTTGAACCGGCAAATGTGATACCTCCGTTCTTGGAAGTCATGGCCATCGGCATGTTCTTCACGATGTCGTACACGTTACGGTCGACTGTCGGAGTGTTTTCAATTTTCTGTGTGGAGAAGTTGTGGGCTGCTCCAGCATTGGCTTTGGCATCGGCTACGACTACCACCTCGTCCAGCAGTTCTGAACTTGGTTTCATTTCGGCGTTCAGACTGAGGGTGTTACCCAGTTCAAGGGAGATACCCGTGTAAGTCGTCTTGTTGTAGCCTACATAGGAAATTTCAATTTTGTAAGGACCTCCGGTACGCATACCTTGGATGGTGTAGCGTCCGTCTACGTTGGTGACTGCCCCATAAAGCGTACCTGAAGGTTCGTGAACGGCTACCACTGTAGCGCCAATAACCGGTGCTTTGGTTTCATCGAGAACTTTTCCGCTGATAGCAGAAGTGGTTACCTGAGCATTTGCGCCTACCGCTACGGCTGAAACGACCAATGCTGAAAACAGGAATTTGGAATGATGTACCATAAAATTTAGATTAAATGAATTGTAAATCTATTTTTAGCGTTTGTCAGTTTAAAGTCAGTCTAATGTTAAATAGTGTCTGATTGTCAGAACTTTTCGACTGCAAAGTTAAAAAATCTTTTCAACCCGTAGAATTAACGCTGGTGTTTTAACAAATCGGTCAAGGAATAATTAACTTTTTTATCCTAAAAAAGTGGATGCGTATGGTTGTGTCACGTCTTCCAGCTGTTGATTCTGTGGGGATTACATTCGAAGACAGACTTGTAATTGTTTTGTAATTTGTTGAATTGACGGGGAGACTTTTCTACTTGTTACTGCATAGATTCTGCATTTATTCTCGTTTTAATTTATAAGTTAGTTTTCCGGACTTTTGTTTTTTTGCGTATTTTTGCGGGCGGAAAAAAGGTATAAATAGGAATATGAGGCGAAAATTGGAGGAAAACAAAGGGATACCGGCCGGGTTGTTATGGATGTTGGCCATTATATCCGGATTGTCGGTGGCTAATCTGTATTACAACCAGCCGTTGCTGAACCGGATCAGTGAGGATTTGGCGATTTCGGAGTTTACGGCGAACCTGATACCGATGACTACGCAGATTGGTTATGCGCTGGGATTGCTGTTCATCATTCCGCTGGGCGATTTGTATAAGCGCAAGCATATCATTGTGGTGAATTTTCTGTTGCTGGTGGCAGCTACGTGCAGCATTGCTTCTTCCACGAACGTGGCCTATATTCTGGCCGCTTCGCTGGTGACGGGCATCTGTTCGGTGATGCCGCAAATCTTTATTCCGATAGCGGCACAGTTTTCGCTCCCGGAAAACAAGGCTCGCAACGTGGGTATGATGGTCAGCGGCCTGCTGACGGGAATTCTCGGTTCCCGGGTGGTCAGCGGATTTGTAGGCGAATACTGGGGATGGCGTACCATGTATTATATTGCGGCTCTCCTCATGTTGCTGTGTATTTTTCTTGTACTTCGGGTATTGCCCGACATGCCGTCGAATTTCAAGGGCACTTATGGCGGTCTGATGAAGTCGTTGTTTACGCTGTATCGTGACCATCCGACCATCCGGATGGTGTCTGCGCGGGCCGGTTTCTGCTTTGGAAGTTTTCTGGCTTTGTGGGCTTGCCTGGCTTTCAAATTGAGCGGAGAGCCTTTCCATGCCGGGAACAATGTGATAGGGATGCTGGGGCTGTGTGGCATTGCAGGTGCGCTCACGGCTTCTTTTGTGGGCAGCCTGGTGCATCGGCTGGGCGTGCGTTTCTTCACTTATCTGGGCTGTGGGCTGATGATGCTGGCCTGGGCGGTGATGTATGTTTTCCAGAATTTCTATCTGGGCTTTATCGTGGGCATTGTGGTGATAGATATCGGTATGCAATGCATCCAGATAAGCAACCAGACGTGTGCCTTGTCGCTGGCACCGAAGGCGACCAATCGGGTGAATACGATTTTTATGACAACATATTTCGTGGGTGGCTCACTGGGAACTTTCCTGGCCGGTACATGCTGGCATGCGTTTGGCTGGGCCGGAGTGACAGGGGCTGGTATCGGGCTGGCGGCAGTGTCTCTGCTGATTACGCTCTTTTCCCGGAATTGACTTTAATAGGAGAAATGTAAGATGAAAAAGAATGTGATTTATCTGAACGACTGGCTGGCCATTCATCCATATACGACCGTGTGTCCATCGGACGGGTTCTTTGTGGAACTGGCTAACCGGCTTTATACAGTATGCGATTTGGAAGAGGTGCCGGAGTCGTACCGGAAGAAAATATGTCTGTATGCGGCTGCATACTTGGAAGATATGGTGTCGGGGCTGGGATTGTGGCAGGCTTTCCTGACGGCTCATACCCGTTTGTACGGGCGGTGTCTTCCTTTTTATCCCATCGGGAAGAATTATGTGAAGGGGGAGGTGAATGAAGAAGACCTCTGTTTTCTGATTTGGAACACGTGGCAGAAGGCTTTGTTCAAGCATCCGTATGTGAATCCGCTGGATGGGCGTATTTTGCGGCAGGCAAGAGCGTTTCTGCCGGTGATGGAAGAGGTGTATGAGCAGGCACCGGAAAATGAGTCGCTGCAGGGGTATTTTGCTGGGTATGCGGATGAAAAGGAAGCCGACCGGAAACTGACCTGGCTGTTTGGCCATACGTATCTTACGGAACCTTCCATGTGGCCGTATATCGACCGGGTGACACCGACCGACCGCTTTATTGTGCCGGTAGGGCCTTTGGCGTTGTTCTTGCATGAATGGATTGATTTGCTGGCCGGCAAGCAGTCGGGTGTGTGGAAGTCAGTGCCGGGATTGTATCCGGAAGAGCCTGTGGTGCCGGATACGGTCTTGGAAAAGAATGAGGAAATCTACCGGTTGTTTACGTTGTGGACGGGTGGAAGACGGATTATCTATCTGAATGGGTATGATTCGTTGAAGCGTTTTCTGGTGGAGATTCTCCAGTGGCCGGACGATGAAAATCACACGTTGCCGCAGATGAAGGCCAACCGCAACTTTGTGTTGATGGTGGATGAGAAGAAGGGACTTTTGCTGGCAAAGGATGTGTGTGAGTATATTGCCGATGCGGAGAATCCGTTTTACAATCAGGAGGAGGCTTCGCGTAATGCTTTCCGTATGCTGACCGAAGAAATGCTGTGTCCGCCCGATTTGCTGACGTATTGCATTTGTGAGAACTTGCTGCCGGATGCGGAATTACCCGAGGTGGGAGAGAAGATGCTGGTGAAACTGAATGCTGACTTTATTGCCCGTCATTCCTTGTTGTATTATTACCGGGGAGATTGAGTGGAAGGTGATTTTATGACATAAAAAAAGCACGAATCAAATTCGTGCTTTTTTTGTATATTATCGAGGATATAGGATTAGCAAACTTTGTGTGAACCGTCACTGATTACTACATCATATACTTTCGGGCTGCGGCCGAATTTTTCTTTGAAGCGTTCTTTGGCAGTAGAGATGAAGGTTTCATACAGTTCGTTCTTTACCAGGTTGATGGTACATCCGCCGAATCCGCCACCCATCACGCGTGAACCGGTAACTCCGCAGTCGAAGGCAATGTCGTTCAGGAAGTCAAGTTCTTCGCAGCTTACTTCATACAGCTTGCTCATGCCGTGGTGTGTTTCGTACATCTTCTGGCCTACTGTTTCGTAGTCACCTTTTTCCAATGCATCGCACACATCCAATACACGCTGGATTTCTTCGATGACGTATTCCGCACGCATGTAGTCTTCTTGAGTCACTTCTGCTTTCACTTCATTCAGCATGTCCATTGTGCAGTCTCTCAGGAATTCTACAGTCGGATGGTTCTTCTTGATGGCAGCTACTACTGCTTCGCAGCTCTGGCGGCGTTTGTTGTAAGCTGAAGAAGCCAGTTCATGTTTTACGACTGAATCCACCAATACCAAACGGTATCCGTCCGGTCTGAACGGGAAATACTGATATTCCAGAGAACGGCAGTCCAGACGAATCAGGTGGCCTTCCTTACCGAATACAGAAGCAAACTGGTCCATGATACCGCAGTTCACACCGCAATAGTTGTGTTCAGTTGCCTGACCTACTTTAGCCAGTTCGAATTTGTCAATCTTGTTGTCACCGAACAGGTCGTTCAATGCAAAAGCGTATGTAGATTCCAATGCAGCAGAAGAAGACATTCCGGCACCCAGAGGCACATCACCTGCAAATGCAGTGTTGAAACCTTTCACGTCTACTCCGCGTTTGATCATTTCACGGCAAACACCGAAAATATAACGTGCCCAGCTTGCCTTCGGGGCATCTTCTTCGTTCAAGCCAAATTCTACGTAGTCTTTCAGGTCGATGGAGTAAGCGCAAACTTTATCTTTTCCGTTCGGTTTGATTTCGGCTACCATTCCTTTGTCTACAGCTCCCGGGAATACGAAACCTCCGTTATAGTCTGTGTGTTCACCAATCAGGTTGATTCGTCCCGGAGAAGTATATACTGAGCCTGTTGTACCGTCAAAATGCTTGATAAAGCGGCTTCTTACAAATTCTATGTCCATAATGATAAAAATTTAAAGGTTAATATTAAAAAGCATATCCGGTCCTGGCATGCAAGACCGGACAGCCGGATTTATTCTACAGGAATATCTTTGTTTACATTCTTGCAACCTGTTATACCGTAGAACAACAGATAAGCAAGCATAGCTACAATCAGCCAGTAGCTGGCCATATAACCTACTGCATCGGAGATGACTTGTTGCAGCAACGGGAAGATTCCACCACCTACTACCATCATCATAAAGATTCCGGAAGCTTGTGCGGTGTATTTACCTAATCCTTCTACAGCCAGGTTAAAGATACCTCCCCACATGACGGAAGTACACAGACCACAAAGAACGAGGAAGAGAGCACTTACCGGAACCGATGGCGTTTTCATAGAGTTCATGACATCGGTAGTAGTCAGGTGTGATTCCTGGAGCAGGTCTGCGTAGGGAGCGATAGCTTCTTCTGTCGGGTTGCTGACAAAGGTTGCAATTTCTTCGGCAGGAACACCGGCATTGGCCAGAATTTCAGAAGTCTTGGCTACCGGGTCGTACACTACGGTAGGTACATTGAAACCTACGCTCTTCGGAGTGAAGATAGCAATAATGGTGAAGATAATGGCAGTGACAGACACTGTAATAAGCTGTGCGCGGGTTGAAACTTTTCCACTGATGATACTACTGGTCAGACGACCCACCAGCATCAACAGCCAGTAAATTGCTGCGATGGCGCCGCCGATAGCTGCACCGTTGGTCAGGATTCCGGCTCCCTTTTCACTGGAGTCGGCCAGGTAGAAGTTTAATGTACCCGGAATACCGATTTCAATACCTACATAAATGAAGATACCGATAACTCCCAATACTGTATGACGGAAGCTCCAAGGGCTATGAGAGAATTTTTCTTTAGCTGCATTGTCGCCTTTCTTTCTCATGTGAGGTTCCGGAATGGATACGAAAGAAATCACGATGAAAGTGAAAGCGAATACACCCATGGCGATGAACAAAAGTGGAGCCACATCAGACATGGCTGTTTTCGGAGTCACTGTACCAATCAGCACGCCCACGAAGAGCGGTGTCAGTGTACCAGCCAATGAGTTCAATGCACCACCTGTCTGAATCAGCTGGTTACCTTTGTTGCCGCCACCTCCTAACAGGTTCAGCATCGGGTTGACTACTGTATTCAGCATACATACGCTGAAACCGCAGATGAAGGCACCCAACAGATACACGATGAAGTTCAGTTTGATGGAATATTCACCTAAAGAAAATACATCTACGTCAGCGCCGAAAAGACTTGACAGATATTGTACCAGCAAGCCGGCGAAACCGACTGCCATGGCAATCAAGGATGTTTTCTTATATCCGATTTTTACCAGCATGTTACCGGCAGGAATACCCATAAAAAGGTATGCCAAGAAGTTCATCATGTTACCCATCATACCTAATGTGTTTGCACCGGCATACTGGTTTTTCCAGATGGTACCAAACGGTGCAGCCAGATTGGTAACAAATGAAATCATCGCAAACAGAAAGAACATCGTAATGATTGCGATGACGTTAGTTTTTTGTTTTTGTTGTTCCATGGTTTAAATTGAAAGTGTATTAAGTTATAATTAGATTGTTTCTTCTATGTGTTATTTTTCTACCCCGAATTTATAAACTGTAACTTGATGATAGGTGTCTTCTGGTTTCAGTACGACGGAAGGGAAATGTCCTTTGTTGGGTGAGTCTGGGAAATGTTGTGCCTCAAAGCAGATGGCGCTTCTGGCCGGGAATGTGGCTCCATGGTAGCCGGTGAAGCCGTTGTGCCAGTTGGCTGTGTAGACTTGTACTCCCGGTTCGGTGGTATAAACTTCCAGCGTACGTCCGCTTTCCGGTTCTACACATTTGGCTGCGAATACCAACGCATCTGTTTCCCGTTTGTTCAATACGTAGCAATGGTCATAGCCGGCTCCGTTGATGAGTTGCTGGAAAGGTTCGTTGATACGGCTTCCTACCGTATGCGGGGTACGGAAGTCCATCGGCGTTCCTTCCACTTTTAAAATTTCCCCTGTTGGGATAGATACTTCGTCGATGGGAATATAATAGTCTGCATTGATAGTGACGATATTGTTGTCAACGGTCGGTGTCGGATTGTTCAGACCGGCCAGGCTGAAGAAAGCATGATTGGTCAGGTTGATGAGAGTCTTTTTGTCCGTGTTGGCCACGTAGGTAATGACCAGTTCGTTGTTCCCGGTCAGCGTATAAGTGACGGTGACATCCAGATTTCCCGGGAAACCTTCTTCACCATCTTTGGAAAGGTAATGCAGGCTTACGGTATGTGCTTCTTCCTGCTTGGCATCCCATACGCGGGCATGGAAACCAGTGGGACCTCCGTGCAGGGAGTTGGGACCGTTATTGATGGTCAGCTTGTATTCCTTTCCATCCATCAGGAAACTTCCCTTGGCGATGCGGTTGCCGTATCGTCCGATCAATGTACTGAGGAAAGGTTCGTGACTGTTGATTACGTGGTCAATACTGTCGTGTCCCTGAACTACATTGGCCAGTTCCCCGTTTTTGTCTGGCATCATGATGGCTAAGATCGCTCCCCCGTAGTTTGTAATGGCAACTTCAGCGCCCTTTTGATTTGAAAGAATAAACAAATCTGTTTCTTTTCCGTCGATTGTTTTTTGAAAATCTGCTCTTTTTAAGCCGCTTAAATTATTTTCTTTGTAAAATGTGTTATTCATATTATTAAAATCTTTTTAGTTCACACATCATTTTGTTGTGCAAATAAAAAGATTTTCTCCAACATACCCAAACATTTTTCAAAGAAAGAATACGGTTTATTTATTTAAAGAAAGTAAATCGGCTACAATAAAACTGCTTCCTCCCACAAATATGAAATCATCGGGCTGGGCTTGATGACGGGCAGCCTCGAAGGCTTCTCCTACATGTGGGTAGGCATTTCCGTGCAATCCGAAGCTTTCTCCTAAAGCTTTCATTTTGTCACAAGGAAGTGCCCGTTTCACACTGGCCTGAGTGAAGTAATAATGTGCCTCTTTGGGAAGCATGGAAAGTACGCCGCTCACGTCTTTGTCGTTCACCATTCCAATCACGATGTGCAGGGTTTGATACGTCTGTCGGCGAAGCTGCTCTGTGATGTATTGCATGCCGCCCACGTTGTGTCCGGTGTCGCAGATGATGGTGGGGTGTTCTCCCAGTTTTTGCCAGCGTCCCATCAGTCCGGTCAGTTCACAGACGTGCAGGAAGCCTTCCCGCACATTTTCTTCCGTGAGGCGATAGCCTGCAGCGGGAAGCCGGCGGATGGCGGAGAGCAGGGTGTTGGTGTTCTTCAACTGGCACAGTCCGCCCAGTTCACCCTCCAGATTGGCATAGTCTGCCGTTTGGTAGATGTAGTGCATGGCCTCGTTGCGCGTAGCATCGAGGAGCAAGTGCTCGTCTTCGGCAAATACGATGGGAGCGCCTACAGCTTCTGCCTTGGCCTGAAAGACCGGTCGGGTTTCTGGAGTGGTTTCTCCGATGATGACCGGAACGCCTTTTTTGATGATGCCAGCTTTTTCGGAGGCAATCTTTGCCAGCGTGTTGCCCAGAAACTGCACATGGTCGAAACTGATGTTGGTGATGACGCACAAGTCGGGCTGGATGATGTTGGTACAGTCCAGTCTTCCTCCAAGACCTACCTCAATGACGGCCACATCCACTTGTTGTTGGGCGAAATAAGTAAAAGCCATGGCAGTGGTCAGCTCGAAGAAAGAAGGGTGCAGCGGTTCGAAGAAAGCACGGTGCTTTTCCACGAAGTCGACGACGAACTCCTGACTCACCGGTGTGCCGTTCACACGGATTCGTTCGCGGAAATCGACAAGGTGAGGAGAGGTGTAGAGGCCGGTTTTATAGCCTGCGGACTGCAGGATGGCTGCCAGCGTATGCGAACAAGACCCTTTTCCGTTGGTCCCGGCCACGTGGATGGTGCGGAAACGGCGGTGAGGGTGGTCGAAATAATTGTCCAAGGCATACGTGTTGTCCAGTCCCTCTTTGTAGGCATCCTTGCCAACTTGCTGAAACAGAGGGGCGCTGTTATATAGATAAGTAAGTGTTTCCTGATAATTCATGATTCTTGTTTTTTAAGTCGCTGCAAATATCATCATTTTTATCAGGATAACCTATCTTTTTAGCTTTCATTTACCACCAGTAGGGTCCTTGGGGAGCTTTGATGCCTTCCACACCGATGCTGATGGAACTGCTTTCGTTGAATTTGAAGTTGATCATCCCGCCAATCCGGTCAGGCGCAAAATTGGGCAGCGGATAGTAGTAGGGCGAACGTTTCGGCATGAGCGATTTGTTGCCATACGCATACAGGCTGATTCGTTCGTTCACCTTAAAGGCCGCGATACCGGCAATGCCCACATTCCGGTAATTGATGCCTCCCCAGTTGAAATTGCTGGCATACAGTCCGCCTGCCACGCTGAAGCGCTTGTTCAGGGGAACGGCATACAGGAAAGCGGCATCCTGTCCGAATCCTACACCGGAAGGTGCGTATTTACTCGGGCTGAACGTGACGTGCATGCCGATGGAGGCATTGAATCCTTTATGCAGCTCCCATGTGGTATAGCTGAAAGGAGTGATGCCATACATGTCGAAGGGAGAATATAGATAATGTGATTGTACGGGTGCGGGCAGAGGTACACTGAGTGTATCCTGCGGCAACAGATTCTCCGTGCGCAGGGTAGCGGCAGAAACGGAGTCGGCCGGAAGAGACTTTTTGTTTTCGGTCTGTGCAAAGACAAAAACCGGACAAAACAGTATTCCTATCAAGATACAGTGTTTCATTGCTTTCTTGTTTTTAGGTTGCTTCAAAAGTACAAAAAAAGAGCCTTTCATTTTTCGGGATTATCTCTTTTTAGGTTTGGTTTAAAGATTATTTGGACAAATGGGGAGGTAGTCAATAAAAAAGGTCACTCCCGCAAAGGAATGACCTTGTATTTCTGTCAAAAAGAGATTGTGTCAGTCGAATAAGCTTCTGAATTTCTTGAAGATTTTTTCTTTCAGGCTCATGTTCGGCTTGAAGTTCTCGGCTTCCTGCCATTTTTCCAATGCCTGACGTTCTTCTTTGGTCAGTGTTTCCGGGATATAGACGCTGACGTTGACCAGCAAGTCGCCTGTTCCCGTATTGTATCCGTAGCTGTTGATGTTCGGCAAACCCTTTCCACGCAGGCGGAGCACCTTGCCAGGCTGTGTACCCGGTTCTATCTTGATTTTGGCCTTTCCGTCGATGGTAGGGATTTCTACGGTACCTCCCAGAGCTGCGGTCGGAACGCTCAGCAGCAGGTTGTAAATCAGGTCGCTTTCATCACGAATCAGTTCCGGATGCTTCTCTTCCTCAATCAAGACCAGCAGGTCGCCCGGCACTCCGTTGTGCTTTCCGGCATTACCTTTTCCGTTGATGGTTACCTGCATGCCTTCAGCCACTCCGGCCGGAATCTTCACGGTGACTACTTCTTCACCGTACACGATGCCTTCGCCGCCACATTCCTTACATTTGTTCTTGATGATTTTTCCTTCACCGCCACACTGCGGACATACGGTCTGGGTCTGCATCATACCGAAAATACTCTGCTGTGTGCGGGTCACGCTACCTGTTCCGTGGCAAGTAGGACAGGTTTCCGTGCCTCCGTCGCCTTCGGCACCTGTACCGTGACAGTGGCTGCACTGCACGTATTTCTTCAGCTTGAACTTCTTTTCTACGCCCGTAGAGATTTCCTTCAGGGTCAGTTTGACTTTCACCCGCAGGTCGGAACCACGGAACTTACGCTGGCGCGGCTGACCGTTTCCGCCAAATCCGCTGCTGAATCCACCGAAACCTCCGTGTCCGCCGAAAATATCGCCGAACATAGAGAAGATATCGTCCATGGACATGCCTTGGCCGCTGAAGCCGCCGAAACCGCTTCCGCCTCCGGCTGCACCGTCTACACCTGCAAAGCCAAACTGGTCATAACGTGCACGTTTGTCGGCATTGCTCAACACTTCGTAGGCTTCTGCTGCTTCCTTGAATTTCTCTTCCGCCTCCTTGTCGCCCGGGTTGCGGTCCGGGTGATATTGGATGGCTTTCTTTCGATATGCTTTTTTTATTTCATCTGCCGTGGCCGTTTTGGCAACTCCAAGCACTTCATAATAATCTCTTTTCGCCATGACTCTACCTGTTTATTATTGGGCAACCACCACTTTGGCGTGACGGATGACTTTCTCGTTCAACTTGTATCCTGTTTGTACGCAGTCCAGCACCTTTCCTTTCTGGTCTTCGCTGGAAGCCGGCACCAGTGCGATGGCTTCGTGGAAATCGGTGTCGAAATCCTGACCGATAGGTTCCATCTTTTCCAAGCCTTCCTGATGCAGGTTTTTCAGGAACTTCTGGTAAATCAGTTCCACCCCGTCGTAGATGGCCTTCACGTCTTCCGCTTTCTGCATGTTCTGCAGTGCGCGTTCCAAATCGTCCAGAATCGGCAGCACGGCATTGATGGCCTTTTCACCGCCGTTCTTGATCAGTTCGGCCTTTTCCTTGATGGTACGTTTCCGGAAATTATCGAATTCTGCAGACAGGCGCAGGTATTTGTCTTTCTGCTCGTCAATTACCTTCTGAGCGTCTTCCAGTTCTTTTTCCAGCTTTTCTTCTGCAGTGAGTTCCTTCTTTTCTTCCCCTTCTTTCTGGGTTTGTTGCGTTTCCGCTTCTTGAGATTCAGCGGCAGCCTGCGTGTTTTCGGCAGTGTTCTGCTGTTGGTTCTTCAATTCTTCTTCCACGTTTGGGTTTTGATTTTTGTTACTCATATCTTAATGGTTTTTTATTTCAGTTGAATGTTTTTGCTTTTTCACCAGCAAATTCTGTGCCTTAATCCGTCTCTTGTGCGGATTGGCCGCAAAAATAATAAAAAACTGCCACACTGACATGGAAAAAGATAAGTTTCAGTTTCAGCCTCCCCTTTTTCCATTTCATCTTCCCGAAAGGTCGGTTCAACCCTCGATTTGTCTGTTTCACACTTTTATGCATCTTTTAGAAGGAGTGAGGAATTAATTTTGCTACCATCATCAATCAACACTCAAGAAAATGTTTAAGAAAATAGTCCGTTTTTCAATTCGCAAAAAACTGTTTGTCGCCCTGACGACACTGTTTTTAATGATAGGGGGCATCTATTCCATGCTGACATTGCCCATTGATGCTGTGCCCGATATCACCAATAATCAGGTGCAGATTGTCACGGTGTCGCCCACGTTGGCGCCTCAGGAGGTAGAACAGCTGATTACCTTCCCGATTGAGGTGGCCATGAGCAACATCATGAATGTACAGGAAATCCGTTCGGTGTCCCGTTTTGGTTTGTCGCTGGTGACGGTCGTGTTCAAGGAAAGCGTGCCCACACTGGATGCCCGCCAGCTGGTAAATGAGCAGATACAGACCGTGGCCGGAGAGATTCCCTCCAATCTGGGAGTGCCGGAGATGATGCCTATCACCACCGGTTTGGGAGAAATTTACCAGTATGTGCTGAAGGTGGCTCCCGGGTATGAAAAAAAGTACGATGCCATGGAGCTGCGTACCATCCAGGATTGGATTGTGAAGCGCCAGCTTTCGGGTATTCCGGGTATCGTGGAAATCAACAGTTTCGGAGGCTACCTGAAGCAGTATGAGGTAGCCGTCGATCCGGATGCGTTGTATTCGTTGAACATCACCATCAGTGATGTGTTCGATGCGCTGAGCCGCAACAACCAGAACACGGGAGGAAGTTATATAGAAAAGGTGAACCGGGCATATTACATCCGCTCGGAAGGTATGATTTCCGACTTGAAAGACATTGAACAGATTGTCGTGACCAACCGGGGCGGGATTCCCGTGCATGTGAGCGACATCGGAAAAGTGCGCTATGGTGCTCCCAAGCGTTTCGGAGCCATGACCAAGGATGGAGAAGGTGAGTGCGTGGGAGGTATCGCCATGATGCTGAAAGGAGCCAACGCCAACGTGGTGACCCAGGAACTGGAGAAGCGGGTGGCCAAGGTACAGAAGATGCTGCCCGAGGGTATCAGCGTAGAACCCTACCTGAACCGTTCGGAACTGGTGAACCGGAATATCTCGACCGTTATCCGTAACCTGGTGGAAGGTGCAGTGATTGTCTTCGTGGTGTTGATTATCTTCCTGGGAAATGTACGTGCCGGACTGATTGTGGCGTCCGTCATTCCTTTGGCCATGCTCTTTGCCTTTATCCTGATGCGGGTATTCGGTGTGTCGGCCAACCTGATGAGTTTGGGAGCCATCGACTTTGGTATTGTGGTAGACGGTTCCATCGTGATACTGGAAGGTATTCTGGCACACATCTATGGCAAGAAATGGATGGGCCGCACGCTGAGCAAGCAGGAGATGGATGAGGAAGTGGAAAAAGGTGCCGGCAATGTGGTGCGGAGCGCGACGTTTGCCGTATTGATTATTCTGATTGTGTTCTTCCCGATATTGACCTTGACGGGAATTGAAGGCAAGTATTTCACTCCGATGGCCAAGACCCTGGTGTTCTGTATCATCGGTGCCCTGTTGCTGTCGCTCACTTATGTGCCGATGATGGCTTCGCTTTTCCTGAAACGCACCGTTTCGTCCAAGCCGACCTTGGCCGACCGTTTCTTTGAGAAGTTGAACCGTGTGTATCACCGTATCTTGAATTTCTGTCTGGCTCATGTGTGGGGTACGTTGGCTTCGGCTTTTACCTTATTAATATTATCCTTTTTGTTGTTCACCCGGTTGGGAGCTGAATTTATTCCGACACTCGATGAAGGTGATTTCGCCATGCAGATGACGCTTCCGGCGGGTAGTTCACTGAGCCGCAGTATCGAAGTATCGCTTGCAGCCGAGAAGAAACTGAAGGAGGATTTTCCGGAAATCAAGCACGTAGTTGCCAAAATCGGTACGGCCGAAGTGCCGACCGACCCGATGGCCGTAGAAGATGCCGACGTGATGATTGTGATGAAGCCGTTCAGTGAATGGACCTCGGCCAGCAGCCGTGCGGAGATGGTGGAGAAGATGAAAAAGTCGCTGGAGTCGGTGAAAGGAGCCGAGTTCAATTTCAGCCAGCCCATCCAGTTGCGTTTCAATGAGTTGATGACGGGAGCCAAAGCCGATATCGCCATCAAACTGTATGGAGAAGATATGGCCGAACTCTATGCCAAGGCCAAAGAGGCGGCCAAGTATGTGGAACAGGTGCCGGGTGCTTCCGATGTGCTGGTAGAGCAGGCCATGGGACTTCCGCAGTTACTGGTGAAATACGACCGTTCCAAGATTGCCCGCTACGGCATCGATATTGAGGAATTGAATACGATTATCCGTACGGCCTATGCCGGAGAGACTGCCGGAGTGGTCTTTGAGAACGAACGCCGTTTCGACCTCGTATTGCGTCTGGACAAGGACAAGGTGCAAGACCTGAACATCGACAAACTGTTTGTCCGCACGAGCGAAGGCATCCAAATACCGGTCAGCGAAGTGGCCAGCATCGACCTGGAGAACGGGCCGTTGCAGATTAACCGCGATGCCACCAAACGACGGATTGTCATCGGTGTCAATGTACGTGATGCCGACATCCAGCAGGTAGTGGAACAGATACGTACCTCACTGGAGAAGAATGTCAAGCTGAAACCGGGATATTACTGGGAGTACGGCGGACAGTTTGAAAACCTGCAGAATGCCGTACGTACGTTGAGTATCGTGATTCCGATTGCCCTGATGCTGATACTTTTGCTGTTGTTTTTCGCATTTAGAAGCGTAATTTATTCGTTAGTTGTTTTTTCTACCGTACCTTTGTCACTGATTGGAGGTATCGTAGCCTTGTGGTTGCGCGGTCTTCCGTTCAGTATCTCGGCCGGCGTGGGATTTATTGCCCTGTTTGGTGTGGCCGTGTTGAATGGTATCTTGATGATCAACCATTTTAATGACTTACGAAAAGAAAAAACTTATACTATGTGTACGAATCGAATCATTGCAAAAGGATGTCCTCATCTGTTGAGACCGGTATTCCTGACCGGTCTGGTGGCTTCACTGGGCTTTGTGCCCATGGCGGTAGCAACCTCGGCCGGAGCTGAGGTACAGCGTCCGCTGGCTACGGTCGTGATTGGCGGATTGATTGTGTCCACCGTGCTGACCTTGATTGTCATTCCGGTGTTCTACCGGCTGGTAAATGTCATCGCCCATTTGTGGGGACGGAAAAAACATCGTGTACGGTTGGGACGGAAAGCAGGAATGACTTGCTTGTTGCTGTTGCTGGTGGCATCTGCTTCCGCGGTGACTCCGATCTCCCAGAAAGCGATTTCGTTGGATGAGGCGTTGGAAATAGCCTTGCAGAACCATCCGCGGCTGAAGATGGCCAATGCGGAAATTGAACGGAGCCGGGCAGCCCGCGGAGAAGTGTGGGACGGAGGCAATACCTCGTTCAGCTACTCCTGGGGACAGTTGAACGGGGAATACCGGAAAGACAACGAACTGTCGGTGGAACAGTCACTGGGCTCGTTTCTGACTCCGTTCTATAAGAATGCCTTGGTCAATGCGCAGGTGACCACCGGCAGCAACTACCGTGATATGGTCAAAAAAGAAATTGTGGCCGAGGTGAAACGGGCGTGGGTGTACTATCAGTATGCTTGTCATTTGTATCGTTTGTATAGCGAGCAGGAAGAGCTGGCCCTGAAACTGAAAGAAAGCGGGGAACTGCGTTTCCAGCAGGGAGATATCGACCAGACCGAGCGGAGCATGATTGCAACTCTCGCAGCCGATCTTCACACCCGCATCCTGCAGGCACGTGAGGAAATGGAGCTGGCTTCCCGTCGTTTTGCCTGGGCTTGCTACGCTGACTCTCCGGTGGTTCCCAACGACAGCTCGTTGGCCGTCCTTCCCCTTTCTGTACAGGACAGGTCTCTTTCGGCAGCCCATCTGAATTATTTCGCCAGCCAGGTGCAGGAAAAGAAATCCGAACTCCGTATTGAACGCAGTAAGTTTTTCCCGGAATTTTCGGTAGGTTATGTGCGTCAGAAAATCGCTCCGCTGAACGGACTGAATTCATGGATGGTGGGCGTGTCTTTCCCCATTCTGTTCTTTCCGCAGCGCAGCCGCAGCAAGCAGGCCAAGGTGAACTTGCAGATTGCGGAATGGCAGGCCGAGCAGAACCGGGTACAGTTGAACAACCAGGTGGAAGAACTTTACCGCCGTGCCCGTCAGCAGCAGGAAAGCTTGGACTATTATTCCAAGGCGGCCCTGAAAGAGGCGGAAGCTCTCCAGCAAAGTGCCCTGTTGAGGTTCAAGGAAAGTGAAATCAACATTACGGATTTCGTGCAAAATCTGAATGCTTCACGTGAAATCCGCAAGAATTACATTGAAACGGTATATGCCTACAACGTATCCGTACTGGAAATCGAATTATACACTGAATAAAAATAAAAAGCATAATAAAATGAAACAGATACTTTTTTTCTCAGCCTTATGGTGTGCACTGGCTTTCACTTCTTGCGGAGGAGGTGCATCCGAACAAACTACAGATGAAGCAGCCGGCACACAGTCGGCACAGACGGATAGCCTTACTGCGGTTACCGACAGTGTGGCAGTAGACGGTACATCGGGAGCTACCCAGGTGGCCAATGCCCCTTCGTTCAACGGTATCCTGATGATACCGCCACAGCGGCATGCCACTATTACCTTGAGCATGGGAGGTGCCGTACACAGTGTGTCTTTCCTGCCGGGCAGTTACGTGCAGAAAGGCCAGGTGATTCTGACATTGGAAAATCCGGATTTCATCACTTTACAGCAGACGTGGCTGGATGCAGCTGCACAGATTGAGTTCCTGGAAAAAGAATATGCACGCCAGAAGAACCTCGCTTCGCACGAGGCCGCTTCTCAGAAACAGATGCAGCAAAGCAAGTCGGAATACCTTTCCATGAAGAGCCTGTTGGATGCAAGTGCCGCTCAGTTGAAGATTCTAGGCATGGATACCCGTCATTTGCAGGCGCAGGGCATTCATCCTTATCTGGAAATCAAAGCTCCTTTGAGTGGATACGTTACCAATATGAATGTCAACTTGGGAAAATATTTCAACGTGGGAGAACCTGTGTGTGATGTCATCGACAAGCATTCACTGATGTTGCAGCTGACTGCTTACGAGAAAGACCTGGATGACCTGAAGGTGGGCGACCAGATTGAGTTCCGTGTGAACGGCATGGGAAACCAGACTTTTGAAGCCGTACTGGTATCCATCGACCAGATGGTGGACAGCACCAACCGCTCCATCAAGGTGTATGCCCGTGTGCTGCATCCGCTGAAAGATTTCCGTCCCGGAATGTATGTATCCGCCCGTAAGGCTTCCCAAAAATCTTGATTCTGACGCATGAAGCGAATCGTAAGCAATAAATATCTGCTGGTAGTGAATGCCATCGCCATCATGGTGGCATTCCTCACGCATTTCCCGGAACTGATTACCTTGTCGAATCCGTATTCGGCCGACGGGCTTTCGTTTCCGGGCATGCACTGGGCAGATGTGGGTAATGAGGTGCTGTTTACGTATGTTTCTTTGTTGTTGCTTTTCTTCCTGAACGAGGCCGTGTTCCATTTCAACAGCGACATGGTTTCCATCGGGTGGAAGAAGATGCTCTGTGCGTTTGTGCTCACGTGGATTGCGAGCAATCTGCTTGGAAAGTTTTTCGTCTACCTGCACCAGCATTTCGACATCCCGGCCATTGATGCCATGCTTCACCATTACCTCCATCCGCTGCGCGATTTCCTGATTACCTGTATTGTGACGGGAAGCTGTTATTTTTTCCATCAGAACCGGAAAAGCCGCAAGATGCTGCTCGAAAACCAGCAGTTGCGCACGGAAAACATCATCAACCAGTATGAAGCCTTGAAGAGCCAGCTGAATCCGCACATGTTGTTCAATTCGCTGAACACCTTGTATCTGCTCATTCGCGAATCGCCCGACAAGGCCCGTCATTACCTGGAGGAACTGTCGAAGGTGATGCGCTATACTTTGCAGGACAATGAGTCACATTCCGTAACCCTGCGGGAGGAGATGGAATTTGTGAAGTCGTATATGTATCTGCTGCAGGTGCGTTACGAAGAAAACCTGCAGTTTGACATCCGGATTTCGCCGGAGCTGCTTTCCCGCAAGCTGCCTCCCATGGCCCTCCAGCTGCTGATAGAGAATGCCGTGAAGCACAACGAAATCAGTAACCGCCGTCCGCTGACGGTGCTGGTAAAGGCGGAAGGCGATACGGTGGAAGTGAGCAACCCGTTGCAACCCAAGCGGGGCGGGACGGCCGGAATGGGAATCGGACTGGCCAACCTGGCCAAACGTTACCAGTTGCTTTATAAAAAGGAAGTTTCCGTACAGGAAGAGAACAACCGTTTTACTGTGATGTTACCTTTGATTTGAGATGAAAACACTGATTATAGAAGATGAGAAAGCGGCCTTGCGCAACCTGAAGGCCGTGATGCAGGAAGTGGACACCGATTTTGAAATCGTCGGGGAGGTGGACAGCATTTTCGATGGAGTGGAATGGTTTCGTACGCATCCCATGCCGGAGCTGGTGTTTATGGACATCCATCTGGCCGACGGCTCGGCTTTCGACATCTGTGCGCAGGTGGACATCACCTGTCCGATTATCTTCACCACGGCCTACGATGAATATGCATTGCGAGCGTTCAAGGTGAACAGCGTGGCCTATCTGCTCAAGCCCATCAGCCGGACCGACTTGCAGGAGGCCATGCACAAGCTGAAACTGTTGGGCGGACAGCCGAGAGTGGAGAAACAGCCCGACCTGTCAGAGATTCTCCGGAGCCTGAAAAAGGAGGAGAGTTACAAGACTCATTTCCTGGTGCCGGTGAAGGGCGACAAGTTCCTGCCGGTATCGGTCGAGTCCATCCAGTATTTCTATATTTCCAACGGGCTGGTCAAGGCCGTCGACGGAGAGGGGAAGGAGTTTGTGTTCTCGCAGTCGCTCGACGAGCTGGCCGAACTGCTCAACCCGCACGATTTCTTCCGGGCCAACCGCCAGTTCATCGTGTCGCGGAAGGCCGTATCCGACATCAGCCTGTGGTTCAACGGACGGCTGGCCATCAACCTGAAAGTGCCGGTGCCCGAGAAAATCATCATCAGCAAGGCCAAGGCTTCGGAACTGAAGGACTGGTTCTAAAACAGAAAGGGAGAAACGCTTCGTGGTTTTTCCCTTTATTTTTTCGGTGGAAATCCGTATCTTTGCCGCATAATTCAAAAAAGGTAGAAAAAACAGATGATAACAGTTTCAAATGTAGCCGTTCAATTTGGTAAAAGAGTGTTGTATAACGACGTGAACCTGAAGTTCACGAATGGTAATATCTATGGCATCATCGGAGCCAACGGTGCCGGTAAGTCTACGTTCCTGAAAGTGATTTCGGGCGAGCTGGACCCCACCAAGGGAAGTGTCACCCTGGGACCGGGCGAACGTCTTTCGGTGTTGAGCCAGGACCACTTCAAGTTCGATGCGCATACGGTGCTCGATACCGTACTGATGGGACACACCGTGTTGTGGGACATCATGAAGCAGCGTGAAGCCCTGTATGCCAAGGAAGACTTTACCGATGAAGACGGTATCAAGGCAGCCGAACTGGAAGAAAAGTTTGCCGAACTGGAAGGCTGGAATGCCGAAAGCGATGCGGCCATCCTGCTGAGCGGGCTGGGCATCAAGGAAGACAAGCATAACACGCTGATGGGTGATTTGAGTGGTAAGGAAAAGGTGCGCGTGATGCTGGCACAGGCACTTTTCGGAAATCCGGACAACCTGTTGCTCGACGAGCCGACCAACGACCTGGATATGGATACGGTGACCTGGCTCGAAGAATACCTTTCCAACTTTGAGCATACCGTGCTGGTGGTGAGCCACGACCGTCACTTCCTCGATTCGGTATGTACGCATACGGTCGACATCGACTTCGGCAAGGTGAACCTCTTTGCCGGTAACTATAGCTTCTGGTACGAATCCAGCCAGCTGGCTCTCCGTCAGCAGCAGAACCAGAAGGCCAAGGCGGAAGAAAAGCGCAAGGAACTGGAAGAATTTATCCGTCGTTTCTCTGCCAACGTAGCGAAGTCCAAGCAGACTACCAGCCGCAAGAAGATGCTGGAGAAACTGACAGTCGACGAAATCAAGCCGTCGTCACGTAAGTATCCGGGCATCATCTTTACGATGGACCGCGAACCGGGCAACCAGATTCTGGAGGTATCGGGTCTGCGTGCCGAAACGGAAGAGGGTACGGTGCTCTTCAACGACGTGAACTTTACGGTAGAAAAGGGCGACAAGATTGTGTTCCTGAGCCGCGACCCGCGTGCCATGACGGCCCTGTTCGAGATTATCAACGGCAACCGCAAGGCGCAGGCCGGACATTATAACTGGGGAGTAACCATCACCACGGCTTACCTGCCATTGGACAACACCGATTATTTCAACTGCGACCTGAACCTGGTGGACTGGCTGAGCCAGTACGGTCAGGGCAATGAGGTGGAAATGAAAGGCTATCTGGGACGTATGCTGTTCTCCGGCGAAGAAGTGATGAAGAAAGTCAGCGTACTTTCGGGAGGAGAGAAGATGCGTTGTATGATTGCCCGCATGCAGCTGCGCAATGCCAACTGTCTGATTCTGGATACTCCGACCAACCACTTGGACTTGGAATCCATTCAGGCGTTCAACAACAACCTGAAGATTTACAAGGGAAATGTGCTCTTCTCTTCACACGACCATGAGTTCATTGAAACCGTGGCCAACCGTATCATCGAGCTGACTCCGAACGGTATCATCGACAAGATGATGGATTACGACGAATACATTTCATCCGACCATATCAAGGAAATGCGTGCCCGTATGTACGGCGATAAATAAGGCGCAAAAAAACGCCTTTGCGTTTGGAGGAAAACGTAAGTACGTTTCATTCCAAACGCAAGGACGTTTTGATCAAAACGCTTCGACGTTTTACTTGAAACGCAAGTACGTTTTTGTGGAAACGCACTTGCGTTTTTTTTCTGTCCTCAAAAGTCTTCTTATTTCGTTAGAAATTCCCCTCCGAACGACAAAGGAAGCAGGTCTTTTGTACCGTCTACCTCATAAATCGCTTTTTCGCCATACAGCAGGATGCGCATGGGCTGACGATAGCGCTGCTCCGTTTCCAGCAACACCTGGCGGCAGGCTCCGCAGGGAGGAATCGGCGTGTCGAGGTAGCCGGCTTCGTTGCGGGCAGCGATGGCCAGCGTCAGTACCGCCTGGTCGGGATACTGGGAGTTGGCATAGAATAAGGTAGTGCGTTCGGCACACAGACCGGAAGGATAGGCGGCGTTTTCCTGGTTTGTGCCCGTCACAATCACGCCGTTCTTCAGCAGGGCGGCGGCACCGACCGAGAATTTGGAGTAGGGTGCATAACTGCGCGAAGTGGCCTCTTTGGCCTTGTCAATCAGCTCACGGTCTTGCGGGGTGAGTTCCTCGTATTGCAAAGAGTGGATACGGATTTCCAGTTTAATTTCTTTCATGGCGGTTGTTTTTGTGGTTGGGTAATAAACAAATATACGTAAAAAATCGGTTTCCCTCCCGCTTTTCTGTATTTTTAAGCATTTACCCGTAAAGCGTCTGTCTTGAATCGCTTATCTTTGTACGAAAACTGTAAAGAAGAATCGCATGAAATCATTGAGATATATCTTGGTGTTCTGCCTGGTGGGGATGGTGCTTTCTTTAGCGGCCCAGCGGCGGAACAAGGCATACGAGGATTACATCCGGCAGTATCACAAGATTGCCGTGGAAGAGATGAAGCGTTACCACATTCCGGCCAGTATCACGCTGGCGCAGGGATTGCTGGAGTCGGGGGCCGGACGGAGTGAACTGGCCCGCAAGTCGAACAACCATTTCGGTATCAAGTGCGGACGGAGTTGGGACGGGCGTACGGTACGTGCCGACGACGATGCGCCCAACGAATGTTTCCGGGCTTACCGTCATGCCAAGGATTCTTATCGCGACCATTCCAAGTTCCTGCGTACCGGGGCACGGTATGCTTCTCTGTTCCGTCTGAAGATTACGGACTACAAGGGATGGGCCCGCGGACTGAAAAAGGCGGGTTATGCCACCGACCCGCGTTATGCCGACCGCCTGATCAACATCATCGAATTGTATGACCTGGACCGTTACGACAGCAAGAAGGGACTGGAGTGGGCCGAGGAGTTCCCCAATCCGCATCAGCCGTACCTGGCCAACGACATGGTGTACATCATCGCCCGTCGGGGAGATACGTTCAAGTCGCTTTCGGATGAGCTGGGCATCAGCAAGAAGAAACTCCGCACCTACAATGAACTACCCAAGGATTATGAGTTTACGGGAGGCGAAATTGTGTACCTGGAGAAGAAACGTCGCCGGGCTACGAAGGAATACATCGTCTACGTGGTACGTCAGGGCGATTCCATGTACTCCATCTCGCAGAAGTTCGGCATCCGCCTGAAGAACCTGTACAAACTGAATAAGATGGAACCGGATGCTCCGGCTCCGAAGGTGGGCGACATTCTGCGGCTGCGCTGATCGGCCTATTCGTGGTGATAGGGGCCGTTGTTCAGAATGGTCATGGCCCGGTAAAGCTGTTCCACGAAGATGAGCCGTATCATCTGGTGTGAGAAGGTCATCTTGGACAGGGAAATCTTTTCCTGGGCCGCCTGATAAACTGCGGGGGAGAATCCGTAGGGCCCGCCGATGATGAATACCAGCCGCTTGTTCACCGTATGCATTTTCCGCTCTATCCAGTTGGCGAACTCGATGGAGCGGAATTCTTTTCCATGCTCGTCAAGAAGTACCACCACATCGCCAGGCTGAAGGGCTTTCAGGATGGCTTCGCCTTCTTTTTCTTTCTGCTGGTCCATGCTGAGGCTCTTGGTGTTCTTGAGTTCGGGAATCACTTCCATGTCGAATGAAATGTAGTGCTTGGTACGTTCCACGTAGTCGTTGATGGCTGTGATGTAATGCTTTTCGACCGTCCGGCCGACCACAAGTAGGGTAAATTTCATATCTTTTTTACTTTGATTAAAACGGGTTGTCTTTGCAAAGATATGAATAATAATTACCTTTGCTTCCAGAAATATCACCTAATCTTTTGAACAAAATGGACGAAAAAATTGTAAAGGATTTGATTGACCGTCTGATTGACCTCTCTTTTGCAGAGGATATAGGCGACGGAGACCATACTACATTGTCATGTATCCCGGCAGATGCCATGGGAAAGTCGAAACTGCTGATCAAGGAAGAAGGAATCCTGGCCGGCATTGAAGTGGCCAAGGAAGTGTTCCATCGCTTCGACCCGGACATGAAGGTGACCGTATTCATGCAAGACGGTACGCACGTGAAACCGGGGGATGTGCCGATGGTGGTGGAAGGCAAGGTGCAGTCTTTGCTGCAGACCGAACGCCTGATGCTGAACATCATGCAGCGCATGAGCGGTATCGCAACCATGACCCACAAGTATGTGGAACGCCTGAAGGGGACAAAGACCCGTGTGCTCGATACGCGTAAGACGACTCCGGGCATGCGTATTCTGGAGAAGATGGCCGTGAAAATCGGTGGGGGAGTCAATCACCGTATCGGTCTGTTCGATATGATTCTGCTGAAAGACAATCATGTGGATTTCGCAGGAGGCATCGACAAGGCCATCACGCGGGCCAAGGAATACTGCAAGGAAAAAGGCAAGGACCTGAAGATTGAAATCGAGGTACGTAACTTCGACGAGTTGCAGCAGGTGCTCGACTTGGGTGGAGTAGACCGTATCATGCTCGACAACTTCACGCCGGAGAATACCCGTAAGGCCGTGGAAATGGTGGGTGGACGTGTGGAACTGGAATCTTCCGGCGGTATCACGTTTGACACGCTGCGCGACTATGCGGAATGTGGAGTGGACTACATCTCCGTGGGTGCCCTGACCCATTCTGTGAAAGGTCTCGACATGAGCTTCAAGGCTTGTTGAGACGGACAGAAGGAGAGGCTTGCCGCTTGTAGCAAAAAACAATCAACTAAAATAGAGAAGAGTGATGAAAAAAAGTGTTTTATGGAAAAGCGTGCTGGTGCTGGCATTATGTTTTGCCGGAACAGCCAATGGAATGGCACAAGACCTGAAGTCGATTCTTTCGGGTGTGGTAGGTGCTGTAGCCAACAAAGTGACTGGTGAAAGTACTTCTTTGACGGGTACCTGGGCTTATTCCGGACCCGATTGCAAGTTTGAAAGTGACAACCTGCTGGCCAAGGCCGGTGGTGAAGTGGCAGCCAAGAAAGTGGAAGAAAAAATGAGTGGCGTATTGGAAAAACTGGGCTTCAAGGAAGGAGCTACTTATACTTTCAATGAGGACAGTACGTACACTTCTGTCATCGGTGGAAAGACCGTGAACGGAACTTACAGCTACAATGCCGATACCAAGGAACTGACAATGAAGACGCGTCTGGGACTGAAGGTGAACGCTACAGTGTCCAAAGGACTGACGGGCAATACGATGAGTTTGCTCTTCAAGGCCGACAAGCTGATGTCACTGGCGCAGACCATTACCGGTGCAGTGGCAAGCAAGTCGTCCAACTCTACCATCAGTGCGGCCAGTTCGCTGTTAAAACAGTATGATGGCCTGCAGCTGGGAGTACAGTTGAAGAAGCAGTAACTCTTTTAGTAATACAAAAGAAAGAAGCATGGATGCGGAGAGAATTTCTCTCGGAATCCATGCTTCTTTTTTGTTTTCAGATGCATCCCTTGCTGGAAGGAATCTCAAAATGATGGATGTCGCGCCGCACAGCCATCTTGATGCTGCGGGCAAGGGCCTTGAAGATACCCTCAATCTTGTGGTGCTCGTTGGTGCCTTCTGCCTTGATGTGAAGGTTCATGCGGGCCGAGTCACTCAGCGACTTGAAGAAATGGAGGAACATCTCGGTGGGCATGTCGCCGATTTTTTCGCGGGTGAAGGTCGCATCCCATACCAGCCAGGGGCGTCCGCCGAAGTCGAGGGCCACCATGCACAGGCAGTCGTCCATGGGCAGGCAGTAGCCGTAGCGTTCGATGCCCCGCTTGCTTCCCAGGGCCTGATACAGACATTCTCCCAGGGCGATGGCCGTGTCTTCGATGGTGTGGTGCTCGTCCACGTGCAAATCACCGTCCACGTGGATGTCGAGGTCGATGCCGCCATGCTTGCCAATCTGTTCCAGCATGTGGTCGAAGAAACCCAGTCCCGTGTCAATGTGGCAGGTGCCGTTGCCGTCCAGGTTGAGGCGGATGCGGATGTCGGTCTCCTTGGTCTTCCGGCACACTTCTGCCGTCCGTTCGCCGGCAAAGAGGAACTCCGCCACGCGGTCCCAGTCGGTAGTGGCCAGCACGCAGGTATCCTCCAGTCCGCTGCCGGCCAATATACTTTTATCCGGTTGCAGCAGGATGGCCTTGCAGCCCAGGTTCTGTGCCAGCTGCACATCCGTTGCCCGGTCGCCGATGACAAAACTGCCCGGCAGGTCATAGTCCGGATTGTGCAGGTAAGCCGTCAGCATGCCCGTGCGGGGCTTGCGTGTAGGTGCATTGTCTTCCGGAAAGCTCCGGTCAATCAAAATATTGTCGAACTCGATGCCCTCGTTCTTGAACGACTGGAGCATCAGGTTGTGTACGGGCCAGAAAGTCTCCTCCGGGAAAGAAGGTGTGCCCAGTCCGTCCTGGTTGGTCACCATGACCAGCTCAAAATCCAGCTTCTGCCGGATGAAATACAGGTTGCGGAACACCTTGGGGTAAAACTCCAGCTTTTCGAAAGCATCCAGCTGGTAATCTACGGGCGGTTCGATGACGAGGGTTCCGTCGCGGTCGATGAACAAGACTTTCTTTTTCATGCTTCCTCCTCCTTGTAGTTTTTCAGGGCCTCCAGCAGCGCATCGTTTTCCGGACGTGTACCGATGGTGATGCGCAGGCAGTTGTGACACAGGGCCACGTTGCTCCGGTTGCGGACGATGATGCCTCTGTCCACCAGATAGTCGTAGATTTTCTTGGCGTTGCTCACCCGGGTGAGGAAGAAATTCGCGTCGGTGGGGTAGATGTGCTCGCAGCACGGCAGTTTCTCAAATTCGGCCATCAGCCGGGTACGTTCCTTCAGCAACGAACCTACCCATTGCTGCACCTGATAGTGCTTTTCAATCATCCGGATGGCTTCCTGCTGTGTCAGCCGGTTCACATTGTAAGGATACTTGATTTTGTTCAGCAGGTCGATGATTTCCTTGGAGGCGAACGCCATGCCCAGACGGATGGCCGCACAGCCCCACGCCTTCGAGAAGGTCTGCAGGATAATCAGGTTCGGGAATTCATCGAGCTGTTGCAGGAACGACGGCTGGTCGGAGAAATCCGCATACGCCTCGTCCACGATGACCAGTCCTTCGAACTGCCGGAGCAGGGTCAGAATCTCTTCCCGGCACAGGTTGTTGCCCGTCGGGTTGTTGGGTGAGCAGAGGAAAATCAGTTTGGTGTGCTCGTCGGCAGCCGCCAGCAGGTCGGCAGCCTTGAACTGGAAATTCGCGTCGAGCTGCACCTTGCGGTACTCCACGTCGTTGACATCGGCACAGACCTGATACATGCCGTAGGTAGGCTCGATGGCCACCACGTTGTCGATGCCCGGACGGCAGAACGCCCGGAAAGGAAGGTCGATGGCCTCATCGCTGCCGTTGCCCAGGAAGATATGCTCGGGCGCCACCTTCTTGATACGCCCGATCAGCCCCTTCAGTTCCCGTTGCAGCGGGTCCGGGTACCGGTTATTGGGCGCGTTGTAAGGGTTCTCGTTGGCATCCAGAAACACCGATGCCTCTTTCCCGCTATATTCGTCGCGTGCCGAAGAATAAGGCTTCAAGGCCCAGATGTTCGGCCGCGTAAGTTCTTTCAATGGTTTCATGATTCTTTCTTTAAACGTACGGAGATTGCATTTTTGTGGCCGTCCAGCTGCTCGTTGGCCGCCATCACCTCAATGGCCGGGCCAATCATGGCGATGCCTTCGGGCGTGATTTCCTGGAACGTGATTTTGCGGATGAAGCTGTCCAGACTCACCCCGCTGTATGCCTTGGCATAGCCGTTGGTCGGCAGCGTGTGGTTGGTGCCCGAAGCATAGTCGCCCGCACTTTCCGGCGAATAATATCCCAGGAATACCGAGCCCGCATTGACAATCCGTTCGCTGACTTTCAGGTAGTCCTTGGTTTCGATAATCAGGTGCTCCGGCGCATACTCGTTGACCATGGCCACTGCCTCGTCCATGTCCTTCACCAGAATCAGTTTGCTGGCCGCCAGTGAGCGGCTGGCGATTTCCTTGCGTGGCAGTTGTGCCAGCTGGCGCTCCACTTCCTTCATGGTAGCTATCAGCAGCGGCTCGCTGGTCGTAATCAGGAGGGCCTGACTGTCTACTCCGTGTTCCGCCTGTGAAAGCAGGTCGGCCGCTACGAAGACCGGATTGGCGGTTTCGTCGGCCAGTACCGCCACTTCCGACGGACCTGCCGGCATGTCGATGGCCACGTCGCGCAGGGAAACCTGCTGCTTGGCCGCCGTGACATACTGGTTGCCCGGACCGAATATCTTATATACTTTCGGGATGCTCTCCGTGCCGTAAGCCATGGCTCCGATGGCCTGTACACCTCCCGCCTTGAAGATACGGTTGATGCCCGCCAGTTTGGCCGCATACAGGATGGCCGGATGAATCTTTCCTTCCTTGTCGGGCGGGGTACAGAGAATGATTTCCTTGCAGCCCGCAATCTGTGCCGGAGTAGCCAGCATCAGCACGGTCGAGAAGAGAGGAGCCGTTCCGCCGGGAATGTACAGTCCCACCTTCTCAATGGGCACCGCCTTCTGCCAGCAAGTGACGCCCGGCAGGGTGGTAATCTTCTTCCCTTGGAACACCTGTGCCGCGTGGAAGGTGTGGATGTTCTTGTAGGCCAGCGTGATGGCCGCCTTCAGTTCGATGCTGACCTTCTTTTCCGCTTCGGCGATTTCCGCTTCGCTCACCTGCAGGGAGTCCAGCCGTACCTTGTCGAATTTTTCTTCATACTCCCGCACGGCCTTGTCGCCTTCAAACTTGATGCGGTTCAATATTTCGAGTACCGTCTCCCGCAGCGATTCCGTCTGGAGAGTAGGCCGTTTCAGCAAGTCGGCCCATGTACTTTTCTCAGGATAAGTAATGATGTTCATAGTAGCATTTGGTGTGAAATGATTCAACGGTTAAAGTATCATTTTCTCGATGGGAAGTACCAGGATACCCTGTGCCCCGATGGCTTTCAGCTTGCCGATGATTTCCCAGAAACGTTTCTGGTCGATGACGGTGTGGATGCTGCTCCATCCTTCTGTGGCCAGCGGCATGATGGTGGGACTCTTGATGCCCGGCAGTACCTCCACGATGTCATTCACCTTGTCGGTAGGCACGTTCATCAGCACATACTTCTTGTCTTCGGCTGTCTTCACGGCATCGATGCGGAACAACAGCTCCTGCAGGATTTCCTTCTTTTCTGCCGACAGGTTCTTGTTGCCGATGAGCAAAGCCTCACTCTTCATCACCACTTCCACCTCTTTCAGGTTGTTGCTGATGAGGGTAGAACCCGAGCTGACGATGTCGAAGATGGCATCCGCCAGTCCGATGGCCGGAGATATCTCCACCGAGCCCGTGATGACATGGATGTCCGCCTCAATCTGCTGCTCGTTCAGGAAGTTCTTCAGGATGTGCGGGTAGGAAGTGGCAATCTTCTTGTGGTTAAACCACTGCAGCCCGTCGTATTCGGCTTCCTTATGGATGGCCAGCGAGAGACGGCATTTGCTGAATCCCAGCCGGTGCACGATTTCAGCTTCTTCAGCACGTTCCACGAACTCGTTTTCCCCCACGATACCCAGGTCGGCCACGCCGTTGGCCACGCACTGCGGAATATCGTCGTCGCGCAGGAAGAGCACCTCCACGGGGAAGTTGGTAGATTGTGTCAGCAAGGTACGTTTGGAAGTAGACAGCTTGATGTCGGCTTCTGTGAACAGGGCCATTGTGTCTTCAAACAAACGCCCTTTGGATTGTACGGCAATTCTTAACATGTTGTTTTTCGGTTAAAGTGTCCAAATAAAAAAAGGCTTACCGGGATGATTCCTAACGGCAAGCCTTCTTTGTTATCTTATCTCTTTTCTGTAACTACACGCCTTCTCAGCCTACCGTGTGAACCGTTAGGAAATGATGATGGCGATGATGTACAGTGTTTAAAATCATATTTTCTTTCTTTTGTTGCGACAAAATTATAAGATAAGATTTGAAAAAGCAAATATTTATCAGGAAAAAGTCGGTTTTGCTGTCAGTTTTATAAGTTCTCCACCTCTTTTTCCGTATAGCAGCCCTTGAAGCACATTTCCTTCTCCGCTTTTTCCTTCGAGAAGAGGTAATACGTGCATACGGCTTTGGTGCAAAGCTGGTCGTGTTCGTCGAAGATGCCCGCTTCGATGAACGCGAAATGCCGTTTCACTTCTTTCAGCCGCGCCCTGAGCGTGAGATGCGAGTCGGTGGTATGCACCGGCTTCAGGTAGTGCGTTTCCATGCGGGAAGTCACCCCCGAGGTCTGCATCTTGCGGGCGATGACCCAGGCACAGATTTCATCGAGCATCGTGGCCTGTATGCCCCCGTGCAGGGTATTCACCCAGCCCTGGAAGCGGGCCTCCGGCTTCCACAGGCACACAATCTCTTCTCCGTCCTCGTAAAACTCCATCTTCAGTCCGTCCTCGTTGTGGGGAGCACATCCGAAACAGAAGTATCCTTCTATTCCTTTCCAGGGATTGATAATCTTTTCCATGTGCGTCGAGGTTGGAAGGTTAGAGGGTATAGTCCACGCAGGCCCGGTTTTCCTTGGCCTCTTTCAGGATACCCGCCGCAGCCACGTGGGCCGGATGGATGGAATAGGCTTTTACTTCTTCCAGCGTGTCGAAACTGCTGTCCAGGCAGATGTCCCATGTCTCTGCCGGGTTCTCGTTCAGTCCCACATGGATGTCGCGGATAAAAGGAATGGTGGCCGGAAGGGCCTCGATAGCCGCCTTGAAACGGTGCATGATGTCGGCTTTTTCAGCCGCAGAAAGACTTTCTTTCAGTTTGAATAGAACAATGTGTTTGACCATGTTTGTTTGTTTTTATGATTTTCGTATTTTTGTGTATTGCAAATATAGGAATTAATTATTGAAACAAGTTATGGTTATCATTGGAATTGCAGGAGGAACAGGCTCCGGGAAAACAACTGTGGTGCGACGGATTGTAGAAAGTCTGTCGGAAAATGAAGTGGCAGTGCTTCCGCTCGACTCATATTACAAGGACAGCAGCCATGTGCCGGTGGAAGAACGGCAGAACATCAACTTCGACCATCCTTCTGCCTTCGACTGGGACTTGCTTTCGAAACACGTGGAGATGTTGCGCCGGGGCGAGGCCATCGAACAGCCCGTGTATTCCTACCTGACCTGTACCCGCCAGAAGGAGACCATCCACGTGGAGCCGCGCAAGGTGGTCATCATCGAAGGGATTCTGGCCCTGAGCGACCGTCGTCTCTGCAAACAGATGGACCTGCGCATCTTTGTGGATGCCGACCCCGACGAACGTCTGATCCGTGTCATCCAGCGGGATGTGATTGAACGCGGACGTACGGCGGAGGCCGTGATGGACCGTTACGTGCGGGTGCTGAAACCCATGCACCTGGAGTTCATCGAGCCGGCCAAGCGGATTGCCGACCTGATCATTCCGCAGGGAGGACACAATGAAAAAGCCATTGAGATTCTGAAAATGTACATCGAAAAAATTGTCGACCGATGAAAACCTGGATCGGATGTCTGCTGGGGGCGATGGCACTGCTGTTCTTTTCCTGTCAGTCGGAGAAGAAGGCAGAGGAGGTGGCCGTCGACTTGCCGCAGATACTGGAGAAGAAAGAGCTGGTGGTGCTCACGGTCAACAGTTCCGTGTCGTACTTCAACTACCGCGGCGAACCCATGGGATTCCAGTACGAACTGGCCCAGCAGTTTGCCAAGTCGCTCGGCGTGACCCTGAAGGTAAAGGTGGTGAAAGACGAAGAAGGGCTGGTGGACAGTCTGCTCAGCGGGGCAGGCGACCTGGTGGCCTATAACCTCATCATGACCAACGCCCTGAAAGACAGTCTGATTTATTGCGGGGAGGAAGACATCACCCGCCAGGTCATCGTGCAGCGGCGCGGGAAGGAAGCCCTGAAAGACGTGACGGAGCTGGTGGGGAAGAAGGTCTATGTCAATTCCGGAAAATACTGCACCCGGCTGGAGAACCTGAACCGGGAGCTGGGAGGCGGCATCGACATCTGTGAGGTTTCTTCCGACAGCGTCTCGTCGGAAGACCTGATTACGTGGGTGGCAGAGGGCCGCATCGACTATACGGTGGCCACCGACGAAATCGCCAAAATCAACCGAACCTATTATCCGGTGCTGTACATCGGGCTGGCCATCAGCTTCGACCAGCGTTCATCGTGGGCCGTGCGCAAGACTTCGCCCCAGCTGGCCGCCGCAGCCGACAAGTGGCACCGTGAGAACATCAATTCACCGGAGTTCCGGGCCAGTGCCCGCCGTTATTTCGAGCTGGCCAAGCGTCCGTCGCACGGGTCCATCCTTTCCGTGAAAGACGGCAAGATTTCCCACTACGATGACCTGTTCCGCCGCTATGCCAAGGAAATCGGGTGGGACTGGCGCCTGTTGGCCTCGCTGGCCTATACGGAATCGAACTTCAATCCGAACGTGGTGTCGTGGGCCGGAGCCAAGGGACTGATGCAGCTCATGCCTGCTACCTCCCGTGTGATGGGGGTGCCGCCCGGCAAGGAACAGGACCCAGAAGAGAGTATCAAGGCCGCCGTGAAATACATTGCCAATATGCAGCGCACGTTCAGCAAGGTAAAGGATAAGGAAGAACAGGCGAAGTTCATCCTGGCTGCCTACAACTGCGGAATAGGCCATGTGACCGATGCCATGGCTCTGGCCGAGAAGTACGGCCGTAACCGTTACCTGTGGGAGCACCACGTGGCCCATTACATGCTGCTCAAGAGCAACAAGGAATATTATCAGGACCCCGTCTGCAAGAACGGCTATCTCCGCGGCAGCGATACGTATGAGTTCGTGCGGGAGATTCTGGCGCGGGCGGAACTTTACAAACGGAAAATCAAGAAATAAGAGACGAGTTTAGGAACTTGTTCGGAAAGTGCCTAGAGGTTTTTGCGGAAACTTCAGGCACTTTTTTATGTTTCCCTTCCCGGAACCGTACGTTTCCCGTGGCGGAGCCGTATGTTTCCCTAAAGGAAAACGTACGTTTCTCTGCCGGAAAACGTAGAAAATTCTTTGAGGATGGGGTATCTTCGGCGGGAGGTTTGGGGAAAGCAGAAATAGTCTTTTTGTGCCAATCGTAAAAAGTTAATTTATTATTTCCCTTGATGTGATTAAATCCATATCTTTGTATATAATTCGGATTAATGGCCTTTGTGACCAGAGTTTGAAACACAGTTGAAGGAACAGGGACGGTTGAGTAAACTGATATTGAAGAATTTGGCTAAAATAGAATGAGTTTCTTATGAGTATGGAAGACCTTAAAAGACAAAATGAACTAGGAGTAGAAGAGGAAAACCTTCACGGAGGAAAGTCGAAGGAGGTGATAACCAAACCTTTTAATCCCAATGAGATTGATGTGGATATATCGACTGTGAATTTAGGCTCGCTGATAGACCAGCTGGAAAACGACGAGATTGATTTGCAGCCTGATTTTCAGCGTGTGACTGATGTGTGGGATAATGTGAAAAAGAGTCGGCTGATTGAGTCAATCCTGTTGGGACTTCCTTTGCCCTCATTCTATTTTAGTGAAGACCCCGTGAGTCAAAAACTTTCCATTATAGATGGGTTACAGCGAATCTGTGCGATAAGGGATTTTGTTCTGGAGAAGGAGGACCCTTTAAAATTGGAGGGGCTTCAATTTTTGAAAAATTTTGAAGGCTTGACTTATTCACAACTGGCACGGCCTGAAGTGAAGCGTATCAAATCGCTCAAAATCACCATGAACACCTTGCGTAAAGGCACTCCGTTGGATGTGAAATACATAATATTCCAACGTGTGAATACTGCGGGAGTGCCTTTAACTCCACAAGAAATGCGTCACGCCTTGAATCAGGGACCGGCTGCGATATTTATAAAGGAACTGGCCGACATGGAGTCTTTTAAAAAGGCTACCAATTATTCTGTGGAAAGCAAGCGGATGCAAGACCGGGATTTTGCCAATCGGTTTGTGGCATTCTTTATTGGTTATCAGGATTACACGGGTGACTTGGATATGTTTCTGAATGATAAGATGGGGGAATTGAATAAGATGACTCCTGCGCAAAGAGATGACATACGGATTTCTTTTGACAAGGCGATGAAGTGCTGTTATGAGATATTCAAAAAAGATACATTCCGTAAGCGATATAAGCGGGAAGATAGAAGGAAACCCATATCCAAAGCGGTATATGATACGTTGAGTGTAAATATCGCTTGGCTGAGGGATGAAGAAAGAAAGCTTTTGTTAAGAAATGCTGAAGATTTTAAAACTGGAATGATTTGCTTGTTTAATGATAAAAAATTTGATTTTTCCATCTCAACCGGTACAGCAAAGAAATACAATGTGGAACAACGGTTTACGATGGTGAAATCACTGATAAAAGAAATAATAAGTTTATGATAACCCATTTGAGCATAAATAACTTAAAGCTTCATGACCATACGGAGCTGGAGTTGAGCGGACTGACAATTCTTACAGGAATGAATGGCATGGGAAAGTCAACGGTTATACAGTCGTTGATTCTGTTGCGTCAGTCCTTTATGATGAACGACTTGGATGCTGGTTTGAATCTGAAAGGCGATTTGTGCGATGCCGGGATATCGGGAGAACTAGCTTGTCAGGCTTCAAGAGAACATACCTTAAATATTGACATGAAATTTGCGGAGCAAGGTGATTTGAACTTTTCGTTTGAGTATCCCGACAACATCATGGATACGATGTTGCCTGGAGCAGAAGATAATGAAACTTCAAAAGCCGTATTGTCGAAATATTCATTGTTCAATGAGAAATTCCAATACCTAAGTGCTTTCCGGTTCGGACCGCAAAAGAGTTATAATCGTGATACTTCTTTGGTGGTAACCAAGAAACAGATATCCAAAAGCATGGGGCAGTGCGAATATGCAGTGCATTTTCTGGAGCAGTATAAGAACCTCCATATTCCCATAGAAGAACTGGCTATCATAGATGAAGAAGATATTACGCCCGATTATCGGCTTGCTGTGCAAGTGGAACGCTGGTTGCGTTTGGTTTCACCCAATATCAAGATTAATATTGAGCCGGCCGGAGAAGATTTCAAGCTGAAATATAAATTCAGTCGCGAGGGGAATACCATTACGGAGGATATTACAGCCCTGAATACTGGTTTTGGAATTACGTATGTATTACCCATATTGATAGCCGTGTTAAGTGCGGATAAGGATGCCATTATATTGATTGAAAACCCGGAGGCACACTTGCATCCCAAAGGACAGGCCGTGTTGATGGAATTGATATCGAAAGCAGTGGCTCACGGCGTGCAAATCATCATAGAATCACATAGCGATCACATCATAAACGGTAGTTTGGTAGCTGTAAACAAGAAGTGGATTACTCCAAACCTGCTTTCCATATATTATTTTGAGCGAGAAGAACACGGACATACGGCTTTGTCACATCGGTTGCAGATTTCGGATGCTGGGCGTATTACCCGTCCTCCAAAGGGATTTTTTGACCAGATAGATATTGACCTGCGAACATTAACTGGATTTTGATATGGAGCACAGCGAGCTGTTTCTATTGCTGCCAAAATATGAGGAAGTGGAAGGGCAACCGGGGTATATCAGGACTAAAGGTGTCATGACTGAAGATGAAATCTTGAAGGTGATAGAAAATATAAACGAAATATGTAGGTTTATAGCAAACGAAAATTACGAAGGCTATTATGATGCGGACAATGTATCGTCATTCTTGTATCCTGTAGAGACGATGGAAGAATGTTATCCCAATATCAGGACCCGTATGCGTATGGTGATGAGTCGATGGGGAGAAAACTGGCGAATACAGAAAGTACAAAAGGACACTGAAATTTATATGTGTCATGGTTTGCCGATAAAGGATGATACATTGTGCGAGATGGCAGAGCGGCAGTCTGTGGCTACAGATGGAAGTGTATTTCTCTTGGTGAATCAGGATGCTTTTTCGGATACCGTTAAAACAATTCAGGTAAAGCGTAATCAGAAAGAGTTGGTATTGGAGGTAAGTAAGGCTGACTTTAAATCTGTTTTAAAATGGTATGAAACCAACCGTAAGCCTCAACGGATATTTAATTTGAATCCAAAGCATGGAGAGAACGGAAAGGGTGCACATCCTGGCAATAAAGGTGAGAAAGTGTCTATATTGATGTGTAGTAAAGAAGAGGCAAAGAATATGCTTCTGAAAGCTATTGGAGTAGATTTGAGAGTACTTTACTTCTTTGATCAGGTACATAATCAATATATTGAGTTCAAGTGTGAAAGTGAGAACACATTCCATGGATTTCATTTGGATGCGATGGATGAAAAAAGAGTGCCGGAAGAGGTTAAATTGATGCTTAATAAATTGATATGATGATTTTCAAACGCTTGTTGCGCCGTTATGGTTATCCGCCGGATATGCAGATGCTCGCCACAGAGACGGTTATCAAGCAGGCCGAAATGATATCTTCTGAGCTGGCGAAGAGAAAGTAGTTCTCTCCGTCTGCCTCTTTATCGTTTTTCTGCCGATTTCTTTTAAATAACTTTTTTTTCTTATAAATTTGCAGCCTAAATTCGGGAGGGTTCTCCCTGATAAACTAGATAATAGATAAAAATCACATAATAATTATGAGTAAGAAGTTTACAGAATATTCGCAGCTCAACTTGTCGGAAATCAACAAGGAGGTGCTGAAAACATGGGATGAGAACGATGTGTTTTCCAAAAGTATGACGGAACGTGAGGGATGTCCTTCTTTCGTGTTTTACGAAGGTCCCCCTTCAGCCAACGGTATGCCGGGCATTCACCACGTGATGGCGCGTACGATTAAGGATACATTCTGCCGTTTCAAGACCATGAAGGGCTTCCAGGTAAAGCGTAAAGCCGGATGGGACACACACGGACTGCCGGTGGAACTGGGAGTGGAAAAGGCACTGGGCATCACCAAGGAGGATATCGGTAAAACGATTTCGGTGGCAGACTACAACAAGCACTGCCGCACGGATGTCATGAAGTTCACGAAAGAATGGACTGACCTTACGCATAAGATGGGTTACTGGGTAGACCTGGACAACCCGTACATCACTTACGACAACCGCTACATTGAAACCTTGTGGTGGCTGTTGCAGCAGCTTTACAAGAAAGGCCTGCTCTACAAGGGATACACCATCCAGCCGTATTCTCCGGCTGCCGGTACGGGATTGAGCTCGCATGAGCTGAACCAGCCGGGATGCTACCGCGACGTGAAAGACCTGACCGTAGTGGCTCAGTTCAAGATGAAGAACCCGAAACCGGAAATGGTGGGGTGGGGTACACCGTACTTCATCGCATGGACGACTACTCCGTGGACTTTGCCTTCAAATACGGCTCTCTGCGTGGGTCCGAAGATTGACTACGTAGCCGTACAGACATACAATTCATACAATGGCGAGAAGATGACGGTGGTACTGGCCAAACCGTTGCTGTATGCGCACTTCAACAAGAAGGCGGAAGGCTTGGCACTGGAAGACTACAAGCCGGGCGACAAGCTGGTTCCGTTCAAGGTGGTTGGTGAGTACAAGGGTACCGACCTCGTGGGTATGGAATACGAACAGCTCATCCCGTGGGTGAAACCGGTGGAAGCTGCCGAAGACGGCACATGGAAAGAGGCTGCCGACAAAGCGTTCCGCGTAATTCCGGGTGACTATGTGACCACGGAAGACGGTACGGGTATCGTACACATTGCGCCGACATTCGGTGCCGACGATGCCAACGTGGCACGTGCGGCGGGCATTCCTTCTTTGTTTATGATCAACAAAAAGGGTGAAACTCGTCCGATGGTCGACCTGACCGGTAAGTTCTATCTGATAGAGGAACTGGATGAGGCGTTCGTGAAGGAATGTGTGGATGTAGAGAAATACAAGGAATACCAAGGCCGCTGGGTGAAAAACGCCTACGACCCGCAGTTTACCGTCGATGGCAAATACGACGAGAAAGCCGCTCAGGCAGCCGAATCACTCGACGTGTATATCTGCATGATGCTGAAACAGCAGGGACTGGCGTTCAAGACCGAAAAGCATGTACACAACTATCCGCACTGCTGGCGTACCGACAAACCGGTGTTGTATTATCCGCTGGACAGCTGGTTTATCCGTTCTACGGCTTGCAAGGAACGTATGATGGAGCTGAACAAGACCATCAACTGGAAGCCGGAATCTACGGGTTCAGGCCGTTTCGGAAAATGGTTGGAAAACCTGAACGACTGGAACCTGAGCCGTTCGCGTTACTGGGGTACACCGCTGCCTATCTGGAGAAGTGAAGAAGGTGAGGAAATCTGCATCGGTTCAGTAGAAGAACTGTATAACGAAATAGAAAAATCGGTGGCTGCCGGCTTCATGACGGAAAATCCGTACAAGAAACTGGGATTCCAGCCGGGCGTATATAATAAGGAGAACTACGACAAGATTGACTTGCACCGTCCGTATGTAGACGATATCATCCTAGTATCTGCTTCAGGCAAGCCGATGAAACGTGAGTCGGATTTGATTGACGTATGGTTCGATTCTGGTTCCATGCCGTATGCACAGCTGCACTATCCGTTTGAAAATAAGGAACTGATAGACTCTCGCAGCTACTATCCGGCTGACTTCATTGCGGAAGGCGTGGACCAGACACGTGGATGGTTCTTTACGCTGCATGCCATCGCCACGATGGTGTTCGACAGTGTGGCTTACAAGAACGTCATCTCCAATGGTCTGGTGCTCGACAAGAACGGCAACAAGATGTCAAAGCGTCTGGGCAATGCCGTCGACCCGTTCGGTGCCATCGAGAAATTCGGTTCCGACCCGTTGCGCTGGTACATGATTACGAACTCTTCTCCGTGGGACAACCTGAAGTTTGATACGGAAGGGGTGGATGAAGTACGCCGCAAGTTCTTCGGTACTTTGTACAACACGTATTCATTCTTCGCCTTGTATGCCAACGTGGACGGCTTTACCTACGCGGAGAAAGACGTGCCGATGAACGAGCGTCCGGAAATCGACCGCTGGATTCTGTCGTTGCTGAACACGCTGATCAAGAACGTGGATGCTTGCTTCACGGATTACGAACCGACCAAGGCCGGACGTCTGATTACCGACTTTGTAAACGATAACTTGAGTAACTGGTACGTGCGTCTGAACCGTAAACGTTTCTGGGGCAGCGCCATGTCGACCGATAAACTGTCTGCTTACCAGACACTCTACACTTGCTTGGAGACCGTAGCCAAACTGATGGCGCCGATTGCTCCGTTCTATGCCGACCGTCTGTATATGGACCTGATTGGTGTGACCGGACGCGACCAGGTGGTTTCTGTACACCTTGCCAAGTTCCCGGTGGCCGACGAAAGCCTGATCAATGCGGAACTGGAGGCTCGTATGCAGATGGCACAGGATGTCACTTCCATGGTGCTGGCTTTGCGCCGTAAGGTGAACATCAAGGTGCGTCAGCCGCTGCAGTGCATCATGATTCCGGTGGTAGACGAAGCACAGAAACAGCATATCGAGGCAGTGAAAGACCTGATCATGAACGAGGTGAACGTGAAAGAAATCAAGTTCGTGGACGGTGCGGCAGGTGTGCTGGTGAAGAAAGTGAAATGCGACTTCAAGAAGCTGGGCCCGAAATTCGGAAAACAGATGAAGGCCGTGGCTGCTGCCGTGGCAGGCATGTCGCAGGAAGCCATCGCCGAACTGGAGAAGAACGGAAGCTACACCTTCCAGCTGGAAGGCGGAGAGGCTGTAGTGGAAGCATCGGATGTGGAAATCTTCAGCGAGGATATCCCGGGCTGGCTGGTAGCCAACGAGGGTAAGCTGACCGTAGCACTGGAAGTGACCGTGACCGACGAACTGAAGCGCGAAGGTATCGCCCGTGAACTGGTGAACCGTATCCAGAACATCCGTAAGAACAGCGGGTTCGAGATTACCGACAAGATTGCCATCGTGCTGTCAAAAAATCCGAATACCGATGACGCGATAAATGAATATAATACTTATATTTGCAACCAAGTGCTGGCTAACTCATTGGTTCTGGCTGATGAAGTGGAAAACGGCACGGAAATTAGTTTTGATGACTTTTCGTTGTATGTCAATGTAACGAAATTGTAATATGAACTCATCCACCCGGTTCTGCCGGGTGGATACTATTATTAACTTAAAACTTTAAGCACTATGGCTGAAAAAACGAGGTATTCTGACGCTGAACTTGAAGAATTCCGCGCCATTATCATGGAAAAACTTCAGCTCGCGGAACGCGACTATGAGAAACTGAAAAGTAGTATAATGAACACGGATGGGAACGATACGGACGATACATCTCCTACATACAAGGTATTGGAAGAAGGAGCCAACACATTGTCGAAGGAAGAAACTACCCGTCTGGCTGCCCGTCAGCTGAAGTTCATTCAAAACCTGCGCGCGGCACTGGTACGTATTGAAAACAAAACCTACGGAATCTGTCGTGAAACAGGGAAGTTGATTCCCGCTGAGCGTCTTCGTGCGGTGCCTCATGCCACATTGAGCATTGAAGCCAAGCAGCATGGAAAGAAGTAACGAACATTAGTTTTTAACTCGAAGTTGGGAATTGAAGGTTGAAAAACACTGCTTTTCAGAGTGGCCTGTTTTCAATTTTCAGTTCTCAATTTTTTTGAATCGATTTGTAATTTGAAGAAGATGAAGAAATTTCTCACTCAGGGTCGTCTGGCCGCTCTTGTAGTGGCAGGGGTGCTGATTATTGACCAGCTTATCAAAATCTCGGTAAAGACAAACATGTTTCTGCATGAGAACATTCACGTGACCGACTGGTTTTATATTTATTTCACCGAAAACAACGGTATGGCTTTCGGGCTTGAGATTTTCGCCAAACTGTTTCTGACGCTGTTCCGCATTGTGGCGGCCGTGTTGATTACGGTGTACATTACCAAGCTGGTGAAACGGACCACGGACAAGGTGAAGAACGGTTACCTGGTGTGTCTGTCCCTGATTCTGGCAGGAGCGGTGGGCAACATCATCGACTGCGTGTTCTATGGCGAGATTTTCAGTGAGAGCACACATTCGCAGATTGCTTCGTGGGTGCCGCTGGGAGAAGGCTATTCCAGCTGGCTGCACGGAAAGGTGGTGGATATGTTCTATTTCCCGATTATCGATACCTACTGGCCCGACTGGATGCCTTTTGTGGGAGGCGACCATTTTATCTTCTTCAGTCCGATATTCAATTTTGCCGATGCAGCCATCAGCTGCGGCATCATTGCGCTGCTCATTTTTTATTCGCATTACCTGAATACGGGTGCCCGTGCGGAGTCTACCACTTCCAAAGGAGCCAAGAAATGAAACGGATTGCAGTTATAGGAGTCTCGGCCTTGATGCTGTGCGGCCTGTTCGGGTGCGGCAAGAAGGTGCCCAAGGATATCATCCAGCCTCAGGCCATGGAGAATCTGCTTTATGATTATCACCTGGCCACGACGCTGAGTGCCGATTTGCCATACAGTGAGAACTACAAGAAGGAGGCATACTTGGCCTATGTGTTCAAGAAGCACCATGTCACGGAAGCGGAGTTTGATTCTTCCATGGTGTGGTATTCCCGTCACAGCGACGAGATGACGACCATCTACCAGAATTTGCAGAAGCGGATGGAGACCACGGCGGAGCAGCTGAAGAAGCAGACCATCCGTCACAGCGGGGAGGTGTCTGTCTCCTTGTCGGGCGATACGGTGGATTTGTGGCAGGACCGCACACTGTACTGGCTGACGGCTTACGGCCTGACCAACAGGCTGACATTCGATTTGAGGGCGGATACTTCTTTCCACGAGAAGGACCGTCTGGTATGGGAAGCCGACTTCTCTTTCCTGCCGAAAGGAAGACCTTCGGGCCGTGTGGTGATGGGGTTGAACCTGACTTTCAGCAACGACAGTACGCAGGGCATGACGCGCGTGGTGAGCATGTCGGGGATGCAGCGTCTGGTCATCGTGCCCGATTCTGCTTTCAAGTATAAGAATGTGACCGGTTTCATGTACTACACCGGAGAGGAAGAGACCTCGGTACTGGTAAGCCACATTCAGCTGATGCGTTACCATACGCCGGAACGTCATCTGCCGGTGGTGACCGACTCACTGGCTGTACAGCCTGCCGACACGCTTCCGAAGGATTCGCTTCGCCGAAGCAAAATCAGACGGCCGGAACTTATGAAACGCTGAAAGCAATGATTTATTATGCATCTCATTATCTCTGGCATGCGGGGCAGAACCGACTGTTCCGCATGCAGCGTATAGGGCTGGAGACTTCCAGTCATCGCTTTGTTTCCATGAAACCGTTGGAAGAAGAGGTCCGTCAGACCCAGTGGCTGGGAGGACTGGTGGTGCTGGCTCCCTGTCAGCCGGAGGTGAGGGAAGGAGAGCCGTTCCCGCATTTCTGCCTGCGGGTGTCCCAATCGGTAGCGGGTGAAGAGGCCTTGTATGCATTTCATGTGCCGGGGTTCGACTTGCAGGCCATGGAATTTACATCGAGGAGTCGGCTGGTGCGCTTATGACATGCGGCGTCGGAACTCGGCGCACACAATGGCAGTGGCCACCGCCACATTCAGTGATTCGCTGGATTCCTGTCCCTGCGGGTAGTTGGGTATCAGCAGTTTCTGTGACACCATCGCTTCAATTTCCTTGCACACCCCGTTCCCTTCGTTTCCCATCACGATGACACCGTGCGTCGACAGCTCCTGCGAATAGAGGTTGCCGCCGTCCAGGAAGGTGCCGAACACCGGAACCTTTCTTTCAGCTTGCAGGCGGATGAAGGCTTGCAGGTCGCAATAATGCAGCTTGACGCGGGCCAAGGCGCCCATGGTGGCCTGTACCGTTTTGGGATTAAAGGCATCGGCCGTGCCGGGGGAACAGAAGATATCCTCTATGCCGAACCAGTCGGCTATGCGGATGATGGTGCCCAGGTTGCCGGGATCCTGCACATCGTCGAGTGCCAGACAGAGCGAACGGGCGGGCAGGGTGTCGTCGTAAGTGTACGACGGAAGCTCGAATACGGCCAGCACCTCCTGCGGATTTTTCAGCAGGCTGGCGCGCGTCAGTTCTTCCGGAGTCACTTCAATGGTTTCCTGAGCCAGCAGAAGAGGATGTTTTTCCAGCCATGAAGTAGTGGCTATCAGGAGGCGGCAGGAGAAATGTCCCAGCAGGTCGCCCACCAGTTTGTTGCCTTCGGCCAGAAACGCATTTTCGGCTTTCCGGTACTTTTTCATTTCCAGCGACCGGATGTATTTGATTCTGTTTTTGCTCAGCATAATTGTGACGGGGATTTTTAATTATATTTTAAGAACAAAGCTAAGAAGATATTTTTAATTATTGCCTATCTTTGCATGTAATTTTGCATATATCCGCTTGTTTGTATGAAGATATCCCCCCGTTTCTATATAGGTCTGTGTGCCATGCTGCTTTTTCTGAGCGGATGTTCGGTCAGTAAATTCATCCCGGAGGGGCATTATCTGCTGGACAATGTGAAGGTGGAATCGGACAACAAGGAAATCAAGTCTTCCCAGATGACGGCCTATCTCCGTCAGACACCGAATGCCAAGTGGTTCAGTCTGGTGAAACTTCCCATGTACATTTACGGGGCTGCCGGAAAAGATTCTACCAAGTGGATGAACCGTTTCCTGTATCGTATAGGAGATGCCCCCCGTATTTATGATCCGGAGCTGGCAGAAGAGACACGTCTGCAGATTGAACAGGCCGTACGCAATATGGGCTACATGAGCGGACAGGTGAGCATGCACACCCAGACGAAGGGAAAGAAAATCAAGGTCTATTATCGGATTCATTCCGGCGACCCTTACCTGATTTCACATGTGGCCTACGACATTGCCGATTATCAGATTCACGATTACCTGATGGCTGATTCGGCCCGTTCCTACCTCAAGGAGGGGGCCCGTCTGGATATCAACCAGCTGGACCAGGAGCGCGACCGCATCACCCAGTTCCTGCAGAACCGCGGATATTACCGTTTCAACAAAGACTTTATCACGTATCAGGTGGACACCATGCGCAATTCGCGTAACGTGGACCTGATCATGCAGTTGCATCCTTACCGCCGGAAGAAGGAGGATCCGCCTTCTCCGCACCGTCAGTATTACCTTCGGAATGTGGACTTTGTGTTCGATGTGGATTTTGCCGATCTCACTTCCGAAAGTCTGCAGGGAATTGATTCCCTCCGTTCCGGTGGAATGACGTTTTATTTTAAAGACAAGATGTTCCTGCGTCCTCAGGTGATTGGAGATAATAATCATTTGAGAACGGGGCAGCTGTATCGGGTGCGCGACGTGCAGAACACGTATTCGGCACTCGGGCGGCTGAATATCCTGAAATATTCCAATATCCGTTTCCGGGAAGACTTGCGGGCTGATTCGGCTTACCTGGATGCGTATGTCATGCTGACCCGCAACAAGAACAAGTCGCTTTCCTTCGAGATTGAAGGTACCAACTCCGCAGGCGACTTGGGGGCGGCGGCTTCGGTGGCATACACCCACCGCAACCTGTTCAAGGGGTCTGAAACTTTCACCATCAAGGTGCGTGGGGCCTACGAGGCTGTGACGGGACTGGAGGGTTATGCCAACAGCAATTACATGGAGTATGGAGTGGAGACCAGCCTGAATTTCCCGGAATTCATGTTCCCCTTCCTTTCGGCTGATTTCCGCCGCCGGAGCCGCGCCACGTCGGAGGTGACGGTGAAGTACAACTGGCAGATTCGTCCGGAGTTCGAACGTACGGTGGCTTCTGCCGGGTGGAGTTATCACTGGAGCAAGCGGCGGGCTACCCATCGTTTTGATGTGCTCGACCTGAACTACATCTACATGCCGTATCGTTCGGAGACTTTCCGCGAGTATCTGGATTTGATGGACGAAAGGAATCCCCTGTTGCGTTACAGCTACGAAGACTTGTTTATCGTGCGCATGGGATATACCTATACGTACAACAGTTCCGGGGCCACTTCCTTGAAGACTTCTCGCCGGAATTCCTATTCCATCCGCTTCAACATCGAAGAGTCGGGCAACTTGCTGTATCTCTTCTCGAAGGCAATTAACGGGAAGCCGAAGAATGGGGAGAATTATCAGATGGCCAATATCGGCTTTGCCCAGTATGTGAAGACCGACTTCGACTATGCCAAGAACTTCATGATTGACGACCGCAACGCGCTGGTGTTCCACATCGGGGTGGGAGTGGCCGTACCTTACGGAAACTCCAAGAGTCTTCCGTTTGAAAAACTGTACTTCTCCGGAGGAGCCAACAGTGTGCGCGGTTGGAGTGTCCGCTCGCTGGGACCCGGAGGTTACCGGGGCGACAGCAACAGCCTGGACTATGTGAACCATACGGGCGACATCAAGCTCGACCTGAACCTGGAGTACCGCACCCACCTGTTCTGGAAACTGAACGGGGCCGCGTTCATCGATGCCGGAAATGTGTGGACCATCCGCAACCGGGAATTGCAGCCCGAAGGCCTGTTCAAGTTCAACCGCTTCTACAAGCAGCTGGCCGTGGCCTACGGACTGGGTATCCGTTTCGACCTGGACTTCCTGATTATCCGTTTCGACGGCGGTATGAAGGCTGTCAATCCCATGTACACCGGGCGTGACCGTTATCCGATTGTTTCTCCCGACTTCAAACGCGACTTTGCGTTCCATTTTGCAGTAGGTTATCCGTTTTAATCCCTTATATATGAGTACGAACAAGAATGTATATACCCTTGAAGAAGTGGACCAGCTGAAGGCTTGGTTCGACCAGGCTGAACTTCCGGCCGAGATGCAGCTGGATAAGGCTGTCTACATCCCCGATGTGAAAGAAACCGTGCGCCGCCTGTTCCTTCAGGCCCATGTGTGTTACGAAAATCCCCGTCTGCAGGGCTGTCTGCGTTTGCTGGAACGTATCAAGGCCCATCTGGAAGAGGAGAAAAAGAACTAGATGGGGCTAAAATTGCCGGCTTTCTTTCATATTTGCGAAAAAAATACGAAATTTGCACAGCAACGAAAAAAGATTTTTTCAATACACCTTTATAAATATAACAATTATGACAAAAAGTGCATTACAAATTGCAAGAGCTGCTTACCAGCCGAAATTGCCGAAAGCATTGAAGGGTGCGGTAGTAGCCAAGGAAGGCGAACCGACTCAGTCTGTAGCCGATCAGGAAGAAATCAAGAAACTGTTCCCGAACACTTACGGCATGCCGTTGATTCAGTTCGTGGAAGGTGAAGCCAAGGAATTTGCTCCGATGAACGTCGGTGTAATCTTGTCTGGTGGACAGGCTCCTGGTGGCCACAACGTCATCTCTGGTTTGTTCGACGGTATCAAGAAACTGAACCCGGCCAACAAACTCTACGGTTTCATCCTGGGTCCTGGCGGTTTGGTAGACCACAAATATATGGAACTGACAGCCGATATCATCGACGAATACCGTAACACAGGTGGTTTCGATATCATCGGTTCAGGACGTACGAAACTGGAAAAAGAAGACCAGTTTGAAAAAGGATACGAAATTCTGAAAGAACTGGGCATCAAGGCACTGGTAATCATCGGTGGTGATGACTCAAATACAAACGCTTGCGTGCTGGCTGAATACTATGCTGCCAAGAACTACGGTATCCAGGTAATCGGTTGCCCGAAGACTATCGACGGTGACTTGAAGAACGAAATGATTGAAACTTCATTCGGTTTCGATACTGCCTGCAAGACTTACTCTGAAGTTATCGGTAACATCGAACGTGACTGTAACTCAGCCCGCAAGTACTGGCACTTCATCAAACTGATGGGACGTTCTGCTTCTCACATCGCACTGGAATGTGCTTTGCAGACTCAGCCGAACATCTGTATCATCTCTGAAGAGGTAGAAGCCAAGAACCTGTCTTTGGATGACATCGTGACTCACATCGCTCAGGTAGTAGCCGACCGTGCCGCTGCCGGCAACAACTTCGGTACCGTATTGATTCCGGAAGGTCTGATCGAATTCATCCCGGCTATGAAGCGTCTGATTGCTGAATTGAACGACTTCCTGGCTGCCAACGGTGAAGAATTCAACAGCATCAAGCGTTCTAAACAGCGTGACTACATCATCAGCAAGCTGTCTCCTGAAAACGCTGCTATCTATGCTTCTCTGCCGGAAGGCGTGGCTCGTCAGTTGTCACTCGACCGTGACCCGCACGGAAACGTACAGGTTTCTTTGATTGAAACTGAAAAGCTGCTGTCTGAAATGGTGGGAACCAAGCTGGCTCAGTGGAAAGAAGAAGGCAAGTATGTAGGCAAGTTCGCTGCTCAGCACCACTTCTTCGGTTACGAAGGACGTTGCGCGGCTCCGTCTAACTTCGATGCTGACTACTGCTACTCTCTGGGTTACACTGCTTCTATGTTGATTGCCAACGGAAAGACTGGTTACATGTCTTCTGTACGCAACACAACCGCTCCTGCTGCTGAATGGATTGCAGGTGGTGTGCCTATCACTATGATGATGAACATGGAACGTCGTCACGGTGAAATGAAGCCGGTTATCCAGAAAGCACTGGTGAAACTGGATGGTGCTCCGTTCAAGGCTTTCGCTGCTATGCGTGACACTTGGGCTAAGGAAACTTCTTACGTATATCCGGGTCCGATTCAGTACTTCGGTCCGACAGAAGTTTGCGACCAGCCGACGAAGACTTTGCAGTACGAACAGGCAAAATAAATTGAAGGTTGAACTCCCGCAAGGGATTTTCAGCTGATACCTATCTTTAGCGAAGAATCAGGCCGACCATCCGAGCGCCGGATTCTTCGCTATTTGTTGAAATACAATCTCTACCGCATGGCGGTACATCTTTAGACATTCTTCATAAACACATTGACGATGACCAGAAAATCACCCATTCTCGCGGTGAACGAAGCCGAGAAAAAAACATCCCGCAAGCGTCCTGCGGCAAGGAAAACCACAGGCCGGCGAACGGCAGCTTCCGGCAAGCCGTCGGGGATAACCCCGCGGGGAAAAAAGAAAATCCGCCGCTGGCAGATGCCTTCCTGGTGTTATTACCTGTTGCTGGGGGGGATAGGTGCCTGTTTTGTCGTCGTATTCTATTATTTCTTCATCCGTCCCTATGCCTACCGCTGGAAACCTTGTTACGGCATGAAAGCCTACGGGGTATGCCTTCCATACGGGTTTGAAGTGCATGGTTTCGACGTGTCGCACCATCAGGGACAGATTGACTGGACGGAACTGCAGAAAACACAGAATTCGCCGTTCCCCGTACGGTTCGTGTTCATGAAAGCCTCCGAGGGAGGAGACTTCAGCGACACCGCCTTCATTCATAACTTTGACGAGGCCCGCAAGCATGGGTTTATCCGCGGTGCCTATCATTTCTACAACCCCAAGACAGACGCTTCCCGCCAGGCCGATTTCTTTATCCGCTCCGTGAAACTGGAATCGGGCGACCTGCCTCCGGTGCTCGACATCGAGGTGAGGGGAGAGAGCGAGAAGAAGCTCCGTCACGACTTGAAAATCTGGTTGGATAAAATCGAACATTACTATCGGGTGAAACCGATTCTCTATACCTCGTATAAGTTCAAGACCCGCTACCTGAACGATTCCGTTTTCAACTCCTATCCCTATTGGATTGCCCACTACTACGCCGACTCGGTGGAATACAAAGGGCAGTGGCGCTTCTGGCAGCACACCGACGTGGGCCGTCTGCCGGGCATCCGCGAAGAAGTGGATTTGAACGTGTTCAACGGTACGCTCGACGAGCTGAAACGCATGACTATTCCTTGATAAACAAAAAACCCTCCGCAGGTATCCTTTTTCAGGAATCCCTGTGGAGGGTTCATTTTATATAATAGAAGATAAGGGAAAAATCCCGTAGACTTAGTTACGGAACTTCAATCCATCACCCTCGCGCTCTACGATAATCGGTTTCTCGCGGTTCACTTCCTGTGACAGAAGTTTCTTTGACAAATCGTTCAGCAAGTAGCGCTGGATGGCACGTTTAACCGGACGTGCACCGAATTCCGGATCGTAGCCGGCAGTAGCCAGGAAGTCGATGGCTTCGTCGCTCATCTGCAAGGTTACGCCGTTGTCCTCCAGCATCTTCTGGATGCCTTTGATCTGCAAGCGGACAATCTGTTCGATTTGCGGCTTGTTCAACGGCTGGAACATGATGATTTCGTCGATACGGTTCAGGAACTCCGGACGGATGGTCTTCTTCAACATGTTCATCACCTCTTTCTTGGTCTCGTCTACCACCTGGTCGTGGTTCTGGTCGTTGATCTTCTCGAACTGACTCTGGATGTACGAGCTGCCCAAGTTGGAAGTCATGATGATGATGGTGTTCTTGAAGTTCACCGTACGTCCCTTGTTATCGGTCAGACGTCCGTCGTCCAGTACCTGCAACAAGATGTTGAACACATCCGGATGCGCCTTTTCGATTTCATCGAACAAGACTACTGAATACGGTTTCCGACGCACGGCTTCGGTCAGCTGACCCCCTTCATCGTAACCTACGTATCCCGGAGGCGCACCGATCAAACGTGACACGGTATGCTTTTCCTGATACTCACTCATATCGATACGCGTCATCAGCGATTCATCGTTGAACAGGTATTCTGCCAAAGCCTTGGCCAGTTCGGTCTTACCGACACCGGTCGTACCCAGGAAGATGAACGAACCAATCGGACGTCTCGGGTCTTGCAGTCCGGCACGGCTACGACGTACAGCATCAGCCACAGCCTGGATGGCTTCATCCTGTCCGATGACCCGCTTGTGCAGTTCGTCTTCCAGGTGGAGCAGCTTTTCACGCTCGCTCTGCAACATACGGCTCACCGGTATGCCCGTCCAGCGGGATACTACGTCGGCGATGTCTTCGGCCGTTACCTCTTCCTTGATCAAGGCGTTGTCGCCCTGCTTCTTCTTCAGGTCTTCCTGGATGGACTTGATTTCGTTCTCCAGTGCCTGCAGTTTTCCGTAACGGATTTCGGCCACCTTACCGTAGTCGCCTTCACGTTCCGCCTTGTCGGCTTCGAACTTCAGTTGTTCGATTTCCTTCTTGTTCTGCTGAATCTTGTTCACCAGCTCCTTCTCACTCTGCCATTTAGCCTTGTAAGAAGTCTCCTGTTCCTTCAGTTCCGCAATCTCCTTGTTCAACTGAGCCAGTTTCGCCTCGTCCTTTTCCCGCTTGATAGCTTCGCGTTCAATTTCGAGCTGTTTCAACCGACGTTCAATCTCATCCAGTTCTTCCGGAAGAGAGTCGCGTTCCATACGCAGCTTGGCAGCCGCCTCATCCATCAGGTCGATGGCCTTATCCGGCAAGAAACGGTCGGTGATGTACCGACTGCTCAGTTCCACGGCCGCGATGATGGCCTCATCCTTGATACGCACCTGATGGTGGTTTTCGTAACGCTCCTTCAGTCCACGCAAGATGGAGATAGAGCTGGCCGTATCCGGTTCGTCTACCATGACGGTCTGGAAACGACGTTCCAACGCCTTATCCTTTTCGAAATACTTCTGGTATTCGTCGAGGGTAGTGGCACCGATGCTCCGCAGTTCCCCACGGGCCAAGGCCGGTTTCAGGATGTTGGCCGCATCCATGGCACCTTCGCCTTTTCCGGCACCCACCAAGGTGTGGATTTCATCGATGAAGAGGATGATGTTTCCATCGGACTTCTTCACTTCGTTGATGACCGATTTCAGACGTTCCTCAAATTCACCTTTGTATTTGGCACCTGCTACCAGCGCACCCATATCCAGTGAGAACAGCTGTTTGTTCTTCAAGTTCTCCGGCACATCGCCCCGAAGGATTCGCTGTGCCAGTCCCTCTACGATGGCCGTCTTACCGGTACCCGGTTCACCGATCAGAATCGGGTTGTTCTTCGTACGCCGGCTTAGAATCTGCAACACCCGTCGGATTTCCTCGTCACGGCCGATGACCGGGTCGAGTTTTCCGCTTCGTGCAGCTTCTATCAGGTTGATGGCATATTTATTCAGTGATTGATACGTATCTTCACTAGATTGCGAGGTCACATTCTGACCCTGACGCAATTCCTGGATGGCAGCCCGAAGTTCCTTGTCGGTCAGCCCTGCATCCTTCAGCATGGTAGACACCGTGCTCTTCACGTTCAGCAGTGCCAGCAACATGGCTTCGAGTGACACATATTCGTCGCCCAGTTCCTTGGATACCTCCACGGCTTTCTGCAACACTTCGTTGGCGTCACGGCTCAGGTAGGGTTCTCCTCCCGATACCTTCGGCAAGGAAGCAATCTGCCGGTCGAGTACGGTTTCTATCTGCTGGCCGTTTATGCCGAGTTTCTGGAAAATGAAGTTGGTTACATTTTCGCCCACCTTCAGCAAACCTGCCATCAAATGTTCCGGCTCGATGGCCTGCTGTCCGCGGTTCTGTACCAGGTTCACCGCCTCCTGCACTGCCTCTTGCGATTTGATTGTAAAGTTGTTAAAGTTCATAAATGGTCTCCTTTCTCGTTCTTGTTGTTTTTCTTTTTCTTTGCCGGGAGCCTCCCGCCTTGTGGTAGGCGGCGCACCGACGCTTACTTTTATGCAAACTCTTTGCCAGAAGCCATTTGTGGGAAAAGCCTGACGAATTGTCATTTTATGTGGTTTTTATACTGAAAATCTGTCAGTTACGACCCGCTTTTTGTCAGTCGGAAAAACGCACTTGCGTTTGGACTAAAACGTCGAAGCGTTTTCTCTAAAACGTCCTTGCGTTTTACTTCAAACGCCCTTGCGTTTTGGTTGAAACGCAAAGGCGTTTGCGGACGAATGTACTTGCGTTTTTCTGCCCCTTCTCAGCCCCCTGAGGTGACAAGGAGAATGTCTTGTTATAGCCTAGGGGAAGCAGGTGGTGAAGAAATCTGCAACGTTGAAATAACGGGAGAAAAATGTGGCCTCTCGGATATTTTTCGTACCTTTGTCTAAAGGCTTTTAATTGTACATGTATGAAATACCCAATTGGAATACAGAGTTTTGACCGCATCATAGAAGACGGTTATGTGTACGTAGATAAGACGGATATGGTTTATTCGCTTGCCCAGGAAGGTTCGATTTACTTTCTGAGCCGTCCGCGGCGTTTCGGAAAGAGCCTGTTGGTTTCCACGTTGAAGAACTATTTTTTGGGGCGGAAGGAACTGTTCAAGGGCCTGAAGATAGACCGCCTGGAGAAGGACTGGAAAGTGTATCCGGTATTCCATTTGGATTTCAATGGTTCTAATTTCATGCAGAAGGGAGTGCTGGAAGAACGCTTGGATAATTATGTGTCCGAGTGGGAAGCTTGCTACGGACTGCCTTCTGAAAGTGACAGGCTGGATGTGGGATTCCGTTTTATCAAGGTGCTCCGTGCGGCCCACGAACAGACGGGGCGTCGTGCGGTGGTGCTGGTGGATGAATACGACAAGCCGATATTGGACGTGCTGGATGTGGATAAGAATCTGGAAGAAGAGCACCGCAACATCCTGAAAGCGTTTTATTCCGTGTTCAAGGGAGCCGATGAGCATCTTCAGTTCGTGTTCCTGACGGGCGTGACGAAATTCTCACAGGTGAGCGTGTTCAGCGGTTTCAACCAGCCTTTCGACATCAGCATGCACGGCAAGTATGAGACACTTTGCGGCATCACGCAGGAGGAACTGGAGAATACTTTCCGGGAGCCGATGGAGCGCATGGCGCAGGTGTACGGATGTACGTACGAGGAAATGCGTAACCGACTGAAGGCCCAGTATGACGGCTATCATTTCAGTAAGAATATGACGGACATCTATAATCCGTTCAGTCTGCTGAATGCTTTTGCAACACTTGATATTTCCGACTACTGGTTCAAGAGTGGTACGCCTACTTACCTGATTCGCCTGCTTTCGCACACGAATGAAAACATGGACGAAATTACGGGCCGGTATTATGCGCCGAAGGAGTTTATCGACTACAAGGCAGACGTGGAACAGCCGCTTCCGATGATTTATCAGAGTGGTTATCTCACCATCAAGAACTTTGACCGGGATTTCGACCTGTTCCTGTTGGATTATCCCAACAAGGAGGTGAAGGAAGGTTTTCTGTCGATGGTGGCTTCCAAATACTTCGATAACGGGGATAAGATTTATCCGTGGATACGGGAGGCGACTATCTTCCTGCGGAAAGGAGAATTGGACAATTTCCGCACGGGGCTGACTTCTTTCCTGGCAAGCATACCTTATACGATGCGCCGCAAGGAGAACGAACGGGAACGGGAGCGCTATTTCCATTATACGTTCTACCTGATTATGCGGTTGATCAGCGTCTATACGGTCTACACGGAGAAGCTGCAGAGTCAGGGACGTGTGGATTGTGTGGTGGAGACACCGCAGTATGTCTATATCTTTGAGTTCAAGCTGGACGGGACGGCCGATGAGGCCTTGCGCCAGATAGAGGAAAAAGGCTATGCCCGCGAGTATGAGGCGGACAGCCGCAAACTGTATAGGATAGGGGCTGTGTTCTCTTCCGAGACGGGTACTATCGGCGACTGGAAACAACTATAAACGGAAACACATTAACTAATTTATGGAAAAGAAAATACCTTTTGCTTCTGATGTAATTTTGATAGATGCTGCTTTCTTGGACCGCGTGTGCGGGGACATGGCGGCTCATTTTGCGCCGATGGTGGGCCGGGAACTGCCCAAGGCTGACTTGGCGGTGTTGCTGGAATGTCTGGCGCTGGATGCCGGACTGGAACCGGGGCAGCACGAGATACAGGTGATTTTTGTGTACGATGCAGCGCATGGCCGGATGCGTTTCTGTGCGCCTTCCGACTTGGAAAAGGAGATTCACGGCATGGCTTTCCAGAGCCGGCTGGGTGAGTTCTCACTGTATGCGTTCCAGACTTCGGGAATGGCCCGGCGGGAAGACTTGTTCGGCGAATCGCTGCAGTTGCTCACGGAGTCGAAAGACGCGCGCCGGGTGATGCTGGTGCCCGATGAGGGAGAATACGGTTCTGTGGTGGCAGAACTGGCAGAAAAGATAAAAGACAAGGAAAGTGTGACGGTGTTCGGCATGAATCCTCCGGCACACGAGTGCAGTTACCGTTTTGAGATGCTCGGTTTCGCTGTGCTTCAGTCGCTGGGCATCCGGGCAGAGGAACTTTAATCCGTGGATTAGCCTATGTCTGATTTCCGTTTGAAAGCATTCTACAGTGTGGCCCGCAACCTCAGCTTTACCAAGGCTTCGCAGGAATTGTTCGTGAGCCAGCCGGCCGTGACCAAGCATGTGCGGGAGCTGGAAAGTCTCTACGGGGTGCGTCTGTTCGACCGCAAGGGGAACTCCATCTCGCTCACGGAGGCGGGGAAGCTGCTCATGGAGCATTGCGAACGCATCCTGGCCGACTACCGCAAGCTGGAGTACGACATGCATCAGCTGAACAACGAGTATGCGGGGGAACTGCGGCTGGGAGCGAGTACGACCATCTCGCAGTATGTGCTGCCGCCTGTACTGGCTGCTTATACGGAACGTTATCCTCAGATGAGTGTGTCGCTCATGGATACCAACTCGCGCAATGTGGAGAAGGCGTTGCAGGAGCATACCATCGACGTGGGGATGGTGGAAGGGGTGTTCCGCCTGCCCAACCTGCGCTATGAACCTTTCCTGTGCGATGAGCTGGTGCCGGTGGTGTGTCCGCGCGGACGCTGGGCCGGGAAGGAGGAACTGACATTGGACGAGTTTACCCGTGTGCCGCTGGTGCTCCGTGAGCGGGGCTCGGGCACGCTGGATGCCATTGAGATGGTGTTGGCCGAGCAGGGGTTGAAACTTTCGTCACTGAACGTGCGGATGCACTTGGGCAGTACGGAGGGCATCAAGTCGTTCCTGCGGTGCAGCGATTGCATGGGCATTGTGTCGGTTTGCGCCTTGGGGCGGGAGCTGAAGGAAGGCGACTTTCAGGTGATTGACATTGAAGGCTTGCAGTTCAAGCGGCATTTCTGTTTTGTATCGGCCCAGGGACAGGAGGCCGATACCGTATTGCATTTCATGCGCTTTGTCCGGCATTTCCTCGCGGGGAAGTAAAGGCCGGACGGGGCGCTTCTTTTTATTTCTTACCGAATTCAGGATCGATTTTCAGCAGGGCGGTCACGCCGAAGGTGGCCAGGGTGCAGACCATAATCCAGATGAAGAACAACTGGTAGCCCAGGGTTTCCTGCATCCATCCGGCAATCATGCCCGGCAGCATCATGCCCAGGGCCATGAAGGCCGTGCAGATGGCATAGTGCGAGGTCTTGTGCGAGCCGTTGGCAAAATAAATCAGGTAGAGCATGTAGGCTGTGAAGCCGAATCCGTAACCGAACTGTTCCACGAAGATGCAGCTGTTGATGAGGACGAGGCTGTCGGGCTGGGCGTAGCTCAGGTACACATAGACCAGGTCGGGCAGGGAGATGGCCCACACCATGGGCCAGAGCCAGCGGCGGAGTCCGTGGCGTGCTACGGCGATACCTCCCAAGATGCCGCCCAGGGTCAGTCCGACGATGCCGAGCGTGCCTTGTGCGAATCCGATTTGGGCGGTGGTCATGCCGAGTCCTCCTTGTTCCACAGGGTCGAGCAGGAAGGGGATGCCCATCTTGGCCAGCTGGGCTTCCGGCAGGCGGTAGAGCAGCATGAACAGGATGGCGGTGAGGGCCTGCTCTTTCTGGAAGAAGGAGCGGAAGGTCAGCAGGAAGTCGGTCAGGATACCTTTGGCGCTTTTCGGATGCGTGGCCGAAGGACGGTCCTGGCCGGGCCGTGGCAAGACGAAAGAATGGTAGAGCCACAAGGCCAGCAGACAGCCTGCCAGCGTGAAGAAGGTGATGCTCCAGGCGTAAGAGGTGCGGCCGGTCACTTCCTCCAGCCGTCCGGCCAGCATGATGAGCAGCCCTTGTCCGGCAATGGTGGCAAAGCGGTAGAAGGTGCTGCGGATGCCCACGAAGAAGGCTTGCTGGTGTGGCGTAAGCCCCAGCATATAGAACCCGTCGGCGGCGATGTCGTGGGTGGCGGAACTGAAGGCCACCAGCCAGAACACGGCCAGGGTGGTCTGGAAGAAATGGCTCGTAGGGATGGTGAAGGCAATGCCGGCCAGTCCCGCTCCCAGCAGCAGCTGGGTGATGACAATCCACCACCGTTTGGTGCGGAGCAGGTCGACAAACGGGCTCCACAGGGGCTTGATGACCCAGGGCAGGTTCAACCAGCTGGTGTAGAGGGCTACCTCCGTGTTCGAGATGCCCATCCGCTTGTACATCACCAGCGAGAGAATCATGACCGCTACGTAGGGCAGGCCTTCGGCGAAGTAGAGCGAAGGTACCCAATACCAAGGAGAACGTGTGTGCATGGCCGTCAGAATTTAGTATAACTTGCGGATTTCAGCTCCCTGGTAGTAGTGCAGCAGAATCTGGTCGTAGGCATAGCCTTTCTCGCCCATCACGGCGGCGCCAATCTGGCAGAGTCCCACGCCGTGTCCCCATCCGGCACCGGTCAGCTCGAACCATTCCGGTACACCGTTCACCTCCGGTCCCTTGTCGACCACGAAGGCCGAGCTGAACAGGTGGGTGGGGGAGAGGGTCCGTCGTATCTCCAGTTCCTTTCCGATAATCATCGTTTTCAGGGTACCCACAATCTTCAGGCGGCTGATGCGGCCCGACTTTCCACGTTCCACGGGAATGAGGTCGAGAATCTCGCCGTAGTCACTTTTGGTGTGGGTGGCAATCAGTCCGGCCAGTTCCTCCTGCGTATATCTCACCTTCCAGCGGTAGAAATCCTGCGTCTCCTGGTCGTAGTGGTTGAGAATCTGGGAGAGGATTTTCGGGTCGGTGGTGTGGCAGAACGATTCCGGCCGTTGGCGGATCCAGCGTTCGGCTTCCTCCTCCTTTGTCAGGTCGGGTAGCGGGGATTCGGTGTCCAGGTCGCGCACGGCACTGAGGTAGGGATATTTCTTGTCCTCCCAGCAGTAGTTGAATTCTTCGGTCACCCCGCCGCAGCACTTGGAGAAGCGGGCGTCGCAGATGGCGTGCTTGTACATGAGCACCTGGCCGCGGGTTTCCTTGACCGCTTCCACCACGCTCTGGTTCGATGCGCGGGTGATGCCTTGGTAGCGCTGGCAATGGTCGTCGGCGCAGACATCAAAGATGGTATGGTCTTCGCGGTCGTACCAGCGGATGTATTCCGTGTCGGTCTTGAAGAAGGGGAAGAAGCCGCTGCCTTGTTTGCTGAGGGCTTTCCGCTTCTCAATCTGGGCCAGCAGCCAGCTCCGGGAAATCACGGCATGGGCTTTCAGAAACTCCAAGGAAGAAGTGGCACTCATCTCCGACGAAATGACGCTGATCAGGTAGTCCTCGGCTGGAAGCTGGTTGATGGCGGTAATCTTTCCCTCGTCCACCACCAGTCGCAGGGTGCCCAGGAAGGTCTGTGTCTCCTGCCGCTCCCAGTGGAAGTTGATACCGATGGTCACGTCTTCGAGCGAGAAGGAAGCATCGTCTTCCAGTGGGGTGAAAGTCAGTTCGCGGTACACGTTGCCGTTCCAGAAAATACCTCCTTCGTCGAAGGATACATGCTGTTTGCCGGAGACGGTTTCTCCTTTGGCCAGGAACTTGGCATTGAGGGTGAAATGTATTTCAAGGGCATTGACGATGCCCACGTTTATTTCGGGTTCTTTCATGAGGCTTAATGAGTTACTTCGTGATAGATTTGCCGCAAGGTGTCGGCGTTCAGTTTCTGGAAATCTTCTTCGCGGGCCGTCACCAGGATGCCGGCCATGTCGAGGGCACCGGGGCTGACGAGCAGTTGGGCATCCCCTTCGGCGGTGTAGCACTGCGGACGGTGGGCGGTACGCGGAATGTAGACCGTGACAAACCCGTAGCGGGGGTCGTCCCAGGCAAACAGGTTGTAGCGGGGTTCCATCTCTCCTTCGGGCAAGGGCAGGCTGCGCAGGTAGCTGTCAATCAGTCGGGTGCCGGTACCCATTCCGCCCTGGGTGATGAAGGCACGCAGGGGACAGATGTATCCTTCAATGTCGTAAGCGATGCAGGATTTCCCGTCGGCAAGCGGCTCGAATCCTTTTTCTACGGCGGTGCCCATCAGTTTGTCCCATTGCCGGATGAGAGGTACATCTTTCTGGTGTACGGCCTGAAAATGGAAATGATCGGGAGCGGAAGCACCGCACTTGGCTCCGTTATAGAATACGGTATAGCCCTCGGCAAAATGTTTTTCCAGCCAGTCGACCAGTCGCTCGGGCAACCGGCGGGCGGTCTTGTCGGCCAAGGTCTGCCATTGGTGCCGTTCCGTGGAAATCGTGAGGTGTCCCGGCAGGATGGGATAAGGGTTCAGCCGCAGACTGAAAGCTTCGTCCAGCAGGATGCGGAGACTCTGTTGCTCTTCCGGCTTGTGGCTCAGACAGAGGAAACAGGGACGGGCCGCAATGGAAGCCTTGTCCACTTTGGCGCAGGTGGAAACGGCACGGGCCGGGTTGAACTGCACGGTGATGGTATTTCCGTCCAGCGGAAGCGTGCGGGTCTGCACGTCGGCCAGGGCTTCGTGGTTCTTGCGGGCCAGCGGCCAGGTGTCCAGCTGGTGGTGGATGAAGGCCTCCGCCGAAATCTCCGGAGAGGCTTCTTCCCAGGAAAGCGGATGGCGGAGCATGGCCTGCCGTTTGCGTATTTCCAGCGTACGCAGGCTGTCCTTATAGCTGTTGTTCTGATTCTGTTTTTCGATGCTCAGGGCCGCGTCGGAGTTGCCTTCCCATCGGCGGCACAGATAAAGCACATCATAGATACGGCCGATGCGGTATTCGCGGGAGAAAGCCAGTCCCAGGGCATAGTCCTCGCCGTAGCTGGTGTTCGGCACGCGTATCTTCCGCAGCAGCGGGGTGAAGAAGGCACGAGGCGCACCCAGTCCGTTGATGCGGAGGGCATTGTTGTGACCGTTGGTGTCGGTCCATTCCTTGTGGTCGATGACGCCCGGCGGCAAGGTCTCCAGCTGGAAATTGGTCATGCGGTACGAGCCGATGACCATGGCGCAGCGTTCCCGACGGAATTTGTCGACAATCGTCTGGAGGGTAGACGGACTGCTGTACAAGTCGTCACTGTCCAGTTGCACGGCAAAGCGTCCGCAGAGCGGATGATGCACGCCCAGGTTCCAGCATCCGCCGATACCCAGGTCGTCCCGTTCCGGAATGAGGTGGATTACCTTCTCGTTGCCGGCATAGCGGTCGATGCATTCCGTGGTGTCGTCGGTCGAATGGTTGTTGATGACAATCACGTTGAAAGGAAAATCGGTCTCTTGTGTCAAGACGGAATCAATGGCATCGGCAATGGTGCGGATGCGGTTGCGTACGGGGATGATGACCGACGCCTCGTAGGCAAATTCTCCTTCCGTGAGGTCGATGTCCCGTTGTACCGGAGGCAGGAAAGCCCCGATATGCTTTAAATAATAGGTAAAGGCCGTTTCCCGTTCCAGCTGTACGCTCCGGTTGCGCGGGTCCACGTAGTCAAACTGTTTCTCGCCCGACTTGCGGGTGTCTTCTTCAATCTCTGTGTAGAGGAACTCGCGGATGTGGGTCAGCTCGTGCTGTTGGGAGAGGGCCAGCCGCACGGCATAGAGGGCCGAGTAGCGGTATTCCGGCTGGTGGGTGATACATTCAAAGGCTTCCTGCAAGGCCGCTGTCTTGAAGAGCAGCACCGAGCCGAAGTCGAAATCATCGCGCACGCTTCCCGGCTGGTAGTCGATGACCGGATGAGGCTGCCGCACCCCGTCGGCCACCTGGTAGTGGTCGGCATAGACCATGCCGGTCTCCGGGGCACTCAGGTAGTCGCACATGCGCTCTAGCGCCATGTAGCCCATATCCAGCTCCTGCGTCTTGGTGTAGATGAGCAGGTAGGGCGTATGCGTCAGAGCGAGCATCTGCCGGATGCCGTCGGTCTGCTGGAAAGAGAAAAACGGGAGCACGTGGCATTTGCCGGTAGGGGCGCCTGCGTTTTCCGGGTGGTCGGTTAGTAGGAATATCTGGTCTGTCCGGGAACTGGCGCTCAGTCCCTCGATGGTCTTATTCTGTTGGTTATCACCTTCGTAAGGAAGGAAACAAGTCACTAGATTATTCATATTTAATACATTTATACGGACAAAGATAGGGAATATATCTTATTTTTTCCCTAACTTTGTACGCTAAATGTGTAGAATATAAGAGAATTATGATGACAAAAGCTCCTTTATTGGGGAAAACACTGAACGAATTGAAAGCGATTGTGCAGGATTTGGGAATGCCCAAGTTTACGGCCGGACAGATTGCTTCGTGGTTGTACGACAAGAAGGTGGGTTCGATTGAAGAGATGACCAACCTTTCGTTGAAGAACCGTGAGCGGTTGATGGAGAACTACGAAGTGGGGGCCAGTGCACCGGTGCATGCGATGCGTTCGGTAGACGGAACAGTGAAGTATCTGTTCTGCACGCCCGAAGGTGATTACATCGAATCCGTATATATTCCCGACGAAGACCGGGCCACGCTCTGTGTGTCTTCGCAAGTGGGATGTAAGATGAACTGCAAGTTCTGTATGACCGGAAAGCAGGGTTATACCACCAGCCTGACGGCCGCCCAGATTCTGAATCAGATTTATTCGGTGCCTGAGCGTGACACCCTGACCAATGTGGTGTTCATGGGCATGGGAGAGCCGTTCGACAACCTCGATGAGGTGTTGCGTGCCTTGGAAATCCTGACGGCCGACTATGGCTACAAGTGGAGTCCGAAGCGTATCACGGTGTCGTCTGTAGGTCTGCGGAAAGGACTGGAGCGCTTCTTGGAAGAGAGCGACTGTCACCTGGCCATCAGTCTGCACTCGCCGTTTCCTGCCCAGCGCCGGGAACTGATGCCGGCCGAGAAGGCGTTCTCCATCACGGAAATCGTGGATATCCTCCGCAAATATGATTTCAGCAAGCAGCGCCGCCTGTCTTTTGAATACATTGTGTTCAAGGGAGTGAACGACAGCCTGATTTACGCCAAGGAACTGGTCAAGCTGTTGCGGGGACTCGATTGCCGGATGAACCTGATCCGTTTCCATGCCATCCCGAATGTGGATTTGGAAGGGGCTGATATGGAGTCGATGATTGCCTTCCGTGATTATCTGACCCAGCATGGCTTGTTTGCCACCATCCGTGCCTCCCGCGGAGAAGATATTTTTGCCGCTTGCGGCATGCTTTCTACCGCCCAGCAACAGGCCGAGAAGAAAGAAAAAGAAAACGAAACCATTTAATACCAGAATATTATGAAGCGAGTAACATTTTATCTTGGGATAGCCTTGGCAGTGCTGTCATTCTCTTCCTGCCGTAACAGCGGAAAGAGCATCATCACTCCGGTGTCCAGCGGACGCCCCTACGAAGTGATGGTAGTAGCCGACGACAAATGTTGGATGAGTCCGGACAGTGCGCTCTTCCATGTGTTGGACACCGATGTGCCGGGATTGCCTCAGCCGGAACGCTCGTTCCGTATTTCGCGTGTGCGTCCGGATGCGTTTAACCGGTCGGTCCGTCTGTTCCGCAACATCATCCTTGTGGACATCCAGGACATCTACACGCAGCCCAAATTCAAATATACCCGTGATGCCTATTCTTCTCCACAGATGATTATGACCATCCAGGCCCCCAACCAGCAGGAATTTGCCGATTATGTATCGAAGAACGGACAGGTAATCATCGATTTCTTCACCCGTGCCGAGATGAACCGTCAGGTCAAGCTTCTGGAAAAGAAGCACAGCGAACTGATTTCTACGAAGGTGAAGAGTCTGTTCGACTGCGACATCTGGATGCCGGTGGAACTGGAATCCTATAAGGTAGGAAAGGATTTCCTCTGGGCTTCCAGTAACCTGAACGACCTGAATTTCGTGATGTATTCCTATCCGTTCCGCGATAAGGATACCTTTACCAAGGAATATTTCATCCACAAACGCGACTCGGTGATGAAGGTCAACCTGCCGGGTGAACGGGAAGGCATGTACATGGAAACCTCCGATTCTACGTTCCTTACCACCCGCAACATTGCCGTGAAAGGAGATTATGCCTTTGAAGCCCGCGGCCTGTGGGACATGAAGAACGATGCCATGGGCGGTCCGTTCGTATCGCATGTACGCGTAGACCGTGAGCATGCCCGCGTCATCGTGGTGGAAGGGTTTGTCTATAACCCGGGCAAGCTGAAACGCGACCAGATTCGTAAACTGAATGCGGCGCTTTACACCTTGCAGCTCCCGTCGGAAAAAGAAGTGTCTGAGATTCCGGTAGACAATTCCATCTCGGAAGAAAAAGTGAACAAAGAAGCTGAACAGAATAAGCAATAAATATGGAAAATCGTAAAATTAGAGTGGGAATCACTCATGGAGATATAAACGGGGTAGGTTATGAGGTCATCCTGAAAACCTTCTCCGACCCGGCCATGCTGGAACTGTGTACGCCGGTCATCTATGGCTCGCCCAAGGTGGCAGCCTATCATCGCAAGGCCATGGAGATACCGACCAACTTCAGCATCGTGAATACGGCGGAAGATGCGCAGGACGGAAGAGTGAATGTGGTGAACTGCATTGAGGAAGAGCTGAAGGTGGAACTTTCCAAACCGACTCCCGAAGCGGGAAAGGCGGCACTGACGGCACTGGAAAGAGCGCTGGCCGACTATCGGGCCGGTTTGTTCGATGTGCTGGTCACGGCTCCTATCAACAAGCATACCATCCAGTCGGATACGTTCCACTTCCCCGGCCATACGGAATACATCGAGGAACGGGTGGGCGACGGACAGAAGGCCCTCATGATTCTGCTGAAAGGTGACTTCCGCGTGGCGTTGGTCACCGGACATGTGCCGGTGCGTGACATCGCTGGCATGCTGACCAAGGAACTGATTATGGAAAAGATGGAAATCTTCCACCAGTCGCTGAAGAAGGATTTCGGCATCGACAACCCGCGTATTGCCGTCTTTTCATTGAATCCGCATGCCGGCGACCACGGTCTGCTGGGCACGGAAGAGGAGGAGATTATCATTCCGGCCATGAAGGAAATGATTGCCAAGGGCGTACAGTGCTTCGGACCTTATCCGGCCGACGGTTTCATGGGTTCCGGTAACTATACCCACTTCGACGGTATCCTGGCCATGTATCACGACCAGGGACTGGCTCCGTTCAAGGCACTGGCCATGGACGAGGGCGTGAACTTCACCGCCGGACTGCCTATCGTACGCACCTCGCCGGCTCACGGCACGGCCTACGACATTGCCGGAAAAGGGGTGGCCTCGGAAGATTCGTTCCGTCAGGCCGTGTATGTGGCCATGGACGTGTTCCGCAACCGTGCCTGGGAAAAGGAAATCAGTGCACGCCCGTTGCGCAAGCAGTATTATGAAAAACGTGACGATAGCGATAAACTGAAATTAGATAGCATAGAAGAAGAATAACATGAAGTTTGCAATCATATCAGCCGGGGAAGGGTCCCGGTTGTCACAGGAAGGAGTTCAGTTGCCCAAGCCTTTGGTGCAACTGAACGGAGTGGCCATGATTGACCGCCTGATACATATCTTCGCACAGAACGGAGCGGAAGAAGTGGTCGTCATCATCAACAACGAGGTGCCCCTTACGAAGGCGCACCTGCATGAACTGGAAAAAACTTCCGAAGTGCCTTTGCGGGTAGTGGTCAAGACCACCCCCAGTTCCATGCACAGCTTTTATGAACTGAGCCGTTACCTGAAGGACGACCGTTTCTGTCTGACCACCGTCGACACCATTTTCCGGGAAGAAGAGTTCGCCCGTTTCATTGAGGCCTTCAAGGCTTTCGACGGCGACGGCATGATGGCCGTGACAGATTATATCGACGACGAGAAACCCCTGTACATCGGTACGGATGCGTCCAATCGCATCACCGGGTTCTATGACAGTCTGCAACCCGACACCCGCTACATTTCCGGCGGAATCTATTGCTTGTCGCCCAAGTCGATTGTGACGTTGGAGAAATGCATGGCGCAGGGCATGTCGCGCATGCGCAACTTCCAGCGCCAGCTGGTGGCCGACGGTTTGCAGCTCAAGGCTTATCCCTTTTCAAAGATTCTGGATGTGGACCATGCGGGCGACATCGTGAAAGCAGAGGCTTTTTTGAACGGACAAGATTAAATATACCAAACGAGATAAAAGAATAAAACCTGATTTTTTGCGAAAAATCTAGAATAAAAAGACAGAATGTATAAACAAGGAGAGAAGATTCGGGTCATTGGTGTGAGCCGCGGTAATGAGTATTCCCCGAATCATGTAGACAATGACGCTGCCATCCTCCGGTTGGCGGCAGAAGCATTGGAAAAAATGGGGTGTGAGGTCACTGTGTATCCGGAAAAGGAGTTTGTGGCCCAAAAGATAGAGGGAGCGTTTATCTTTGACATGGCGCGCGACAGAGCCACCATTGAACGCTTGAAAGAACTGGAAGCCGGGGGAGCGCTGGTGGTGAATTCAGCGTACGGCATCGACAACTGTGTCCGTCAGCAGATGACGGAATTGCTTATGGCAAACGGAGTGCCCCATCCGAAGAGTTTCATTATTCCCACCGACGGGAAGTTTACCCCTTCCATTTTCCCCTGCTGGATCAAGCGGGGCAATTCGCACGCCATGGTAAAAGAAGACGTGGTGTACGTGGAGTGCCGGGAAGAAGCGGAAGTGGTGATGGCCGATTTCCGGGAAAGACACATTCCGGTGGCCGTGGTCAACGAGCATCTGGTAGGTGATTTGGTGAAGTTCTACGGGGTGCAGGGAACCGATTTCTTCTATAGTTTCTATCCCACCGAACAATCGCACAGCAAGTTCGGCTTGGAAGTCATCAACGGGGCAACAAGAGGATTCCCCTTTGATGTCAAGCAGCTGCAGGCCTATGCCAACAAAGCGGCCGAGGTGCTGAACGTTCCTATCTACGGAGGCGACTGCGTGGTATCGTCCACGGGCGAAATCCGTATCATCGATTTCAACGACTGGCCCAGCTTTGCCCGCTGCCGCGTGGAGGCCGGACCGGAAATAGCCAAATGTATTTATAACCGCATCATGCACAAATTAGAAAAAGAATGAGTACGGAGAAAAAAGGAGTAGAGGCTTCTTTCAAGTCCATGGATACAGAAGAGTTTCTGGACATCCATTTCAATCGCCCCATCGGTTATGTGTGGGCTCTGTTTTTCCAGCGTTTCGGTGTTCATCCCAATGTGGTGACCATCCTGTCCATCATCCTCGGGGTGGCGGCAGGGGTGATGTTCTATTATCCCGACATGACCCATACGCTGATTGGTATCTTCCTGCTGATGTGGGCCAACCATTATGACAGCTGCGACGGGCAGCTGGCGCGTATGACCGGCAAGAAAACCCGCTGGGGACGTATGCTCGACGGATTTGCCGGCGACCTTTGGTTCTTTACCATTTATGTGGCCATCTGCCTGCGCCTGACAAACCAGCCGCTTCCTTTCCATATCGGGGAGGCTTCCGGACAGACCTGGAGCATTTATATCTGGCTGATTGCCCTGTTCTCCGGTACGGTGTGCCACAGCAAGCAGTGTACGCTGGCCGACTATTACCGTAACATCCACCTGTTCTTCCTGAAGGGAAAGGCCGGCAGTGAGCTGGACAACTTCAAGCAGCAGCGTGAGATTTTCCACAGCCTGCCCTGGAAAGGCAACTTCTGGTGGAAGGCTTTCCTGTATTTCTACGGCAACTATACCCGCAAGCAGGAACAGATGACCCCGAACTTCCAGCGTTTCTATGCCTTTGTGCAGGAGCGTTACGGCGACAATATCCCGCAGTCGCTGCGCGACGAGTTCCGTGCCCTGAGCCTTCCGCTGATGAAGTACACCAACATCCTGACGTTCAACACCCGTGCGATAGCCCTCTACATCAGTCTGCTGATTGGAGAGCCGTGGTTGTATTTTATTTTCGAGATTGTGGTGATGACTTCCTTGTTCGTGTACATGCGTCATCGTCACGAAGCCTTGTGCGCATTCCTTTACCATAAATACGCCCAGTCATAATGAAAGAGAAATTTCGCAACATATTCTGGTTCTTCGGCATCTTTGCCATCGTGGTGATGCTCTGCACGTTCGACATGGACTACCAGGAACTCTGGCAGAACTTGCGGAAAGCCGGTATCTGGTTTCCGGCAGTCATCCTGCTGTGGGTGTTCATCTACTACCTGAACACCTGGTCGTGGTATGTCATCATCCGCGACGGGAAACATGCCAAGGTGCCTTTCTGGAAGGTGTACAAGCTGACCGTTTCCGGCTTTGCCCTGAACTATGCCACTCCCGTGGGACTGATGGGAGGGGAGCCTTACCGTATCATGGAGCTGACCCCTTACGTGGGTGCCAGCAAGGCCACTTCGTCGGTCATCCTCTACGTGATGATGCACATCTTCTCCCATTTCTGCTTCTGGCTGACGGGCGTAGTGCTGTATCTCATTTTTGAACCGATGAACTGGGGGATGGGTATCGTGCTGGCGGTGGTGGCGTTTTTCTGCCTGCTGGCCATCTATTTCTTCATGAAAGGCTACCGCAACGGAATGGCCGTGCGCACGTTCAAGCTGTTGGGCCATGTGCCCTACGTGAAACGCTGGGCACACCGTTTCCTGACCGAGAAGAAAGAATCGCTGGAGCGGGTGGACGCACAGATTGCTGAACTCCACAAGCAGCGGAAGACTACGTTCTACGCGTCGTTGGGACTGGAGTTTACGGCCCGTATCGTGGGCTGTGCCGAGGTGTTCTTCATCCTGAACATCCTGACCGACCACGTGAGTTTCCTGTCGTGCATCCTGATTATGGCCTTCACTTCCCTGTTTGCCAACCTGTTCTTCTTCTCGCCCATGCAGCTGGGTGCCCGTGAGGGAGGATTCGCGCTGGCCGTGGGCGGACTGGCCATCCCGAGTGCATTCGGTATCTATACCGGACTGATTACCCGTGTGCGCGAATTGATTTGGATTGTAATCGGAGTGTTGCTGATGAAAGTCGGCAACGGAACCCAAAATACTACAAAAGATGAATAAACTGACAGATGTGAAAGGCGTAATCTTTGATTACGGAGGTACGATTGATACGAACAGCCGCCACTGGGCGGAAGTGCTGTGGAGCAAGTATGAAGAGTTTCAGGTGCCGGTGGACAAAGCCAGCTTCCGTGAGGCGTACGTGCACGGCGAGCGCACGCTGGCCCGGGTGCCGCTGGTGAAGCCGGAACATAACTTCCACGATGTGCTGCGCATCAAGACCGACATTCAGGTGAAATACTTGGTGGAGCAGGGCAAGCTGGACGAAGCAACCGCCAGCCGCGAACGCTATGCCGAAAAGGTGGCCGACAGTTGTTACCGTTACGTGCTGGACGTGCTGGAGCGTACCCGTCCCGTGGTGAAGACCCTTTCCGAACGCTATAAGTTGGTGCTGGTGTCCAATTTCTACGGGAACATCCAGACCATCCTGAAAGACTTCGGCCTGTTCGATTTCTTTGCCGACATCATCGAGTCGTCGGTGGTGGGCGTACGCAAACCCGACCCGGCCATCTACCGCCTGGGTGTGGAAGCCATGGGCTTGCCCGCCGAGAATGTGCTGGTGGTAGGCGATTCCTTCTCGAAGGACATGGTGCCCGCGAAAAAAGTGGGCTGCAAGGTGGCCTGGCTGAAAGGCGAAGGCTGGGGAAATGAAGAAATAGACGAAACCCTTCCGGACCTCATCATTACTGATTTGCCGGAATTGCTGTCGTATGTATAAAGGAGGGGCACGGATGAAGAAACACGGAGTTGCCTTGGTGGAACGCCAATACTTGTTCCCCTTTGTACTGATTACCTCACTCTTTTTCCTGTGGGGATTTGCTCATGCCATTCTGGACGTGCTGAACAAGCATTTTCAGGAACTGCTCACCATCACCCGTACCCATTCGGCCATGATTCAGGCCACGATGTACATGGGTTATTTCATCATGGCCATCCCCGCCGGACTGTTCATCAACCGTTACGGATATCGCCGGGGGGTGGTGCTGGGACTGCTGCTGTATGGCATCGGCTCCCTGTTGTTCATTCCCGGACAGCACTGGATGTCGTTCAATTTCTTCCTCTTCTCCCTGTTCGTCATCGGATGCGGGCTGACCTTCCTGGAAACGGCCGCCAATCCGTATGTCACGGAACTGGGAGCGAAGGAGACCGCTGCCAGCCGCTTGAATTTCGCCCAGTCGTTCAACGGACTGGGATGCATCTTTGCCCCGATTCTGACGGGCATCCTTCTGTTTGCCGACGAGGACAAGGGAGCCAGCGGCAATGTGGCCCTCCCGTACGCCGTGATGGGCGTGATTGTGCTGTTGGCCGCCCTGGCTTTTATGCGGGTACGTCTGCCCGAGATACCCCACGAGGAGGAAGTGGACAGCGAAGGAAACCACGTCGGCCTCTGGGCCCATAAACTGTTTGTCTTCGGCCTGATAGCCCTGTTTGCCTACGAGGTGGCCGAGATTTCCATCAACAGCTTTTTCATCAACTACGTGACCGAGGTGGGATGGATGAACGCCCGCGATGCCTCCCTGATTCTGTCGTTCGGCGGACTGGGACTGTTCATGGTGGGACGTTTCGTAGGAAGCTGGATCATGCGCCGTGTACGGGCCGAGAAGATGCTCTTCTGGTGTGCCACGGGAACGGTCATCACCACGCTGCTGGTGATTCTCGACTTGGGCTCCGTGTCGTTCGTGGCCCTGCTCTGCGGTTATGCCTTCGAAGCCATCATGTTCCCCACCATTTTCGCTCTTTCCCTGAAAGGACTGGGCAGCCATACGAAGCGCGCCTCTTCCTTCCTGATGATGTCGCCGGTGGGCGGTGCCGTAGGTCCCGTGCTCATGGGACTGGTGGGCGACTGTGCCGACATGCACTGGGCCTTTGTGGTACCCTTTGTCGGCTACGTGGTGGTGTGGTGCTATGCCCGCCACATGGTACGTCTGAAAAACTGAGACTGTCCCTTCGGGCGGTACAAAATAAAAGAAGCGCGGAACTTGAGGTATCTCCCGATACCCTGGGTTCCGCGCTTCGGCGTATTCAATGATAAGTATAGAATTTGGGATTATTTACCTTGAGGAGCCTGAGGAGCTGCCGGGCATTGGTTCGGGCATCCCGGAGCCGGCATCTGTCCCGGCTGACCCATTCGTCCGTGCATCATCGGGCCGGGCTTCTGTCCCATGCGCTTGTGCATCTGTCCCGGACGGTCCATGCGGAACACTTTCTCCAGCTGGCGGGCATTCAGGATTTTCTTGAAGGAATTGTAATACTTCTTCTGCGTGTCGAGCACCTTCTGACGCATTTCGAAGCCCTTTTCAATTTCCTGCTGAATCTGCGCGTCGGTCCGTTCGCACGGTTTTACCTTTTCACCTTCCGGGGCCGGACGGCAATCCTTCAGTGCAGTCAGATACTCCTTGTAGAGGGTGGTGAACTGAGCCAGTTTGGCATCGTCCAGCATCAGTTGTTTGCCCATGCGGGCAGCCTGCATGTCCATCCGCTGTTCCGGTGTCATTTTAGCACAATTTTCTTTTCCAGCCTTTGCCGGACACGTTTTCTGTGGAGCGTTTTGCGCCATCATGCTGCCACATCCCAGGCATGCAGCGAGAATCAATGTAGAGAATAAACGAGTTGTTTTCATTGTTGTCATTTTTTTAAGTTGAACATTTTGTTTCCAGTGCACTTACGATTCTAAGACAACCAGACCCCCTCAGGGTTTATTGAAAAATTCCACTTTTAACATTTGAAAGGGAAATGAGAGGGAAAATGTGAATTTTTTAAAGGATGACGGAGTAATGATGAAAATTACTTGCGAAAAACGCCTCTTGTGGTTCAGGCTTTCGGGCCTGAAAAAACGCAAGTGCGTTTGGACTCAAGCGCCTTTGCGTTTCAAGACAAACGCCTTTACGTTTTCCTTCAAACGCACTTGCGTTTTGGATGAAACGTCCTTGCGTTTTAGTTGAAACGCAAAGGCGTTTTTCAGGCGAAAATCTGCCGATTTCTAAATGCTTAAAAATCAGCCTCTTTTACAATCCTTATTTTTTCTCCCGTCACCGGATGCACAAACTCCAGCGCGGCAGCGTGCAGGTACAGACGGTCGGACGGCTGGCCGTAGAGGTCATCGCCCACAATCGGATGATTCAGTCCCTCGGGATGCGCGGCATGTACCCGGAGCTGGTGCGTGCGCCCCGTATGCGGATAAAACGTCACCCTTGTTTTCCCATCCCTGCGCTCCAGTACCCGGTAGGACGTCACCGCCCGTTTCCCGTACTCCCGGCTCACCATCTGGCGCGGGCGGTCCATCGGATTCGGGCAGATAGGCAGGTCGATGATACCCTCGTCCGTTTCCAGTTCCCCTTCCAGGATGGCCGTGTACCGCTTGCGGATGAGACGCGTCTCGAAAAGTGCCTGCAGCTCCTTGTGGACCTCTTTCGTCTTGGCCGCCAGCAGCAGTCCGGACGTCGCCATGTCCAGCCGGTGCACGATAAGCGGTCCGGTAGCCTTGGGGTAGAGGTTGTGCAGCCGCTGGAGGATGGAATCGAGGTCGTTCTTGCCCGGTACGGAAAGCATGCCCGCCGGCTTGTGTACCACCACCAGCCATTCGTCCTCGTAGAGAATCTCCAATGCCGTTTGTCGGTGTACGTCCTCCTCCAGCGGATTCGGCTCGACCTCCAGTCCCACGAGCATGTGTTTCAGAATCGGTTCACACTTCCCCTTGCACGACGGATAGAAATGCCCCTCGCGGCGTATCTCGTCCTTGGGCGACATGCCCCACCAGAACTCCCCCATGGCCAGGGGCTGGAGATGATGCAGGTACGCATACTGGAGCAGTTTGGGCAAGGCACATTCCCCCGCTCCGGCAGGCGGCGTCTTCTGCGGGGTACCTTGGAAAATCTCGCACAAGTCTTTCACCTCGCCCTGCGCGTTGAGCATCCGGAACTGGGAAAACAGCCGCAACTGGAGAGCCGCCGAGCGTGTTTTCCGTTCGTGGCGCAAGGCCTGAATCTCCTGGTCGAGAGCCTGGAAAGCCTCTCCGGCCTCCTGTACCTTCTCCTTCAGCCGCCGTTCCAACCGCTTGAACTCCGCTTTCTGGAACTGGCTTTCGCGCGACATCGCTTCTGCCTCTTCGGAAGAAACTCCTTCCTTCCGCCGTTGTTCCCGACGCGCTTTCTCCTCTTTCAGTTTCTGTTTCTCACGGGTCAGTGTGGCCTGAGCCTCCTCTTCCGCCTGCTTCCATGCCTCCCGCGCCGAGCGGTAGGTTTCGCTGGCCTCCAGTGCCGCAATCCGGTGGTTGATGCCCGAAATCTCCGCCTCCTCGATGCGGAAGAACCCGTCGGGTTGCAGGAGGTCGTACACCGGCGGTACGAAAAACGCGTGGTGGTTGCTTCCGGCCAGGTTGCCCGAGAAAGCAGCCAGGTAGCCCAGCTTTCCTTCCGTATCCCGGATGACCAGTACCCCGAACATCTTTCCCTGCCGGAGCTCTTCCTGCCAGTCATCCCGCGTGAGCAGGTACTGGCGCACCTCTTCCGCAGCCAGTCGGGTGAGCGGGTGAGGGGTGTAGTGGAAGGGGAAAGTGAAAGCCTTTGGCAAGGCGATGCCTTCGGTCGGGGTGTGGAAAGAATGTATCATGGTGAGAAATTCAGTTCGTTTTTATTGCGGGAGTAAAGGTACGAAGAAAATGGCTTTTATAAAAATAAAATCGTATATACCCTATATATCGTATATATTTCCTATCTTTGTGAAAAAAAGAAGATTATGGAAGCAACCGTTACTCATCGAAGAAAGATTATAGACTTGAAAGAAGATACTTTTAAGGCACTTTCGGTCATGGCAGCCCGGCAGGGAACGAACCTGAAGAAGCTGATTGAGAATTTGCTTGACAAGACAGCGGAGGAATACGATGACAGTGAGGCTTACCGTTACTTGTCAGAAAACTATCCGGACGGGAAGGTCAAGCTGGAGGAAAAGGAACGTAAGGAGTTTATGGACTGGTTGGGCGTGGTTGAAAAATGAGGGTTGAATTTTCAAAGGAGTTTGAGAAGTCGGTCCGTAAGCTCTCTGGAAAGATGCTGGACTCCGTACGTGAGGCGATTCAGGAAGTGATGGATGCGGAAGGCATTGAGGCACTGACGGATTGCAAGAAGTTAGTGGATTATGATTTCATTTATCGTCTGAGAATTGGCAGTTACCGTGCCTTTTTCAGTTTTCATGTGCAGATTGTGGATGATTGTGTGATGTTTCTCTATCTTGTGCCCAGGGGACAGGCATACGACAAGAAAATGGAAAAGAATCTGCAAAGAAAAGATGTGTGACTAGGTTTTGTTGCCTTGCAGATGCTTCCGCAGCAATTTTTCCGATACCGCCATTTTTGAAACAAAATCCGGATAGTCGGCAGCCTGTTGGGGAATGTGGAACAAATAGGTTTCCAGTTCCGCGTTGTCATCCTCTCCATATCCCCGCAAGGAATGTCGCGTGATAGCATGCGCTTGAAAGGTGGGATGAATCAAAATGCCCTGTTTCCCTTTCAACCGATACATGTATGTGATGAGCTGATGTACATCCTCTCTTTTCTCTGTAGCCATTTTGTATTTGGCATCCACGATTGTTCCGTCGGATTCCCGGAAAAAATCCAGATAACGGGGAAATTTGTGCCCTTTGGCCAAGTAGATGCGTCCGGTACCTTTTTTATTGTTGGGATGCGTGAATCCTTGTTTTGTGAGGATAGTGGCGAGGTATTCCTCCCACAAATAAGCCGCATCAAACAGAATGCCGTGTATCGGATTCTCTTGCTGCCCGTATTTGATTTTTTCGTGTCGCAGTATCCGTAAACAAAGTTTCTGAAGAGGCGCATAACGGGTGAAGTAAGGGTGAGGAATAATCTTCAAGTTGTGTCTGATTACGTTTTCTCTGTCTTGCCGGTGATAGTTCGGGGTGGCAGTCCTGATTTGGCTCACATTGTCTCGGGTCTGGGAGTCGCTTTCCAATAATGCTTTTCCGAATCGGGTGGTGCAGATATATTCGAGGGTGTGACGTATCAGTTCAGTCACTTGGTTGTCCAGACTGAACTCCCGGGTGCGATAGGCAATGCGGCCATTAAACGGCATGTTGCATTTTATCTGTCGGGAAATGTCTATCACGCCGCGCACATTCGCATCATTGTACGTATTCCGTTGGTATTCCTTGTAGATGCCTTGCGCCAGTGCCTCGTGGAGAAACTTGGGAAACAGATAGAGCAGAAAGTCGAAGACGGCTTCGTCGCTTGTTTCGTGTGGCATCCGGAAAAGGTTGAGATACAACACCTTTTGAAGCATGTAATGCAGGAAGAAATCTTCGCCGGTGTGCTGGACAAAACGAGACTGGATGGAAACAGAATATCCGTTGACTCCTATAAATCCCACCAGATTGCCTGTCGTTAAATGGACTTTTGTGCATTGCTTCCCTTTCCAGTTGGCCTGTAAGGACATGAGAGGCTGGTTGCCTATTTTATCCTCACATTCCTCGAAAGAATAAGGGTAGATCAGCAAGTTGTTTCCACATTCATTCGTCAGTTCCGACAGGGTACGATTGGCTACATTTTGTAGAGACAGAAATTCTTCAAGATTTTCCGAAGTGGAAGAATAGGGTGAGTTATCCTTCAATATCATCTTTTCCTTCTTTTTGATAATACACTTGTTCCAGCATTTCCAAATTCTCCATGGCATTGGCCGTTCCTCTCAGGTATTCAAACAGCACACCTTTCAGGTGGTTTTCCCACAGGTGCTTGTAGGCTGCCTCCTTGTGGGTGCGTTCGTTGTCCAGATAAAGTGCCAGTTTGCTGAAATAGGACCCTCCAATGTGATAGGCAGGGCTTAATCCCTCTATGCCCGTGTGGTTCTCTTCATTCCAAATGGCGGCATTCAGGCGTGTCATGACCTGAACTATTTCCTCTTTCATATCCGCCAGTTCCTCGTCCAGCATCTCTGTATGCTCATTGGCTTTTATTTCCACCCAGGCAAAACGGCGGCGCATGGCGAAGTCCATACTCTCCACACTGCGATCGATGTCGTTCATGGTTCCAATGATATAGACATTTTCCGGAACGTAGAAGCCTTCGTAGAACGGGTCGGATTCATCGGTAATCAGATTCTGATACTGGGTCTTGACCAATCCTTTTTCTCCGCGGTAACTCGGGTCGATGCTGAAGAACAGTTCGCCGAAAATCTTGGAGATTTCACCTCGGTTGATTTCGTCGATGATGAAGATGTATGGCTGGGATGGATCAGCCTTTTTAATATTCTCATTTTGGGGATTTACTTCTTTGGTCGAAAAAGTATTTTTCTGAATTGATGAAGATTTTTCTAGTTGGGGGATATTGATGAATTTTTTGTTCATGTTCAGAAGTTCCTGAACAATACCCCTATAATAAGTATAATTTAATGTGTTACCAATAATATTACAAAAATCTTTAAAAGGGACTTTGGTTATATCTGATACATTTCTATCGCGGTAGTAATTGAAGATTTTTTGGACATAATCTTCATTTATATAGTTAGAGGTAAAAGAACCACCTTTATTATACATTATGTCTTTTCCTGAGATTTGAAGCTCCATCTGACTTCTTGGATAGACTGTATAAAGAGTGGCATTATGATTTTGTATTCTCTTCTTTAATTCGTCATATAAGACATAAAATGAAGGTAAGTTTTCTTTAGAAAATGAGCTGGCAATGTGAGATACTTCTTTAGGTGTATTATTGGGCTCGTTTACTTTATTGGAAGTAGTGAATGTTTCTAAGAGTGCTTTCTTGCAAAACTCCTTGAACACTCCATCCTTCCTTTCAAACCCGATGTTTCCATTTTTATCGGGAGGAGTAGGGCGCAAACCTTCCACAAAGTCTGTGTAGTCATACGACGGATGGAATTGAACAAACTCATATTCAGCTCCCATTGCGTCCGCAATTGCTTTGGCCAAATACGTTTTCCCCGTACCGGGTGCACCTGTCAGAATAAGATTTTTATTTGCTTCCAGTAGTCGGATATAGTAGTTTAGATTTTTTTCTTCCATATTTTCATAGTTGTTTGATAAAGTATAGCGGGTAATGATGATTCATAAAATAGTGAAAACAAAGTTAGAAAAAAGCTGTAATAGTTTGGTGGATATGAGTGCTTATTATTAATCTCATTTGTCGTTTTGCAAGGTTATTCCATGCATTTTTGTTAAGTTTGTAAAAACAGTACACCTCATGTCAGATGAGAAGCCTAATCTGTCTTGCTGGGCATACAGGTTTCTGAAAAGCTACGGAAAGAAAATAGTTTTACAGCATATCCCTATGAAAACAAAGAAGAAAACCATCCTCCGTCTGCTCGTCGCACTGGTCGTGGTGCTCGGGGTGGTGTATGCCTCCTTGCCTTACTATGCCCGTCAGGCGCTCATCCACTGGATGCCCGTCATCGACGACTTGGAAATTTTTCACCGGCATACGGTGTGCCATAATCCCGACGACGTGTGGCACTGGCCCCTTTCTGCCGACTATAACCGCTACCGACTCGCGGAGCAGGATGCGCACTATCTGGACAGCCTACGCACCGTGTCGTTTCTCGTCATTCGTCGTGACAGCATCCTTTTTGAAAGTTACCGTGACGGGTGGAACGACACGCTGACCTCGAACCTCTATTCTGCCACAAAGACCATCGTGGGACTGTTGGCGGGTGTGGCCCTCGACGAAGGAAAGATTCACAGTCTGGATGACCCCGTATCGCGCTACATTCCGACCTATACGAAAGGGATGCAGGCCGATGTCACCTTGCGCGACTTGCTGACCATGAGCGGCGGCATGGCGTGGGATGAGGCGTATGCCTCGCTTTTCTCTGTCACCACGCACGGCTACTACGGCAATGATTTGTACGACTTGGTGACGGGTTTGGACGTGACGGAAAAGCCCGGCGTGCAGTATTCCTACCGCAGCGGCGAGACGCAACTGTTGGCTTTTGTGATTGAAGCGGCCACCGGGCAAACACTAAGCGACTATGCCGAAGAGAAACTTTGGCGTCCGATGCAGGCTGAGCGCGATGCCTACTGGTTGCTCGACAAGAAAGACGGCGACGAGAAAGCCTTCTGCTGCTTCCATACCACGGCCCGCGATGTAGCCCGTTTCGGAAGCCTCTTGTTGCACCGCGGTAATTGGCACGGCCGCCAACTGGTATCCGAAGCCTATATGGACGAACTGATGCATCCTGCTTCGTACCTGAAAGACCAATGGGGAAAGGATTCTCTCAGCTACTACGGTTTCCAAACGTGGATCATGGATTATCACGGGATGCGTTGCCCTTACATGCGCGGTATGCTGGGGCAATACATCATCGCCATCCCTGCATTGGATGCCATCGTGGTGCGCTTGGGTCGCAAGCGTAGCGACGTCTATCACCGCGAGCTTACGACCGACATCACGCGGTATATGGATATTGCCCTGAAGATGCTGAAAGAAAATCAGTGAAACGGGTACACACCTCCGAGTTATTGTTACATACCTACGGCCTGTTCTCCGCTACCTTTGCATAAAGACTAAAAAACAGGAGATGATGGACCGAAGGAAATTTTTGAAACAGGCTTCCAGCTACACCTTGGCCGCAATCGGAATGATGACGGGCATAGGGCAGGCCTTTGCTGGAACGAGTCCGGTGGGGGAGAGCGCAGCAGATGCGTCGCCAAACAATCGGGTACAAAGAAAAGAGATGGAACACCGTAAGCTGGGCGGGATGGAAGTTTCTGCCATTGGCTTGGGTTGCCTGCCGATGGTGGGCTACTATGGAGGTAAATACGAGAAGAAGGAGATGATAGGCCTGATTCGGCGGGCATACGACCAAGGCGTTACGTTGTTCGACACGGCAGAGGTTTACGGGCCTTACACCAGTGAGGAATGGGTGGGTGAGGCCGTTGCCCCATTTCGTGACAAGGTCAAAATCGAGACGAAGTTTGGCTTCGGGGTAGAAGAGGGGCAGCCGACCGCCCTGAACAGCCGGCCGGACCATATCCGTCGGGCGGTGGAAGGTTCGTTGCGCCGTTTGCGTACAGACCACATCGACCTGCTTTATCAGCACCGTGTGGACCCGAATGTGCCGATGGAAGAGGTGGCCGGGGTGGTAAAAGACTTGATGCAGGAAGGGAAAGTCTTGCATTGGGGATTGTCTGAAGCCAGTGCCCGTTCCATACGTCGGGCACATGCGGTATGTCCGCTTTCAGCCGTGCAGAGTGAATATGCCATCTGGTGGCGTGAACCGGAGACCAAGATCTTTCCCACGCTTCAGGAGCTGGGCATCGGCTTTGTACCTTATTGCCCGCTGGGACGGGCTTTTCTGACGGGAACAATCAATGAACACAGCCGTTTCCAAAAGGGAGACAGGCGGTATAATCTGCCGCAATTCCAGCCTGAAGCATTGAAACACAATATGCCGTTGGTTTATCTCGTGGAGGAATGGGCGAAACGTAAAGGGGTGACTCCGGCGCAGTTCGCTTTGATTTGGATGCTCTCGCGTAAATCGTGGATTGTCCCTATTCCTGGAACAACTAATCCTGACCATTTGGATGACTTTCTCGGTGCCGCTTCCGTACGGCTGACTCCTTACGAAATGGAGGAGTTTGACGCCGCCTACGCCAAGATAGACCTGATGGGGCACCGTGCCGACCCCTTCACGGAGAGTCAGATAGATAAATGATTTTACCGTTACCGGGCAACGGATAATGTGGATGGCTTGTTTGTTAGGTGTGCAGCTGCTGGCAGTATTCGGAAGGAGTGATGCCTTCTTGCTTCTTGAACATGCGGCTGAAATGCTGGGGATATTCAAAGCCGAGTCTGTCGGATACCTGCGACACGGTTTCGCCCGCTGCCAGTCCGTTCTTGGCCAGCCGGATGATGAATCGACGGATGTGATTGCTTGCCGTATCGCCAGTGGTTTTCTTGATGACGTCGCCGAAATAATTGGGTGACAGGCACAGCTTGTCGGCACAATACTGCACGCTAGGCAGGCCGAGGGTCAGTTGTAGTTTGTCCTCAAAATAATCGCGAAGCAGACGGTCGAAGCGGACGAGAATGTCGGAGTTCTCCACTTTACGGGTCAAGAACTGGCGGTTGTAGAACCGTTGGCAGAAGTTGAGCATCAGTTCGATGTAGCCTACAAGGATGGTGTTCTGTAGCTCGTCTGGCTTTTTGCATAACTCGTCTTGTATCTGGCGCATGAGAGAGACAAGGATGTCATGCTCTTCATCTGTCATGTGCAGGGCTTCATTGACGCGGTAGTCGAAGAAAGAATATTCCTTGATGTGCTTTTCGAGTGGAAAGCCGTGCAGCAGGTCGGGATGGAACAGGAGCGCCCAACCCGTAATAGATACCTGTTCGCCGTTGTCTTCCTTGCCTCCCACTTGTCCGGGTGCCACGCACAGCAGCGTACCTTTGTGGTAGTCGTACTTGCCACAGCCATAGTCCAAGGCTACATCGGCATCGTCTCGCAGGAACAGCCCGTACACACTGTAATTGTTCAGGCTGTGACGTATGGGGGACACCTTGGCATAGTCTACCACGCAAACAAATGGATGTTTCGTGACGCAGCCGAGGTAATTCCCGTAATCATTGACATTTCTTACTTTCAATATAGTGCTCATACTCTTTCTTGTTATGTCTATACAAAAATAAAGTATTTAACTGACAATGTTTTATGCAGGTTGTAAATTCTGTAAAAATGGTATATTCTGCCAACTTATGGTTACGGGATTTTCGTTCATCACGATGTATTTTTGCATTTAGATAAATAACTGGAAATACAGTATATGAGAAAAGTAATCAGTATCATAGCCTTCGTGCTGGCAGGCAGTCTGTCCACGATGGCACAAACAGCAGACAATAGTATGAACAGGATAGAAGTATGCAAACAGAATTACCACACGCTGTTCGGCGGGGAAGCTTTGACCGGACAGGGTACAGACCCGGAAATGATGGACATTTTGCAGAAGTTTATCTTCGGTGAGGTATTTCAAACAGGCAACCTTACCTTGAAACAGCGTGAGATGATTACCTGCATCACCCTTGCTACCATGCAGACGCTCCCGCAACTGAAAGCCCATGCAGGGGCGGCACTTAATGTCGGAGTCACTCCTGAAGAGCTGCGGGAAGTGATGTACCTCACTGCACCGTTTATTGGTTTTCCTAAAATGCTGAATGCGGTGGCTACGGTGAATGAAGTGTTTCAGGAGCGGGGCATCTCTTTGCCGTTGGAAAAGCAAGGCACGGTGACGGAGGAAACCCGTCATGCGACGGGCAAGGCCATTCAGGACCGGCTCTATCCCGGCGGCATCGCTTCGGTGATGGAAGGATTGCCCGGTTATATGGGCAAGCAGGTGGAGCAATTCCTCACGGATTATTTCTTTGGCGAGGTATACAGCCGGGGCGCCATCGATTTGCCGACACGCGAATTGCTGGGCTACTGCGTGTTGACAACCTTGGAAGCAGAAAGCCAGCTTCGTTCGCACTATCACGGTAATCTCAACGTGGGTAACACGCCCGAAACACTGACTGCCGCCGTCATCCAGTGTCTGCCGTATATCGGTTTCCCGGCGGCCATCAAGGCGTTGCGCATCATCAAAGAAGAATATTCCCGGCCAGTTTCCGCCGAAAACAACTTGGTGCGCTTGTCAAAGATTACGGTCGATTCGACCCAGTTGGAGGCCTACAATGCTTTCTTGAAAGAAGAAATCGAAGCTTCCATGCGATTGGAGCCGGGCGTATTGACCCTCTATGCCACTGCCGAGAAAGAAGCACCGCACAAAGTGACCATCCTCGAAATCTATGCCGACCGTGCGGCTTACGAGAGTCATCTGAAAACGCCGCACTTCCAGAAGTACAAGCAAGGGACACTTTCAATGGTGAAGGAATTGGAACTGGTGGACGTGAATCCCCTGATGCCGGGACTGAAAATCAAATGACGTGATTGGAAGGATAGATAATGATTTTCCAAAGATTTTTGTTAAGTTTGCAGAAACAGTAAAATACGTTTCAGATGAGGAGCATGATTTATCCGGTAGGTATACAGAGTTTTGAAGAGATACGGAAAGGAGACTATTGCTATGTCGATAAGACCGCGCAGATTTACCGGTTGGTAAAGACGGGTAAATACTATTTTCTGAGTCGTCCGCGACGGTTTGGAAAGAGTCTGCTGATATCTACGCTGGAAGTCTACTTTCAGGGGAAAAAAGCTCTTTTTCAAGGCTTGGCTATGGAAACGCTGGAGAAGGACTGGACCACGTATCCTGTATTGCATCTGGATTTGAATGCGCAGAAATACGACACGCCGGAAGCATTGATTAACGTGCTGGAGGAAAATCTGCAATATTGGGAAAGTCTTTATGGAGCTTCGGAGAGTGAAATTGGAGTAGCCCGCCGTTTCAACGGGGTGATTCGCCGGGCGGCCGAGAAGACAGGGAAAAATGTGGTGGTACTGGTAGATGAGTATGATAAGCCTATACTCCAGGCTATTGGGAATGAAGCGTTGCTTGATGAATACCGCAATACATTGAAAGCTTTTTATGGAGTGTTGAAATCAATGGACGGTTATCTCCGTTTTGCGTTGCTGACCGGGGTGACGAAGTTCAGCAAGATCAGTGTGTTCAGCGATTTGAATAATTTGGAGGATATTTCCTTGCAACAGGCTTATAATAATCTGTGCGGCATTACCGAGCAAGAATTGTTGGAAAATTTTGAAGAAGGAATCCGCGCATTGGGGCAGCATAATGAGATGACCTACGAAGAGGCTTGCAAAAGTCTGCAACAATGGTACGATGGTTATCATTTTTCGGCTCATGCAGACGGCCTTTACAACCCGTTCAGCTTGCTCAATGCCTTGAAGAGTAGGGAGTTTGGAAGCTATTGGTTCGAAACGGGTACACCGACGTTTCTGGTGGAACTGCTTTTACGAAGTCATTATGATTTGCATCGGCTGACGGAAGAAATGGCTACGGCTGATTCGTTGAGCGGAATGGATACAATGGAAACGAACCCGGTTCCTATTTTGTATCAGAGCGGTTATCTCACCGTGAAAGGATATGACAAACGTTTTCGTACCTATACGTTGGGCTTCCCGAACCGGGAAGTGGAAGAAGGGTTTATCAAGTTCCTCTTGCCTTTTTACTCAGCTACTTCAAAAGCTGATTCTGCTTTTGAAATTGTCAATTTCGTACATGAAGTGGAGAGTGGAAAGATTGATGCGTTTATGCGCCGACTACAGAGTTTCTTTTCTGACACGCCGTATGAACTGGTGCGCGACTTGGAGTTGCATTATCAGAATGTTTTGTTTATTGTATTCAAGTTGCTGGGATTTTATACACAGGCAGAATATCACACTTCGGAAGGGCGTATTGACCTTGTGGTGAAAACGGATAAATACATCTATGTAATGGAGTTTAAACTAGACGGTACTGCAGAAGAGGCATTGAAGCAGATTCACGACAAACATTACGCGTTGCCATTTGCTTCGGACACACGAAAACTTTACAAGTTAGGTGTCAATTTCAGTCCTGTCACGCGAGGCATTGAGAAGTGGGTGGTTGAAGAATAACCGGAAAAGAGAAAACCGGACTTTATCAGTCCAGTTCTCTTTGACGGCAGAAGCAGCCGCCGAATTTCTCGTCCACGTTTTCTACCGGCTGGCGGAAGATGCCGTACACCGAAGAGCCGGAACCGCTCATGCTGGCGAACACGGCACCCAGGTCGTACAGTTCGTCCTTGATGGCGGCAATCTCCGGATGTTGCAGGAAAACGCTGTCTTCAAAATCATTCTTCATGCTGTCTTTCCACGTTTCCACGGGCTGGCGGACAATGTCCTTCAAGGAAACTTCCGGCTTGTGGGGAGTGATGTGGGCAAAGGCCTCGCGGGTAGATACGAAAATGTCCGGTTTCACCAGCACGAGGTAGCAGCCTGAAAGCGACAGGCGGATGGGTTCAAAAATGTTGCCGATGCCAGTGGCAAAGACTGGCTGGTTGCGGATGAAGAAGGCACAGTCGGCACCCAGACGGGCGGCATAGCTTTCCATTTCTTCCAGACTCAGGTTCAGGCGGAATTTCTCGTTCAGCAGCTTGATCATGAAAGCGCAGTCGGACGAACCGCCTCCCAGTCCCGCACCCGTAGGGATGTGCTTGAACAGGTGGATGTCGATGGGCGGCATCTCGTAGTCTTTCTTCAGCAGTTCGTAGGCTTTCACCACCAGGTTGTCTTCCGGAGCGCCTTCGAGGGCGGTTCCTTTTACGTGGAGGGTATAAGGAGTGTCGTCTTTTTCTCTTCGCGTCACCTCCAGTGCATCTTGCAGGTGGATGGGATAGAAAATGGTTTCCAGGTTGTGGTAACCATCGGCGCGTTTTTCAGTAATATTCAAGCCAAGGTTTATTTTGGCATTTGGAAAGGTAATCATAGTGTCGTTTGTTTTGTTCGTTTTTTTGTTGCTCAAATATACACGAAAGTTTTCAGAAAAACGGGATTCACGGAAAAAATCGTATCTTTGCCCCCACTTAAATAAAAAACAAATGGCAGAACCAAGAAGAAATACACGTGTGGCAAAAACGGCCAAGACCAAGCCGATGGATGAGTACGGGCATCTGCAGCCGCAGGCTCCTGAACTGGAGGAGGCGGTGCTGGGTGCGCTGATGATTGAAAAGGATGCGTATTCGCTGGTGAGCGAGATTCTTCGTCCGGAGTCGTTCTACGAACACCGGCACCAGCTGATTTATGCGGCTATCACCGACTTGGCCATCCAGCAGAAACCGATTGACATCTTGACTGTGACGGAACAGTTGCGCTCGCGCGGTGACTTGGAAGAAGTGGGCGGGCCGTTCTATATCACGCAGTTGAGTAGTAGGGTGGCATCGTCGGCCCACATTGAATACCATGCCCGCATCATTGCCCAGAAGTTTCTGGCGCGTGAACTGATTTCTTTCACAAGCAGCATACAGACCAAGGCGTTCGACGAAACGCAGGATGTGGACGACCTGATGCAGGAGGCCGAAGGGAAGCTCTTCGAAATCTCGCAGCAGAACATGAAGAAGGATTACACGCAGATTAATCCGGTCATTCAGGAGGCTTACGAGATGTTGCAGAAGGCGGCGGCCCGTACCGATGGTCTGAGCGGACTTTCGAGTGGTTTCCATCAGTTGGACAAGATGACTTCGGGATGGCAGAATTCCGATTTGATTATCATTGCGGCCCGTCCAGCCATGGGTAAGACGGCGTTCGTGCTTTCCATGGCGAAGAACATGGCGGTGAACAACAAGGTGCCGGTGGCGTTGTTCTCACTTGAAATGAGCAACGTGCAGCTGGTGAACCGTTTAATTGTGAATGTCTGCGAAATTCCGGGCGAGAAAATCAAGAGCGGTCAGCTGGCACCTTACGAGTGGGGACAGCTTGACTATAAAATAAAGGAATTGTATGATGCTCCGCTGTATGTGGACGATACGCCTTCCTTGTCCGTATTTGAATTGCGAACCAAGGCGCGCCGTCTGGTGCGCGAGCATGGGGTGAAGATTATCATCATCGACTACCTTCAGCTGATGAACGCCAGCGGAATGTCGTTCGGCAGCCGTCAGGAAGAGGTCAGCACCATCTCGCGTTCGTTGAAGGGACTGGCCAAGGAATTGAACATTCCGATTGTGGCCCTGAGCCAGTTGAACCGTGGCGTGGAGAATCGTGAGGGTATCGATGGAAAGCGTCCGCAGCTAAGCGACTTGCGTGAATCGGGAGCCATCGAGCAGGATGCCGATATGGTGTGCTTTATCCACCGCCCGGAATATTATAAGATTTATACCGACGAGAAGGGAAACGACTTGCACGGCATGGCCGAAATCATTATTGCCAAGCATCGTAACGGTGCGGTAGGCGATGTGTTGCTGCGTTTCCGCGGCGAGTATGCCCGTTTCCAGAACCCGGACGACGACATGATTGTACCGATGCCGGGTGAAGAGAAAGCGGCTCCGGTGCTTCGTTCGAAGATGAATACGGGCGGGGGACAGGATTTCGTGCCGCCTCCACCCACTGACTTGCCTCCGATGCCGGATAATCCCTTCGGGGCTCCAGTGCCGGATGTACCGTTTTAAGGACGAACTGAAATAACACAGGCGGCTCGCTTTGATGCGGGCCGCCTGTGGTGTATCTAGACGGGTCGTTTCTGAATTACTGTGCAACGGTCACTCCGAATTCTTCCAGTTCCACCGTAGCGGTAGTGGCATCGGGAGTCGTGGCTTCCAGTTTGATGAACCGGACGGATTCTGCCTGCGGGAGGGACACGGTCTGCGGCAGCGGATTGTGCATGATGTTGCTGAACTCTCCGCGGCTGATCAGTTCCTTCCATTTCTTTCCATCCTGACTCACATAGAACTTATAGCGGAAAGCCATGGTCGGTTTGGCTTCTGCGTTCAGAGGGGCATAGGTAAAGGCCTTGAGGGTAACGGTCTTTCCCAAGTCGATGGTCAGCGGGGAACCCGACAGCTTCTTCCAGGAGTCCCTGGACAGGTTGTTCCAGTTGGCTGCGCTTCCTTGTTCAGCTAACGGCTGGGCATAGTAAGCCGCCACTCGCTGGATGTGCGCGTTCAGTCGGCTCTGGTTGATGGTGACTTTCAAGGAATCGGTCACGGTGTCAGGAAAACGTACCATGCGTTTGTAGCCCACGGTGGTTCCTTTCCCTAAAAGCTTCCAGCTGCCGTTGTCCCAGGCTTCGAGGGTGAAGTCTTCCACTCGCTGTCCTTTGGAGATGTCTTCTTGCAGCATCACCACGTTGATAGGGCTTTGGCTTTTTACGGCATAGGTGCGTGCAGTTCCCTGCGGGGCTTCCCACGGCTGGTCTCCCCGAAGCACCTTGTTGTCTTTGAACGTTTCCCGACGATAAGCGGCAAATTCTTTCAGGCGGGCTACGTCGGCCTCATGAATCCGTCCCCGGCGGTCGGGAGGAATGTTCAGCAGGAGGACAGAGTTGTAGCCTACCGACTGGAAATAGATGTCCGACAGTTGCTTCAGACTTTTTACCTTGTCATTTTCTGTTTCATGCCAGAACCATCCCGGACGGATGGATACGTCGACTTCCGACGGATACCAGAAGAGTTCCGTAGCATCTTTCAGCATTTCGCGGCTGCCCAGGTCTTTGGCCTGACTGTACACTTTCAGGCGGGCGTTGTTCGCTTCCGAGCGGGCATAAATTCCCGGAGTCAGTACCGTGGCGCTCCATTCGGTTTCCCGTCCAAGACCTTTTTCGTTGCCGACCCAGCGTACGTCGTCGCCCATGATGGCCATGACGGCTTTGGGTTGCAAGCGCTGGATGGTCTTGTAGAACGCATCCCAGTCGTAAGTCTGTTTTTTTCCGTTGGGGCCTTCTCCGTTCGCGCCGTCAAACCAAACTTCGTGTACTTCTCCATAGTTGGTCAGCAGTTCGGTCAGCTGCTCGATGAAGAATTTGTTGTAGGCGGGAGAGTCGCCATAGCAGTCGGCATTCCGGTCCCATGGTGACAGGTAAACGCCAAATTTCATGTCATATTTGGTACAGGCATCGCGAAGTTCCTTGACCACATCGCCTTTTCCGTTTTTCCAGGGAGAAGATGCTACAGAGTGAGTGGTGGTCTTGGTAGGCCACAGGCAGAATCCGTCGTGATGCTTGGCGGTGAGCAGTACCATCTTGAAACCGGCTTCTTTCAGGGTCTTCACCCATTGTTCAGCATCCAGGTCGGTGGGGTTGAACAGTGCCGGGTCTTCCGAGCCGTCGCCCCATTCCCTGTCGGTAAATGTGTTGATGCCGAAGTGCAGGAAGGCCGTCAGCTCCATCTGTTGCCAGGCCAGCTGTTGAGGCGTGGGAACCAGACGGGCCGCCATGGATACTTTTTGTTCCATGGTTTCATTGCCGGAGAAAGACAGGTGCTTCACGAAATAGTCGGTGTCTTGCTGTGCGTACATTCCTACAGGAAGTGAAAGCATTGCACATGCCGCGAGAAATTGAGGTAGTTTTTTCATAATGAGATTGTTTTCAGAGTGTGATTTCGTTTCATAATAGGGAAAATATCACAGAATTTGATTCAATGGAACGTTCCCCGAATGTTTTTATTGGGTAAAAGTAATATAACTTGTCCAATTTTCAGTGATTTCAGTCGATAAAAACGCTTTCTGGTAAGATTTTTTTTATTTAAGAAAGAGGTTTTTCTTTCTGGCGGGGGGGGAGATTATGTGGAGGTAGGGGGCTGAATTTTCAATCTTTTGATTCCGGAAATTCTACTATTTGATTTTCTAATTCGCTAACATTCAGCCTAATTTTATGCAATCTGTGGATTTTATTAGAATATTCCATCTAATTTTTATAACTTTGCGCATCATTCTTAGGAAATTATAAACAACAACGATATGAATATCTCTTATAACTGGCTGAAAGAATACGTCGACTTCGACCTTACCCCGGACGAAGTGGCAGCCGCACTGACTTCCATCGGTCTGGAGACTGGGGGAGTGGAAGAAGTTCAAACCATCAAGGGGGGATTGGAAGGCCTTGTGGTGGGCGAGGTGCTGACTTGCGAACCGCATCCCAATTCCGACCACATGCATATTACCACCGTCAACTTGGGACAGGGTGAGCCTGTACAGATTGTCTGCGGTGCGGCTAACGTGGCTGCCGGACAGAAGGTTATCGTAGCCACACTGGGTACGAAGCTGTACGACGGTGACCAGTGCTTTACCATCAAGAAATCCAAACTCCGTGGCGTGGAGTCAAACGGTATGATTTGTGCCGAAGATGAAATCGGCGTGGGCACAAGCCACGAAGGTATCATCGTATTGCCGGACGATGTGGTTCCGGGTACACCCGCCAAGGATTACTATAACATCAAGAGTGAATATGTGCTCGAAGTGGACATCACTCCGAACCGTGCCGATGCCTGCTCACACTACGGTGTGGCGCGCGACTTGTATGCATGGCTCATCCAGAACGGACACAAGGCTACATTGAAGCGTCCGTCGGTCGATGCATTCAAGGTGGACAACCACGACATGAACATCGACATCGTGGTGGAAAATACAGAAGCTTGCCCGCGTTATGCAGGAGTAGCCATCAAGGGCGTCACCGTGAAGGAAAGTCCGGAATGGTTGCAGAACAAGCTCCGTCTGATTGGGGTGCGTCCGATTAATAACATTGTCGATATTACGAACTACATCCTGCATGCCTACGGTCAGCCGATGCACTGCTTCGATGCCGACAAGATTAAGGGTGGCAAGATTGTAGTGAAGACTTGTGCCGAAGGAACTCCGTTCGTGACACTGGACGAAGTGGAACGCAAGCTGTCTGACAAGGACCTGATGATTTGCAATACGGAAGAGCCTATGTGTATCGCCGGTGTATTTGGTGGATTGGATTCAGGTACGACGGAAGCTACTACGGACGTGTTCCTGGAAAGCGCTTATTTCCATCCGACTTGGGTGCGCAAGACGGCGCGTCGTCACGGTTTGAGCACGGATTCTTCTTTCCGTTTCGAACGTGGTATCGACCCGAACATTACGATTTATGCCTTGAAGGAAGCTGCGCTGCTGGTGAAGGAACTGGCGGGAGGTGAAATCGCTTCTGAAATCAAGGACAATTATCCGCATCCGATTGCTGACTTCCCGGTAGAGCTTTCTTACGACTATGTCAACTCACTGGTGGGTAAGGTGATTCCGGTAGAAACCGTGAAGAGCATCGTTACCAGCCTGGAGATGAAGATTGTGAACGAAACGGCGGAAGGTCTTTCGTTGCTGGTTCCTCCTTATCGGGTGGATGTACAGCGTCCGTGTGACGTGGTAGAAGATATTCTCCGTATTTATGGATATAATAATGTGGAAATCCCCACTACGCTGAAGTCCAGCTTGAGCGTGAAGGGAGAGGTCGACAAGTCGGTGAAACTGCAGAACCTGGTCGGCGAACAGCTGGTAGGTTGTGGTTTCAATGAGATTCTGAACAACTCACTGACTGCTGCGGCTTATTATGACGGACTGGAAACCTTCAAGCCGGAAAACTTGGTGCGTGTGATGAATCCGTTGAGCAACGACTTGAACGTGATGCGTGCCACTCTGCTTTTCGGCGGTCTGGAAAGCATCCAGCACAATGCCAACCGCAAGAATGCCGACTTGAAGTTCTTCGAGTTCGGTAACTGTTATCACTTCCATGCCGAGAAGAAGAATCCGGAAAAGGTGCTGGCTGCCTATTCGGAAGAATTGCACATGGGCTTGTGGCTGACCGGAAAGCGGGTAAGCAACTCTTGGGCACACGCCGATGAAAATGCGTCTGTATATGAGCTGAAGGCTTACGTGCTGAATATCTTCCGTCGCCTGGGTGTAAACTTCGGAGGACTGGTATTCGGAAATCTTTCGGACGACATTTACTCGGTAGCTATTTCCGTACACACTCGTGGCGGTAAGCTGCTGGCTACCTTCGGTGTGGTTTGCAAGAAGATTCAGAAGGCGTTCGACATTGACCATGAAGTATATTATGCCGACCTGAACTGGAAGGAACTGATGAAGGCTATCAAGAACAATGTGGTAAGCTACAAGGAAATCTCCAAGTTCCCGGCTGTAAAACGTGACTTGGCCTTGCTGATTGACAAGAAGGTACAGTTTGCTGAAATCGAAAAGATTGCTTACGAAACCGACAAGAAGCTGCTGAAGTCTGTAGAATTGTTCGATGTGTACGAAGGCAAGAACCTGGAAGCCGGCAAGAAGAGTTACGCTGTAAGTTTCATGCTTCAGGATGAAAATGCCACACTGAACGACAAGCAGATTGACAAGTTCATGCAGAAGCTGATTGGCAACCTGCAGAACAAGCTGGGTGCTGTGCTTCGATAAGATAAAGTTTTGAATGATGCGTTACGATATTCAACCAGATTACCACTTGAAAGCTAAGCGGAGATGTCTGACGGCATTCTCCGTGGGCTTGGTGCTTGCGTTTCAGGCTGTAAGAGTCCTTTGGGATTTTTCTCTCAATGCGCCATGGAAGAATGGATTGGCCATTGTGGGCGGTTTGGGATGCTTACTGATTAGCGGAGTAGGGTACTGGAAATACAGGAAGCTCGTTCAGCATAATAAAAAGAGAACTCATTAAAAATAAATTTAAAAATATAATCCAATGGGAAGAGCGTTTGAATATAGAAAAGCTACAAAATTGAAAAGATGGGGTCACATGGCGAAGACCTTCACTCGTCTGGGTAAACAAATTGCAATTGCAGTAAAAGCTGGTGGTCCGGAACCGGAAAACAACCCGGCTTTGCGTTCGGTAATCGCTACTTGTAAGCGTGAAAACATGCCGAAGGATAACATCGAACGTGCCATCAAGAATGCAATGGGTAAAGACCAGAGCGATTACAAGAGCATGACTTACGAAGGATACGGTCCTCACGGAATTGCCGTATTCGTAGATACTTTGACAGACAACACGACTCGTACGGTAGCCGACGTACGTTCCGTATTCAACAAATTTGGCGGTAACCTGGGTACTACCGGTTCACTGGCTTTCTTGTTCGACCACAAGTGTGTGTTCACTTTCAAGAAGAAAGATGGCATCGACATGGAAGAACTGATTCTGGACCTGATCGACTACAACGTAGAAGATGAATATGATGAAGATCCGGAAGAAGGTACCATCACTATCTACGGTGACCCGAAGAGCTACGCAGCCATCCAGAAGCACTTGGAAGAATGTGGCTTCGAAGATGTCGGTGGTGATTTCACTTACATCCCGAACGACCTGAAAGAGGTAACTCCGGAACAGCGTGAGACAATCGACAAGATGGTAGAACGTTTGGAGGAATTCGACGATGTACAGACGGTTTACACGAACATGAAACCGGAAGAGGACGCAGAATAATTTTTCTCTTTACATACATTACGGACGGAGTGCTTCACAAGGTACTCCGTTCTTTTTTATACATATAAAAGGATAGCATCATGAAATACAGTTACAGAACGACGGGAACCTGCAGTTCCCAGATTGACGTGGAAGTGGAAAACGGAATCGTGAAGGACGTGCATTTTACAGGCGGATGCAACGGCAACCTGCAAGGTATCTCTTCACTGGTAAAGGGGATGAAAGTGGACGACGTGATTGCCCGCCTGGAAGGGATCCGTTGCGGGGGAAAGCCCACTTCCTGTCCCGACCAGCTTTGCAAGGCCCTGCGCGAGATACGCTGAGAGCCTTTCTTAAAACTCCTCCGAGAGTGAGTAAAGCAGCACGATGAGCAGGATGCCGGCGATGATGAGGGCCAGAAACGTGAACAGGCTCAGCAAGCCCACGGTTTTGAGGAAGGTTCTGACCCAGCCACGGTGGTACACGGTGTGCAGCGAAATGTAGGTATAGATAAACATACCCACGAGGAAAACGGCCAGCGTGTAGAAGGGCATGTCTCCTCTGAAGGCATCCAGAAAGTTTTTCTCTGTCAGCAGGGGAATCAGCGGGATGGGCAACAGCATCAGAAACACGGTATTCAGGTGGATGGCATGTACGAAATGCCACATGTAGGGATACCGTGATTTGCGGAACAGGCCTTGCAGAAGCCAGGCGAACAGCGGCAAAAGGAACATCATGTAGAGGGGCGTCCATTTGGACAGGCCTCCTATGAGCTGGTTAAGGAAGGATTCCCGGCGGAGTTGTTCTACCTCATCGGGGTTGTCCGGATTCCATTCGTACACGGGTGTGAGGGCGTTTCCAGCGGAGTCTGTCTGGAAGTGAAGGGCTGCTTGCATCGATTCCGAGCTGATTTCTTTTTCTTTCAGCAGACTGTCCAGTTGTGAGGTTTTCACTTTCTGGAGGTTCAGAATGGTTTTCAGGTCTTTCTCCCGGAGGGTGCTTTCCCGCAGGCAAGAGTCGGCTACCAGCTTCGGCATCCGTACATAGGAAAGGGAGAAACGGTCGTCGAGGCGTTGCACCTGAAACAGTTCATCTGTTCGGGTGACCCCTCTTTCTTGTAGGGCCTGCACCAGTTCCGGGCCCTGATACAGATAGACGCTGGTATCGGGGAGGGCAGCTTCGGAGTTGAGCTGCTGGACTACTTCATTGCTGATGCTTAGAGATTCTACGGCCTGCAGGGCCTGATTGGCCTTGTCGGAAGCCAGCATGAAAAAGAGGGTGAAAAAGACCACGGAGATGCACATGTAAAGGCGGAAAGGATGCACATAGGAATTGATTTTCCCGGCATTGAACTCGTTGGTCAGGAAGCCCGGGCGGGTGAACATGAGCCATAAGGTCTGCCAGATTTTGCTGTCGAACTGGTAGACATTTTCAAAGTATTGCTTGAAATATTTCCAGAACGGCTGGTAGATGTCGAGGGCGTATTGTCCGCAGCAGTGGCAGTACATCCCCTCCAGTTTGGTGCCACAGTTCTTACAATAGGTGTATCCTGGAACGGTCTTTTTGCGGATTCTCTGGAGGCGTTTCAGTTCGATGAGCCGCATGATCCGGCGTTTCCTTTCTGTCAGTTTCTGTCGTATCCGGGCGAGAAAGCCCTTCTCCTTTTGCGTTTCGTGTGTGTTATTTTCCATGTCAGTCTGATTGGGTAAGAATGATATACTGACACAAAAATACGTTTGTAGAATGAATTTTGCAAGTTTTTATAAGAGAGCGGTATCCGAAACTCATTTTTTCTTCGGGAGGATATAAAAAAACAGTTATATTGTTTCCTTCTGTATCAAGTTTTTCTTGGGAACCAATATAACTGCGGGTCTTGTAAAGATATGCTTTTATGTAATCAGCCAATCTTGCTGATTTTTTTCAGCTTTTCTTCATCGATGATTTTGATTTTCCGTCCGTCGATGATAATCAGTTTCTCGGCGGCAAAGTTGGATAGCGTACGGATGGCATTGGAAGTGGTCATGTTGGAAAGGTTGGCCAAGTCTTCTCTTGAAAGATAGATGCTCAAGGTACACTGGTCTTCTTCCACTCCGTAGGTCTCTTTCAGGAAGAGCAGAGATTCAGCCAGACGTCCACGGATGTGTTTCTGGGTCAGGTTGACGGTTCTTTCATCGGAGATACCCAAATCCTTCGAGAGTTGTTTGATAAAGAACATGGCCAGCTCTGCATTTTCCATAATCAGTTGGACAATGACAGGCATTGGAATCAGACACATGGTACAAGGCTCAAAAGCGGCAGCGGCAGTCACAAAATTTTCTTCCGCGAAATACGCGCGGTAAGCGAAATATTCTTTGTTCTTGATGACGCGGATAATCTGGCTTCTTCCTCCCACACCGTCTTTGTAAATCTTGACTTTGCCGTTCAGCAGGCACATCAGATTCTCCGGCGTTTCCCCTTCACAGTAGATTGTTTCGTTTTTCTTGTATTTTTGAATTGTGAAATTTTGTGCGAGCAGTTCGCGTTGTTGCTGGGTCAATGGTTGCCATAAATCTGGTATACTTTCGGCAATCTCAGCTTCTGTTAATTCCTTTTTTACCATAAGTGTTCCAAAACCATGTTATTTAGCACAAAGGTAGAAAGAAAATTTGAAAGAATGTACTTTTTCCGGGTAAAAAATGCCTCTGGAATAGGGCTTTGTTATATATTTGCCTAAGATATGCGAATAGGAAAAGCCTTTTATATGGTTTTGTGGGGACTATTGGCTTGGTGCCTGTTAGGTGGTATCCCACAACGGGGAATGGCACGTGACAATGCGCCGGCTCTTCCCTTGAGACCTATGGTGCCCGATTCCATTTTGGAATATATGTTTCAGGCTGCTTCGGTCTATTCGCATGAAGTGAAGGGATACAAGGCGGATTTGTATTTAAAAGGACATCTCACCGTTCACAAGCAGAATCGCATCATACGCTACGTGCCTTCTATGTTCCGCTTGGAGAAGGGAATAAAGGATTACGTGCATGAGTCCATCAGCGACCTTCAATACACGGCTCCGGGAATCATTGACCGGAAGGTGAGGGCCATTTCTACCACTTTCCCCAGTTACAGCGGGCAGATATTCGACGTGATAGACTACATGAAGTTCAATATCTATTCACCATCGTTGATGGGGAACAAACTGTTGTCGCCTTTGAATGAGAAGGCACAGGTGCATTATCGTTATCTGCTGGAAAGCGTGGAACCCCGGCTGGACGGGGAACTTTACTGTATCCGGGTGATACCGCGTTACCGGAGTACGCAGCTGGTGGAGGGGGCTTTGTGGCTTTCTTCGGCCGACTGGACCATCCGGAAAATGGATTTGAGAGGGCGTTATGATTTGATTCACTTTCACCTGAGCATGCAGATGGGAGAGGAGGAAGATACGAAATGTCTTCCGGTACTGATGAACCTGGACCTGAATTTCAAGTTCTTGAAGAATCACCTGGAGATGAAATACACTGGATGGATGCGCTATTCTTCGGTGACGTTCCGGCAACCGGGAGAGGAGTGGATTGATAAAAAGACGAAGGACCATAATCTTTCCAACTCTTATACGCTGACTTGTGATACCAGTCGTTTGGTAGTAGAGCGGGATTCATTCAACCGTATCCGTCCGATTCCTTTGTCATCGTATGAAGATTCGCTTTATCGGATGGCGGATGAACGGAGGCGGCAGCGGGAGGCGGATACCTTGAAGCCTCCACCTACGAAGTTCCAAAAGAACATGGTGTTCCTCGGTCAGATAGGAGATGCCTTGATCAGCAGTTACGACATCGACCTGTCGCGGGTGGGGAGTATCAACTGTTCTCCGATTATCAATCCGTTGCTGGTGAGTTACAGTCATCGGAACGGGATTTCGTACCGACAGGTGTTCAAGTACAACAAGCTGTTTCACGACGGACGGTTGCTGCGTATCGCCCCCCAGATTGGTTATAACTTCACCAAGAAAGAACTCTATGCCAAGGCAGACGTGGAGTATTTCTATAATCCCCGGAGGATGGGTTCCCTTGAGATACATGCCGGAAACGGTAACCGTATTTACAGTAGTGTGGTGCTCGACCAGCTGAAGGAAATGCCGGACAGTACGTTCTCGTTCGAAGGGCTGGAGCTGGACTATTTCAAGGATGTGTATGTAGATGTGTCGCACAATATTGAACTGTGCAACGGCCTGAAACTGGGTACGGGATTGGCCATGCACTGGCGCTATACCAAGAGCACGCCCGAGGTGGAAGCTCGTGTCCGCTCCCGTTACAACAGTTTTGCTCCCCGTATTCGCCTGGAATGGACGCCGGGGATGTATTACTATATGAATGGCAACCGAAAAATCAATGTGGGTTCATATTATCCCACCTTCATGCTGGACTATGAAAGAGGCCTTAAGTTGCTGACAAATTCGGGCACGTATGAGCGTATCGAATGTTCGGTGGAGCAGATTATCCGTCTGAAGAATGTCCGTTCAATCGCCTATCACATCGGAGGCGGAATGTTCACAAACCAGTCGGACATGTATTTCGTGGATTACGTACATTTTGCCAACTTAAACCTGCCGCAGGGCTGGAATGACGACATCGGAGGTACCTTCCAGATGTTGGACGGGCGCTGGTACAACGCTTCCAGTCACTATTTGCGGGGAAACATGACTTTTGAGGCTCCTTTTATACTCCTGTATCCGGTGTCCCGTCTGTTGTCTTTCATTCAGAAGGAACGGATTTATGCCGGTATTCTGTTTATGCCTCACCTGAATCCTTACCTGGAGTTTGGATATGGTTTCGCCACCCACCTTTTCGATGCCGGTGTGTTTATCGGAAATGAAAAAGGTAAATTTACCTCCGTGGGATGTAAATTTACCTTCGAATTATTCAATAAATAATAACGTATTCCTGTTTAAATCAGCTCGTCTGATGTGTAGCCTTTCGGCAGCGGACGGCAGTTGTAGCCTGAAGCCATGATTTCTCCGTAAGCTCCGGCCGAACGCAGGGCGATGAGGTCGCCACGGTGTACCTTGTTCAGGTCGATGGCCTTGCCGAATACGTCGGATGATTCACAGATAGGCCCTACCACGTCGTATGTCTCTACCGGTTCTTCCGAAGTCAGGTTTTCAATCTTGTGGTAAGCCTGGTACAAAGCCGGACGAATCAGGTCGGTCATACCCGCGTCTACAATGGCAAACTGCTTGTTTGTACCTTGTTTCACATAAGTCACTTTAGTGATGAGGCTTCCGCACTGTCCCACTACCGAGCGGCCCAGCTCAAAATGGAGTGTCTGTTGCGGACGCAGACGCAGGTGCTTGTGATAGGTAGCGAAGTACTCGGCGAAGTCCGGAATCGGCTGGCGGTTAGGATGTGCATAGTCAATGCCCAGTCCGCCTCCCACGTTGATATGCTCCACGATAATCTGGCGGGCATACAGCTTTTCCTGCAGTTCGTTCACGCGGTTGCAAAGTGCCACGAAGTCGCCCATGTCCAGAATCTGTGAGCCGATATGGAAATGCAGTCCCACGAACTTTACGTTTTTCATCTCCAGAGCCAAGTCGATGATGTGGTCCATGTCCTGCATGCTGATGCCGAACTTGTTTTCGGCCAGACCGGTAGTGATGTTGGCGTGTGTATGTGCGCCCACATCCGGATTGATGCGGAAAGCCACGCGGGCAATCTTGTTCTTTGCCGCAGCCAGTTCATTGATGACCTCCAGTTCCGGAATGGATTCCACGTTGAAGCAGAAAATGTCATAATCCAGTCCCAGGTTGATTTCCTTGTCAGTTTTTCCCACTCCGGCATACACAATTTTGCTGGCAGGGAATCCTGCTTGGATGGCTGCCTGGATTTCACCGCCGCTCACACAGTCAGCTCCCAGTCCGCTTTCACGGATGATACGCAGGATTTTGGGATTGGCATTGGCTTTTACGGCATAATGCACGCAAAATTTATTGTATTTCCCTGCCTCTTCCTTGATTTTGTCCAAGGTTTCACGCAGCAGGTTCGCGTCATAATAATAAAACGGGGTTTCAAGTTCCCTGAAACGCGCTATTGGAAAATTTGCTTTCATGTAGGTTTAGTTGTTTTGGATTGATATAGTGTGATGATAAAAAAGCGGACGATGCGGTTTTGACCGTATCCTCCGCTTTTCGCTGCATAAAAATGTCTTTATTTCTTGTCGCTGTTGAACAGCACGTCGCTCAAAGACTGGAGTGCTCTCTTCTTGTCTGCTTCACGAATCAGGAAAGAGATGTTGTAGTTGCTGCCCCCGAATGAAATCATACGTACCGGAATTTCACGCATGGCATCGAGTGCCTTTGCCTCAAAACCTACGTTTTCCCATTCCAGGTCGCCCACTACGCAAACGATGCACATGTCATGGTCTACTGTCACCGTACCGTATTTTTTCAGGTCGTTTACGATTTCGTTCAAGTGCTTCGTGTTGTCGATAGACATGGACACACCGACTTCTGAAGTACAAACCATATCGATGGCCGTCTGGTAGCTTTCGAAGATTTCGAACACCTTGCGCAGGAAACCGTGGGCCAGCAGCATACGGCTGGATTTGATTTTGATGGCCGTGATGTTGTCTTTGGCAGCTACCGCCTTGATTTTACCCTTTTCTGTGTCGTTAGAAATCAGCGTACCCGGAGCCGACGGTTCCATGGTGTTCAGCAGACGTACCGGAATGTTGGCATATTTGGCCGGCTGGATACAGGTCGGGTGCAGAATCTTGGCACCAAAGTAAGCCAGTTCGGCAGCCTCCTCAAAGTGCAGCTGACGGACAGGAGAAGTCTTGTCCACCACACGCGGGTCGTTGTCGTGCATGCCGTCGATGTCTGTCCAAATCTGGATTTCAGATGCGTTGATGGCTGCACCGATCAGAGAAGCCGTATAGTCGCTTCCTCCGCGCTGTAGGTTGTCGATTTCACCGTATGCGTTGCGGCAGATAAATCCCTGCGTGATATAAATCTCATAACCCGGATTGGCTTCCAGCTGTGCGTTCAGTTTCTCGCGGATGTACGTCAGGTCCGGTTCACTGTTTTTGTCCGTACGCATGTATTCCAGTGCCGGAATCAGTACCGCCTTCACGCCCTGTTCGCACAAATAGTTTGTCACCATGTTTGTAGAGATGATTTCTCCCTGTGCCAGGATGACTTTTTCTTCGAACAATGTAAATATGTCTTTCGTGTAAGAACGAATGTAATCAAAAACCGATTTCACAAAATCCAGTGTCTTCTGTTTATATTCTTCGGTAGAATACAACTCATCAATGTGCTGTTTGTATTTTGCTTCCAGTCTGTTGATGATTTCATTAGCACCTTCTGGATTTTTCTTGTACAGATAATCCGAAATTTCAACCAATGTGTTCGTCGTACCCGACATGGCAGACAGGACTACAATTTTCTGTTCGCCGTCATTGATTAATTTGGCCACATCCTTCATTCTTTGTGCGGAACCTACGGATGTACCTCCAAACTTTAAAACTTTCATTTTACGTTTCGAATTTAAAATGTTCTATAATTAATTATTTTCGGGAGCAAATGTAGTAATAAAAACCCTATTTAAAGTTCATTTTGGCAAAATTCCTTTTACTCCTTTGTCTTTTTTATGAATTTACGGTTTCTGTCAGGCGATGTTCTTCGCATTTGTACACTTTTCCAGGGTATTCCGACAGCAGGTTCAGGTTGTGTGTGGTCATGATGATGGCCGACCCTTGCCGGCAGATATCCTGCAGCAGTTCCACGATGTGCCGTCCGGTCTCCACGTCTAGATTCCCCGTCGGTTCGTCGGCCAGAATGATGTCCGGCTGGTTCAGGATGGCCCGCGCGATGACGATACGCTGCTGTTCACCTCCTGAAAGTTCGTTGGGCATTTTGTATCCTTTGTTTTCCATGCCCACCTGTCGGAGCACCTCTTCGATGCGCTTTTCTATTTCCACACGGCTTTTCCATCCCGTAGCCTTGAGCACGAACTTCAGGTTCTCGTGTACGGTACGGTCGGTCAGCAGCTGGAAGTCCTGAAACACGATGCCCAGTTTACGGCGCAGGGTAGGGAGGTCTTTCCTTTTCATGTGCCGGACGGGGTATCCCAACACCTGGGCCTCCCCGTCGTTGATTTCCACTTCCCCATAGAGGGTTTTCAGGAAAGTCGATTTCCCGCTGCCCACCTTTCCGATAAGGTAGACAAATTCCCCCTTCTTCAGTTCGAAGTTCACATCCGAAAGAATTTCCTGTCCCTGCAGGCTGATGCTGACATGCTGATATGTGATAAGCGGTTGTGCTTCCATTCTTTCCATTAATGTTTTTTCCAGTTCGCGCTGTGGCGTTCTTTCAGTTCACGGGCCAAGTCTTCAATGCGGTATCCCTTGTAAGTGAGCAATACTATCAGGTGGTACAGCAGGTCGGCTCCCTCGTAAATCAACCGTTCGTCGGTACCGTTGCAGGCCTCGATGACCGTTTCCACAGCTTCTTCGCCCACTTTCTGCGCCATCTTGTTGACGCCCGAATTGAACAGGCTGGTCGTGTAGGATTTATCCGGCATCTCCTGGCGGCGGCGGTCGATGAAATCCTGCAGCTCTTTCAGGAACATGATGTCCTGCTCGTTCTTTTCACCCCAGCAAGTGTCGGTGCCTGTGTGGCAGACGGGGCCGTCCGGGTGTACCATGATGAGCAAGGTGTCGTTGTCGCAGTCCGCTTTGATGGATACCACGTGCAGGAAGTTGCCGCTCTGTTCGCCCTTGGTCCACAGACGGTTTTTCGTACGGCTGAAAAAAGTAACCTTTCCCGTTTCCACGGTCTTTTCGTAGGCTTCCTTGTTCATGAAGCCCAGCATCAGCACTTTCTGTGTGTAGTTATCTTGGATGATGGCCGGAATCAGGCCATTCATTTTCTCGAAATCCAGTTCCATAATTCTTTTGCTTTTGTATGATTAGTGGTTAAAAATGTCTTTATCTGCGCACGGTGACGCCTTCTTTGCAAAGGTAATCTTTTAATTCGGGAATCTGTATCTCTCCGAAGTGAAAAACGCTGGCAGCGAGCGCTGCGTTGGCTTTTCCCAGCGTAAACGCATCGCGGAAGTCTTCTTTCTTTCCGGCACCTCCCGAAGCGATGACCGGGATGGTCAGTCGTTCAGCCAGTTCGGCCAGTGCCTCATTGGCATAGCCTTCCTTCACTCCATCGTGGTCCATGCTCGTGAACAGGATTTCTCCCGCACCCCGGCTGTTGGCCTCTTCCGCCCATTCCATCAAGAATCGGTCGGTCTCCAGCCGTCCCCCGTTGAGGTAGCATTTCCAGCCCTGCGGAGTCTGGCGTGCATCGATGGCCACCACGCATACCTGCGATCCGAAGTGGAGGGCAATGTCATCAATGAGCTGCGGATTGCGGAGGGCAGAAGAGTTGATGGACACCTTGTCCGCTCCGGCGTTCAGGAGCCGTTCCACGTCGCTCAGTTCATGGATGCCGCCACCCACCGTAAACGGAATGTTGATTTCCGCCGAGATGCGTTTTACCAGTTCCGTAAATGTTTTGCGGCCCTCGTGGCTGGCCGTAATGTCCAGGTAGACCAGTTCGTCCGCCCCTTGTTCGCTGTACGCCTTTCCCAGTTCCACCGGGTCGCCGGCCTGCCGCAGGTTGACGAAGTTGGTTCCCTTCACTGTCTGTCCGTCCTTGATGTCCAGACAAGGTATGATTCTCTTTGCTAACATAGTTTTGTTTCTTGAATAAGTTTTAAGGAAGGAAAGCCTTTAAATCCCGCAGGGTGATGCGCCCCTCGTAAAAAGCCTTTCCGAATACCACCGCCGGGATGCCGGCCTCTTCCAGTGCTTCAATGTCCTTCATGCCGCTGATACCTCCGCTGGCAATCAGGTGCAGGTCGGGATGAGCCTGGATGATTTCCTTGTACAAGTCGATGGACGGTCCGTTGAGCATGCCGTCGCGGGAGATGTCCGTGCAGAGCACTTTTGTGACCCCTTTCTTGATGTATTCGTCGAGGAACGGCATCAGTTCCATCTGGCTACATTCCAGCCAGCCGTTCACGGCGATTTTTCCATCCTTGGCATCTGCTCCCAGGATAATCCGTTCACTGCCATAAACCTCCATCCAGCGACCGAACGTATCCGGCTCCTTCACGGCGATGCTGCCCAAAGTGACCATTTGTGCCCCGCTCTCAAAAGCGATGTGCAGGTCTTCGTCACTTTTGATACCTCCACCGAAATCGATGACCAGTGAGGTCTGTCCGGCCAGCGCCTCCAGTACCTTGTAATTTACGATGTGTTTGGAAGCCGCTCCGTCGAGGTCTACCACATGCAACCGCCGGATGCCGTGTGCTTCAAACATTTTGGCCACTTCCACCGGATTCTCGTTGTACACCTTTTTCGACTGGTAGTCTCCTTGTGAAAGCCGCACGCATTTGCCGTCGATGACATCGATGGCAGGAATAAGTTCTATCATAGGATGTTCTTGATGCAAATTGAGTGAAATATTAAAGATTCAGGAAGTTGCGCAGGATACATTCGCCCACCTTTCCACTCTTTTCCGGATGGAACTGGGTGGCATAGAAGTTATCCTTGTGCAGCGCCGCACTGAACGGCGTGATATATTCCGTAGTGGCCGCTGTAAACTCGTTGACCGGCACATAGAAACTATGGACGAAATAGACGAATTCTTCCTCCTTAAGTCCTTGGAACAGCGGACTGCGGAGATGCGAAAGTGTGTTCCATCCCATGTGGGGCACTTTGTCCTCCGGGTGGGTTGGCTGGAATTTTTTCACATCCGCGTTGAAGATGCCCAGACAGTCGACGTCTCCTTCCTCGGAATGGCGGCAGAGCAGCTGCATGCCCAGACAGATACCCAGTACCGGTTGTTTGAGGTCCTTGATGAGCTGGTCCAGTCCGCACCCCTTCAAGTAATCCATGGTAGTGCGTGCTTCGCCCACTCCCGGAAAGATGACCTTGTCGGCACTGAGCAGCATTTCCTTGTCGTGGGTGATGATGGGTTCCACACCCAGCCGCTTCAGGGCACAGTCTACCGAGAAAAGGTTGCCGGCATTGTATTTTATGATGGCGATTTTCATTCTGTACTATTTTTTTGTAAGAAAAAATTGTTTCTGCAAAAGTAACGAATTATAATCAATCTCCTAATAAACGCAACGAAAAGTTTGGTGTCTGCTTTCTTTTTCTGACAAGATGGAGCGGTGGAGAGGACTTTTACCTAATTCTCATATTTGGTTTGTGTGGCTTCCCTGGAATTTTTTTTCAGGAAGCTATTGCAGGTTCAAAAAATTGTACTACCTTTGCAACCGCAATCGAGAGAGAAAGCAACGAAAGAAAAACTTAATGGTGCGTTAGTTCAGTTGGTTAGAATACATGCCTGTCACGCATGGGGTCACGGGTTCGAGTCCCGTACGCACCGCAATAAACATTGAAAATCAATGTTTTACAAAATAAGCACCCGATTTTACACCCAAGAATGTAAAGCCGGGTGCTTTTAGTTTATCTTCTTCAGATTCACTAATTCATAACAATGGCAATCGACAAACTGTCTGTTCTTGAAGCAGGCTTTCCTGAAGATGCCGCACTTTTGGAAGCCGGCTTTTTCGAGAACCTTCATCGAAGCCGGGTTATTCTCGTAAACATGGGCATGGATCCGTATCGTGTCTGAATGGCTTAAATAATCTTCTACGGCCTGTTTGACGGCTTCGGACATAATGCCCCGGTTCCAATACGGTTCGGCAAGCCAGTAGCCCAGTTCGGCGTTGTACCGCTCTACGTCCGTGCCCCGGATGAAGCTTATATTGCCTGCTGCTTCGTGATTTATCTCGATGCAGTAATTGTTCTGTTCGCTTTGCCCTTCAACGAAACCGATGAATTGCTCTGCATCCTTTTCCGTATAGGGATAAGGAAGGGTGTCACGACAGTTGTTCCAAATCTTTTTGTTGTTCAGGTATTTTGCCAATGCCGGTATGTCCGCTCTAGTCCATGCTCTCAGTTTGAATGATTCTTCCATATTAATGTGAGTTCGATATAAGGATTAAAATTATTCGCTTGAAAATTAAGAATATAGAGATAAAAAAGTTAAATTTATAGCGACGAATTATAACATATAAACAATTACCACTATGTCCTCAGAGACTAAAGTTACAGAAATCGGTCAGTTTCAGGGCTTCTTTTTCCGTATGTTTCAACTATTTTGTCTAATAGTGAGTCATTTACTTTTCGTCGCTCCATTTTTCTTCTCAACAGTTTTGCCTTTTTCGTTTTTCCTGTCGCAAGACACAACACATACAAGTCAATTGGAGTAACACTAAAGACTTTTTGTTTGGACTTGACATGAAACAGCTTAATCAGGAAAGTGTGCCATGGACGATTATCCTCTATAAAATTCCATAAATCATTCAAGCATTTGATGTCGTTTAATAATGGCAGAACTTTCTCCTTTATTGTGGAGCAAATCAAATCTTTTACTGGTGAACAATCCTGATGAGGGCGCAATTTGAACCAATAATCACCTTTACCCATAATAGTCCCTATACGAGCTCTTATCGGACAATAACCTTCCAAAGGGAAATCACTGACTTTGTTAAACAAGCAGATTGCATAATCGCTCCAAGTTACACCAATATTGATTGTAAAACCCCATTGATTGAAATAACGATCAAATCCCCACCCGTCTTTTTGTATATTGATACACCAATCTAATTCTCTTACATGAGCATGAAAATTATTGCCTTTCTTCCTAAACCCTGCGGATTTCAAAATAGGAGCTATGCCGTCTTTGACAATGTAATTGAATTGTTCCTTAATATTTATCTTTTCTTCTTCTGTCATACTAACCGTAGATTTTCTTCATCTGGAAAAAGCCTGTTTACGATTCTTAATCTACTTAGGCGGCATAAAGATACGAAAAAAGGAGTAACCAACATTTTTTTGATTACTCCTTTCTATTCGATACGAGCGAATTAATGTTTATAATCTAAATCCTCCTCCTTTTCTCGGTTCATCAGGTGTTTTCCGGAAGCCATGCCCCAACTTGCCAAACTGTTCTTTGAACCATTCGCCAATCGGCTGTCTGTTTATGGTCAGTACCAGTTTGCTGTCATCTGTCGGATTCTTTTCTACCTTGAAAATATCATTCCTGATGTCAAACTTCCGTCTGTGTTCTTCAGAATAAATCCTGCCGTTGCATCTGATAGCTTCTTTCTTTGTCAGAAGGCTCTCTATCATTTCTTTGGTGAAGCCGATGGCAGCGCACAACTTTTCCATTCTCAACATCTCCCTGAGCATCGGAAACCACTTGAAAGCCTTTTCAAGCAAAGTATTCAAACGTGATATTTCCTTGTCTTTGGCTTCAAGCTCCTGATTGTGTATTCCTTGTAGGTTGCGTATCTGCTTGCCGTGCTGTTCCTGCATACGTTGCATTTGGGCTTTCAAGTCATCAATTCCCTTGTCCCGTTTGGCAATTTCCTGACGCAATTCTTCATTGGACTGCTCCAGTTTCTTCATTTTTCCGCTGCCGAAAAGAGAACCCACTCCGCTTGCTATGACCGTGGCAGCATCGGTGGCGGCGCTTTTGAGCTTGTCCGTGCGTATCTCCGATTTTACCTGTCTGAGTTCCTGTTCTGCAAGGTTTACCTGCTGTTCCTTATGCCGCTTTATGGCTTCTATGCGTTGCAGTTCGGCTTTCTGTTTCTCAATGATGAAGTCGTTCCGTTCCAGATGTTCTTTGCCTGTTACGGCTTTTGACTTACCACGCTCCATCAGAAGGATGTCGGATGCCAAGGTCTGCATCTGCATCATGTCATCGTCATTGAGTTTGCGGCTCTTGCCTGTATCGTGGTTCATCCAGTCGAATACGATATGCGCATGGTAATTCGGCTTGAACCACCTTTCGCCAACCTTGAAACTCTCCCTGTCCTCCTGGTCAGGCTGTCCATTCAGCCAATGCCCTTCGTCTTTGTGCAGGAAGATTTGGAGCGGTGTAATGCCCCAGCGTTTTTGGCACTCCTCGCCAAATTTATGCACATCTGCCAGTGTCGTGTCCTGTCTGACGAGCAACACGCCCTCACGTATGGGTGAACATCCTGCTACCTTGATAATTTTGCCGTTCTTCCCTTTGCGCTCACGCTCCTTTTCCTGCATGGCACGACCGGTCTTTTCCTTGACCATCCGTTTGATGTCCTCATAGTGCGCCTGCAATTCGGGATTGCCGAAGTCCGGGTTTATCCACTGCTCGTTATTCGCAGAGAGTTCGGATACCACATATACCTTGGTTTTTCCGATGTTGCGCATATACTCGGCAGTTCTCCGGTTATGAGCCTCGCTTGATGCCACGTTGCAAGGCTTGATATGTATGCTTGATTTTGTTGCCATCTTTTAATTCTGATTGGGTTGTTTACTAAATCTGTTTGTTGCTTTCCGCGCATATCCGCAAGGGGTTCTTAGGGATGCAACCCATGAGCGGAGTTTCCAAAGAGAGGGTCACTCTTTGGTCGGGTTGCATAGGGCTGAAAGCCCTTGCCGGGTTCTTAGGGCAGCGTCCTAAGCCCCTCGGGAGAGCCCACAACTACGCAAGCGGAGCGTGTAGTTATAGTGGGCTATAACCGGAAGCCTTTCGGTTTCTTGGATAGCGTATCATTCTTCTTTCTGACGGACTGTATTTGTTCCTTTCTATCCGCCATGCGTTTCTGCAAATACTCGTTCAGGTCTATGCAACCGCAGTAGATTTGTGAAGCGTCCCGTATATGCCGGGTGCTGTCGTATTCCTTTCGGATTTGCTGCAAGGCTTCCATTCCTGCACGGTCATTGTCAAAAAAGCAGTGGATGCGCTCATAGCTTCCCAACGGATAAAGTGCTTTGGAAACATTGGCAACAGAGTTCAGAACCATGTAGTCCTGCCTGTCGAAGTCAGGATATTGCGGACAGCTTTCGAGCCGCAGGGTCAGAAATGAGAGGTAGTCCATAAATCCCTCGAAAACGAAACACGCGTTTTTTGGCTCTCCCGATTGCCTGATATGGGATATTTCTTTCGGTGCAATGCAGCCCTTGAAATATCGGTTTCGGATTTCATAGCCGCCCGACATGTTGGGAAATGCAATGGCGAAGTACCGTTTGCCGTTGTGCGTAAACCGCGCTTCCTTACATTCTTTTTTCGCCAGTACCGGATTTATTCCCCTTTCCTGCAAGTAAGCGAGCAAGGCAGGAGAAGAAAGCGGCACGATTTCCAACTGTTGGAAACTCGGCTCTGTAAATGACTGCTTGCGAAAAGAGAAAGAAACGGGGCGCACGTGCGGTGCCTGTTCCTCTATGCGTTTCAAAAGGTACGGCACGCTGTCCGTTGCATAGAGGTGCGAAGCCAGCGCGATGATGTTGCCGCCCTTGCCGAGCGCAAAATCGTACCATTGGTTCCGCTCGGTGTTCACCTTGAACGATGCTTCGGTTTCTTCCCTGAACGGTGATTTGTACCAGAGATTGATGCCCTGCCGCTTCACCGGGCTATATCCCAAGCTGTGTAGGTATTCTTCCAGTCTGATTTGTTTTGCTGTCTGTATGTCCATAAATGATTGTTTTTATCGGTTATTGTTTGTTTTTCTTTTCGCCAGTACCTTTTCATATAGGTTACTGGCTGTATAATCACTTCACTTTATTGTCGTATATATAGGATACGGCTTAAAGTGAAGCGGTTGAGTGTGCCCCTACAATCACTTCGCTTTATCCTAATATATAGACCCTGAGAATAAAGTGAAGTGATTGCGAGGATTGGGCTAATAGTGGAAATCCGGTTCGTACCTGTACTTCCTGCCATTTTCCTGCACTATCATCCGCTTGTTCTTCAACACTGTGATGAGTTTAACCAGCTTGTTGTCGCTTAACGGAACACCCACCAAGGCATACGACTCTTTCAATGCTTTGCTCAGTTCCTTATATCCGTATTCGTCCTGTAACGAAAATGCTGCTTCCAGTGCTATCCGGTGCTGTTGCTCGGAAATGTCCTTGCAGGCATCGAACCTTTCGCCTTGGGGTCTGCCGGGTGCTTTGGCTTCTGTCTGATAATCCTCTATCAGTTCGGGCAGTGCCCTGTCATTAATGCGGAAGGCAAATGGCTCGAAGTCCATTGCACGGATGTGCATGGCGGAAACCTTGCTTATGTCCCCGTTGCTCTTGTCCTTTTCAACAAGTAGCACGGTTTCTGCCTTGTTGTTCAGTTCCGTGCCGATATGTCCCCTCGCGTTCTCATCCCCCTTGTTCTGGTGGAGTATCGTGTGGATATGTATCTGCCTGTCGTCCGTCCACTGCATCAGTTTCGATATGATGCGTGTCGATTCGCTGGGGCTGTTGATGTCATACACCATGTCACGGATACCGTCTATCACCACTAGACCAAGGTTCGGCGTATGGTAGATTGCCTGTTCGACAATCCTTATGCGCTGCTCCGGCGTGTATTTCCGCAGGGCAAGGAACTCAAGGTTCTCGTTGTCCCTGTCATCGGGCAGCCCTGCCATGCGCATGATGCGTTCCATTACATTCAGGCAGTGGTGGGGGCTTTGCTCCGTATCTACGTAAAGCACTTTCCGCTTTGCTTCGGGAAGTTCAGCCGCATACCTGAGCACCGTGCCGTTCTTCAATACCGCAGCCACGATAGCCGACACATTGAATGTTTTCTTGCTTTTGGCTTTGCCGATGGATGCGCTGAAATTTCCCAACGTACCGATAACTGAACCTTTCACGCTGAGGATTTCGGGTGCTTTTTCGTATTTTCCTGACAGGCTCAGCCGTGAGGCTTGCCAAAGAATTACCGCCTGTTCGTCCGATATTTCCCGGATGTCTTTCATATAGTCCATAGCGATTCCTCCCGTTATTGGCGTCCGCCTGTTTTCTTCCCTGCCAGTTCAAGGGCAAGTTCCGCATCCACGATAATCTTGCGCCCTATCTGGGTGATAGCCTTGTCTATCTTTCCGCTTTTCTTTATGCGGTTGGCAGTAGGCAGGCTGCATCCGAACAGTCTGGCTATGCCGGGTATTCCGTACACATATTTCCTGCTTGTGTCCGTTACGGGCTGCGGCTGCGCTTCTGTCTGAACGGATGCGTGCCTGCTCAACATTATGAACTCTTCGCCTGTCATCTGCCAGACGGGTTTGGATAATAATTCTTGGATATTTGTCATCGTCCAATCTAATTAGTCGTTAAACAATCAGCCCTGCGCACTGGCTGTTATTTCTGTTCTCGAACGATGCAAAATTAGGTAGGATTATGAGTGGTAAGGATGGGGACGATATAATCCGAATATCGATGTATCTTATTGAATATCAGAAAATAAAAATACCACTCAAAAATTAATTTGAGTGGTAAAAGTGGAACTTTCGTAAAATATCAGGATATATCATTTCATGTTACCTCAGTTATCTATATTCAAATAATTACACACATCATACAACCGATATTCAGGTGAACATTCAAATAGGTAATTTAATATATTCATATGACCAGAGCCAAATATTACAAGAATTCTATCTTTTGTCCCCGTTTTGATTCTCTGTATGTTTCTGAATATACGTAAATTCCGATTAAACCAGCGTCCAGTCTCAAAATCAGTTCCAATAAAGTCATGATTATTGGCTTCGTATTTGAAATGTCCTATTAAATAGTTTCCTAAACTTCGTCGAATATTTTCCGGATTATTAAGCAAAATCAGTTCGGATATTATTCCTTGTTCCTTAAATACTGATTTGGGATAATACATCTTAGAAGAGTCAGGATGATTATAGAAACTGTTTTCAAATTGTATAAAATCTTTGGTACTTTCATCCTTCAATAGCTCTTCAATATTATTATAATGTTTGCCCCATTCATCAACACAATAAATTTGATTTATACCTAATTTTTTAGCCAGACGAAAACCTATTTGCTCATACTCTCCTCGTTGTAAGACATATTGGTTTTCTCGATATAATTTATATAAAGAATCTATTTCAGCCTGCATTTTTACTGGACGCTCTATTACGATGATAGTAGGAGAAAATTTCGATAAAGCATTAACCAATGCATCAATTTCAGTTTGATACTTTGGTTCAAATATGTCAATTATTTCATTGGTATCATATTGTACTTTATCCAAATTTGGGAAATCAAAATGAAAGGTTCCTAATGTTAATACAGGTATAGGGGTTGATATGTCATCTTGTGCAATCCCCCAAGATGATATTATAGAACACAATAATGCAAGCACATATTTTACTATAAATATTTTTTTCATATCATTCATATGTTTACGAAATAAGTTGATTATGATTAGAGGATTATCTGAATATATGTTCCATTTCTTTGGCGAATTTCTGGTTACTGTCACTCGGAAAATCGGAAACAGGCTCCTTGTACTTTGACTTGTAGTAGCTATCGTCAATATCCAGCAGTTCCAGTATTCCGGCTTTCCATTTGTCCCTGTCCTGTTTGGAAAGTTTCTCGCCCATCAGAAATATCAGATAGCATACACGTATTTTCTCTCTCGGTTTAATTCTCAACTTGCAGTTGCAGGGGTGCAGGTTCATATTGGCATAGAAGTCCGGTGCGGAAATTTCCTCGAACTGTTCTCCAACACATACCTCATGAATGAGCGAAAGCAATTTCATGCTGAAATACTCTTGTTGTTCATCCGCCGTTTCCTGCTGACTGATTGGCTTGCTCGGCTCGTCCTGTCGTTTCCCGTCAGGAATGTATTTCTTCAATATATCCAGAAAAAGGCAACTTTGACGGTACATGTCCTCACAACGGTTCTTCATATATTGGAATGCCTCTTTCCTTGCTGCCTTTTGCTGGTCATAGAGTTCATTCAGTTTGGCTCTTTCCTTGTCATATTCAGCCTTGCAGCGTTCATATTCTTTTTCAGCCTGCTTTTCCTCTTCGGCAGTATGTTCCCTGTAGCCAATGGAATCATACCTGTTGTTGGCTTCATTCAGCGGCTTGCTTAGGCTCCTTGTTACATCCTGTTGGGCTTCAATTTCAAGGGAATACCTTTCCATGTGTTGATAGCAAGCACGCTCTACGGCACTATCACTCAACGGGCACACCTCATAAGCCTGTATGCTCTTTTCTATTTCGGTTTTCAGGCTGTTGAGTATCAAGATGTATTGTTCTTTTTGCCTGTCAAGCACCAGTTCAAGGATGGCGGCTTCAAAAGATTTTGTGTCACTATATTCCTGATAGAAATCGGAAATGAATTTCTGCCTGTCAAAAGAGAAAACTCTATTGTCTATATAGTCCCTGTATATTCTGTTGAGTTCTCCGTATCGGGGGATTATCGTTTGTATCTTGTCTGCCATAGGTGTCTTACTTTTGTTTGTTCTTTTCATTGTCAAGAAGCATTGTCAGTTCTTCTTCCACCTGTTCTATGCTCGGCAACGCAGATTTCAGATTTTCGGGTACTGCCTTGCTGAGTTGGTAGTCGCTGATGCCGATAGGCTGGTCATAGCCTGTCAGCGCATACTGCGCTACAATTTCATCCTTGCCCTTGCATAGCAGCAGCCCGATGGTCTTGTTGTCATTCTCTCCCCTCAGTTTGTCGTCCACCACATTAATGTAGAAGTTCAACTGTCCTGCGTATTCCGGTTTGAACGGGGTGGCTTTCAGTTCCACAACTACGTATGCATGGAGCTTTATGTTGTACAGGATTAAGTCGGCATAGAAATCGCTGTCGCCAATCTGGAAATGCTTCTGCCTTGCGACAAAGGCGAATCCGTTGCCCATCTCCAACAGGTAACGGGTAACGTGCTTCACCAGTTGTTCCTCTATGTCCCTTTCGTCCGCACGTTCTTTAGCTCCAGCCAAGTCAAAGATATACGGGTCTTTTAACAGGTAGTTGGCAAGGTCGCTTTGGGGTGCAGGAAGCGTGGCGATAAAATTGTTGACCTTGTGGCTGTTGATTTGCCGTTCAAACAATTTGCTTTCAATCTGCATTTTCAGGACATTGCTGCTCCAGCCCATTTCCACGGATTGCTTCATATACCAGTATTCCACACCCAACGGAAGCGAACTGTTCAGCAGAATCACATGGCTTGCCCAATTGATTCTTGCAACAGGTGATGCAAGGAACAGTTTTTCCATGTCCTCTATCGGCATCCGGTAAACGGCGGCTACTGTCTGGGCTACATCCTGAATTTGTGCAAGAGGTTCTTGCACAATTGCAACTCCCTTGTTGTCTGAGGATTGTATTTGCGCAAGAGGTTCTTGCGTAAATGAAACATTGTTCAGGCTTTGGATTTCATCCGTGATTCTTTGCACACTTGGAGTAATCAATTTCGCATCGGTTTCGATGAAACTCCGTAATGCACCCAATGGATATGAACGTGCGAACTGGCACATATAAGCCAAGTTCCTGACCGAATACCCTTTCTTTTCGGGATAATTGAACCGTATCGCCTGCGCCAGTTTCTTGATGACCTTGCCGCCCCATCCTTGCAGGTTTTGATGGTACAATATGTAGTTGCCCATCTTCCAGTAATGGAACAGCATCTGCGCATTGGCTGCACTGATGAGCCGGACTTGCGCCTGCTCTATTTCCGAACCGATGGCATTGACGAAAGCCTCGAAACTTCTTTTCTCTATATTGTTATCGTTGTTGCTCATTGTTGTATGCTTTGAAAGTCACAAAGGTAAGCCAAATTACAGGCTTTCCATGAAACTTGATGATTGTTTTTTACAGTTGGTTGAATTTGTTCATCGCATTGGCTTTCACATCATCAGCGATGTCAATGTAGGGTTTCATCGCCTTGTAGTCGCTGTGTCCCGTCCATTTCATGACCACCTGAGCCGGAATGCCGAGAGCCAAGGCATTGCAGATAAAAGTCCTTCTTCCGGCATGGGTGCCCAGCAATGCGTATTTGGGTGTAATGGTATCTATACGCCTGCTCCCTTTATAATAGGTTTCACTCACAGGCTCGTTGATTTCGGCAAGCTCGCCCAATTCCTTCAAATAATCGTTCATCTTCTGGTTGCTGATGACCGGGAGAGCCTTATGCCCCTCAAACTCCACATTTTTATATTTATCCAGTATCGCCTTGCTGTGGTTGTTCAGCTCGATGATAAGCCTTTCGGCGGTCTTTACGGTGGTGATTTCTATATATCCGTCCCTGATGTCGCTTTTCTTCAGGTTATGCACATCAGAATACCGAAGCCCGGTGAAGCAGCAGAACAGAAAGACATCCCTCACCCGTTCAAGATACTGTTTGGTTTCAGGTATCTGATAGTTCTTGAGTTGGTTCAGTTCTTCCCATGTGAGGAATATCACTTTTTTCGGGGTACTCCGCAGTTTTGGATTGAAATCTTCGTAGGCATTGTTCATGCAATACCCTTTCTTGGTACACCAGCGCAGGAACCATTTCAGATAGGCGACCTGTTTCATGATGGATGTGTTCCGCATATCTTCGGTGTCTTTCAGGAAATTCACATACTTTGTCAGCTTGGGTTCGTCCAACGATTCAAAAGTCAGTCCCTTGTCAAACTTTTCAAGATGTTTCCTGACTGCGGCAAATTTCTCATAGGTGGCATCAGACCAGCCGTTTTGCGTGCCGCACTCCTTGATGAACTCATCAAACACCTCCAAAGGCAGAAATACCACCGAAGCCTGCTCCTCATCTTCCTTTTTTCCATTGTGCAATCTGTTGAACGCGTCCTTTACCTGCTCGGTAGTGGGCATGAATCCCTGCACCTCGAACTCCTTGAAGATATTCTGTATTTCGGTGTAGTATTTCAGCAAATCCGCATTGATTTCCGATGCGCTTTGCTTCAGCTTGTTGGTACATCCGTTCTTTACCCGTTGCTTATCGGCATCCCATTTGGCGACATCTATGCGGTAGCCCGTTGTGAACTCGATACGGTGGCTGGCAAAAACCACACGCATACGGATAGGAACATTCTCCACGATTGGCACTCCGTTCTTCTTGCGGCTTTCCAATGAAAAGATGATATTTCTCTTGATGTTCATAGCTGGGTATATTAAAATCAACACCCAAATATACACCCAATAATTGAAACAGCAAAAGGTATTTAATGATATTTAGTAATATAGTAGATTTGTAATAACTTGATTATTATCAGTATATTGCAATCTTATGAGATTTCTTGATTGTGTAAGTTAAAGTCCCGTACGCACCGCAAAAAATGTCCAGTTTTACACTTCAGTGTATAACTGGACATTTTTTATATAGTTTTCTATTCATTAAAATGAAAATCAGTCATTTATGCTTTTATAGCTTTGTATCTGAATCCAAAACGCCTTTCGGATGTTGAGTTTCAGTCCCAAATTTCAGAGCGCCAGATGAGCAAACATTAGCAATGTCAGGTATAGTATCCCTTTGTACTCATTTCCTTTGCTGTAAAATATTGATATTTATCTTCCTCAAACGGATAATCCCAACATCCCAGCTGGTGGTAAATTGTTCCCCCAAAGCCATGTTTGAATTTATAAAGCCCATACATGGGGTGTGAGGTATCAGCTTGTGGAGCGACGCCAAACATGTCATACTCCAGGCAATGATGTGCACGGGCCAGCTGTATGGCTTTCCATTGCAGGGCATAAGTGGGCATCAAGTTGCGGTAAGCCGATGAGGAAGCTCCATAGAGATAAGTAGCCCGATGGGATGAAAGTATCAGAAACATTGCAGCCAGCGGAATGTTGTCATGATAGGCAATGAGTAATTTGACATTTACTTTAGGATCGTCACACTCTGTTAGCGAAGCGAATATAGAATGGAAATACTGGATGTCGTTCAGATGAAGTCCGTTGCGGAAAGCCGTTTCTTGATAGAGGCTGTACCAGGTTTGCAATCCTTCTATTCCTTCCGAGCGTACTTCCACTCCGTGTTTTAGTGCCAGTCGGATATTGTAACGTGTTTTGGGTCTCATCCGTGCAAGAATTATTTCTTCAGGAGCGGATAAATCAAGTACAATGGTATTTGCAGGCAGAATATTGGTGTTTGCTTTACGCAGGTTGTGGCAGCAAGTGCCGTAATTGAGTTTTATTTCTTGAAACTCTTTTGGCGGGAGTCCTATCCATCGGCCCTCTTCATCAAAATCATCTGGCTTGCACCAATGGCTTTCCCAATTGAGGTCATAGCGCAAGGCTATGCAATGGTTGGGCAAGTGGGGACGAAGTGACTCGGAAAGTTCTTCAAGAAAAGTACCTTGATTTTCTTCTGACGGCTCCACTTCAGGTCCATAAGGCAGGTAAGCGATGTAATCCTCATGGTTGAGATATTGGAAAAACATGAGGAAGTCGGCGTGGGTGTATACATATCCTCCCACATGAGTATAAAGGTCACTGTTGCGTACACTAAAGTCAAAAGCGCAGGAGTTCATGCCAAGCTGTTCTTTTACCTTCGACCAAAAGGAGGTTTGCTGCACAATGGGCGTGCTATAAGTATCTGTAATATTTTTGGGTTCCAGTCTGATATTCATTTGTGAAATAGATTTTTGTGCTCTTCGGATAATAACACATATAGAGCGAATTAACATCTAAATGCAAATCTAGCTTTTAAAGGATTAATAGATGAATTAAAATGAATAAATAGACTGTATTTATAATATTTTGCCATTTATTCTTGATTATTAAGTATTTATCCATACTACGTATGGACTCTGAAAGGTCCGTTGTTGTTGGCTGATGGGGTTTGTCAAATCGAATATATTTTTTATCTTTGCAAAGGATAATTAAAAAAGCTGTATCTGATTGATACACAGAATGGAATTGAAGAGTGTGAGATTTTAGGTAACGATTTAGCGACATTCAGAACGCTCTGACTTGCTGCGGTTTACCTCATAGATTCAAACAACTCTTTCGTATTTGCAAAGATACATTTTTTATCCCATAGCACCAAATCATTACCTATTTTTTAGGGATATTACTGTTACCTCGTTCTGAAAACGGCTTCCGGCTTGATGTGCGTAAGCCCATTTCAGAAACGGCACAAGCAAAGAAAAGCCCACGACGACCACAATGTCACAAGTGACACCGCCATCGCCGTGGGCACTTCTTTTATATGCTTGTGCAGAACGGACAAGTCCGTTTTATCCATTTTCTTTTTCTCGTCTTTTTTTGGCAGCCGAAATGCCGCCGGATGCAGGACACGGCAAGCGTGAATCTGCACCTGCGACTATTTCCGGCTGTCATGTCTTCCCTGTCCTCAAACCGTCTTGCCATGCTTTTGCCAAACCGGGCATGGCAGACAAGACCGTTTGAATACATGTGCCGTCGGCAGAAAACTTGCAACCGCAAGCCATGCACGCATGACAATGACGGTTGCAGGACTTCTGTCACGGCGGCAGGAAAGCGAGGCTTTCCCCTTGTCCGTTGCGCCGCCCATTGAACTTCCCCGTGGCGCGTTGCGCCATCCTCTATACTTCCCCTTTTCCTTCCCGCCTCTCCAGCAAGTATGTCGATATTCCCATGCCGCCATTCCAGACGGCATCAGTGGCCATTTTCGTTGCAGGGGCAAAGGTAAAGACGGGATTAGGTTCAGCAAATTTTTTAGTCACAATCTCCACACTTCGCAGGCTCAGGTAGTATTCTGTCGAAAAAATTTGCAGAATCTACTCCCTAACCTTTGCATGGCCCCAGAAACGAAAACGACCGATGCGCGGTCGGAAGACGTCACAAGGAAACATCGGACATACGGAGAGGCGAAAAGAAAAAGGACTCGACCCGACCTCCCCATCCGAGCAAGACAAGTAACAACAACTTAAAAATTGGAAGATATGAGAATGACATTGAACGACATCGGAAAGGCTTTGCGGAAAGTATTGTCCGCAGTAGCGAGAGCGGCATGGGGCATTACCCTTTGCGCAGGAGGTTTGGCGGTAGGCATCGCAGGGGAAATCCTATTGGGCGTGTTGAACTTCATGTTCGGCATCCTCACCGCACTACTTTCAATAGTGACAATTATTTGGACATTCATTTGGTTATTAACCCTTTAATTCATAAGGATATGGCGAAAAGAAACAGCAAGACGGCAGCGCAGCAATGCAGGTTTTACGAGGTGGACAACATCTTTGAGTATATGGTGGAAACGTACATTAACGGCAATTTCAGCACTTTCCGAGAACTGTACAAGGAGTTGTGCAAGGATGCAAGAAGGGACTTCATTGACTTCCTTTTAAGCGAGGTAGAGCCAATCTATTGGAGAGAGATTTTGAAAGAAACCATTTGACAACCCATCAAAAGAGAACCTTATGAACAAGACAACGGAAAAGATACCCACATGGAGTTTGGGGTACATCATCAACGGTGACATGACGGGACTGACGGACGAGGAAATCCGCATGATTGACGAGTGGCAGAGCAAGTGGAACGTGCAGGTTGTCTCACCCCTTACGGACGAAGAAGGCAACGCACAGCCCTATTTCTCACGTTATCCCCTTTTCGGACTTCCAGCCGAAGTGGAGGACTGCGACATACTTTACACGAATGACAACATCTAAAATCTGACGATATGAACAAGACAACAGACCATTTCAAACGTACAATCCAAGTCTATTTGGAACAACGTGCAGCCGAGGACAAGCTGTTTGCGGCAAGTTACAGCAAACCGAACAAGAACATTGACGAGTGTGTAACCTATCTATTGCATTGGGCGAAAAGCCAATGTGACGGAGGCAACGCCATCGGCATGACAGGGGGTGAGATCATATCCCAAGCGGTACACTATTTTGACGAGGACGACATCGAAGTCGGCAAGCCCCTGCAATGCCAAGTGATGGTATGCCACGACATGGAACTGACTGATGAGGAAAAGGCGGAAGCACGGCAGCAAGCCATCCGCCAATACCAAGCCGAGGAACTGCGCAAGTTGCAGAGCCGGAACAAGCAGGCAACGAAAAAAGAAGCCCAAGTACAACCTTCATTATTTGACTTTTGATTATGAAACCTAAGAATAAATTCCAACGCAATATCGTAGAAGCGAGCAAGAGCCTGCAACCCCTTACAATCAAGCAGATACAATGGGGATTGGAGCATAGCATCAATCATGTCGGGCATAAATCCGCCAAGAAGATTGTAACCTGCACCAAATGCGGTCACCAATGGAAGTCGGACACGAAGCGCAAGCATGAGAAATGTCCGCACTGCGGCACAAGGCTGACGATACACGAGGGCAGGAAAAGGATTTTCAATGATTGTGGATATTTCACGGTGATAACAGCCTGTAAAGATTACCAAGTCGTAAGGTCTGTCATGGTAAAATGCTCGTTGAGAGTCGGCAAACCCGCAGAATATGAGTGGGCAGAAGTCATGCAAAGATGGATTGCCCCCAACGGGGAGCATGTAACTTTCACAAGGCTACGGCAAACGATGGGTACTTTATATTATGATTTGTGGCTTTTCTGTACTCCGTTGGAATTGAGGAAAGAAAACCACATCTTCAATCTTGTCCATTCGGGGACGGTCTGTCCGTTCATGTCCGTTACCCATGAATTGAGAAAAAGGGGATTCCAAAAGTCCTTTTACGGTCAGTCACCTCTGAATTTCTTCCATGCGCTATTGACAGACAACAGAATGGAAACCCTGCTAAAGACAGGGCAGACCAAACTTTTGCGGCATTTCATGGAGCATCCCAAAGAGAATGTGGAAGATTATTGGCAGTCTATCCGTATTTGCAATAGAAATGGATATAAGGTACATGACGCCGTGACATGGTGTGACTACATTGATGCGCTGAAGTATTTGGGAAAGGATGTCAGGAACATGAAATATGTATGCCCTCAAAACCTATCCCGTGAGCATGACAAAGCGTGCAGAAAGGTGGTTGAAAGGGAATTGGAAAAGGAAATGAACGGTAACACTCCAAAATTCCTTTCAAAAGAACATTGCTATCTGCTTAACAAAGGGAGATTTTTCGGATTGTCCTTTTCAGACGGTGTAATCTGCGTCAAAGTGATTGAAAGTGTAAGAGATATGATTTTGGAGGGCAGGGCGATGCACCATTGCGTGGGAGGATACCATACAAAGAAGGATTCCCTTATACTTTCCGCCACCATCAACGGGAAGCGGATTGAAACGGTAGAAGTGTCATTGTCACAGATGAAGGTGGTACAATGCAGAGGCGTATGCAACTCCAACACCAAATACCACGACCGTATCATCAAATTGGTGGAGGACAATGTCGAACAGATACGGCAGCGGATGGAAGCGGCATGATTGTATGACAACCTAATAATTATAGATATGGAAGTGAAAATAGAAAATATGGTTTTCGGATGGCACGAGGAGCTGCCCGAAATGTTCATCGAACTGTTGAACACGCTTGTACTGACAAAGAACGAGCAGGATATAAGGGGTGTAATGGAGGTGTTCGCCCGAAAGGAACTTTTCAATGTCCTTTTCGCCTTTGGGTATGGCGCACACCATTTATGGGTGACGCAAAAAAAAGCATCCGACCCCGACCAATGTTTGGAGAACAGACTACTGATTGTTGAATTTTAATTGATAAGGCTATGACAACGAGAATGACCATTAACGGAGTAAGCACCTGTCAAACGGCAGGAACGGAGAAATACGAGAGTTTCCAAATGAGTATCGGCAGGAAAAGGCGCACTTTCGTGCAATACGACTACCGCCATACAGACGGAGAGTTGTTCTCCTGCGTGAAGCCCACGCTGGACGAGTGCAGGCGGTTACGTGACGAATGGATTAAAGCGAAGGAGGACAGGCTATGACAGCAGGCTATGATACGCTGATAGTTACGTTCAGTGACCCAATCAAGGTATTGGACAATATGTTTTCCGATGCGGACGCATGGGGAACTGACACCCTCAAAGGATGGGTGGAGGACTATGAAAGTACGAGGTTTACGCAGATAAACGAGCATACGGCAGTCATCACTTCCGAATACAACATGCCCTGCGTAAAGGAATGGCTCACACACTGTACGACTATCGCTGATATGAGGGAATTTTGAGTGCGTGGCGGTGGAAACCACCGCCCACACTTTATTTGTAACCATTAAAAAACAAGCGAAATGAAATACTATTTTATACTGACAGACGGCAAGGACGCATGGATGCAGTTCGTTTACCTCCCTTCGGGAGATTATGTGTCCGGCTATATCCGTGACCTGCGGAGCGTGGGAATATCCGTGCATGACTATGACCTTTGGACAAAGGACACACGCCCCATTGCCGAGCGTACCCTTGAACGCATACAGAAGCGGATGATGGCAGGATGACCCTTTTGCGGGTGGTAGGAATTGCCGCCCGCTACTTTCTTTCATGAGCAGGACAGGCGGATAAGTAGCAAAGAAACCGTTGCTTTCCATCTTCGATAAATAAAAAAAATCCGCAAAAAAAATTGCGGATGATAATATGGTGAATTCATTGTTTTTGGTGGAGGGGGATGATATTCTCGTCATGTTGAACTACTGCATTTCTGCCTTGTCTCCATACCCCTCAACACGTTGATTAGTTTCATCACTTTTTCCTTCTTCACTCTTATAAAAAACGTCCTTACCATAGTCAGCATAATTTTAGAGTTTGACATAAGTTTGTAACAATTCTCTACTGCGTTTATCAAAAACCAAACACATTGGAACTCCAAAGGCAAAAGAGGTTCAACCAAATCAATGAACGAGAAAATCCAAGGATTTCAATAATTAATACTACAAAAAGTGTGCCGTTCTATATAACGACACACTTTTCGCCATAATGTCAGTTTTCATCACGCTCATACAGCAGCAGGAACTCCATTTTGCGCCGCCGCTCTATCGAGCGGACGGTTTTGCCCTTGTACCGGCAGTAGGCTGTGTATTCACGGTAAATGTCCCTGTTCCCGGCTTCCAGCTTGCGGACAAGCCCGCTTTTCGGATGCCCGCCATGACCGAGCAGCACCCCTTGCCCCACGTTGTAACTGAGAACCGTAAGCAGGAGCGCGTCCTTACCATACTTGCGGAACAGCCTGTAACGCACCGCCAAATCCTTGCGGAGCAGGGCTTCGGCTTCCGCCTCCGTCATGCCGTAGGACAGCTTCTCGTTCGGCAGCCTGCGGTGTCCGTAGCCGTAATACGGGTAGTCGGAACGGTCATGCAGCCCCTCGTATTTCTTCACCAGTTCAACGGCTATGTCCGCTTTCGGGTGGCTGTTGAACAGCGCCAGCAGCCGTGCCGTTTCCTCCGTATCCTGTGCCGGCAGGCTGCCACAGAGGACAGCCGCCAGCAACAGAAGCAACGCCTTGCGTATCATCGGCTGACGTTCAAGGTGTCCGACACCGCCACATCCGTATCCGAGTCGTTGTTGAACTCGACTTCCCACTCGAAGGCATTGCCGAAGTTGTCCTCCACCGTGATGGTCAGGCTCTGCGACTCGTCGCACTCCGAGGTGTAATACAGGCGGAATTTCTCGTTCTCCAGCAGGTAGCGGTCGTTGGGCAGGAATACCAGACCGTTGTCGAGTCTCAGCGTGCCTTCCCCGTCATATTGGAAATAGCGGATGGTATAGACCGCCCCGTCAAACTCGCCCTCACGCACCAGCTCGCAGCGTATCTCCGCCGTTTCGCCCTGCGCCAGTTCCTTCGGCACGGGCATGGTTTCCACCGTGAACGGGTAGGCTTGCGTCACATCCAAGTCATCATCGCAGGAAGTGAAGCCTATGGAGAGCATACCCACACAGAGGGCAGCAAAGGTTCTTACTATGTTTCTTTTCGCTTTTTGTCTGTTGTTCAATTTATTCATGTTCATAATCTGTTATAGTCTGATGGATTTGTTTTTCTTTTCGTTCTCGCTTTGAGCCTGCCTTTCGGCAAGTACCCTTTGCAGGTGCTCGTTCAAGTCCTTGCACCCGTCATAGATGCCGGAGCAGTCCGATACCCTTCCGCCATAGCGTGCAAGCAAAACCCCCAGCGTCCGCCGTCCGGCTTCGTCATTGTCAAGGTAGCACTTTATCCGCCCGTAGCCGTCCAGATGGCGGTACGCCCTCGCCACGTTGGACACCGAGTTGAGCACGAGGTGGTCTTCCTTGCCGCCGATGCCCAGCGCACGGGCGGAGAGGTAGTCCATGAAGCCCTCGTACACGTTGCAGGTCGCCGAGCCGACCGGCAGCAGGGTCACGTCCTTCGGCGGCACGCAGCCCTTGAAGAACGGGTTGCGTATCTCGTAGCCGCCGCTTTCATTGCCGAAAGCCACGGCGAAATACCGCTTGCCGTGCGTGGTGTAGCGCATCTCCTTGCAGTTCGCTATGGCGACGGCGGACGGTATGCCCCTCTCTTGCAGGTAATGGAGCAGCGCCCGGTTCTGCAAGGGAAACACCTCCACATCCTCGAAGCTGTGTCCGTCGGAACGGCGCGTATCAACGGCTTTTTGCGGTCCATAGTCCTGTGCCGGCATACCCGCCACTTCCGCCACATACCTCGCTTGCGTGAGGAAGTCACCCGTCTTGATGAACTCCCCGGCAAGGGCGAAGATGTTGCCTCCCTTGCCTTCGCCGAAGTCAAACCAGAGGTTTTTCTCCGGGTTTACCTTGAAGGAAGGCGTATGCTCCTTCCTGTAAGGCGACCTGTACCAGACGGCATTGGCACGCCTTTGCACGGGATGATGCCCCAGCCGGGCGAGGAAGTCCTCTATCGGAAACCGTTTCATTCCTTCTATGTCCATAGGCATCCGTCAGTTGATGATGAACTTGACACCTATTCCGAACTCCGTATGGCACACCCCCATGCTGCCGCCCCAGAGGAAACGTTCCCTGAGCGAAGCCGTCAGCGCGATGAAGTCCGCGAGGTACACCTCCATGTCCAGCGTGGCGGCGCAGCCATAGACAAAGGCATCCCCGTTGTTCAGCCTTGCCCCGTCGTACAGCGTCTTTTCGCCCCAGTTTACCGTTTCGTACCCGGCAAGGGCTGACGCGCCCGCATAGAGGAACACCACCTTTTTCGCGTCCGACAGGAAGTTGTAGTAGAAACCGCCCTCCGCCGTGAACTGCGCCGCAGGGATGGTCGTACTCCTATAATCATGGTTGGTTTGCAGATATTCCACCCCGTACACCCACTTGTTCCCGCCTTTCGCGTAGCTTGACAAAGTGGCTCCCAGCACATAGCCGTCCGCCCCGTTCAGCCCGGCTTTCAGTTCGATGCCCCGCATCTTCGGCAGGCACCGCTGGGCTTCCGCCCGTCCCATGAAAAGGACGGACAGAAGCGTTACAAGGAAAAGGACTCTCGCTTTCATCGCACACGCAGCTCATTGATGGTTTCAGCCTGTACCAAGTCCTCGTTCTCCACGGTAAACGTCTGGTGGCGTCCGCCGTCCTTCTCGTTCATCTCCACCACGAGCTGCTTGCCATCAGGGATGGTGAACTTCGGAAGGCAGAACACCGTGCGCTCGGACTGCTTCCCCGCTACACGGACGGCGTAGTTGTAGGCGCGGAGCGGGAACAGCACCTGCTCCTGCATGGCGGTACGCTTCGCCACCTTCTTGTCCACAATCTTGAACGTGATATAGTCCACGTCAAACGGCACGTTGCTCTGGTTCTTTATCTCTGTGTGGAAATACAGCAGGTCATTGTGGACATAAATCCCTTTCAGCAGGTACTGGATGCCGAAACGCTTGCAGCCGATGTGCTTCACCTTGCGCTTGTCCTCCTTGTGCAGCGACTTCATGATGAGGTGTACCAGCATCGGGCTTTCGCTGCCCAGCTCCTTCAGGTAGATTTCCTGCGCGTTGTTCGGTCGGTTCACTGTGCTGCCGTCGTGGATAAAGTCCTTCATCTCCACGTTCAGGATAAGCGGCTCGTCGGCGTATTTCACATTAAAGGTATAAAAGCTGCCATCCTCCGTGATGACGCTCATGTTCGTCTCGCTGCGGAAGTCCCTGACCGTCGCCTTCACACGGATGACGTTCTCCGCGCCGTCCGCCTTGCCCGCTATCAGGTTGGGCGAACCCAAGTCCACGTAGCGCACCGCCGCCGGAAACAGGATGTGGACGGTCTTGTCATACGTGACTTCCAGACCGTGCGGCGGTATCATGCGGTCGAACATCAGCTTCTTCGTCAGACCGTGGTACAGGTCGCCGTCCTCCTCCGTCTGCGGATAGACGTCCTTCACCAGTTCCAGCCCGTCCTCCTTGGCGGTGGCGGTGCTGTCGTTCGTCACTCCCTGCGCGTAGCTCGCACAGGCGATGCCCATCAGCAGGGCAAACATTGTCATTACTTTCTTGATACTCATTTTACGTTGGATTTAGTGGTAAGTAAAAATTGGTTTGTTGATTATTTTTTCTTTTTTCACCTTTATGTTTTTGGACTGTTCATTCCTTTTCTTGGTAGAGCAATACCCTGTACCCTGACTTCAGATGTACCTTGACCGTGCGCATCCTTTTCGAGATGTACTGCGAGATGCCCTGTATAGCCCCTCGTCCCAAGTCGGAGGCGAGCTGCGCCCCCGCATCGGTGGAGATGTTGATGCTGCTGCCGAGCGAGCTGCCCATGTTGGCCCCGATTTCCTTCGCCGCGTCTATCTCCATCGAGCCGGGGATGAAGATGCCCGCCTGCCCGTCGTTGTCGTACACCTCCAGTTCCACCGGGATAATGTTTCCCCCATGTTCCAGCGAGGTGATGTTGATGCCGAGCCTTTCGCCCTGCAACCGTGCCGCGCCCACAAGGGGCGTGTTCCGGGGGACAATCCTGCCCGACACACGCATCGGCTCCAGCAGCCGGAGCTTCACCGTCTGCCCGTCCGTAACGGTCTGGTCGCCCTGCACACAGGCGGCGAGGGTGTTCTTTTCCTGCGTTTCCACCGTGCCGATGGCGGTGTGGAAACCGTAGTTGCGTTCTCCTGAATAGTCCGCGATGAACGCCGAGTCCGTCATGGGCTGCGGCAAGGCAGACACTATTGTCCGATGCACATTGCTTACGGGTTCAGCTTTCATGCTCTTTTCGCCCGCCTTGACAGATGTTCCCGTTTCTTCGGGCAGTACGGCTTGACCGGCATTGCCCTTCCCGTTCTGGTACTTCGCTGCCAGTTCGTAGGACTTCTCCAAGAGTGCCACCTGTTCCTCCATCGAGGACGGCTTGTCCTCCTGCGCCATCAGCATGGCTTCCAGTTCGTCAATGCGCTCACGGAGTTCCTCCTTTTCCGTGTCCTCCTTCGGCGGCTCGTAGAACGTGCCGAGTGAGGTGTTCAGCCGCTTGTAGGCGGCAGCGGAAGTACGGATGCCGGCCTGTTGCTTATCAGCACGCTCATTTTCGGACGGTTCCGTCTGCGTCAGGCGGTAGTCGTCCGATGCAGCCGCCGTGTCCGGCTTTTCCGCGCCGTCGTGCCAGAACGAGGACAGGTCGCCCACCATGCCCCGGCGTTCTTTCTGCCGGTTCTCCAACTGCAACTGCTCGTAGGCTTTCGCCTTGTCACCGATGATTTTCGAGTCTTCGGGCAGGGGCATGTCCGTGTTGAATCCCTGACCCTGCTTCGCCTTCTCCCTGTCCTCGGAGGACGGTGCGAAGATGAGCCACATGCAGCCCAGGAACAGCAGTCCCATCAGCGGATAGACCAGCATCTTCTTGCGCTGCATCCGCTGCTGTTCGGTCAGCGGCTTCTTCTCTTTCATTTCATTCTTCTTCTGTTCCTTTTCCATATACATTATTATAAAGGTTCATACTTTCCTGCATCGGCAGGTCCAATTTCTCGATGTGCCGTATCTCCATTGCCCCGTTCCCCTTGCCGAAACCGGCGATGGCGGTGACGGTCATGTACAGGCAAAGGACGGCGAAGAGGGCAAATGCCGTGAGGACTATCCCCAGACGCGCCTTCGGCGGCAGGGCTTCCAGTTTTCCACGCAATTCCTTCTTGAAATTGGTGGTGTACTTTTCAATGAGATTTTTCATCTTTCCCATACGCGCATCATCTTTCTATGGTCCGGATGTCCTTGTTCTCCAGCACCGTGAAGCCCTCGATGGTAAATCCGTTCGGATTGTCGTCCGAGCGGCTTGCGTTGAGCAGGCGGCAGGCGGTCACGAGCGTGCGTTCCGTCACGTTGCTCTCGCGGATAATCATCTGACGGGCGTATGTCCGCGCCTCGTAGGGGTAGCGGTCAAAGTTGCACACCACGCTGTCCACCTGAAGCACTTGGTTGATGTTGCCGGCGATGATTCGGTTGTAGAAGCCCTTTTCGGCGAAGTCGGCGTAGTAGTTGTACGCGCTCTTGTCCGCCAAGAGCAGGGCACGCTTCACGTTGTGTTCTATCGCGCTTTTCTCCGGCGAGAGCGTGAAGAACAGCTCATGAAAACGGCGCACGTGTTCCCTCGCTTCCGCCGGACGGTTCTGCGACAGGTCCTGCGAGAGCGCGAGCATCAGGCTCTTGCCCCCGTCGAGGACGTATATCTTCTGCCGCTGTGCCTCGGCGAAGCGGAAGGCGCACACCACCGAGCAGACCACCACGAGGGCGCAGGCTGCCGTATAGACGATGCCGAACAGACGTATCTGCCGGAAACTCGTCTCGATGTTCTTTAGTGATTTGAATTCCATTTTCTTTTCGTCTTTCTTTTTCTGTTTGTAAAATCATGTTTCGGTATCCTTTTTCCGAAGTGGCACTTCGGGGAGGTCAGAGTGGCACATAGGCAACCCCAAAGTGCCACTTCGACCGTTCCGGCTGTTACCTCTTGAACACCTTTCCAGCCGTTCCCTTGATGAGCTTCCCGGCACGCCCCGCCATGTTTCCTGCGGCTGCACCTGCCACGCTGCCGCCCAAAGCCCCGGCGGTCCCGATGTTCTTGTTGTAGCTGCCGATGCCGCCTCCGGCTTGGATAATCCAGCCCGCCACCGTCGGTATGGTGAAATACCCCACGATGCCGATGATAAGGAATACGATGTACACCCCGTCGCTTGCATCCAGCGAAAAGTTCGGGTCGGTCTGCATACGCTCGATGTCCTGCTGGAGCATCAGTATCTGGATTTTCGCCAGTATGGTGCTGAACAAATCCGACACGGGAAGCCAGAGGTAAATCTGTATGTAGCGGCTGAACCACGCCGAGAGCGTCGAGTGGAAGCCGTCCCACACGGAGAAGGCGAAGGCTATCGGCCCCAGTATGGACAGCACCACGAGGAAGAACGTCCGTAGCGTGTCGATGATGAGCGCGGCTGCGGCGAACATCAGTTCAAGCAGTTCGCGGAACCAGTCACGCACGCTTTTCTTGATGTTGTACGCCGCCCGGTCCATGTACATCCCCGTCATCGTCACGAGATCCGAGGGTGACCAGCCCAGCTCGTCCAGCTGCCGGTCAAACTCCTCGTCCGAGGCGAGGTAGGCGGTTTCCGGGTTGCGCATCAGCGCCTCGTACTCCAGTTTGTCCTTCTGCTCCCGGTACTCGTTCATGTCGAAGGTCTGTTCTTCGAGAATCCCGTGTACGCCCTGCACGATGGGACTCAGCACGCTGTTCATCGTGCCCAATACGATGGTCGGGAAGAACAGGATGCACAGACCTAATGCAAAAGGTCTCAGCAGCGGGTACACGTCTATAGCTTCGGCTCGTGCAAGCGACTGCCATACGCGCATCGCCACATAGAACAGTGCACCCAGCCCGGCAAGCCCTTTCGCCACGCCCGTCATGTCCGCGCAAAGCGGCATCATCTCGTCATAGAGCGAAAGGAGTATCTGGTGAAGGTTGTCGAACTCTCCCATAGGCTACCAGTACCTTTCGTTAGCCGTTCCGTACAGCGACATCACCCGGTCCATGTCGTTCTTCTTCCTTGCCCGCAGGTAGCTCACCGAGATGGTCTTGCCCGTGTAGTAGCGCACGAGGTTTCGGTAGTTCATCAGGCTGCGGTAGGCATTGTCGATGATTGCCAGCCGTTCCGCGTCCGAGAGCGACATCCCCGTGACGTTCACCACGTTCTTCAGGTCTTGCAGCACGTCCGAGCTTTCGTCTATCAGCATGGCGTAGCCCGACGAGATGGCGGCAAGCTCATCGGGGGTATAGTTCTCGTCCGAGAGCATCTTCTGGTAGTTTTCCACATAGATTTCGGAGATTTCCATAACCAGCCCGATGCTCTTCGTCACCTTCACGCCTCCTTTCACCACGTCATGCACGGATTTCAAGGCGTCGTAATACTTCTTGCCCTGCTCAAAAACCTTCTTGGTTTCCAGAAAGCCGTTCAGGGTGTTCGCCTTCGTGCCAGCCGTCTCCACCATCTCCTTGGCGGAGTTGATGATGCTCTGGGCGAGGTTGCCGGGGTCGGACACCACCCATTGGGCGTTTGCCGTGCCCGCACCCGTGAGGCACAGGCAGACCGCTATCAGCGGCATTCTCAGTTTCTGTCTCATTCTCATTCACGTTGGATTTAGTGGTACATTAGTTTTTTATTGTTCTTCTTTCTTTTCGTCGTCCGAAGCATTATCCGTGTTCACCCGGATATAGTCGCCGTTCGGCGAGAAGGTCAGCACGTCCGTTTCCTCGTTGTACGCCACGTCGATGCGGAAGCCCGTGTTCATGTAGAGGTTGCCGTTCTCCTCCCGTTGGAGCAGGTAGGTTTCCGGCTTCAGCCTGCGGCGCACACCCGACCGCCGGAACAGCGTCACCTTGTAGTGTTCACCCTCCTTGTACACCAGTATGTCGGGTCCCGCCTCCGCACTCTGCCAGTTGCCGCAAATCTTCTCGCGGACATCCTCGCTTTCCTTCATTACCGTTTCGCAGGCTTGCAGCATCAGCGATGCCAAGCCAATCAGACCGCCGCAAAGCAGCAGCCGTTGTGTCTTTGTCAGTTCAATGTTCATTTTCTTCAATCTTGCTTTTTAGTTGGTAAAAATGTGTCCTTCCCTCATACGCCGTGTGAGGCAGGACGCTGTTTCATTACTGTTCCTCTTCTTTTCGCCTTTCCGCTATCTGCCGTATGGCGGCTTCCATGTCGCCGCCCAGTTTCTCCGCCAGTTCGCGGACTTCCATCTTTTCCGTTTCCTCCGTCGTGTAGGCGAGGTACTCGTGCATGGACACCTCCGTGGCGTACACCGCCGACTGCGTGCCGCCCAGCCCTATCCAGACTTCCTTGTACCGCCTTGACGGGTCATTGGACTGGTTGATGGAGAGTATCTGCGACTTCTCCTTTTCCGTCAGCCCCAACAGCCCCTGTATCTGGTCAAAGCGGTTCATAAACTTCCGTTGGTCGAGCAGTATCTTGCAGTCCGAGTTGTTGATGATGCTCTCCTTGACCACGGGCGATGAGATGATGTCGTCCACCTCCTGCGTTACCACAATCGCCTCGCCGAAGTATTTTCTGACCGTCTTGTACATATAGCGCAGATAATCAGCCATGTTCGCCGAAGAAAGAGCCTTCCAAGCCTCCTCCACGATGAGCTGTTTCCTTACGCCTTTCAGCCGCCGCATCTTGTTGATAAATGCTTCCATGATGATAATCGTGACCACCGGAAAAAGCTCGGCATTATCCTTCACACTGTCAATTTCGAAGACCACGAACCGCTTGTGCAGCAGGTCGATGTTCTCCGTGGAGTTGAGCAGGAAGTCGTACCGTCCGCCCCGGTAATACTGCCGGAGAGTGGTCAGGAAGTTGTCGATGTTGAAGTCCGTCTTTGCCACCTTGATGTAGCGTTCCTCCATCTCCTTGCGGTACACGTCCCGCATGTACTCGTAGAACGAGTTGAACGACGGCACGATGCCCTTGTCCTGTTGGATTTTCAGGATGTAGGCGTTTACCGCGCTGCCCAGTTCCGCCGACTCCGTTTTTGTGGCGGGTTCGTTCTCGCTTTTCCACAGGGTGAGCAGCAGCGTCTTGATGCTGTCCTTCTTCTCCACGTCGAACACCCCGTCGTCCGTGTAGAACGGGTTGAACGAGATGGGCTTTTCCTCCGTGTAGGTGAAGTAGATGCCGTCCCTGCCCTTCGTCTTGCGGTGTATCATCTCGCACAGCCCTTGGTAGGAGTTGCCCGTATCGACCAGCACCACGTGGGATCCTTGTTCGTAATACTGCCTGACAAGGTGGTTCATGAAGAATGACTTGCCGCTTCCCGAAGGGCCCAATACGAACTTGTTTCTGTTCGTCGTCACGCCCCGCTTCATCGGCAGGTCGGAGATGTCGATGTGCAGCGGCTTGCCGCTGATACGGTCCGCCATGCGGATGCCGAAGGCGGAGGGCGAGTCCTTGTAGTTGGTCTCGCCGGCGAAGAGGCACACCGCCTGCCCGATGAACGTGTGGAACGCTTCCTCCGACGGAAAGTCGGCGGCGTTGCCGGGGATGCCCGCCCAGAACAGCGTCGGGCAGTCCGTCGTGTTGTGGCGCGGCACGCAGCCCATGCTCGCCAACTGGCTGCCTACATCGTTCTTGATGCGTTTCAGTTCCTCCGCGTCGTCGCTCCACGCCATCACGTTGAAGTGGGCGCGGACGGACTTCAGCCCCTGCGAGTGCGCTTCGTTCAGGTACTCCTCGATCCACTCGCGGTTGATGGCGTTCTGACGGCTGTACCGCGAGAGCGACTGCATGTTCCTCGCCGTTTTCTCGAAGCGGCGCAGTTCCTCGTCGCTGTTGCCGATGAGCACGTACTGGTTGTATATGTGGTTGCAGGGAAGCAGCAGGCCCACGGGAGCGGCGAACGACAGGCGGCAGTCCGAGCGGTCGGTCGAGAGCCGTTCGTAACGGCTGTCAGTGGCCACCGCAGCGGGCAGGTCTTCCGTGTCCGACAGGGTATGCAGGCACAGCCGGTTGTCGCCGATACGCATCTCCCTTGCCGTCATTTCGATGTCCTCCAGACAGTCCACATTGCCCGGCGAGAGCGCGAAGTACCTGCCTATGATGCCCGTTTCCTTTTCCGTGCCGATGATTTCGTCATCGGAGAGCCGGCGCAGCCTGACATGCCCCGAATCGTTCAGGATACGTGCGAACTGCTCCACCGCCTCGATGAACTTCACCGTCGTTTCCTTGTCCTGCATCTCCTTCGGCACGATGTGCCCCCGGCACAGGGTGTTCCAGTTGCTCTGCTGTCTCATGCGCTCCTTCGTCGTCTTCGTCAGGAACAGGTAGCACTTGTGGTGCAGGAACGGGCGCTCGTTGAAGTGCATCTCGTAGCTGCGGGCAAGGAAGCCCATGCCCTCCCTGCCTGTGTCGGGGCGGTACCGCTCCTTCACGTACCAGTCCTGCTTGTGCAGCACCGTGTAGTCGGGCAGCACCTTTATCGCCTTGCACCACGTGGCATGGATGGCCTCGTACTCCTCCGCCGTGACGGTATAGACCTCCGGCAGTTCCACCTCGAAGGCGGCAGTAATGTCCGCGTCCTTCGAGACGATGCAGCCGTGCTCCACCGAGAGCAACGGGAAGCGGCTTTCCAGCGTGGTGGCTTTCATTACATTTCTCATACGTTTCTTCCTTTCTTTTTTCGTCTTAACAGATTGGACACCCGTCTGCGGTGGAGCACATGGCGGGGGCGCATCCGTGCCGCGCCCAGCTTCATCAGCCCGTGTTCGCCGTACTTCGCGTTCAGGCGGAACGTGAGCCAGACGGTGGCGGAAGCCGACACCACACCGAAGCCGATGCAGAGCCACTGGCCCGCGCCTGCCATGTACAGGATGACAAAGAGGATGAAGGCGGCAAGCAGCCCGCCTGCGAAGATGAACAGGTATTGCGCCTTCAGTCCCTTGAACTCCACCGGACGGCCTATGCCCTTGTTGATAGGGTATTCAGCCATTGTCCTTTTACCTTATTATAATATGTATAGGTATGCCCGTTTATTAAAGGAAGAACGAACGGAGAATCGTCGCGCTCACAATCAGGAAGATGCACGCCCCGAACCAGCTCGCGGCGGTCTTCGAGGTGTCGGGGTCGCCCGACGAGAACTTGCCATATACCTTGATGCCCCCGATAAGCCCGACGACAGCGCCGATGGCGTAGATGAGTTTCGTGCCGGGGTCAAAATAGCTGGTCACAAGGTTGGTAGCCTCATTGATGCCCGCCATGCCGTTGCCTTGTGCGGACGCTGAGATGTTTGCAGCCAGCAGAAGGGCTGCGAGAATGATTTGTTTTTTCTTCAATGTCTTTGTCATAATCGTTTCTTTTTTGTGCCTCCGGGTTGGATAGTCCCTTTGGCGGTTGATACTTGTTTTACTTCTTGCGGCTTTGGATGAAGCCGGCTTGTGGATTTAGTGGTTCGGTGGCAAGCCGTGGTTTAGCCGTAGTCGATTTTCTTTTTTCGCATCATTGTTACGTTTTACTTGTTATACATAGTCGCGGATGTTGAAGTTCTCGTATTCCTTCTGCGCAGCCGCTTTCATCCTTGGTCTCTTCTGCACGGGACGGATGCTTGCGAGATAGGCATCCACCATTCCCGACACCCTTGCCTCGTACCGGGCGTTGTTACGCCGGAACATGTTGTAGAACTCCGTGCCTTCCAGTTCATGGAACACCTTGCCCGCTTGCAGGACATCGGTTTCCTCCGCCCTTGCGTCCTTCACCGTCCTTGCAGCCCGGTCTATCTCGTCGAAGGAACTTCCGCCTGCCTGTGGCGGTTCTTCGTCAAAGTCCTCATCCGGGGCGTAAGTACGGTTGTCCTCGAATACCTTGTCCAAATCCTCGTCAGGCACTTGGCGTGATACGTCCTTTTCTGTGGCATGGTTTCCGGTGTCCTTCAACTCGTCGGCAAAGGTAACGTCCTTTTCGTCCACCGCCTCGGCTTTCACGGGAATGGCAGCTTCTGGCACACAAGTGGCTTTTTCTGTCCTCGTCCGCTCAGGCATCCTGAACTTGCTCTTGCCTATGATGTCCTCGGACGGTTCCTGCCGTGTCATTGCCGTACTGTCTTGACCGTCATCCCTTTGCCCCCTTTCGTGTTCCCGTGTCAGATAGAAAAGCATCCACAGGTTGCACGCCATCATCAGGATAATAAGTAACGTCACCATCGGCTTATCGTTATCTGTTCGACGATTTCATGCCCTTTCCGGTTGTTCAGGCTTTCCAGTTCCGCCCCGTACTGTTCAAAATGCTCGGAAAGGATGTGGTCGATATAGCCGGATATGGTCATCCCGTGTCCTCCGGCCATGCCCACAATCCGTTTGACCGTTTCGTGGTTTTCCCGGCTGATATATACCGCTTTCTGTGCGCAGCCTTCCGGCTTGCGGCGGGTGAGGTACTTGCCTTTGTAGGCTTCTTCTTTCTGCTTTCTTCTGAAAATGTTGATGTTCAGTTTCATGTCTTCAAATGTTTATAGTCTTAATACACGTCTTGATAATTCTTGCTGTAAAGTCTGCGTATTACTTCCTCGTATTCGTCGAAATGCCGTTCAAGCATGTGGTCTATGAATACCGAAAGTGACAGTTGCCCTTTCCCTATGACACCCACGATACGTTGGATGCGCTCGTGGAACTCCGGTCGTATATAGGCGGTCTTGGCACTTCTTACCGGTTTTTCCCCGGCACGGATAAAATGTTCCAGATATTCCTTCTCCTGCTTCGTACATGCCTGAATACGCTTTCTTGTCAGGTTACTGGCTGACTGTTTGTCCGGAAGGTTATCGAATTTTCCTCTCATTCTTTTGATGTTCTTGTCTGGTTTCATAACTTTCTGTTTTTAATTGTTTTGTAATAGCTTTTTTATTTCTCAAATCAAGTCATCCCGGTTACGGCGGTACAGACTGTTGATTTCATCCTTGTTTTCCTCGAAGTGCCGCATCAGCACCGTATCGATGTATCCGCCTACGGTGATTTCCTTGTCGGCGATGGTGTTCACTATCTTGGAAACGATGCTGTGCGCTTCCTTGCTGATGTACACGCACTGGCGGCTTTTCAGCTCGCCCCGTTTGAGGAAGGTGGAACCGTAATCCGTCCTTTTCTTCCTGACGGGTTCGGGCTTCGTTTTTGTTTCCACAGTCCGCGCAGCGTTTTCGGACGGATCGGCTACGGATGGCTTGATTGCGCTTTCAGCGTTCCCCGCTTCTTCCCTTGCCAGGGTGTCACCCATTTGTCGGGATTTTCCTATGGAGGCAAGCAAAAGGCTCTCGTCTATGCCCTCCGTGTTCAACTTTCGGCTTGCCATGACGCTTATCCGTTGATGATGGAACATATTTCTTCCGACAACTCCCGGATACGGCTTCCACGCAGCATGGCGGTGTCCGGCGGAAGGATGGTCGAGCGGAACACCGACTTGCGGTCGTCGGACGGTTCGCGGCGGAAACGCTTGCTGTCGGGCAGCCTCGTGTCAAGGACATGGAAATTGTTTTCGGCGAACAGCTTGCCATAGAGGTCGTACAGTTCCGTCTTCTCCCGTCCGTCCACCATTGTCCAGAACAGGGAGATACCCTTTGTCTTGGCAAGCCCGGTGGTGACAAGGTTGTCGTTGAACATCATCACGAACTGCAACGCGCTCTCCACCACGAAGCGGTCGGCACTGACGGGCGTGAAGATGTAGTCCATCTGCGAGAGTGTCTTGATTACCCCGTCGCTTTTCAACGTGCCAGGGAGGTCGAAGAACACGATGTCGGGTTTGTAACCGTCTTCGGAGAGCAGCCTGTCCGCATCGTCCAGCGCTTTCACGGCGTTGCTCCGGATGATGGGGAACGCCTTGCGCCCCGACTTGCGGAAATGTTCGCAAGCGACGGCCTTCAGGCTGTCGTTCTTTTCGATAAGTACGGTTTCCTTATCGCGAAGCCCGGCAATACTGTGTTGCGGCTCGTCGCAGTCTATCACGGCGACGTTGCGTCCCATGACGTTGTGGACATAGTTGGCCACGAGCGCGGTGACGGTCGATTTGCCGACTCCGCCTTTCTGTGTTGCAAAAGCAACGAATGTTTCCTTGTTCATTTCTTTATTCATTTTTCTGTATGTTTTAATCGTTGTTGGTTTATTGTTATGGCAGTGCATTTCTCCGCCTGCCTGTTTCTCCGCTTTTGCATATATGCGCAAGCGCACTTCCTCACTGGAACGTGTCATTGATGCGTTATCGGTTCATGGCATCATATGTCCACATCTCAGCATATCCGTTTCTTTACGGAGGTCTTGATTTGATGCCCCATTGATAGGCTGTCGCACGACAGTACGCCATTGCGTCAGCAAACCTGTGCGTCAATCCGTCAGCGGAGCGGTGTGTCCGTGCGTCCGTGAAGACTTGCTTTTCCAGATGTCTGTTTACGTTCATATCCATTTCTTCAAATCGTTGGTTCGTCGTTTCTGTGTGCAAAGGAAAAGGTATTTCTTCAAACTTGTATCGTTTTGGAGTTTGGTGGCAGCTTGTGGCAGCAAGTGGTAGGGAGTGGCTTCGTTCTTATCACGTTTTCAAGGGCTTAAACGCTCTACCTTTGCACCCAAGCGGCAGGGCAATGCCGAAAGCGCGTACCGCGGCCCCCGGCTCCGTCCTTCTTTTGGGCAGCCGGAGGGTATCGGGCGACCGATACCTTTATGGGATTGTTATAACAGGTATATCCCCAATCCGTCTGCTACGGATTTTTGTGTCCTCAAAGACACAGCAAGGTGTCCTTTGAGTAACTCAAAGGGTTTTCGGTTACTCCCGAAAACACACCTTGCCCCTTGCGGGGGAAGGCTTCCTCTCCGAAGTCGGGAAGCCTGTTTCCTACCTGCGGTATGCGTGCTGGAAGCTGCGCTTGTGCCGTGAAACGAACCACTAAATCCATAATAAAGATGAACAAGAAAAAGAACGGGGATGAAACGCCCAAATGGGGACGGCATCCGAAAGAGAGCCGCAAGTCGCACTGCGTAATGGTGCGCTTCGACAATGAGGAATGGCAGAAGTTTCTTGCCATGTATGAGAAATCCGGCGTGTACGCGAGGGCGGTGTTCCTGAAAGCGCACTTTTTCGGGCAACCCTTCCGTGTACTGGTCACGGACAGGACGCTGCTGGATTACTGCACGAAACTCTCCGCATTCCATGCGCAGTACCGCATGGTCGGCAACAACTACAATCAGGCGGTCAGAGAGCTTCGCTGCCATTTTTCGGAAAAGAAGGCGATGGCATTGCTCTACAAACTGGAGCAATGCACCAAGGAATTGGCCGCTTTGATGCGGCAGATCATGGAGCTGTCCCGTGAGTTCCAGCAGAGGCTGTCGGAAAAGGAGGAAAAATCATGATAGCGAAAATTACCGTAGGCACGTCACTGTACGGTGCGCTTGCCTACAACGGTCTGAAGGTGAACGAAGGGGAAGGCAGGCTCCTTGCCGTGAACAGGATCTTTGACAACGGCAGCGGACAGGTGGATGTGGCACGTGCCGAGCAGGACTTCAAGCGGTTCATGCCGGAGCAGGTGCGCACCCGGAATAAGGTCATCCATATTTCGCTCAATCCGCACCCCGACGACCTCCTGACAGACATGGAGCTGGAACAGCTCGCACGCGAGTATCTCGACAGGCTGGGTTACGGCGACCAGCCTTACCTTGTCTTCAAGCACGAGGGTGCGTCCGTAAAGGTCGCATGATAAATATCTCTTTGGCAAGAGATTAGGTTAGTGTTCCGAATAACACAATTAGTTTAACCCCTATAAAGACGCAAAGCGGATTTATAGACATTAAAAAAAAAAAAACAAGTATGTTATACAACCTATTCCCATCCGACTTACCCTGCGGAGAAATCTTTAGGGGGAACATAGCACTTCGGAAAAGCGATAAGTCAGCTAACTGTCATGCTGCTACTGAATTGCAAGGGAAAAAGACAGACATGAGGATGAAGCCTGATTGGTTGAACGATAATCCAATGGTCGAACTTGTGACTATGGCGGAAGACAGCTATTTACGCCATACCATGACACCAAGCCCAGTTCTTCGTATGGGCATGGCAGGAACTTGTCATGGCATAACCGCAATAAGCGGAGATAAGGATGAAAGTCGCACCCGACAGTCTGTTGCGCCAATAGTTATCATGTGTGCTAAACGGAGATTGCCTAAATCGAAATGCCGTATCACGGCTATGAGCAACGGCTCTGAATATTCGACAAGGCAACGGAGTGTCCATAGTAGTCTGAGCAAGGGAAAGCCTTGTACATGGCGAAGGGACACAGTTGGTATCTTTAATATGACTAAAGGATAACGTGAGAGACGTATGAGAAATCCAGAAGTCATATTGAACACTCTATGCTCACACAGTAAGGACAAGGACTACAAGTATGAGCGTATCTATCGTATCCTGTTCAATGAAGAACTGTTTATGCTTGCCTATGAGAAAATAAAGTCCAAACCGGGAAACATGACCGCAGGAACGGACGGAAAAACCATAGACGGCACAACACTCCAACGGATAGGTAAACTGATTGACAGTCTCAGAAATGAGAGCTATCATCCCAAACCTGCAAGGAGGGTATATATACCCAAAAAGAACGGAAAGAAACGTCCTTTGGGCATTCCCTCTTTCGAGGATAAGTTAGTACAGGAAGCCGTAAGAATGATTCTTGAAGCAATCTATGAAGGTCACTTTGAGGATTCATCACACGGCTTCCGACCACGCAGAAGTTGTCATACAGCACTGACAAGCATACAACGGACATTTACGGGCGTAAAATGGTTTATCGAAGGAGACATTAAAGGATTTTTCGATAATATAGACCATCAGACACTCATAAAAGTCTTGCGTAAGCGAATTGCAGATGAACGCTTTCTGCGTCTTATATGGAAATTCCTAAAAGCAGGTTATGTTGAAAATTGGAAATACAATCGTACTTATTCAGGAACTCCGCAAGGCGGCATTGTCAGTCCTATACTGGCAAACATATACCTTGACCAGTTCGATAAGTATATGAAAGAGTATGCACAGGCTTTTGACAAGGGAGAAAAACGGAGAACGAGAAAGGAGTACAATAGTCTGAACGCCAGTACTGTAAATCTGCGCAAAAAATGGAGGGAAGAAACGGACAAATCCGTAAAATCCCAATTGCTGGACAAATTAAAGAGAATGCAGGAAGAAAAGTTAGCGATGCCATGCAGTGACGAAATGGATGAGAATTTTCGTCGTCTCAAATACATTAGGTATGCTGACGACTTCCTTGTAGGGGTAATTGGCTCAAAATCAGAAAGTGAAAGAATTAAAGCGGACATTGCCGCATTCATGCGTGGACGCCTAAAACTTGAACTTTCAACCGAAAAGACATTGATTACCCATGCACAGGAAGAGGCTAAATTCCTCGGATTTCATATTACCGTCCGCTCATTGAATGTACGCAAGCGTAACCGAAAAGGTGCGCTGAAGAGAGACTTCAAAGGAAAGGTAATGCTGAATTTATCATCCGAAACGGTTAAAGAAAAACTTCAAAATCTTGGAACTATTCGTTTTACACAAAAGGATGGTAAAGTTATTTGGAGACCTAAGATAAGGACGGCACTGACAGGAATGGATGCCGACAAAATGGTAGCCAAATACAACCTTGAAATCAGAGGATTCTATAATTACTACTGCATAGCCAATAATGTCTCGGCAACATGCGCAGACTTTGGTTACATCATGAAGTATAGCCTTTATAAGACTTTGGCGCGAAAGTACAACAGTTCGCTCCGAAAGATAATAAGGAAATACACTAAGGACAAAGTGTTCTCTATTCCCTATAAAGACTCCAAAGGGAACGAGAAGCGAAGAATCCTTTATCATGATGGCTTTAAACGCAAAACAGTAGGATTCCATGAAACCTGCGATAACATTCTATTCACCCATTATCCCAAACGCTCTCTCGCAGAACGCTTGAGAAATAATGTATGTGAAGTGTGTGGAGGAAAAGGTCCTTTGGTTATGCACCATATCAGAACACTCAAATCCGCCAATAAGAATACACCGTGGGGAAAACAGATGCTACTTATGAATCGTAAAACCATTGCTGTATGCGAAGAATGTTTTGCAAAAATCAAAGAAGCAGAGCAATAGAGTGCTTACTAACGGAGAGCCATATACATGGGAACATGTACGTATGGTTCGGGGGCAGACATGGGGAAACCAGCCATAGGAATATGGTATGGCGCCCTGTGTCGAGCCTACACATCAGCCGCCACCACCTGCATATCGTTTCCGTCAATGTGGACGAAAACGGCAGGCGGCTCAACCGTGATTTCATCCACCGCCGTAGCAAGCGCATCACCTCCGAGCTGGAAAAGAAGTACGGACTGCACCCGGCTGACCGTAGGCAGCACCGCACCGACAACCCGCTCCGCAGGGTGGACGTATCGCAGGGTGACGTGAAACGGCAGGTATCGAATGTAGCCAAGGCGGTCATGGCAGGCTACAAGTTTCGGACAATGGGCGAATACCGCGCTCTGCTCTCGCTCTATAATGTCACGGTAGAGGAAGCACACGGCATGGTGAACGGACGCGAGTATCACGGGCTGGTCTATTCCGCCACTGATGATGCCGGCAACAAGACCGGCAATCCTTTCAAGGCTTCCCGCATCGGCAAGTCCGTCGGCTATGAAGCCGTTCAGTGCAGGTTTGAATTTTCCAAAGAACAAATTCGGGATAAACGTCTGGCGGAGATGACCCGCAAGACCGTCGTCGCCGCGCTTGCTCGGACATACCGCCGCGAGGAGTTCGTCACCCTCCTCCGGGACAAGGGCGTGGACGTGGTGTTCCGCCATACCGACGAAGGGCGCATCTACGGAGCGACCTTCATCGACCACCGCACGGGCTGTGTGCTCAACGGCTCTCGTCTGGGTAGGGAGTTTTCCGCCAATGCCTTGCAGGAACATTTCACCCTGCCTTATGCCGGCACTCCGCCCATGCCGTTCACCATTACCGTGGACGGGCAGCAGCCCGACACCCGTCCCGCCGTGGAATACGACGAGGGGTATTCCTCCGGCTTGGGTTTGCTCGGCAGCGATGCTTCGGACACACAGGCGGAGGAAGCCGCCTTCGAGCGTGACCTCAAACACAGACGTAAGAAACGCCGCAAAGGACAGGGATTATAATTCAGTCATTCAAACTTAAAAACAGAAACAGATTATGTCACAACAGGAAGACGATTTGAGGGCACTGGCGAAAATCATGGATTTTCTTCGTGCCGTAAGCATTATTCTGGTGGTCATCCACCTCTACTGGTATTGTTACGAAGCCGTAAGGCTGTGGGGCATCGGCATAGGTATCGTGGACCGGGTACTGATGAACTTCGACCGTACAGCCGGACTGTTCCATCACATTCTCTACACGAAGCTCTTTGCCCTTCTTCTGCTCGCGCTCTCGTGCCTCGGCACGAAGGGTGTCAAGGAGGAGAAAATCACCTGGCGCCGGATCTGGGCCGTACTTGCCGCGGGGCTGGTGCTGTTCTTCGGCAACTGGTGGGTGCTGTCCCTGCCGCTTCCGGTGGAGGCGGTTGCGGGTTTCTACACCGCTTCGATGGCGGCGGGCTATGTCTGCCTGCTCATGGCGGGCACGTGGATGAGCCGCCTTTTGCGTACCAACCTTATGGAAGACGTGTTCAATGTGGAAAACGAGAGTTTCATGCAGGAGACCCGCCTCATGGAAAACGAGTATTCAGTAAATCTGCCCACCCGCTTTTACTATAAGAAGAAGTGGAACGACGGATTTATCAATGTGGTAAACCCGTTCCGTGCTTCCATCGTGTTGGGTACTCCGGGCAGTGGAAAGTCGTATGCTGTGGTTAATTCTTTCATTAAACAACAGATTGAGAAGGGCTTCGCGCTCTATATCTATGACTTCAAATTCAGCGACTTATCTACCATTGCCTACAACCACCTGATGAACCACCCGGACGGGTACAGGGTCAAGCCGAAGTTCTACGTGATAAACTTCGACGACCCGCGTCGCAGCCACCGTTGCAATCCCATCCATCCGGATTTCATGGAGGACATCACCGATGCTTACGAGAGTGCCTATACCATCATGCTCAACCTGAATCGGACTTGGGTGCAAAAACAGGGCGACTTCTTCGTGGAGTCGCCGATTATCTTGTTCGCCGCAGTGATTTGGTTTTTAAGGATTTACAAAGATGGCAAATATTGTACTTTTCCCCATGCCATCGAGCTGCTTAATCGCCGTTACGAGGATGTGTTTCCTATTCTGACCAGCTATCCCGAACTGGAGAACTACCTTTCCCCGTTCATGGACGCATGGCAGGGCGGGGCGATGGAGCAGCTTGCCGGGCAGATAGCCTCGGCTAAGATTCCACTCTCGCGCATGATTTCCCCGCAGCTCTACTGGGTCATGTCCGACAGCGAATTCACGCTCGACATCAACAACCCCGACGAGCCGAAAATCCTTTGTGTGGGCAACAATCCCGACCGCCAGAACATCTACGGGGCGGCGTTGGGACTGTACAATTCGCGCATCGTCAAGCTCGTGAATAAGAAAGGAAGGCTCAAATCCTCAATAATCATAGACGAGTTGCCCACGATTTATTTCAAGGGGCTGGACAACCTGATTGCCACCGCCCGAAGCAACAAGGTTTCCACCCTGCTCGGTTTTCAAGACTTCTCCCAGCTCAAGCGTGACTACGGCGACAAGGAGGCCGCCGTGGTCATGAACACCGTCGGCAACATCTTTTCCGGGCAGGTCGTGGGCGAGACTGCCAAGACCCTTTCCGAACGTTTCGGCAAAATTTTGCAGAAGCGGCAGAGCATCACCATCAATCGCGAGGACAAGTCCACATCCATCAATACGCAGATGGAGAGCCTGATTCCGGCGAGCAAGATTTCCACGCTCACGCAAGGCATGTTCGTGGGAGCCGTCGCCGACAATTTCAGCGAGCGCATTGAGCAGAAGATTTTCCATTGTGAGATTGTGGTCGATGCCGAGAAAGTGAAGCGTGAGGAACAGGCATACAAGCCTATTCCCATCATCACGGACTTTACCGATGCTGACGGCAACGACCACATGAAGGAGATGATTCAGGAGAACTACAACCGTATCCGTGCAGAGGTGCGGCAGATTGTCGCCGACGAGTTGCAGCGCATACAGTCCGACCCGGAACTGCAATACCTCTTGCAGAACAAGTAACACGCCATAGGCGAAAAAAGGAAAATCCGTAACACGCTTGAACATTCAGTCGTATTACGGATTTTCTTTTTTATATCATTATGTTTATCGGGTTTGCGACAGTATCAGGTCACCGGAATGGGTTTGATTTCTATTGCCATAATCTATTGTCTTTTAATTGCTTTTGCAAAGGTTGTCTTTTTCTTCCGATAATTGCAGGAAACCGGACTTTTCTCGTTTACCTTCTCATCCGTTCCCGTTCCTCATCCATCTGCATCCTACGGTTCACTTTCTCGGCTGCACGGTCGAGAAAATAGGTTCTACTTTCATTTTTCCGCATCTTGATGTCGCTGTATATGTTGTAGCAGCCTTTCGCCTGCACACCAAGCACCTTGTAGAAATAGTCGGCAATTTCCTTCAGTGAGGTCTCGCCGTCATTGATGCAGCCCATTTCGCTGACACCGTAGATAAGTTCAACAAGGTCGGACGCCTTGCCCGTCCAGCGCATGGTCGGGGTATTCCTTTCATCTTCTTTCTTTTCGTATCCGGAGTGAATGGTGGTGGATAGTGGCGGCACCTGCGGACAATTGGAGGGGACATGCTTTTGCATCTTGCGGACAAAAGACAAGGCTTTGCGGACAAATAGGTCGGTATGGCTTTTCACCCCACCTGCAAGATACTGCGTGTTGTGATATTCCAGTTCGTTCTCGGCATACGCCAGTGCAATCTTTACACCGTCCGTATCGTTATCGGACAGCAGTTCGACAACCGCCTTGACAAAACACCCGTAGGCGGCATTCAGATTGATTGTTTCATCATTTCCGTTTATAAGACCGAAAAACTCGGTTTCTGTCAATATAAGGTAATTCATGTTTTTTCTGTTTGAATGATACACTTTGATTATCAGTGTGCGCACATGAACTATGAGTACAAATGCTTTTCCGCAAACAGAAAAAAAACGGCAGGATTTTGTATCCTGCTGTTATACAATAGAATAGAGATAAAATATTTTTCAGCCATTGTATAAACGGCCAAAAAAACTGTTTCAAGATGAAACCGCGTTTCATTTTGGAACAACCGAATCCGTGTTTCACGTTCCATTTTGGAACATGATACGGCTAATTATCTTCCACATCCACCTTACGGTATATGTGTCGCAAGGCTCCCGGCATACTTTTCTGTTCGGTCAGTTTCCAATAGGATATTGGCAAATTCTTTTGAAACAGAAAGAAACCGGTACCTGCTATGAACGGTACGGTGTAGATAATAATTTCATCAACGATACGCATATTCAGCAGCGCATTGATAAAATCGGCATTCTGATGGGTCGCTTCAATCAGATAAACGGTGTTGTCGTCTTGTTTCTCATGTTCGGCTATCAATGTGGTCATTGAATAATCCGGTGAAAGCTCAAAGGTTGCCTTGTTATATATGTCTGAGATGCCATGACAATCTGGACGGAGCCACCAGCGTCCTTCAGTGTCCATATTCGCCAGACAGCCGTCTATCGAAAGTATTGCCAGCAATTGTATTTTCGCCATAATCTGAATTTCTTGGTCTTTCCGGTTCGCTTGGAATAAAAAAGTAGCGTGCTATCCACGCTACACCAAGCGTAGGCTCTGGAAAGCCCTTGAAAGGTTATATACGTGAATGCACGCTATGACAAAGCATAGCATAAGCACCACGCAATTTGTACCTTTCAGTGTCAATTTTCCAGATTTACGCTTGGACACCTTGCGTTCTTATGTCTATATCAGCAGACAGCCGGACATGATCCGACTGCCTGTTTTATTCCTAAACTTCTCCACAAAGATAGGAATTTGTGCGGATAATATATTATTTTACAGCGGAAATATTCATTTTGGAGCTATTTATCGCCGTATTTCAGTCCATATTCCATCATTTTCCGATATAATGTCGTACGACCTATACCCAATATCTGCGAAGCCATGTTCCGGTTACCTTCCGCTTGTTCCAATGCACGCAGGATACGTTCTTTTTCTTGTTCCTCATCTTTTAATGTGGAACAAGAAGTGCGGATATGTTCACCGGTTATTTCCAAATCTTTTGCAGACACCATATCTCCTGCCGTATGCAATACCGCAGCCTGTACCGTCAGACGCAGTTCACGCACGTTGCCCGGCCATGAATGGGTGAGCAGGGCTTTACGTGCCGACTGGTCGAAGCCTTTCACGTTGCGTTCCAGCTCCATATTTGCCTGTTCACGGAAAAATTCCGAGAGAGGCATGATGTCATCACTGCTTTCCCGGAGTGGTGGTACAGTTACTGCATATTCCTGCAAGCGGTAAAGCAGGTCTTGACGGAAACGCTTCTCCGATACGGCTTTCTGCAAATCCTCGTTGGTGGCTGCTATAATGCGCACATCGGCTGTCTTGTCTTCTTTGCCGCCTACGGGTCGGTACCGCCGTTCCTGTATGGCACGCAACAGCATTTGTTGGGTGTCAGGGGTCAGGTTACCTACCTCATCCAGAAACAGCGTGCCGCCTTCCGCTTCCTGAAAAAATCCGCTGCGGTTGGCATCCGCACCGGTAAATGCTCCTTTCACATGTCCGAAAAAGGCGGACTGTGCCAATGCCGGGGACAATGAACCGCAGTCCACTGCGACAAACGGCTTGTCCGCCCGTTTGCTTTTTTCGTGGATATACTGGGCGAAATGCTCCTTTCCGGTTCCGTTCTCGCCCAGAATCATCACACTCAGATTGGTCGGTGCGACAATCTTGGCGCGATGCTTCGCGGAAAGATACGCCTCGCTGGTACGTCTGAATATGGGGGCACGTCGTGTGCGTTCCTGTTCTTTCCTTATGGTCTGCACAAGTGGCAGCAGCCGTTCTTCTATCAGCCGTTTCGGGATATAGTCCTCAGAGCCGAGTTTCATGCTTTCCACTGCCGTATGTACCTCGGCGTAGTCGGTCATGACGATGAAGCGTTGCCGTTTGCCCTGATTGCGCATCCACTGCAACAGTCCGGTACATTCACCGTCGGGCAGGCGAAGGTCGGCAAGTATGATGTCCTCACTTTTCATCTTGTCCGCCAGCTTGCGGGCGGCTGACAGCGATGAAGCGGTTTCCGTTTCAAATCCTTCTCTGGCAAGCAGGTTGCATACATATTTGCAATAGACTGGATTGTCCTCAACCACAAAAACCTTCATCCTGTATCCTCCTTTCTTTTTTTGCCTGTTCTATGATACTTTGCCCCATGCGGACAACCGCATCGACAGCCCGGCTGATTTCATCTTCCGTACTGCCGCCTTCCTTGTGTAACAGCCCGTGCAGTTTCCAAAGCGGCTTGTCGGCTCGGATCACGCTCCATGAGCTGCGCAGATGGTGTACCCATTCGTCCAGAGCCTTGAGGTCTTTCATCATGCCGGCCTGTTTCACTCCCTGCATTTCTTTTTCCGTAGCTTGGGTCAGTGTATCCAGCATTTCCTCCTTGTTGCCGTATGCCAACAGGGGGGATAAATCCGGTGAGTATTCCTGTTCCTTTATACCGACACATTTCTCGGATATTTGCAGCAGGTCTGGCAATGAGAATGGCTTGAAGAGGCAGCCCGAAAAACCGAAGTCAAGCAGGCTCTGTTCATCACAGTTGCCCCAGGCCGTAGTGACGATTACCGGAATGGTCTGTGAGTTGCCCACATTCGACGAGCGCAACAGTTTCAGCACGTCATATCCGTTTGTTTCAGGCATTCGCAGGTCTGTTATCAGCAAATCATAGTCCCGTTCCCGTATGGCTTCCATCAGGTCCGATGTATTGGCACATGTGTCACAGCGTATATTGCAGCTGCCATACATCTCTTTGGTCATGGCCAGTGTCATTTCATCATTGTCCAGAACCAGAACGGAGTAAAAAGCCGCATGGCGTCTGGCTGAAATTCCGGCCTTGCGCTTTTCTATCTCTATGATATTGTCGGCAAGAGGCATCGGCAATTTTACGGTAAACCGGCTGCCTTTGCCTTCCTCGCTTTCTACATCTACTGTTCCTCCCAGCAGGGTGACTGTGTTCTTGACTATCGGAAGTCCCAGTCCGAAACCGTCTTTGACGGCAGCATTCGGCAGGCGTTCAAAAGGTTCAAATATCTTTTCCTTCTGTTCATGGCTCATTCCTGTGCCTGTATCCTGCACGGTCAGTACAAGTTTCCCGGCTTCATAAGCCATGTCCAGTCCTACCGTACCGCTTTCCGTAAACTTGATGGCATTGCTCAGCAGATTGTTGCCGATCTGTACCAGCCGGTTGCGGTCACCCATCAGAATGATGTCGCTGCATCCGGTAATGCGCAGGGTCAGGTCTTTGGCTTCAGCCCGTGGTTCAAATTCTGTCTGAAGTATTTCAATCACATTTTTCAGGCGGAAGGGGACAGCGTTTGCCTGTTCTTTCCCGCTGTCAAGCCGGAAAAAGTTCAGCAGGGTATTCAGCATATCCGTCATTCTACCTGCCGCCTGCCTTATGTTTTGGGTATATTCTATTCTTTTGTTCTCATTTTCAGTCTGGGCCAGAAGTTCCCCGTAACCGTTGATGGCAGTCAGCGGTGTGCGGAGTTCATGCGTGACGGTCAGCATGATTTTCCGGCGGGCGGTAAGCAGTTGTTTGTTCTGTTCCACCGTCTTTTGCAGTTTGTCTATCAGTTCGTTTGTCTCTTTCTTATACTGACTGATACGTTTTACGTTCCGGTGGATGATAAAATACGAGAGCAGCAGCAGTAATGCTACAACTGCCGTCAGTCCGCCTACTTGCACCGACGATTGCCTGCGTATGGCGGCTAACTCTGTTTCTTGCTGTTGCAGGTCTGTCCGTATTCTCGCATCCATTTTCTTAATCATTCCTTGCAACTGGCAGTTCAGTTTCCTGTTTCTTACAGAAAGGCTGTCGGTGTATTGGCTCAACCTCTCGCTTTGTTCTTTCTGGCGGGCTATCACGTCACTGTTCAGCGTATTGAGCATGGAAGTCGTAACAGTCGGTTTCGCTTCTTCCTTTTTTCCGAACAGTCCTAAGAAACCTGTCCGTTTTCTTTTTGGGGGCTCTTCCTGCGAACTCTTGCGGGCTATTACTGGAACCCGTCGGGCTATTTTGTCTTTTATTTCTTCCTGTTCGTTGAGTACCAGCATGATTTTATTCAGCAGATTTTCCTTTTCAGCCAGCAGCCGGCAGACGCTGTCTATACGTTCGCTGCGATAGCTGGACTTGAACAGGCTGAGCAGACTGTCCACCTCCAGACGCTTCTTATGGTATATATTCATATCTTCCTCATTCCAGTCCAGCACGGTCTCACCAATAAGGGATAAATCCACCATTTTAACATATACCTCGTGTATGTCCTTGCGTAAACATCTTATCTTTTGGCTTGTAATCTCTAATTCCTGTCGTCTGTGCTGTTCGTTGAGCCAAATATAGACGATGCCGAAAATGACGAATAGTATCAGCACATATCCCGCCGCTATCTTGGTGCGCAGGTGCCTGGTTGCTATTGTTTTCTGTTTCATGCGGGTTACCTCATTTTTTATATTATTCTTTTCTCCTTATTAAAATGCAGCCCACTGACCTTACGGTAGCGGGCTGCGGTGTCTGTATGATGTTACCGGGCACAATACTCCCGCCCGGAATGGGAGTTCTTTTCTTTTTGGGTTATACTTCAGTTATCTTCCGTTACGCGCGGAACTTTTCCCGCCCGACGGTTTACTATTTCTTCAAGGTAGGCAATGCTCCGGTGAGTTCGTAACGCCACTCTGAGCCTGCGTTCTGCAGGGCGGCGTTCATGGCATTCATAGCTTCCGTCCAGTCGTCCTCCACCTTCGTGGTTTCGCCAGTGCCTGCATGATTGTCACCAATGCCTTGTTTTTGGTTGTTCTCCCAGTAGCAGGCGGTCAGGGTGCCTTTACCTAATATAGCGTCCTCGAAATTCCGTCCCGTTACGCCGCCTGTGGTGGCACCATCCGGGCCGCTGATTGTTTCCGCAGCGTGATAGCAGGCGGTCAGGGTGCCAAGATCGTTGGACCCCGTTACGCCGCCTACATAGATAGGGTCGGTTCCGGTGCCTGTGCCGATCACGTTGCCCGTGGCATAGCAGGCGGTGAGGGTGCCGCCTCCGTTGTATCCCACCACGCCGCCGGCATGGGAGTTGTTCGTACCGTCATTTTCAACGGTCACGTCGTCCGTGGCGTAGCAGCCGGTCAGGGAAGCCCCACTATTCGTTTCTCCCGCTATGCCGCCGGCAAAGATCACGCCCTTCACTGTGGCCGAGGAGTTGCACCCGGTGATGGAACCGCCCCATTGAGAGCCCACCACGCCACCTACGCTGAAGCTACCGCTGACGCTGCCCGACACCGAGCAGTTTTCAATGGTGCCTCCAAAGCTATTTCCTGCCACGCCGCCGGCATAGCCCGAACTGTTGTCGCTTGTTATCTGTACGCCCTCCAGCACCACGTTCTGCACCTTGCCGCCGGAGCCGAGGTAGCCAATCAGCCCTACATAGTTTGTCCCTTCTTGGTTGACGGTCAGCCCCGTGATGGTCTTATCTTTACCGTTGAAGGTGCCGGTGTATGGTTGGCTTTCAGTGCCTATCGGCGTCCACTCTCCCGTCAGGGTGAGGTCTGTGTCAAGGGTGATGTTGATGTCGGTCTTGCCCTCTTCGTTCACCAGCTTGGCTACATTTTTCAGCCCATCGGCGGTGGTGACGGTGTAGCTGCCGTCGCCCTCTATGGTGTATCCCGGGTCTTCTGCCGCGGCAAGGGAGACGGTGTAGGTATATTCCTCGCCCGCTTTCCATTCGGCATTCTTCTTCATCTTATAGACGAAGACCTTGCCGTTGGTGAAGGCGCAGGTGATGAAGGCCGTGCCCGCTGCCACACTTTGCGGGGCTACGAGGGCGGTGTAGTTGTCGCCGCCCTTGTCATACGGGGCGATTTCGGCCGGGTTGCCGTTCTCGGTGGAGAGGCCCGTCAGCCGCACGGACGCCAGCCCCTCGGTGTAGTTCGTCAGGACGACGGTTATCTGTGCCGTGCGGTGGGTGAAGCGGAGTGTGGGGTTGCCGTAGCTCACCGTCTGTTCCTCGGCTACGATGAGGTCGCTGGCCTCGAAGTCCTCCCGGGCACTTTGGTCGGCTTTTACCACCACGGCAAGCGGGGGTGTCTCGCCCTCGGTGTAGGGCCACCAGGCGGTGACGAGGCGGTCGGTGTGGTTGGTCCAGTAGTGCGGGTCGGTGGAGGTCAGCGTGGCGCCGGTGTTGTCGGCGGTGGTGGGCGTCACGTCGTACGCCTTCACCGTGCCGCCCATCAGGACTGCCACGCTCTGCACGCCTTCCCAGTTCCCGTCCACCGGGGCACGGGTGCCGGCGGTGGCTGTCGCCGCGGGGTTCAGTCCCGTGGCGGTGAAGACGATGGGTGTGCCTTCCGCCCCTTCCGGCAGGAAGCCCGCTTCGTCCTGCGTGCAGGCGGCCAGGCCGAGCAGCAGGGCGAGGGCTGCGGATATATGAATGGTTGTTCGTTTCATGATGCGTGTTGTTTAGGGTTCGTTATTGTTTCTTTTGCAGTACGGGCAGGCCGTCGGTGCCGAGTGCCCACTGGTAGTCGTTGCCGGTGAGGGCAGCGTTCATGCCGGTTACGGCTGTCTGCCAGGAGTCGCCGTCGTTGACCTTCGTGGTTTCGTCTGTACCAGATGGTATTCCCGACGAGACATTTCCGTTCCAGTAGCAGGCGGAGACGTCGTTATAATTGAATGCCGCAATGCCTCCCGCGAAACGATATCCTGTTATACTCCCTTTGAACCAGCAGGCGGTGATGGTGCCGAAGTTGACCGCCGCTATGCCGCCGACACCGCCACTGGCTGCTGCAATCGTTCCCGTTACGGAGCAGGCGGTGAGGGTGCCGAAGTTGTCCCACGCTATGCCGCCGGACGCACCGCCTTGTTTCACATCGTAGTCCACATCCACCAGTTGCAGGTTCTTCACCTCGCCGTTGCCGCCGATACCGTTGAACAACGTAGCATTCTCACCGGACTGATTGTCCGTAGTGATGGCCAGCCCCGTGATGCGGTGTCCCTGTCCGTCGAAGGTGCCTTGGTAACTATTTGCAGAAGTGGAGCCATCACCTATCGGCGTCCACGTCTTGCCCGTCAGGTCGATGTCGGCAGTCAGGGTGCAGTTGATGCTGAGGTCGCTCTGCGCGGCTTCGTTCCATGCCAGCAGGCCGTCTGCGTTATAAACCGTGTAAGTGCCGTCTTCCTGTATAGAATAGCCCAAATCCTCGGCTGCGCCACTCTCGCCTTGGCCGGGTTCCCAGCCGCCGATGGTGCAGCCCTCCAGCGTCAGGCCAGTGGCGTTCACCTTGACGGTGTAGGTATAGCGGTTGCCCGCCTCTAATACGACGTCGTTCTGCGGGCGGAAGTAGAAGGTTCCGCCGCCAAGTTCCACGCGGATGAACGGCTCGCCTTTCGCAACGGTCTGCGGGGCGGTCAGTGCTTCGTAGCTGTTGCCGCTTGCGTGGTAGGTCTGGATGGCGGTCGGGTTTTCGTTATCGGCTGACAGGCTCACGAGGCTCACTGTGGCACCGTCCACGCTCGTGAATCCTGTGCCGGGCTTCAGTTCGATTGCCACGCGTGCCGTGCGGTGGGTAAAGGTGAGTTTCGGGTCGTCAAATTTTACCGTCTGGTTTTCAGCCGAGATGAAGTCGCTGTTCTGGAAGTCTGCCAACTTGCTTTGGTCTTCGGCCACCTTCACGGCAGGCATCCGTGTGATGTCAGCCTTGTCGATAGGCCACCATGCCGATACGGTAATCGGGTCGCGGCTGGTCCAGTAGTGCGGGTCGTCCGTGCGTGAGAGCGTGGCGCTCTTGTATCCGTCGGCATCCGTAGCCGTTACGGTGTATTCCTTTACCGCGTCGCCCATCTTGAGAGCCACGGTCTGTACACCTTGCCAGTCGCCGTCCACGGTGGCACGGGTGGATGGGGCTGCCTGCGGCGTTGCCTCTACGGACAATCCGGTGGCACGGATGACTACGGGATATTCGCCTTCGGGCAGACGGTTGTCGTCGGCCAGTTCGTCCTGTGTGCAGGCAGCAAGGCCGAGCAGCAGCGCGGTGGCTGCGGGGATAAATAATCTATGTCTCATAATTCTTCATTCTTAATTAGTAATGTCTTACAGGTCAGCGCCCACTTCTCCGCCGTCTACATCGTTCCACTTTGCAATGGTGGCTTCGCTGACTTCAAGGCCTTTGTTGCGTACCTTGACGGTATAGGTATAGTTGTTTCCCGCCTGCAGTGCGCCTTCGGGCACGGTGAGCGTGGCATGATAATTCTGACTTCTGTAATTCACAGTCAACGGCAGGGAGGCAGCTGTCTGCGGGAAGAGGATGACCGATGACGTGAGGTTGCCGTCTGCCAGCTCCATGGTCAGTTCTCCGGTCTGTGCCCCGTCGTCTGCGGTGGCAATACCGTCGGCTGTGTTGAACGTACCGGTGAGTATCAATCCGTCCAGCGTGTAACGTTCAGGCTTGATCATACTGAAATCCACGCCGTCGCCCGCCTCGAAGGTAAGGGTTATCTGGCTCATGCGGTGGTGGAAGGAGTTGTCTGCACCGCCATCCTTCGTTTTGTCGGTGAAGCTCACTACCGGGCTGTTTTTGTCCCCCGTGGCTCCTGAAGCAAAGAGGAAGTCGATGGCAGGCTGGTTCTGCTGCGCCGTGGCATCGGTCGTGGCTGCGAGGGTGCCTCCCGCCGCGTTGTACGGATAGTAGGCGCGGAAAGTATGGGTCTTTGCATCTTCGATATAGATGACCTTTTCTTCTGCCTCAAATTTCCCGTTCTTCAGGATGAAAGGCACGTTACCGTACTGGGTGTCGTTGCCGATGTCGGTGACGCCGATGCGGTCTCCGTTATCCCATGTGGTTCCGCTGGCGCGGGTGGCGGGGGCGATGTCGGCGATAAACCGGGCGGCCACGGGACCGTCATTGTTCAGAATCTCGTTGTCGTTATTGCAGGCTGCCAGTGCGAGGGCGAGCGCCGCAAGTGCAAAAAATCTTGTCTTCATTATATCTGTCATTTTATTAGTTACAAATCGGCATTTACATCATCACCTTTCACTTCTTCCCAGCCGGTAATTCCGGCTCCGTCCACTTCCATGCCTTCGGGAGTCTCAACCAGCGTTCCGCCGAGGGTCAGCGATTCGCCCTTTCCGGTGTTGAACTCCTTGAGAGCTTCCGTAAGGTCGCTTTTCAACGTGGTGGGGGTCGGGTTGCCGTCAGCATAGCGGATTTCGCCCGTCAGCAACTGTTCCGTGCCGGTCACACCCAGCAGCCGCACCGTGGCTTTCCACTTGCCGGCATCATCACCTTCGGTTATCTTGGTGAAGGGCAGTACGACGCTCGAAGCGGCTCCGTAGGTATCGGTTGCGAAGTCGAGTGTTCCGGCTGCACCCGTCAGATGGGCAATAATCTCCGTGATGCGTCCGGCGGCATCACCCGTCGGTTCGACGACAAGCGTCAGCTCGCGTACCTGCTGCTTCATTGCGGCGGTCAGCGGATAGTCCTTGTCTTTCTCGATGCTCAACTGTTCCGTATAGGTGAAGAACCATCCCGGAGTATTGTTTACAAAGGCATCCGTGCCTGCCCGGTTTCCCGTGGCTGCGGCAACGGTGGCGGTGGTGCCGCTTACCGTGATTCCTTCAGCCGGGTTCCACACCGCAAGGGTGTAGCTGCCCGGAGCAAACAGATGGTCGGGGGCATGGGTGGCGGAAGTCTCCGTACCCGTGTAGTCGCCCATGGTGACCGTCCATGTGGCAGGTATGTCGATGCCCTCACCGCGGGCCGACCAGTCGGCTGTCACCGCAATCTTCCCGTAGTCGGGATGCGGCGTGTCATAAAGCGTGTCCTTCACGCAGGAAGAGAGCAGCACGGCGGCTGCCATTCCCATCATATTTATATATTGTCTTACTTTCATATCGTCTTCCTCCCTCTGTTAGAAAAGTTTCCATACCAATGTCACACCGGCATTGATGGGGCCCCACCAGTCCTTTGTCTCGTTGCCACGGCGTACGCGCACACCGTCGATGACTTCATATTTCTCATAGTCGGCATTCAGGTAGCCCAAGCCGAGGTTGAAATCAAGATCTAATGCCTTGTTCAGCCGCAGCCGGTAGCCGGCAGTGATGCCGCCACCCATCAGGTCGCCCTGCTTGCCTGTTTCGGAGAGCTTGTAGTTGAACTGTCCGGCCTTGAACATAGCACCCAGATACCAGGCTTTCTTCTCGCCCATGTAGTAACGCACTTCCGGAGCCACTTCCCAGAGGGCATAGCGGCGGTCCTTGTCGCTCCATGTCCAAGAAGTCCACGAGCCGTTTACGGCAATGCCCCACGACGGGCAGATGCGCCATTCAAGTCCTAAATCGGGTGTCAGGGTAGCCCAGCGCAGCAGGTTGGCACGCAGGGAGAGATGATAATCAGTTGGTGTTTTGGTTTCCGACGGCATGTCGGCAAGTGTATTTTGTTGAGCGGCTTTCTCTGCCTCTGCCTTTTCAGCGGCAAGTCGGGCTTCTTCCGCTTTGCGTTGCTCCTCGGCAAGACGTTCCTGTTCGGCACGTTTTTCTGCTTCTAATCGTTCGGCTTCCGCTTTGCATCGGGCTTTCGCATCCGTATCCGTTACGGCTGTCTCTTTTACCGGTACCGTTAGGCGCACAGTGACAAAGTCTCCCTCTGTCGCATGGTTGCGGGTGATAAAGTTTTCTTCCTTGATTTCCGCACGGATAATCAGTTCGGATTTCACACGGTTCGAGCGAATTTTGGCTATCGCGAGGTTTTCTTTTTCGCCATTCAAGGAATTGCAGTAGCCATCGACATAAAGCGGCAGCTTGCCGTCAAGAATGTCCGTCTTGTTGCTTTCAATGCACTCCAGCAGACGGGCGAGTTCCATGTCATTGCCGTTCCAGGGAACATAGAACATGTCCTTCTGCGGCACGAAGCGGAAGGTGTAGGTCGTGTCTGCTTTCTGCTGCGCAAAGACAGGAAAAGTTACTGCCGTCAGCCACAGAAACAGGGTAAGAAAAGTGATTTTTCTGCTCATATAAACTTGAATTTATTATCTTTGTCTTCCCCAAAGGTAATAAATGCCATTCAGCGCCCAAAATATTACAAAAACTTTTTCTGTTAAAATACAGTGTTTTATGGAAATTGTCGTTTGAGCACTTTTTTGTCGAATTACACTAGTGTCCGGAGAAAAAATCTCCGATAAGGTTTTATTTATTAAATATCAATAACTTGCAAGCATCAGAAGATTTTCCGATTAGAACTTCAGTAACACAAGGGTGACCGACACGCAATCAAGTTCAATTGCCGTGACCAGTTCATGGTGATGAGCTTTGCTCAGTTCACAGACAGAGCTGGTCTGAGAGATATTACTCAATCGGGCAGGTCCTCTTCCAGAGGACGGACATCCGGGATCTTTCTAATCAGCCGACAGTCCCCGTTAGTGTTCCGGAGACGGGTTCTGTCGTACAACTTACTTTATGGTAAAATTTCTCCGGACAGCAGTGTCTTTTCTTCTTATTAAAATGCAGCCCACTGACCTTACGGTAGCGGGCTGTGGTGTCTGTATGATGTTGCCGGGCACAAATGCTCCCGCCCGAAACGGGAGTTCCTGTTTGATGTCCTTTCGTATTTCGGGGCATTGCCCTTTTCCTATACCCTTTCATCGGGTGCGGGACAATACGGCAGAAAGGCAGGGGGTTGCATCAGCGGCCCTTTACCATTCGACCGTTTCGCCGTCCTCGAATCCTTCATGGATTCCGCTCGTGCATATCACCTGCACGGCATCCATCTGCAACACCTCGCAGAGCGGCGCTTCATAGCGCTCTTTTGTCGTTTCCATATACTTGTTGACAATTTGTTTTTACTGCAATACGGGTTCTCCGCCGTCCTCTTCGTAGCCGTCGTGATCGGCATTGACAGGAGCCTCTATAACAATGGTTGTGACATTGCTGTTTTCATCTGAATACATTTTTAACATCCTGTCCCAAAACTCCTTCTTGGTGTCCCACAATGTCAGGGTCAGTTGCTGATTATCTTGCTGGTTCCCGCACTTCAAATCCCCCAAATATGCCTTATTGGTTATATCGAGAGCCGTCATCTTGTTGCCATGACAATACAAAATTTTAAGCTCTTCCAAAGTACTGACATCCAACGAGACAAGTTGATTATCGCTGCACTCCAAATCCGTCAGATTGGTCAGCTTGGTTACATCAAGGGTAGTCAGTTGATTACCGGCGCAAATCAAAGTCGTCAGATTGGTCAGCTTGGTTACATCAAGGGTAGTCAGTTGATTATCGCTGCACACCAAATCCTTCAGACTGGTCAGCTTGGTTACATCAAGGGTAGTCAATTGATTACCCATGCAATCCAAAGTCTCCAGATCGGTGAAGTACTCAATGCCGGCAAGGCTGGTAATGTTTTTATTTCGCAAAAACAAGAAAGGTCCCCCATTCATTATTATTTGCATTCGGTTATACTCATCCAGGGATACGGTGCCATCGGGGTTCGCCCTCCAGCCGATATTTGGGTTGAAATCTTCCACGGCATTGGCAAACGCCGCATTGAGGGCCTCGGTGAAATTGGCGATATCCAGTGCGCCCAGGTAGGTAATCTTTCCGGCGTTGAAGGTCACCTCGCTTTGGGTGGTCTTGACGTATGTCTTGCCGCCTTCACCCATATAGTTCAGGGTAATGCCGCCCGTCAGCGTGCCGGGAGCCACGACGAAGTAGTACTCCTCGCCTTTCGTGAAGGTTCCCGTCAGCGTTACCGACCGGGAAGCGCTTCCCGTGGCGGTCAGCTTACCATCGGCGATGGTATAGGTCAGTTCGCCTGCCAGTGCGTCGCTTTCTTGGTTGGCGGTCAGGGTAACTTCCGTCACGCCCTCTGCGTCCACGGTGAACTTGGCCAGGGCGCAGAGGTTATGGAACGTCAGATTTTTGCTGCCGTCCGTCGCCTGTGCCCACGAGGGGTTCAGCCCTTCGGCAAAGCCTCCTGCCGTGGCTGTCTGTTCGGCGGGCAGGGTGAAGGTGATGGCATCGTGGGTGAGGGTCAGCGTCCCGTCGTCGGTGTAGGGATAGAAGGCGGTGTAGGTATCGGTCTCGGCTGCCTCGCCTTCCAGGGTGGCGGTGCTGCCGCTGACTTCGGTTGCTTCAAACTTGCAGATGGTTTCCGTTCCGTCGTAGATGGCTACCAGGTCGCCCTGCGTCCAGTTGACGGCATGGCCGTCCTCGCCCAGCGAGGTACGTGTCTGCGGCATTCCGGCGGTAAAGGTCATGTGTACCTTCCCCGTGCTGCCGCTTTCGTTGTTCTCAATGATTTCTTCGTTGCCGCAGGCTGCCAACAGCAGGGCCAGTGCGGCGATGGTCATGTTTTTTGCTTTCATTGTTATATTTATTTGTTCAGAATTTACCAAATCACTTCGTCGCTGTCTTCAAAACCACGGTGTGTGGCACTGTAATCGCTGCCGCACAGCACGCCTTCATTCTGTATTTCAATAATCTCACATTTGGGAGCTTCGTAGCTCTCAAGGCTTGTTGTTTTTTTATTGTCTTGCATTTTTTTATTTATTATGGTTAATTAATATACGTCAATTTGTCTATTATCCAACGGGGCATCCATGAAGTATTGCTGTAATCGAGCGTAAACGGAAACGCTGCCAGTCCGCCCAGCAACAGGAATATACTTGCTATAATGGTTATTTCGGTATTCATACGACTTTTGTTTTAATGGGTTAAACGGGGCATACGAATACGGAAAAGGGCGGAAAGCTCCCGTAAAAAGGAGTTTCCACCCTTGCATGTATTGATGATAATAAGTATATTAACGCGCGAAGATACGCCGGTCGCAATGTGTGTGTGTGTGTGTGTGTGTGTGTGTGTGTGTGTGTGTTTACACAAATCTCACACATATCCAAATTTACAAGACACTTTTTTGAATACAGGTATATGCACGATGCAGCGGACAACGGAATGTTGCCTGAACAGATTGCCATATTTCCTGAAATGTGCTGTAAATCAAAATACATTGTCATTCAATTATTAAATTCCGCTTGCAAAGTTAGCGGATTTTAACGGAAAGTGAGAGGACAATCTTAGAAAATTTGAAAGACAATTCAAGGAAAAATGCTCATAATGAGGGACAATTCAGGGAATTTCCTTAAATTGTCCTTCTGTGTTCTTGTCCTGCATCCCGGATTTCAGGTTTCGGCTGTAAGTCCTTACATTGGAAAAACCGCAATGTGTAGCAATTTCTTCACGGCTTGCCGAAGGGTGTTCTTCCCGGTATCGGACAGCGGCCTCAATCCTGAGCCGGTTCAGTTCCTTATAAAAGGAACCGAAACGTTCTTTCATGACAATGGATACATATTTCCGGTTGCTCTTTACCGCATCTGCCAGTTCGCCGATTTTCAGGTTCGGATTCAGGTAAAGCCTGTCCTCGGTCAATGCTGCCCGTATTTTCGCTTCCAGTTCATCCTTGGCATCAACAGACAGCAGGCTGCTGCCGCTTCCCCGGTCGGACAGTACCGTTTCTATTTTTTCCGCTATGAGTTCTTCCGCTTCTTCCACCACTTCCCTGTATTCTTTCCGTTGCGGATGCAATATCCGTATCAAAAGTACGATGTGCATGACAGAAATGACCAGCTGGAACCACATGTTATAATTATGGTCGCCTGTAAAAAACAGCCACCATGCGGCTCCCAGATACAGCACCGGCATGAATACGACAAAACCGGCAAAACGTACCGGAAAATCTTCACTGTTGGAATATTCTTCCTGCATGTGTAGGCGAATCTGGCGCAACAGCCAGCTTGTGGTATGCAACAGCATGGCTGTAAGCAGCAGGGAATATCCTCCGATAAGGAGAAGAAGCATATCACGATGGCGGTAGAGGGTATCTCCACCAATCCAGCCGTATATCCAACAGACCAGTATAATGACAAGAGGAATGATGCCGGACAATACAAATATCAGTCTGCGGTGTCTTGTCTTGCTGAAGAAAAACCGGCGGAACGACAACACGCCCGCACCGGGCAACAGCAGCATAAGAAAAACACGCATAAAGAAGTATGCGTCCGGGCTGTCCATGCGGAAAAGCCATACCACAGGCAAGGCAAAACAGGCATAGATAATTGTGATGAGCTTGCGGGCCGGATAAAAATAGGTTTCTTCCTCGTCAAACGGACGGCACATGTGGAAATAACGCACCAACGCACAAAACAGTGACGTAACGACCAGTATCAGGCAGGATGCCGCATAATATATTTCAGGACCTTGTATTATCATATCGGATTTCTAAAAATTTTGCGAATTTACAAAAATCCGTTCGTATTAGGCCTCTAATCAGAGCTTTTTATCATCTAACCCCCTTATTTTTCATATGTATGTCAAAGAACAATGGATTATTTCTTTATTTTTATGGCTTTTACTAAATGAAGCTCCTTTATACCGAGTTTACGAAGTTCGGGTGAATGCACATAAATGACACCGACCTCATAAGTGTCGGGCTTCACATGAAAACTGTAAAGCAGATAACCGGTATATGGCTTGGCAAGCAGGCACGCATGGTAATGATACTTTCCGTCACATTCACTTAAGAATGTATTTCTTTACAATTGCAACAAATAATCTCATAATAAAAGACGGCTGCCTTATGACAACCGTCTTTTAATTACAGTTTCAAACCTTTCGGTTTGTTTTCCTTTTGCAAATCACCCATGACATAGCCAGATTGCAGCTGCGGCTCCATAGACACCGGTTTTGGTTCGGCTCCTTCCTGTAAGGACGGCTTTTCTCCGTTGGGGACATTCTCACCGGGCGGAGCCAGCTCCAGCTGTATTTTGCGGTCCAGTGCAGCGAGTTCGGACTTCAGCTGTTTCAGCTCGTCTTCCTTCTTCCATGTCTTGCCGGCTATCGCTTGGAGTTGCGGAATTTCTTGCTCCAGTACTTCGTTCCTCTTTTGATGCTGGTCGATGATGCCCGGTATCTTTTCCAGTGCGTTCAAGAAGTTAGTGGCGGCGGCGTGCGTGTCAGCCATCGCCAGATGCCCATTATTGTAGTTGTACCTGAGATTTCCCTTCACCACAAAACGGTTGTCGGTAAATTCCAGTCCGTCCCTGAGCGTCGGCTCGCTGACCACCTCGATGGGGAAGCCGTACAGTTCTCCAATGCGCTTGTACTGCCCGCCGGTCGTGGCATTCTTGGCTATCTCCTGCAAACGCTTTCCGATTGTCTTTTCGTCTGTCGAATCCAGCCCGTCAATTTTTATCGGGTTGAGCCGGTTACCCTCACGGTCTATCTGTACAGTAGCCATGAACTTCTCCCAATCCTCAGTCATGGCGGCTATGGCAACTTGGTTGTTCCTTAATGCCAAGGTCTTTTCCTCCAGCTTCAGCTCCGACTCGCGCCTGCCCTTGTTGAAGGACTTGCGCTCTCCCTCCAGCGAGGCTATTCTCTTTTCGAGCTTCGCCTTTTCCAGCAGATCGGTGTTCCCGGAAAGGATAGCCATGTACTCCGAGAAGTTCATGCCCGACTTCTCGTCCATCGCCCCCTCGTCTATGGTTCGTGCGCCCAACGCACCGCTCTTCAGCTGCGAGATGAATGTCTGTTTGCAGTGTAGCAGGTTGAACTTGTACGAGTCCAGCGACTTCTCCACCGCATAGATGATTACGTCCACTTTGTTGTCGGCATACAGTTTCGCTATCTCGTTGCCCTTTCTGACCGCACGTCCGTCACGCTGGGCAAGGTCGGACGGACGCCACGGCGTATCGAGGTGATGGATGGCAACAGCCCTCCTTTGGGCGTTCACGCCCGTGCCGAGCATACTCGTCGAGCCGAACAGCACACGCACGTACCCCTCGTTCATCGCCTCTATCACCGCCTTTCGCGCCTTCTCGTTCTTGCACTCCTGTATGAAGCGGATTTCGCTTGCGGGGATGCCGTAGTCCTCCACCAGTTTGCGCTTGATTTCGGTGTACACGCTCCAACCACCTCCGGGCTGGTACGTGCCCAAATCCGAAAAGACGAACTGCGTGCCTTTTTGCGCGTCGTACTTGCGGTAATACTCCGCTATCATCTTGGCGCAATGGCTCGCCTTGTTGTCGGGGTGGTCCTCGTAGTTCGGGTCAATCATGCGCATGTCCAATGCCATTTTCCGTGCATAGTCCGTGGCGATGAGCATCTTCGCCTTCTCCTCCGTTTCCGAGAGCGGCGGTCTGCCCAATATCGTCGCGTCGCCCGACTTGGCGAACTGCATCAGCTTCCCGATAAACACCTCTTGGTCCGGGGTGGGCGGTATGTGGTGCAGTATCTCGTTCTTCTTCGGACGGTCCACGCCAATGTCCTCCGCCGTGCGGTAGTCGGTTATCTCGTTGTAGAACGCCGCCAGCTCCGGCACCTTGATGAAGTAGCGGAAGCGTTCCTTCTGCACGATGTTGTTCGTCACGTTGAACTCGAAATCGGTCGTCTTCTTGGCGAAGATGGCCGCCCATGCGTCGAAGCAGCGGATGTCCTGTTTCTCCAGCGCCTTCGGGCGCAGGTACTTGAACAGCAGATATAATTCCGTGAGGCTGTTGGAAATAGTAGTTCCAGACAAAAACGTCGCCCCCAAGTCCCTGCCCGTCCGCTCCTGTATGGTGCGGATGGCGAACAGCAGGTTCAGCGCCTTCTGGCTTCCTTCGGAGTTGCCCAGCCCCGCCACACGGTCGTGACGGGTGTTGAACGTCAGGTTCTTGAACTGGTGGCTCTCATCGACAAAGAGGTGGTCGATGCCCATCTGCTTGAAGTCCACCACGTCGTCCGTGCGTGACTTGATGGCGTGCTCCACCTTTTCGAGCTTCGCCGTCAGGTTGATTTTCCTTTTCTCCAGTCCCCTCAGCATGGCGCGTGACACGTCCTTGCCCTGATTGCGCAGCACTTCGAGGTTTTCCTCCACCGAGTCCAGCTCTTCCTGCAAGATGCGCTGCTGCAACTCCGGCGACTGCGGTATCTTCCCGAACTGGTCGTGCGACATGATGACACAATCCCAGTCGTTGTTCTTGATGTCGTTGAAGAAACGCACCCGGTTGGCTGCCGCAAAGTCCTTCTCCGAGGCGTATAGTATCCTCGCATTGGGGTAAGCCTTTCGGTAGGTCTCGGCTATCTCCCTCACATTGGCTTTCAGCCCGATAATCATCGGCTTGTGCGCCAAGCCCAGACGCTTCATCTCATAGGAGGCGACGCACATTATCAGCGTCTTGCCGCCGCCAACCTCCTGGTCGGCGATACCGCCGAGGTTCAATTTCAGCATCCATACGCAATCCTTCTGGCTTACGTACAGGTCCTTGATACCGAGACCTTTCAGGTCCAAGTCCGGGAACTTCTGGTGCGAGCCGTCGTACTTCGGGCGCACGAAGCAGTTGAACTTGTTGTTGTACATGTCCGTCAGCCGCTTCTTGAACTCCGGCGACTGTTCCTCCAGCCACTCCGTGAAGCCGTTACGGATTTCGTCAATCTTCGCGTTGGCGAGCTGTATGCCCTCGCTGTCGCGCACCTTGATGTCATTGCCGTGCTCGTCCTTGCCGATACTTTTCATCATGTCCGGGCAGGTGTTGTGCAGGGCGTGTTTCAGCAGGTTCATGCCGTCGTAGTGGCGGTAATAGCCCTTCACCAGAAACTCGTCCGTGATTTTCATTGTCTTGTGGCTGCACGCCACCGCATACTCGTCGATGTTTTCCGAATAGGTTATCCGCACCTCCGTGTCGAACAGGCGGCTCATATAGGCGGCATACACGCCCGTGGGTATCCACCGTTCCCCGAAGTTGAAGTCCAAGTCCTCGAAGGGGATTTGTTCGGGTACTGCATCGCGTAACGCTGACAAAGCCTCCTGCGCCTGCGGCAGCATTTCGTGTCCCTCGTGTTCCTTTATCCATTCTTCTACGTCGGCGACTTTCTGCACCACGTTCCCGGCGATGAAGCGGTCGGCAATCTCATAGCCACCCGCCAACGGGTTGTAGAACACCCTGCCTTTCAGGGCTTCGAGCATATCCGTTTGCGACAGGTCGCAAAGTGATTCCATGTAGGGCAGGTTCACGCCGCCGTACAGGTTCAGCGAGGCGGACAGGGCTTCTTCGGGCGACTCCACTTTGGCAAGCGTTTCCTGCGAAAAGGAAACGGGATGGTCGAAGATGTCCGCCTTGACGAACTGCCCGTTCTCGCCGCGCTCCAGCGAGAGCATGTTGCGCCCCGAAGCGTCCATCAGGATGAGCTTGGCGTTGTGCTTGGCGTTCAGGTTGCCGTAGCGCATGACAAACTCGTCATAGTAGGTGTTCAGGTTGCGGCGCAGCAGGGCGTTCTCCTCATGGTTTTCCGCTTCATGGGCGTAGAGCCGCTCGTAGGTGTTGCGCAGGTCGATGTAGAGCTGTGCCTTCTGCGCCTGCATCCCCTCCATGTCGAGCGGCTGGAAGGTCGCCCCGTACTTGGTGACATCCTTCAGCACCCCGATTTGGAAGCGGACGCCGCCGGTATGTTCCCATACCAGCGAGCCTTCTTTTAGGTGCGCTTCCATGATGCCCTTGAACGGACGGGGCATCATCGCTTCCTCCTTCCTGCGCTGCCGCTCTTCCGGTGTCAGGGCTGCTTCCTCCTCGCGCATCTCCCTTTCCACACGCTCAATCCGTCTTCTTCCCTCTGCCTCAAAGCCGTTCTCTACCGGATAGAACGGACGTATGGACTGCGGTCGGGCTGTATCCGCTTGCTTGGCGGCGTTGGCATCCATCTTTTCCTTTCCCATCCGGCGCAGTTCGGCACGCCTTTCGGGTGTGAGTGACATCATCGTTTCATAGAAGCCGTTGATGGGCGGGTTGGTTTCCCAGTCCAGACTGCGGTAAACGGCATCCTCCGGGTCACCGTCTTCGGGTGGAGCGGTAGCACCTTCGGTCTTTCCGTGCATGGGTACTGGCTCTTCGTGCCGTCTTTCCGGTATTCCGTTCGCCCCTTGACGGATGATTTCCTCCATCTCCCGTACCTCTTCGGGGCTGATGGCAGGAGCCGTTTCCGCACTTCTGCCTCTTGCCGCTTCATTTTCTTTTTCCGCCGTTACCCCCTGCCCGTCAGCAGGCATCGGGAACAATGACGGTTGCACCGGCTTCCGGCGTTTGGACTTGGCTCCTTTCTTCCTCTCCGGTTTCAGTCCCCGTTCCGCCAATCTGCGCTCTTCCTGCGTGTAGCCGAACAGGTCATACAAGTCCATGACAGGAGCTTCGTGTCGTTTCGTTTCCACGACCTGCGGTGCGGATTTTACCGCTTCTGCATTTGGCTGTACCGTTTTTTCTTCTATTTCCACCTTCGGCTGTTGTACTTCCTGAACTTGCGGCTGGACAAAAATCGTCTGTGTTTCACGCTTTTCAGCCTTGACACCATTGTAACATTCCAAGTCCAGCCGTGCCGACAGGTCCGCCGACAATATCCGGTACAAGTCCGTGGCGATGCCCTCCACGCCGCCGCTGTGCGTATATACCATAGCCGGCTTGCCATAAGGGTCGGTATCCCTTTTCGCTTCGGTGTGGATGATGTATTCCGGGTGGTCGAAAAAATACCCGTTGGTGGAAATTCCTGTATGGTTGTTCTTTACGACATCGCCCAACCTCTTGTCCTCTTCGGAAAGCTCTTCCTTGCCCTCGTTCTTTTGCAGGATAATCAGGTCGCACCCCACCTCCGTGTTGGCATCTTCCGTGAACAGGTTGTTCGGCAGGCGGATGGCGGACACCAGATCCGCCTTTCTCATCATCATGTAGCGTGTGCCGCCGTTGCCCTCCGTATCCAGCACGCCCTGCGAGGTGATGAATGCCACGATACCGCCGTCACGCACCGCGTCCAGCCCTTTCAGAAAGAAATAGGTATGCACCTTCCTTGCCGCTATCTTTTTGAATACCGAGCCATTGGTGTATTCCGGGTCGAACACCGCTATATCCCCGAAAGGGATGTTGGAGATGGCAAGGTCAAACCGGTTCAGGAACGGCTTTTCTATCTTCTCGAAGCCTTCCGTGCGTATCTTCTGCTGCGGGTACAGGTGTCCGAGCATCTTGCCCGTCAGCAGGTCTTTCTCGAAAGCCATGACCTCCGCCTGCGGGTTGTCCGACAGTACCGGGGCGATGAACGCGCCCATGCCCGCCGACGGCTCCAGCACGAGCTTCGGTCGCACCTTCTTGTCGTGGAGCACGTCCACGATGGTGTCCGTGATGGCTTGCGGCGTGTAGAACGCCGTCAGCACCGAGGCTTTCAGCGAGTCCACATACCGCTTGTACTCCGTTTCGTCCCTGCTGTTCTCCCTGATGATACGGTGCAGTTCCACCGTCGGGGCGAACAGTTCGAGGTCGGACTTCACCCAATGCACGGCATCCGCCAGTTCCTTTGCCGGGTTCAGGATGCACTTCAGCCCTCCAAAGCCGCAGTACCGCTCCAGCAGCGCACGTTCCCTTTCCGTCGGGGTGCGCCGTTCCCGGTCAAGCGTGAACGCCGTGCGTACCGCCTCGATGTTGTCCCTCAGCTTCTGTTTCCTATTGAACGCCATAGGACTCCAGATAAAGCATGACGGTTCCTACCAGCTCCGTGTAGAGCAGGTCATGCGCGGGTGACAGGGCGAAGGTGTCATCCGACGTGTCGTAACCGGCAAACAGGTTGTTCAGGTGGGGGTAGAGCCTGCGGCAGAACGGTTCACGCTCCTGTTCCGCCACCTCGTCGGCAAACTCCCTCTCCACGACCTCCGTCAGCAGGGCGTAGGGAGAGAAGTGCAGCCCTTCGAGCAGCACGCGCATGGCTTCCTCGTGGGCGTCCTCCACCGTGCCGCCCGCCAGCCTTTCCTTCTCGAAGGTGGCGGTGGCGGCTTCTTCGCGTCCGGCAATGAAACCGGTATCCGATGCTTTGTCGGGATGGTATTTTCTCAGGTAGTCCAGCAGGTACAGCCCGTAATAAGACAGTTCCGCCGGAACGGTTTTCTTGTTCTGTTTCATCTTTTTATGGATTTAGTGGTGAAAAAAATCGGATATTGATATGGATAAAGGAGAAGAAAAAAGGCACCCGGTATCCCTCCGAGTGCCGCCACTAAATCCATGTAAAGAAACAGTATCAACGAATTGAAACAGATTATTACATGAATCAGTGGCAAAGGTAGTCATTATTTTCTTCTTCCTTTCATGTTTGTACTCTTTCTTGTGCCTTTGGCTTCGGGAAAGATGAATTTCGTGTTGAAATCCGCATCGAAGGCGACCGCCGCGCTGAACGGCTTGCCCTGTTTGCTCTTGAAGCCGCTGAGGACACCCGTCTTCCCGTTTGCAAGCAGGTCGGTCATTTCCGTGTCGGTGAGCGTCCTGCCCGCTATCTGGCGGAACACCGGCAGGGCGCAGTCCAGGTTGTCGCAGCGCACCACCTTGCCGTAGAACTGCATCGTGCCCGTGCCGCACTTGGGGCAGGCGCAGCCCGATGCCTTGTGACCAAAGATTTTGTCGCAGGCGAGCAGTTCGGTAGTTATCTTGCGGGTGTAGCCCTCGATGTTGCGCAGGAAAGCCTCGTGCGGCGTCCTGCCTTTTTCTATCTCCGCCAGTTCCGACTCCCAACGCCCGGTCATTTCCACATCGGCGATGTCCATCTCCTTCACGATGGAATACAGGGCAAGCCCTTTCTCCGTCGGCACGAGCGACTTCTTCACGCGCACCATGTATTCGCGCCGGAGCAGGGTCTCGATGATGGCGGCACGGGTGGCGGGCGTGCCGATGCCGCAGTCCTTCAATGCCTGCCGCGCTTCCTCGTCCTCCATGCCCTCGCGTCCGGCGGTCTCCATTGCCGCCAGCAGGGTGCTTTCCGTGTGCAGCGGCTTGGGGCGCGTCATGCCCGAACTCATCGAACAGCCGTTCATCGCCAGCGTGTCGCCCTCCTTCCAGTCGGGCAGTACGGTGTCCTCCCTGTCCTCGCCATAGACCGAACGCCAGCCCGCCTTGCGGACGATGCACCCTTTGGCTTCAAACGCCACGCCTTCGCACTCCGCACGGACGGTGGTCGTGTCCTTGACGCACTCCGGGGAAAATGCCTCAATCATGCGCCCCACAATCATGTCGTAGATGAGCTGTTCGTTCTTGTAAAGAGCCAGCGGACGGTTCGGGGTCACCAACAGCGCATGGTGGTCGGTCACTTTCGAGGCATCCACGCTGCGGCGGTTCAGTTCGCCCATATCTGCAATCTTCTCCGCAAAGGACGAATGACCTGCCAGACGGTCGAACAGCAGGGGCACTTCGGCAAACACGTCCTCCGGGATGTAGCGGCTCGACGTTCTCGGATAGGTGACGAGCTTCGCCTCATAGAGCTTCTGCACGAGGTCGAGCGTCTGCTCCGCCGTGAAGCCGTGCTTCGTGTTCGCTTCCTTTTGGAGCGTGGTCAGGTCATATAATAATGGAGGGTTCTCCACTTTCTCTTTCTTTTCGACTTTGGTTACGGTTGCCGCCATTTGTGCCTTTACCTTATTATATAGCGTGACGGCTTCTTCCTTGTTCTTCCATTTCTCCACCGAGGCGAACTTCACGACCTCATCCACGCTCACCGACGGCGTGGTGAAGTGGAGCTGATGCACTGGTTCGGGGGTGAAACGCTTGTTCTCCCAGAATCGCTTGCAGACCATCGCCAGCGTGGGTGTCTGCACACGCCCTACGGAATACGTGCCCCGTCCGGCGGCGACGGTCAATGCCTGCGTGCCGTTGATGCCCACCAGCCAGTCGGCTTCGCTCCGGGCTTTGGCGGCATGATAGAGACAGTCGTATTCGTGACCGTCCTTCAGTTCCTTCAATCCCTTGCGGATGGCGGCATCGGTCAGCGAGCTTATCCACAGTCTTTGAAAGGACAAGGTACAGCCGGTATAGGCATAGAGGTAGCGGAATATCAATTCTCCTTCACGGGCGCAGTCGGTTGCCACGATAATACTGTCGCTCTCGTTCCACAGCTTGGTTATCACCTTAATCTGCTTCACCGCCGCTGCGTCCGCCTTGTAGCCCTTGTCCGTCTTCACCTGACGGGGGATTAACTCGAACCTTTCGGGAATGACGGGCAGGCTGTCGCGCCGGAAGCCCCTGATGCCGTACCCGTCGGGCATGGCAAGCTGTACCAGATGCCCCAATGCCCATGTCACGTGGTAGCCGTTTCCGGTGAAATACCCTTCTTCTTTCTTCATCGCGCCGACAATCCGTGCTATTTCACGGGCGACGCTCGGTTTTTCTGCCAATATGGTAATCATGTCTTTTTCTGTCTAATCTGTTGATACTTTTGTTTCTTTTCGGGTGGAAATGAAACGGGGCACGGCCTTGTCCGTGGGATATGCGGTACAGGGCGGTGTTTGCTCCCCGTTTCAATCCGTTGATTATTGTCGGATGGATTTAGTGGCGGCAATCAGGACACCTTCACACCTTTGGATTTTCTTGTCTGCCGTTTCTGCTGGGTTTCGTCCTTCGGTGCGGTCTGCCCCTGCTGCAACGGCTCTTTCACGTGCTTGGTCGCCTCGTTGGTCTTGCCCTCGTTGTTCACGGCAAGCTGCGTCCTGCTCTCGTTCGACGGGGCGACGGTCTGCGCGAGGTCGGGATTCTGCGAGTAGGTCAGCGGACGCCCTTTCTCATGGCTGAACTTCAGGTACTTCGTGCAGGGCTGCCCTTGGTCGTCCTTTGCGTTGGCAAGCACCACCGTCCTGCCCGCCACGTAGTCGGCGATTTGCTGTTCGTTGAACAGGTCGTCTTTCCATTTGCTTATCGGGCGGATGCTGCCGTCCTCGTTCGTCCACGAGCGGTTGCGGCGTTGCCTTTCGCCGTTTTCCTGCGTCTGCCCCTGTGCATCGGGATTGTCCTGCTGCTTGCTTTGACGCTGCGACTGCTGCTGACGTCGTTGTCCCGGCACGAACTCCACATCGCGTTTTTCGGCGCTCACCTGAAGTAATGCCTGAAATTTGCGCCCGTTGGATAATGTCACTTCTTTGGGCAGGGCAAGCCCGGCACGCAGGATGTCCATTTCTTCCTTTGTCAAGCCGGTCTGTCCGATTTGATAGGGGATGCGCACCTTGTCGGCAGGCACGTCCACGATTTCATTCGTCAGGCGGTCGATGCTGATATACGACTGGCGCATTTCCCCGGTTCTCGTATCTGCCACATCCACAACCTTGCCTAAATTGCCCGTGCGCTTCAGGTTCTTCTTGTCCTCGTCCGTGAAGGTGTAGCCGTTGTGGGGGATGTCAAGACGCGGTTCGTGGCGCACGAAGTGGGGAGTGAGTTTCAGTTTGCCGTCCTCCGCTTTCTGGAACGAAAGGCGGGCCTGCAACTCATAGCTCTCGTAGCCGAAGGTCGGCTTCACCGTCACCAGCCCCGTCTTGCCGTAATTCATCAGGGCTTTCAGGTCTTTTTCCGAAAGGCTTTCCCTGTCGATGCCGCACTTGCGCAATTCCGCCCAGTCCACTTGGTCATCCGCTATCAGGTTCGGCTTCTCCTGTTTCTGCGGTTGCTGCTCATCTTGCGCTTCAGCCGTTTGAGGCTGTTGCACTTCCTGTTTCTGTTCTTCTTTTTTCTGTTCCATTTCTTCTTTCTTTTTAAGGGGTTCATTGTCGCTTTCTTGTTTTACATTCTCCGTTTCCGCCTGCTTCCGGTATTCCGAAGTGTCCACCTTGTGCGCCACAAGCATTTCCGCGTTTGCCGCAGGGTCTTTCAGCAAATCCTTGATGACCGGCAGTACCGCATCCGCCATGTCCGCCGCCACCCGGTAGAAGCCGAAGCGTGTAGGCTCCTTGCACTGCCGGTAGAAATTCCTGAAGAAGTTGTCCACCATGTCACCGTGGCGGTCGAAGCGCAGGAAGTCCTGCGAGTGTTCCGCCTTTGCCGGAGCCGTCTTCGGATAGCCCTTGCTGTCCAGCCCGGCTACTACGCTGATTTCGCCCGTCTTCTCATCGCGGACGACCAGCACGTCTTTCTCGTTTTTCTTTTTCTGTTCCATTTCAGTTTAATTTTTACGGTTCGTTCTTTTGTCATTTGATTTCCTTTTGGTATTGTCCACCTTATCCTGAGTTCTGTCACGGAGTATTTCCCGCATGTGGGTGCTGATGAACAGTTCCACGTCCGCCCTGCGGTAATAGGTCTTGTGGCGGTGCATCCGGTAGGGCAGCAATCCGTCGCTGCGGTAGCGTTGCAGGGTACGTTTGCTCACGTGGAGCAGCATGCACACGTCTTGGTTGTCCATCGTGTCCTCTTCCAACAAGGCGGTGCCCTGCGGCTTTTCATTCACGTCACCGCGCATGGCGGAGAGCATCTCCTCCTGACGGTCGAGGCGGCTGAACACCTGCCTCATGCAGTCCTCGAAAGTGCGTCTGTCTAAAAACTCCATAGCCGTTCCTCCTTTCATTTCCTGCCCGCCTTTCCGCCCGTGCGGAGCCGGTAGTTATGTTTCAGTTCCTCCGGTTTCTCCGGTGAAGTCTTGACCGCATTCTCCCGGATGATGCGTTCCACTTCTTCCGGAGGGTAGCGGCAGTCGCCCCGGATGATTACATACCCGATGCGCTTCTCATCGCGCAGCCGTTGCAGCGTGCGGCGGCTGACACAGAGCAGGCGCATCACTTCGCGGCTGTCCAGAAGGCAGGCGGTATCGTTCCGCTGTCCCTTCATGCCTTGCTTCCTCACATGGGAGGCGATTTCCTCGATGCGCCCTACGATGTCCTTGTAGGCGGCGCTTTCCATCGTGATGATTTCCATATTCCTCAATCTTTTAATTGTTAGTGAATCAGTTTGTCGGGAGCAAAATTCGGCTATTCCAAAGGGGCAGGCACGGTACTTACCCGTAACTTACGTGAGATTTTTATGGATTTTCCGCCTTGCAGGGGCTTCAACGGGCATTTTTATCATGGAAAACCGCCAAACGGACATTCCAAGCCGTCTGTTTCCCTCATGTCCTGATGTGGCACAATAAAAAGAGCCACAAGCTGCCACTGTTTCCTTGCCCGGTCGGTTCCGGCCCACGGCTGTGTAACTTTGCGGCAAACCGATAAAATTTTGAAAGAATGGAAATAGTAATCATTGAGAAGACCGCCTTCGATATGCTCCTTGCCGGAGTGAAGGCATTGGAGGACAGGGTGAGGACGCTTGCCGAAAAGGGCGGCGACCGCCGCCTTGCCGAATGGATGGACACGGAGGACGTGTGCCGTATGCTGAGCATAACCCCGAAGACCTTGCAGGCCATGCGCGACAGGCACGGCATTGCGTATTCCCAAATCGGACGCAAGTTCTATTACAGACCGGAGGATGTGGAACGGCTGTTGCCCGGTCCCGAAACGGGACAACCGTCCGTCTGACGCTTGAAGTGTGCCACTAAATCCTATGTAAGATGAATGACAATGTATTGACAAAGGACTGCGGCGTACTTGCCGACGCCATGCAGTCCGTCCGGAGAAGCCTGAAAATGGCGGACAGACTCGCCGACGGATACATCCCGCCGATGGGCGGCGAGCGTTACCTCACCGACAGGGACTTGGCGCGGAGGCTGCACGTGAGCCGGCGTACCTTGCAGCAGTACCGCCACGAGGGGATATTGCCCTATTTCCTGTTCGGCGGCAAGACGCTCTACCGCGAGAGCGACATCCAGAAGGTGCTGGAACGTAACTACCGCAAGGCATACTGACGCTTGTGGCAAGTAAAAAAACATCGGGAGACGGATACCCTCATGCGGGTTACCGCTCCCGATGTTCATTTCAGGCCGTGCCTGTGCCGTTCAGCAGTATGCCCCATGCGGATGATGCAGGAACAAGACCGTAGGCTCTTTCTTGGAACGCGCCATTGTCCGGGCTATCCATTTGCGGAACAGTGCCGCCTGCCCCGTGTCGAACCGGAACGACAGGGCTATGACCGTTTCCATACCATAAATGTCCGTATAACCTTTTGCTTCCTGTAGCCGTATGCGCCGGCATGAACCGCCGTCCGCTATGCCGTCCTTTCTCAGTTTCCGTATGGCGGCTTCCACCGTCACGCCGCGCACATAGAACAGGCTTGCGATTTCTCCGGTCGTCATCCACACTTCGGCGTCTGGCAGGACTACCGCCTTTCCTTCGATGGTTATGATGCCTCTCGTTTCCATGCTTCTTTTCGTTTCAGGTTCAACTTCTAAATGGCTTGGCAGATGAATTGTTCCATCGGGGCGAGCTTTTGGGAGAGCAGCTCCATGTCCCGGCTCATCTTCTCAGCCGTGATTTTCGCATAGATTTGGGTCGAACGGATGCTTGTGTGCCCCATCAGTTTCGACAGCGTTTCAATGGGTACGCCGTTGGAAAGACATATCGTCGTGGCATACGAATGCCTACTTTGATGCCACGTGACGTTTTTGTTCAGGCCGCATAATTTGGCTACCTGCTTGATGTCGTAACGGCATACCTGATAGCATGGCACGGGAAAAAGTGTCCCGTCTTTGGTGGTGCCCTTGTATTTGTCGATGATGTGCTTTGCCACGTCCAGCAGGCGGATGTTCGTCGCCACACCGGTCTTCTGGCGGCTTGTCTTTATCCACAGGTGACCGTCGAAAGAGACTTGCAGGTTCTCTTCCGTGAGGTTCGCCATGTCACGCCAGCTCAATCCGGTGAAACAGCAGAAGATGAAGAGGTCGCGTATCAGTTCATAGTTCTTCCTCTTGAACGTGCAGTTTATCATCTGCGTGATTTCCTCTTTCGTCAGGTAGCCGCGTTTCGTTTCCTCCTTCGTGATGTGGTAGGCATAGAACGGGTCACGCTGCAACCAGCCGTTGTTGATGGCGGTGAAGATGATGCTCCGGAAAGGCATCATGTACGACCACACGGTGTTGGTGCAATGCCCTTTCTCCACGCGGAGGAACAGCTCGAAGTCCGTGATGAAGGCGGGCGCAAGCTCTTTCAGGGCGATGTCCTCCACCTTGTACCGGGTTTTGATGAACTCCGACAGGTGCTTGTAAACCACGCAGTATTTCCAGTAACTGCGTTGGCTCTTCATCTTGCCCACTAATTTGGCGTAGTCCTCGTTGTGCTGCCGGAACACGGCAAGCAGCGTCTTGTGGTTCATGCCCATGCCGAGGTATTCGTTGCGTACCTTCTCCGCCGTGACATAAGTGTCACGGTCGAACACGTCCTGATAGGCCTTGTTCACACCCACGCGGATTTTGTCCAGCATACGGTTGCCTTCCAGAGCCACGTTGCTCCTTCCGGTCAGCCGTCCGGTTTCCACGCTCCACATCTTTTCCTCCACGTCCAGCTTGCAACTGAACTGTGCGATTTTCCCGTTCACCGTGATACGGCACATGACCGGTATCAGCCCGTTCTTCTTCGGCGCGTTGCGCTTGAGGTAAAATAAAATCTTGAATGTCGCTCTACTCATAGTTCCTACTTTTTTATGGTTGCAAAATTACCTTGTGTAGAGCTGTTTGCCTGTATGTAAACCGCAGCAGACCAACGCAATCGAATCTGCCGCAAGACTTTTTCATCCCGAACCTTGCCAACTGCCTGTATAATTGCAGTTCTTGCCATGTTTTGCCGGGCTTTTCCATTCCGTTACCCGTTCCGATTTCAGGTAACGAGCTGGTAACGCAATTACGGTTCAAGTTGGCTTTTTCCCGGTTTCAGTTGGCACTCACTCAAATCGCCAAAATCCCATAAATCATTAACTTTCAATCATATTTCCGTGATTTGCTCAGTATCTCACTTTTTTGTATTATCTTTGCAAAACATCGCGTAAAAAAGTCTTTAGAGGGCAGAATCATCAGGAAAATTCTTTGTTGACCATTTATTCATGTGATTCAGGCTTATGGCGTTGCCCCTATTGCAGTTGTTTCCTGAAACAGTAAGAAAAAGGAATAATTGTTGTTCTGTATGGAATGACAATAAAATTTCTGTATGCCTGTTTGTTTGGCAGACAGGTTTTCCAATCGTTTTTGTATTTAGCTAAAGAAAAATATTAACGAATGAAAGAAAGGTTTATTTTATGGAGAAGAAAAAGAAGATAGAAATAATAAAGCTCTACCTTATTTTCGGTCGTGAACGGAATAAAGCATTTAAAATGCTGATGAAAGGGAAGAGTAAATGGGAAATCAAGAAAGAAACCGGGTGTATTGTCGCCGTAAATGGAGCTAACTTTGCTATCAATGAAGGTGAGATATTTGTTATCATGGGACTGAGTGGAAGTGGAAAATCCAGTCTGTTACGTTGTATCAACCGACTTGAGAAACCTATTTTGGGAGCAATTGTGGTTAATGGTAGGAACATCGTTTCCATGACCGATGAGGAACTGCGTATGGTTCGTCGTAAAGAATTGGCTATGGTTTTCCAACATTTTGGATTGCTACCTCATCGTACCGTGTTGCAGAACATTGCTTTCGGGCTTGAACTGCAAGGAGTCGGGCAAAAGGAACGTGAACAGAAGGCGCTGGAGAGTATGCAGCTCGTAGGTCTTGCCGGATACGAGGACCAGATGATAGATGAACTTTCTGGAGGGATGCAACAGCGTGTCGGTCTTGCACGTGCTTTGGCAAACAATCCGGAGGTGTTGCTTATGGATGAGGCATTCTCGGCTCTTGATCCGCTGATTCGTGTTCAGATGCAGGATGAACTTCTGTCATTACAATCGAAAATGAAGAAGACCATCGTGTTTATTACCCACGACCTGGAAGAAGCTATTAAATTGGGAGACCGTATCGCTATCATGCGTGACGGTGAGATTCAGCAGATTGGTACATCGGAGGAAATTCTTACAGAACCTGCCAATGACTATATCCGGAGCTTTGTGGAGAACGCCACTCGGAGCCGTATTGTCACAGCCGCTTCCATTATGGTAGACAAGCCTTTGGTGGCGCGTCTGGGGAAGGAAGGGCCTGAAGTGCTCATACGCAAAATGAAAGAGAACAAACTTACTGTACTTCCTTTGGTGGATGCCAATGGTATTCTCCAAGGAGAGGTCCGGCTGAGAGACCTTGTGAAGTTGCGTGAAGCGAAGATAAAAGACATCACTTCAATCATAAAAAGCGAGGTTTATTCCGTTACTACAGACACGGTGGTGGAAGACATCCTTCCACTGATGACCAAGACTAACTCTCCAATCTGGGTAGTGAACGAAGACCGCGAATTTGAAGGAGTGGTTCCACTTTCATCACTCATTGTAGAGGTGACTAGCAAGGACAAGGAAGAAATTAATGACATTATCCGTCAAGCAATTGATTTATAAACTGATAACGATAGATGCAATGGTAAATATAGGACATTATATAGAAATAGCCATTGAATGGCTGGTTGAAGAGTGCGCGGGATTTTTTAATGTGTTGAATGTATGTGTAGAAGGCTTCATTAACAGCTTTCAGCTAGTATTGTACACTATTCCGGTTTACATTTTTATTCCATTGGCCGTGTTATTGGCCTGGTGGAAATCCGATAAAAGCATGGGACTATTTACTCTTTTAGGATTATTGCTCATATTGGGCATGGGATTCTGGGAAGAAACCATGCAAACGCTTGCCTTGGTACTTTCCTCTACTTGTATGGCATTGCTGATTGGAATTCCGCTTGGCATCTGGACGGGAAAAAATGAACGCTGTAACCGGATACTCCGTCCCATCTTGGATTGTATGCAGTCCATGCCTGCTTTCGTGTATCTGATTCCTGCGGTACTGTTCTTTGGGTTGGGCACGGTTCCCGGTGCTTTTGCCACTGTTATTTTTGCCATGCCTCCGGTAGTACGTCTCACGGGGGTGGGCATACGGCAACTGTCCGAGACAGCCATGGAGGCAGCTCGGGCATTTGGGGCTACTCCCCGGCAGTTATTTTTCAAGGTGCAGTTGCCTTTGGCTTTACCTACCATATTGATCGGTATCAACCAAACTATCATGATGTCTCTTTCCATGGTGGTGGTATCTGCCATGATTTCGGCAGGTGGCCTGGGAGAAGTGGTGTTGAAAGGCATCACTCAAATGAAAATCGGGCTCGGTTTTGAAGGAGGTATTGCCGTTGTGATATTGGCTATCATTTTAGACCGTGTTACTCAGGGAATTGCTCAAAAAAGATAATCACCATTCTTAAAACCATGAATTTATGAAAACAACTAGACTTATCGTTATTATTATCAGCTGTGTCCTGATGGCTTCGTGTGTCATCGATTCTAATAAAATAAGCATTGCTTATCCCAATTGGGCGGAAGGTATTGCCATAACCTATCTGGCCCGTGAGATTCTTGTGGAACAAGGTTTTCAAGTAGAACTGCTCAACGCAGATATCGCCCCCATATTCACTTCACTTGCTCGTGGAAAGACGGATGTGTTTCTTGATTGCTGGCTTCCTGTAACGCATGAATCGTATTTTGAAAAATATCATGGGAAATTTGAGAAACTGGGGCAAGTGTTCGACTGTGCTCGTATTGGTCTTGTGGTACCAGCTTATGTTTCTGCCAACAGTTTAGAGGAACTGCCGCAGTTCAGCGGGCATTTTAATGGGAAAATTGTAGGTATCGATGCGGGTACGGGGATTATGAAGTGTACGGAAGCGGCCATAGCGGCTTACGGATTGGACTATAAACTGATGGTTTCAAGCGGTCCGGCCATGACTGCGCTGCTTGATAAGGCCATTAAGAAAAAAGAGTGGATTGTAGTTACTGGATGGATGCCTCATTGGATGTTCGATTGTTATGAACTTAAGGTATTGGATGATCCTAAAAAAATCTTTGGAACCTCGGAATATATCCAAACGGTTGCCCGTAGTGGATTCAGTCAGGAGCATCCATTTGCAGCCGAACTGTTAGGGAATATTCATCTTACGGATAAACAAATCAGCTCACTGATGAATACCATCGGGCAGACGAAGGGAACAGAACGTGAGGCTGTGAGGGAATGGATAAAACGAAACAGATCTTTGGTAGACAGTTGGATTCCCAAGAAAGCGGTTGGAATGATAATGTAACCCATGTTTGTCTCAGAATAAACATGAGATACTATTTTAATGATAAACTAAAAAACACATTAGGTAATGAATCTGATTTTAGAAATAACCCTCAGGCTTTTCGTAGCTCTTTTGCTGGGAGGAATCATTGGGGTAGAGCGGGAATATCGCTCAAAAGAAGCCGGCTTTCGCACGCATTTTCTTGTGGCGTTGGGAAGCGCCCTTTTTTGCGTTGTGTCACAGTATGGGTTTGGTGTTGATTTGAAAGATTCATCACGCGTAGCGGCACAAGTGGTCTCCGGAATTGGTTTTCTTGGAGCTGGAACTATTATTTTTCAAAAGAATGTGGTACGTGGTCTGACTACGGCAGCTGGATTATGGGTGACTGCCGCTATCGGACTGGCCTGTGGAACAGGGATGTATGCGGTAGCCTCCATTGTCACAGCGATGGTACTTTTCGGGCTTGAAGTAATGAATTCCTTTATTCCTACTTTCGGTACAACAACGGTACAACTCACTTTCACTGCTTCCACAAAAGAAAGTGTAAAACGAGTGGTAGATCAGATAAAGGATGACTGTATAGAACTTTACTCTTACAAGTTGCGTGAAAGGCATACTTCAAAAGGTGATATATTTGAGGCAAATATTGAAATGAAGGTAAAACGAGGTAACCATAACGAGCGTCTCATTGATTATATGGATGAATTTGATGATGTGACGATAGCAAGCATTGAATAATCTTATAGTACTTATTGGGGGCTTGTATATCCTTTTCTTGTATAAAGTTTTTCCCTCATGAAATAGGGAAGAAGTCTTCTCGTAGTGCTCGGTGTAAAAACTCATTGTATAAGGCGTGGTTGTTTGCATTCGCCATCAATGGGAGCAGGCGACACATGAGTGTCCTGTGAGTTCATGTTCACGATTGTAAGGGTTAGTAATCATCCTCTCCGTTGGGGAACATAGCCCTGCGTTCCGCTTCTGCGTCGAAAAACTCGTATTCGTTTTTCACCTTGGCAATCAGCCGGAGGATACTGGCTATCAGTTTGCGTTCCGCATCGCGGGCTGCGGGCAGGTAGTCCTCCAGGTCTTGTTCTATCGTGCAGACTTCTTCTTCAAATTCGTTGATATCGAAACTCTCGTCTTCCAGCAAGTCATTCTCCAGCGCATTCTCCATGCGGGCTTTCAGTTCCAGTAAGTCATCTCTGTTCATCGTCCTTGTTTTTTTGTGCCCTAAAGATAAGAAGATTATTCTTATGTTGTTCTTCTTTTTTTGCGTAAGACTGAAGCACTTTTACCTCGACACGAACGGGCCGACACCTCGTCACGTACGTGTCGACCTCTCATCACGAACGTGTCGAGGTCTTCGCACGAACGTGACGAGGTATTTCTGCCGGGAGGTTGCAGCAATTAGAGGCGGCCGTTCGGGAAAATCTCCTAATTAATATTAAAATCAGGTGTCGGACAAAATCCTTTTCAGACGTTTTTTGTTGTATATCCATACAAACTAGACCTGAATTATATACTCTTTAATTTAACCGGATGAAAAAAATCTTCTTTCTCGCCACTTTGTTGAATGTGGCTTTGTGGACGCTTTGTATGACTTCGTGTAACAGTAACCTGCCGGAGAGTGGGACGGAACAGCCGTCAGCCGGGCGGGTGGACTGGGATATGCTGCTGGAAGGCTCGCGGGCCACGATGGAGGCCGACGGGAGTGGCCGTTTTGAGGAAGGAGATACGGTGGTGGTGTATGCCCGCAACGTGAAGGACGGACGTACACAGCCCTATACGCTTCGGTTGTCGAACGGGAAGTGGATGCCTGAGTTGTATTGGGCGGAAGTGGGAGAGGACGTGGAGTTTACGGCTTGGCACGTGGCTCCTGCGCTTCGTCTGCAACAGGCTGGTCAGTCTCCGTCCGACTATCTCCATACGCTGGCTGCCGATCAGCAGGGTGCGGGATACCGCCGTTCGGATTTGCTGCGGGCACAGGCCCGGGTGCAGGCGGGCGGGAAAGTGCAGCTGCATTTCAAGCATACGCTTCATCGGCTGCGTCTGGTGCTGGAGAGCAAGGACGCTTCGTACTCCAAGGAACAGTTGCAGCAGGCGGAAGTGAAGGTATATACGCCGTGTCAGCTTCCGTTCAGCCTGTCCGATGGGATGCTGAAGACCCCGTCTGATGATCAATGGGTGAAGATGGCCCGTCAGACCGATGGGGAGTGGATGGCGTTGGTATGTCCGCAGGAAACAAAGGCGTTGCCTGCCGAGGAGTGGATTCGTATCCGTATCGACGGGCAGGACGTCGCAGTGAAGATGCCCGAGACGGTTGACGGAAAACCGTTCGAGCGTTTGGAGGCAGGGAAGGAAACAGTGTATCGGCTGAATCTGCAGAAAGGAAACACACCGGATGCCTTTGCGGGAACCACCCGCTGGGTGTATGGGGTGAAGGAGCCTGCCGACGGACAGTGGAACATAGACCGTACCCAGCTGGCTTGGACGGAGGGCTGCGGATGGTTCGACTGCAACAAGGTGAATCCTTCGGACGTGTCGGCCCGTGGCGACGGATTGATGTGCTGGGCGGCGGCCACTTCGAACCTGATTCACTGGTGGCTCCAGCAGAACAAGGAAACGGAGGCTGTGAAAGCTTACCAGGGACCGAAGGCGGTGCCTGCCGACATGCTGCGCAGCGAGGTCTTCCAGTTGTTCAAGAACCGTTTCCCCAATCAGGGGGACTATCCGCTGAAAGCCATCAACTGGTTCTTCAACGGGGTGTTCCATCGGAAAATGTATTCCACCGACCAGCCGGACCCCTATGCCGGATTTTTCCGTACGCAGTTGGGAACGAATTCGCTGGGTGCGGAATACGTGGGTAGGGACCTGATGCGCGACCGTTTCAATGCGATTATCAAGCAGGCATTGTCTGCGCAGCGGGGCATCTTGTTTATTGTGAATATCGGAAGAGCGTGGTCTACCCATGCCGTGACTCTGTGGGGTGTGAAGTTCGACGAGAACGGGCTGATTGATACCCTCTACATGGTGGACAACAACGACGGCCGTAGCGACCGGCGGGGTACCATCCGGGAGATGAAGGTGCAGTACCTCCCATACTCCAGCACGAATCAGGATTTGTATCCTTATGTGCCCAACAGTTTGGGCGATTTTACCATCCGTATCGAGTCGCTTTGCACGTTGAGCCTGGGACGGGAATGGATAAAGTAGAGTGCCTCTAATGCAGAATAATAACCTTATATTATCACTGCCATGAAAAAGAAAATGATGATTCTGTTGATAGGCTTGGGCGTATCGCTACTATGCTCTTCGTGTTCCACCATTTTGGACATGATATTAGGGAGCCACCAATGTATCTATCCTAATTGTACAGAACGGGCAACCGACGGTTCTGCTTATTGCTCTTATCATAAACCTTATTATTTGAGATAAATTCACGGGGCTCCCGTTTTTATGCTTGAAAGTGAGTAAGGTTGTTTTTGTGTGTCGAAACGGTCTTCAAAGCGGGTGGCTCTTGGGCCGCTTAAAAGAAAAAAGCCAGCCCGTTCACCTTGGTGTGTGAATGGGTTGGCTTTTTTCCGGTTGTTTACGCCAGGTGCCGCTTCCGTCTTCGATACCCTTGAGGTTATTCAATCATCTTCTTCAAGGTATCCTTCATGACCTCGTGGTTGCGGAAATCGTTGCGGAGCTGATAGTGTCCGGACTTGTCCACCAGCACATACGAAGGAATACCGTCAATCTTGAACTGCTCGCAGAGATACTTCCATTGCTCGTCGTTCAGGCGGAAATGTTTCCCCTTGATGTTCGGAATCGCCTGTTTGTAAGCGACGAGAGGAGATGTTTCGTTGGCAAGGTAAATCCATACCAGGTTGTCGCTCTTTAGTTCCTGCTCCTTCAGTGGCTCGTTGGCACGGATGGCCATGCGGCAAGGCCCGCACCAGGTGTTCCAGAAATCCACCAGGATGACTTTTCCTTTGTAGGGTGCGATGAGGGCTTCGAAAAGCTTGTCCACAGGCACGTCTGGTGTCTTTTCGATGACGGCTTTTCCCTCTACCGCTTTGAGGGCGGCCTGTGCGTTTTCCTGCATCTTCAGAATCGCATCCCGGTAGAACGGGTTGTGTACGCCTTCAAGCGTGTGCCGGTCGGCCTCTGTCAGTGAGACATTCGCGGCTTTCTGTACCAAGGGAAAGACCCGTTGCAGGTCTTCGGCGAAGGTGCCTTTCAGTCCCGCTTCCTCGGGCCAGGCGATGAGTGGGTTGGAGATACAAGAAGCATAGGACATGATATTTTCTCCCATCAGCAGTTGCTCGTCGGCGATAGGGAAGAGCTTGCACAATGCGGCACGGTTTTCGGCTGTCAGCGAGTCAATCTTCAGGTCCAGCGGTTTGTTGCGGTCCCACTGGTTGTGTATCATCCGGTAATTATAGGTGCGGAGGGCGTCGCCTTTCGCCATGGCTTCCACTGCTTCCTGTTTCAATTTCAGCAGGGCCAGTTCTTTGCCCACCGATGGCAGGCTGCTTTGTGCGATATTGTCGGAGAGTGACTGGTAAAGTTGGACGACATGCTGGGTATATTCGGCAGCTGTCATCTTGTAGTCGGCAAATTCCCTTGAATAAAGCTCCATGCTATAAGGTGTATCCGGATACAGTGCGGGAGAGGTCAGGCCAGCGTATGTGCCTGTGGCGTAGCATGCCGGCGTACTCTTGAAGGGAGGAAGTTGCTTCTCCTGCGTCCGGCGGTCCATGAGCATCTGTCCGCTTTGGTGCATGTCGATATACAAGTCAATTTCTTCGCCTGGAGCCAGCCAGAACTTGTTTACTCCTATTCCTGCAAGAGCAAAAGCCTGTGCGGAACCGTACTGCCAGAACTTGAATTCAGCCTCTCCCGTGTCTGCATTGATGGGGGCGGTGTAAGACTGCTGGCCGTTCAGCAGGGTATTGACATAGAGATTCACTTCCTTGGCCAGTTCTTTCCGGTAGCCTGAAAGATGGACGTGCACCACGGTCTCGCCCATCTTGAACAGGGGAGCGGGAAGGGAAGAAGGTACAGCCTCGTTCGCACGGATGACTTCGGCCGGGATGTCGGACGGCGGGGCAGCTTCCGTTTTTCCCGTCAGGTCGATGCCGAACAGTTTGAAACACTCGTCGCAATCGGATTCGATGAAGTCGAACGAGCGTGTGTCGCGGGGGAGGGGCTCAAAGCTCAGCCGGAAGGAGGCTTCTCCCGTTTCGGGCATCCAGAAAAGAGAATCGGCTTCAATGCCCTGCGTGCCTTTCAAGGCATATTTCTTGCCGTCGGCTTGCAGGTAAGATTCGGAACTGATTTTAATCCAGTAGTGCGGACGGAAATAGGCGTCCGTATAGAGCACCGTGGCCGTGTCGCTCAGTTCCACTTTCGCAATGTCGAGCGTCATGGTGTTGGCCGACTCGATGAAGGGGTTTTCTACGCTTCTGGGGACGGGCGTGTTTGCTGCGGTGGCCAGCCATGCGGTGGCGGCCAATGCCAGTAGGGTCATTTTATTTTTCATGTGGATTCAGGTTTAATTGTTTGTGTGAAGATAAGGAAAGGCGGATGAAAGACAAAATATGTGTCTGTTTTTTATGTTTTTTAGGAATCCTTTCCGCATCCGTCGTGAAATGCGGCAGCCCTGTTTGCGTGGAACTGTATTCTTTTGAAGAGCGGCTCATACTGTACGGCAAAATCTCTCAAAATGAAGAATGGAAAATTCAGTGCAGATTTGCTGAAAATCGAATAACTCTCTATCTTTAGAGGAAAGCGTTAAATGCTTGTCGATAACGTATCAAATAAAAACGATGGAAGCAGAGATAAAAATATAGAAACAGACTGTCAGTCATAAAAAAAGAGGGTGTGTCAAAATGCATACCCTCTTTTTTTATGACAAAGCCCCGACTTTCCC
>ENA-OWZO01000031-OWZO01000031.1-human-gut-metagenome-genome-assembly--contig:-NODE-31-length-143946-cov-29.970763_pt1 | contig 143946 bp, 120 predicted proteins | sample MGYA00249260_ERZ652115 | MGnify/ENA primary metagenome ERZ652115 (study PRJEB26925, sample SAMN05827127) | human gut metagenome | biome: ENVO:2100002; feature: ENVO:00000062; material: ENVO:00002003...
AGTTGAGTATTAATTGATAATAGCTGCTTTAGAGAATTTTCTCCGGACGGCAGTGATATTGGTTATAAGACGCAGCGGTTAATTGCTACTCCTGATTTGGGAACAATCAAAATGGTCGATGATACGGAAGTCCTTCAGGAAGTGGTGGTTACAGCCCTAGGTATCAAGCGTGAGAAAAAAGCATTAGGGTATGCTATGCAGGAAGTGAAGGGAGAGTCATTGGTGGCTGCTCGAGAAACGAATCTTGCGAATGCATTGTCTGGTAAAATATCTGGTGTACAAGTCATTCGCTCAAGTAATGGCCCTGGTGGTTCTTCAAAAATCCAGTTGCGTGGCGCCAATTCAGTGACAGGGTTGAATCAGCCATTGATTGTGGTGGATGGCGTACCGATGGATAACTTTACAGGTTCTGATAATGCCGATTTTTATAATCCTTCTTTGGATATGGGTAATGGTTTGTCGGATATCAACCCGGAGGATATTGAATCGATGTCTGTATTAAAAGGTGCTTCGGCAGCGGCTCTTTATGGTTCGCGTGCCGGTAATGGAGTCATTTTGATTACGACTAAAAAAGGTAGTAAGCGTGAAGGTTTGGGCTTGACAATTTCAGCTTCCGTCTCTGCGGAAACGATTTTTATGAAGCCTGATATGCAGACTTCTTTCGGTCAGGGTACCAATGGCATTTATGATAGTGAAACTTGGAATAGCTGGGGACCTGCAATGGGTACGGAATATAGTTTTAATGGGCAGAATCGTATTATGCAATATTACGATAACATTGATGCTTATTTCAAAACAGGTACCAATTTTACTGAAAGTGTTTCTTTTCAACAGCAGTTTGATAAAACAGCTGTATATGCTTCTGCTACTCGTATGGATGATTCCAGTAAGATTCCGGGAGCAGATTTAAGCCGTACAAATTTTACGTTGCGTGCTTCTTCAACCTTTGGCAAGGATGACCGTTGGAGTATGGATGCCAAAATTCAGTATATCAATACGGGAGCTAATAATCGTCCGCTGATTGGTAACAATGATTCAAATGCGTTTCTGACGATTTATAAATTACCTGCTTCTTTAAACATCCAGGATTATAGAAATCCGCTGACAGATGACGGAAAAATGTATTGGTGGTCACCTAATGGCTTAAATCCGTATTGGTTGGAGAAATACAACTTGAATGCAGATAACCGTAGTCGTTTTTTGTTGAATGCCTCTGTGAAATATAAAATAACCGATTGGTTGAATGTGGAAATTAGAGGCGGTAGTGATATGTATTTTACGGAAGCTACTGGAAAAGTATATGCAGGGGCTAGCACCAAGAATAATGGAAATAGTTCATATAGCCTGAATGAAGAACGCTTTTATGAAAATAACTTTAGCTTCTTATTTTCTGCCCAAAAGGATAATATCATCGATAAGATTGGTGCCAGTGCTACTTTTGGTGGTAACTTGATGGAACGAAAGTCTTCAGGATTAGAGAATTATGTATCTAAGCTAACGGTGCCGAACTTGTTTAACATCAATAACAGTAGTACTTCAGATCGTTCGGTGACTGAAACGTACAATCATAAGAAGATTAATTCTTTGTATGGAACTATTGGCTTGAATTACAATGGATGGGTATTCTTGGATGCTACATTCCGTAATGACTGGTCGTCTACCTTGGCAAAAGAAAACCGTTCATTCTTCTATCCTTCTGTATCTCTTTCATGGGTGTTCAGTGATATGATTAATAAATTTAACAAACCATTGCCGGAATGGATTACGTATGCGAAAGCGCGTGCTTCATTTGCTCAGGTAGGTAATGACATGGATCCGTATCAGTTGTATGATTCTTACACAATCGGTTCTGACCAGTGGGGTAATACCACTGCAAAGCCGGGTGATACTAAATATGATGCTACGGTTCGCAGTGAGCTGATTTCTTCATGGGAAGCTGGTTTGGAAATGAAGTTCTTCAACAATCGTTTGGGCTTTGACTTTGCGTGGTATAAATCTAATGCAAAGCGTCAATTGATGAAGATTCCGGTAAATGAGATGTCTGGATATAAGAATAGAATCATCAATGCTGGAAATATTCAGAATACGGGTGTGGAATTGATGATTAATGCTCGTCCGGTAGAAACGGCTACATTTAGCTGGGATACTCAGATTAACTTCTCAAAAAACAATAACAAAATCCTGGATTTAGGTCCGGGTATTCCTAAATATGAACTGGGTGGTGCCGAAGAACTGAAGGTGTATGCTGTGGCTGGAGGTAATTACGGCGAAATCTGGGGAACCAAGTTTGCCCGTGTTACAGATCAGAACAGTCCCTATTATGGCAAGCTGATTCTGAATGATGCGGGGCTTCCTACTACTGATGGAGAAAGATATAAGATTGGTGATCAGCAGCCTGATTGCATGATTGGATGGAACAATACTTTCAGTTATAAGAACTTTGCTTTCAGTTTCCAGTTTGATGGACGTATAGGAGGTGACATTTATTCGTACACCAACTACATGCTGCAGACAAGTGGTCGTGCTGCAGTTACGGCTCCGGGTGGAAATCGTGAAGAATTTGTGCTCGACGGTGTAATACCTGATGGTAATGGAGGTTATAAAGTAAATACAGTTTCTATTACCCAAGAGTCTTATTGGAAAAATGGCATTGGTACCGGTAATCAGGGTATTGCAGAAGCAAATATTTATGATGGAACGAATTTCCGTTTGCGTAATATCGCCTTGAATTACACTTTTCCACGTGAAATGTTGAAGAGAACTTGTTTCCAACAGGTAAAACTAGGTGTATCTGTGAATAATGTATGGATGATTTACAGTGACATGAACGGTATAGATCCAGAGTCTGTAATGGTATCTAACACGAACGCAACAGGTTTCGAATTTGGTGCTTCTCCGACATCGCGTACTTACCTGTTTAATGTAACTCTTGGTTTCTAATATCTAAATTAAGTACAGAATGAAAACAATAAATAAAATCTTTATCGGTCTGGGATTGATTGGAATGAGTGGCTTGTATGCTTGTTCTGATTTTGATGAAGTGAACACTGATCCCTCGAAAACTCCCATAGAATCCACTTTGCCTGAATATTTTCTGAATAGTGCAATTGGCAAGATTCAGATGGATCCGAGTACGGGTGAACGTATCTATTATTTGAACTGGGGAGATGCCGCTCGTGCTTTTGGAGAAGCTGGCATGTTGAGTGTCGGGATGTATGACGATTCTTATATTTCCAACTTCTATTATCCGTGTTTGGCAAATACCATTACTTATGCCACTTTTGCCGTAAATGAGGCGGCTAAAAGAGCAGGTTCAGATGCTTTTTATAATAATTTGGAACAGTTTGCCCGTATTTGGCGGGCGATGGTCGTTGCTCAGTTTGCCGATTCTTTTGGTCCTTATCCTTTGGATGCGGGGGCTGGTGAGAATCCTGTGTTCAGTTCTGAAAAAGATACTTATACTTTTATTCTCAACGAGTTGAAAGATGCGGTAAATAAGATTGACACATCGGTAAGTCCGACAGAAGATCAGGCAAAGTGTGACCCTGCTTATGGATATGTTGCTGAAAAATGGCAGAAGTTAGGTAATTCCTTACGCATGCGTTATGCCATGCGCCTGACAAATACGGATATGGCGGGTGAGGCACAGACGGAATTTGAGGATGCATGCAAGAATGGAAATTATATCAAGGACCAGGCAGACATGTTATGGTTTAAGTCGGACAACGGTTGGAATGATTATACCAGCCCTTATACACGTAGCTGGAACTTGCAGGCTTTATCTGTCACAATGGACAACTTGATGACAAATCTGGGAGGAGTATCTGTTGCAGAACAGCGCCCAGACTTGGCAAGTTATACAAAACCCAATACTTATTTGGGATATAAGTATGACCAACATTTTGTAGGCAATACGGATGATCCTACAAAGCAGTATTGGTTGGATGGTATACCAGCTAATCTGGACCCTCGTGCGTTGAAGATGTTCTGGCTGGTCAATGACACGAAAGCTGAGAATATGATTGATGCATCGAGTAAAGGTACTGCTATTAATCCGGATGGGGGAGAATTGCTTTTAGATGATGAAGGTAAAAACAAAGTACGAGTGACAGGAACTTATACCTGGAATGGAGTTCCTAGTGGTGCTTCTACCAGTTGGTCACCTATGCTTTCCAAGAATAAACTGATTACGACTGCAAGTGGTATCCGTTCTTGTTATCCGCTGTGGGGCAAAGAATATTGCACTGGAGGTGAAGAAGGATTAGGTCGTGTAGTATTCTATGGTGCTTGGGAATCCTATTTCTTGCTGGCAGAAGCGGCTCTTCGTGGATGGAATACTTCTGGTATTTCTGATGAGCAGGCTTATGAAGAGGGCGTACGGGCTAGCTTCAGTTATTTTGGAGTCAGCCAATATGCAGACGCATATCTTAATTCTGAAGAATACAACCGCGTAGGTACTTCTGTGAAGTACACGCATACTGCAGAACCTTCTTCCTTTGAAGCTACTTATATAGACGGATATACAAAGGCTGAGAAGAAAGTTGAGTATCAGTATCCTGTAGCTTCAAAGACCTTGTATGGGAAAGCTTTGAATGATAAGTTGACGAAAATCATCACTCAAAAATATTTGGCGCAGATGCCGTATCTGGTATTGGAAGCATGGGCTGACCAGCGTCGTTTGGGTTTGCCTTTCTTTGATATGACGGCCAATGAAAATATCATGACAGGTTCGGATATGTCTGATTGGACGCCGAAAGCCTGGGAGTCTGGTCAAAGCTGGAAATATTATCCGCAGCGTATGCGTTATCCGATGTCTTTGTTGACTTCCGATGAAGTTGAATATTATCATGCGTTGGAATTGTTGGGTGGTTCGAATACTACAATGGTTCCATTGTGGTGGTCATTGGGATATAATCAGAAATAATCACTAAAAAATAGCCTGACAACCTAATTTGCAGAGGATAAATCTGTATATTTGGGCATTGTTAGGCTATTTTCGTTTTTACTCACAGGGTATTTGAAGAAAAGCCTGGTTTGAGTTCTTTCATGGAGTTTAAGTATAGGAGTTTATTGTTAATTTAAGTCTTTATATTATCATGAAAAATCAATTGTTCGCAGTATTGTTTTTGTTTGGAATTTTGGGGACTTCTGTTTGGGGACAGACACCGGAAAAGGAACAAGTGGATGTACAGAAGGAAAAAAGAATGGAGTGGTTTGCGAATGCCAAATTAGGCATTTTTATCCACTGGGGTATTTATTCAGTAAAAGGGGTTTCCGAGAGCTGGTCTTTTTTCAACAAGTATCTGCCTTATGAGGAATATATGAGTCAGAAAGATGGTTTTACTGCCTCAAAATATGATCCAAAGGCCTGGGTGGATTTGATAAAAGAAAGCGGGGCACGTTATACCGTTATTACGACCAAACATCATGATGGCATGGCTTTGTGGAACACAAAAGTTGGAGAGTTGAGTACCGTAAAGTGTACGCCGGCAAAACGGGATTTAATCGATCCTTTTGTAAAAGAAGTTCGCAAACAAGGGTTGAAGCTGGGATTCTATTATTCGTTGTTGGATTGGTCTCATCCTGATTATCCGAATATGACACGTACTGATGTGCGTTATACGAATGATTCTGTGCGTTGGAAACGATTTGTGGAATTCAACATGGCACAGTTATCGGAATTGAACAAGACGTGGAAACCGGATTTGTATTGGTTTGATGGTGACTGGGAACAAACGGCTGAGGCTTGGAATTCAAAGGGCATTGTAGATTTGTTGCGTTCGGATAATAAGAATGTGATTATCAATTCCCGTATCCAAGGTTATGGCGATTATGCTACTCCTGAACAGGGTGTTCCTATTGTGCGTCCTCAGGATAAATACTGGGAGTTGTGTATGACGATGAATGACTCGTGGGGGTATCAGCATACGGATACCAATTATAAGTCTCCTTTTATCTTGTTGCGTACGTTTGTCGACTGTCTGAGTATGGGAGGAAATCTGTTGCTGGATATCGGTCCGAAGGAAGATGGAACCATCCCTGAGGAGCAAGTGGCTATCTTAAAGGAATTTGGCCGTTGGACCAAGAAACATAAAGAGGCTATTTATGACACTCGTGCAGGTATCCCGACGGAACATTTTCAAGGATATACTACTTTGAATAAGGGTGGAGATATTCTGTATCTGTATTTGCCTTACAAGCCTAACGGACCGATAGAAGTCAAGGGATTGATGAATAAGGTAAACCGGGTGTGGGTAGTGGGCAATGGAGCCATGTTGTCTTACAAGGTTTACAATAAGAACTATTGGAGTGAGGTTCCCGGTAATCTGTATATTGATGTGCCCGATCGTGTGCTGGATCCGCAGATAACGGTTGTGGCCGTGCTGTTGGATGGACCAGTTAAATTGTATCGGGGAGCGGGGCAGGTGATTGAAAGTAATTAATAAAAACAGGACATGAGGAAACAAGTAATATGTAGTTTGTTTGCATTGTTGGTAGTGGGACAACTTTGGGCGCAGAATTTATATACAAGATACGAGCGTATGCTTACGTTGCCCGAAGGTTATGTCTGCTATCGTACAAATGGAAAAATAAAGATTGATGGGAAGCTGGATGAGGCGGACTGGCAGAAGGCGCAGCCCACTTCTTCTTTTGTAGATATAAGTGGAAAGGGATTTGCCAAGCCTTGTTATGATACATCGGCCAAAATGTTGTGGGATGATCACTATCTTTATGTGGCTGCCACTTTGCAGGAAGAGGATATTAAGGCAAAGCTGAGTCAGCGGGATACCATTATTTATTATGATAATGATTTTGAGGTATTTTTAGACCCGGATGGCGATGGACAGAATTACTTTGAAATAGAAACTAATGCAAAGGGAGTGATATTCGATTTGATGTTGGATAAGCCTTACCGTTCAGGGGGTAACTTCCTGGTGCAATGGGATTGTCCGGGATTACAGCTGGCTGTGCATCGCGAAGGAACCCTGAACAAATCGAACGATAAGGACAAGCGATGGACGGTGGAGATGGCTATACCTCATAAGGCGCTGACGGTGAATTTCTCCAACCCGGCTGAGGCAGGGAAATACTGGCGTATTAATTTTTCACGGGTGCAGTGGTTGAAGCCCGGACAGCGGGAGGAAAACTGGGTGTGGATGCCTACGGGACGAATTGATATGCACATGCCCGACCGATGGGGATTCTTGTATCTTTCGGATAAGGTGGTCGGAAAAGGCACAGATGCATTTAAATATCCCTATAACTTAGCTGCTTATAAATTGCTGTGGGCTATGTTTTATGCCCAGTTGGATTATTATGCCAAAGAGAAGAACTATCTGCGCGCCAAAGAGAATTTCTTTTTGACGGATGCTGAATTACAGGATTTGCCTGTGGGTTCGGGAATATCCGTAGAAGCTACCAGTCGTACATTTTGCATGTCAGTAACCGTGCCGGAAGAAAAAGTACGTTATGTGGTGGACCAGAACGGACGGTTTACCTGTGAGGCGATTACTCCCCGACAGGTAAAAAACTGGGTATGGATGCGTATCAATAAAGAGAAGGGTGATGAGTTTTATAAAAACTATTTTGCCTTGATGAAAGAATGTGGCATTAGTGGAGTCATGTTTGAAGGATATGACGAGAATACATACCGGATGTGTAAAGATGCGGGGCTGGAAGCTCATTATTGGAAGTGGACGATGAACCGTAGAGAGGTCCTTTCTACGCATCCCGACTGGTTTGCCGTAAACCGCAAGGGGGAGTCTTGTTGCGATAAACCGGCTTATGTGGATTATTATCGTTTCTTGTGCCCGAATCATGAAGGTGTGGCTGAATATCTGGCTGCCGATTATCTGAAAGAAGCGAATCTGCCTTATGTGGATGGGGTACATCTGGATTATGTTCGTTTCCCGGATGTGGTGCTTCCGGTTAGTTTATGGAAGAATTATGGCATTGAGCAGACAGCGGAATTACCGGAATATGATTATTGTTATTGTGAGGTGTGTCGGAGAATGTTTAAGGAACAGACCGGAAAGGATCCGTTGGATTTGAAATATCCGATGGAAGACCAGTCGTGGATAAACTTCCGCTTGGATGCCATTACGCGTGTGGTGGATAAGATTACGCAGACTCTCAAGGCAGAAGGAAAACAAATCTCTGCAGCCGTATTCCCCGGTCCGTCGATGGCTCGTAAGATGGTGCGTCAGGATTGGGGCGAATGGTCACTCGATGCCTATTTCCCGATGATTTATAATGGCTTTTATTATGAAGGACCGAAATGGATTGGACGTTCGGTGAAAGAAAGCGTAGAGACCGTGCACGGGAAAGCCAAAATTTATGCAGGGCTGATGTTCCCGGATATTAAAAATACATTCGAACAGGCGTTGGATGAAGCTTTTAACAACGGTGCTTCAGGTGTTTCTTTCTTTGATGGGCCAGATGAGGAATACCTTCATAAGTTTAAGGCCTATTTGGAGAAGAGAGGTTTTGAAGTCGTAAAATAATCATTTATAAATATATGAAGATAGTTAGTATGTTTGTTTCCTTGTTCGTGGCCATGAATATCTATGCGGCAGGACATAAGGAACTTCCGGCCAAGGGCGATTTAAACTTGGCAGTGTTTAATAAGGAAAATATCCATTTCGCACCGGATATGTATCCCAATTACGCTGAAGCTGATACCAATGGCGTCATTCACCTGGTGAACGGACGTATTATTCTGAAGAAGATTCAGATACCCGATTACCAACGGGATGTAACGGTCAGTGTGAAAGTAACGTTGGCTTCGAATGGCGACCGCTGGGATAAGTCGGGTTCTTGCTTCGTGATTCCCAAACATTCAGCCATCAATCTGTTGAGTATTGCGCAGGGAAAAAAGAAGTTTCCGGAAATCGACAGCTTGAAGTTGGAGAATATGGTAGGAATCGTTCCTGGAAAAGATTACTTGCCTACGATTGAACTGATGCGTTTCATGACGCCTTTCGGAGTGGGACATTTCAGTGAGAATGACGATTCGTTGTCCAGCAAGCGTCGTCCGGTCTATATTCCCAAATGGGAGAAATGTGTACAGTGGGAACAGGATATCACCGATTTGTATTCGGCGTTGAAAGGAGAAGCCTATGTCGGTATTTTTATTGATACTTGGACAAAAGAAGGTTATGTGGCCAGTATGGATTTGAAGATAAAGGAGACTCCGGTCACCTGCGAAAAACTGGTACGCCGTCATGTGGAACCCTTGATGAATACAGTGTACTATATCGGACAGACGTATCCGGATATTTTCGCCCGCAAATCTGTTTCTACCGATTTTGTGTTACCGGAAAATGCAAAGAACGTACGTCTGAAATACATTGTCACCGGCCATGGAGGTCATGAAGGAGGAGATGAATTTGTGCAGAAGCGGAATATCCTCTCTGTGGATGGAAAAGAGGTGTATAGTTTCGTTCCTTGGCGGGATGATTGCGCTTCTTTCCGTCGTTTTAATCCGGCTACGGGAGTATGGTTGATCAAACGTCTGGCAGCTTATATCAGTGAGGAGGGCTATAAGACCAAAGAAGTGGAAGAACCTTTGGCCTCTTCCGATTTGTCTCGTTCTAACTGGTGTCCGGGTTCGGATGTGACACCGGAGGAAATAAGTTTGAAGGATTTGAAGGCCGGCAAGCATACCTTTACGGTAAGTATTCCTGAGGCACAGCCTGCAAGCGGTAATGAATTGAACCACTGGCTGATTTCCGCATATCTGGTGTGGGAAGAGTGATTCTTTGAAAAATATCTGTAGATTTCTTGGCAAAAAAATCCGCCGGCTAACTCTTTACAAGGTTGGTCGGCGGATTTTTCCTTTTCGGCAGGATTGTGTTATTGTGGCTCTGTTTTAAACGGTATATTGTGTGTGGCCTTTGAAGGCAATGTCAGAATGCGTTTTCCAAAAGTCGCACTTTCTACCTGGGGCAGTTTACGGAATTGGGAAACCATGCTCCGGCTGAGGCTTGCAGATGCCGTGCCTTCATCGTATGTACGTCCGGCTTCGATGAGTGCCTGCTTTAACAGCGGTTCGTTCACATCGCCTATGACATAAGGCAGGAGCGGGTCGTCTTCAATTTTAATATCAGGGGTCAGGCCGTCGGGCATGCAAGGTGTTTCGCCTAGTGCGTTCTGATAAATACTGATCATGACATAAGCTCCCCAATTGTTAAGTTCAGCCGGTGTTTTCACATAGAAGTCTTTGGCTGGGAGTAAGGCTCCGGTACAGTATTTCCCGTGAGACTGGCTTCCGATAAGTTTTATCTGCGTGTAAGGCATCAATCCTCCCAAAAGGGCTTCCGAAGCAGATGCCGATCCGGAACTTATCAGGCCATAAACTTTTTCCAAACCGATATTGGCATCTTTGGTACTCACTTTGACGGTTTGATTTTGATCCTGATACTCAAAATCAGTTTCAAAACGAGATTCCAAATCCATGCCTTCTTGTTGGTAATATTGAGTCAGGGCTTTGTTGTAAACTTCTTTTTCAAAAACTTCTTTGTTGGTTACTGCGCTTTGGGGAGCGAATAGAGAAGCCAGCACCTGTTCTGTTGTCACATATCCTCCTCCATTGTAGCGTAAGTCCAGAACGAGTTCTTTGATTTGTTCTGACTTGAATTTACGGCTGATGTCGATGAGCTGAGGGATAGAAGCAAGGTCAAAACTGGTGTAGGCCAGATAACCTACCTTTTTGCCGTTGAATTCATAGATGGAATCACAGATAATCGGATTCTCATACATGGAAACGGCAGTAAGTGATACTTCCTTGTTTTGGGCGTGGATGTAATTGTCCGATTCCAATAATCCAAGCGTGACGGTCAGTGTGCTGCTGTTATACAGGTTCAGGTAATTACTGGAATTAATGATTTTACCATCCAAGGTGAGTAGGATATCTCCTCGTTTGAGACCGGCTTTGGCGGCGGGAGAATCTTTGTGCACATAATTGACCACTCCTACGTAGCGTTCCTCTCCTTCGGAACTTGAGATATCGTATAAGCTCAAATTCCAGCCGAAGGTGGTGACTGTACCGTTTACTTCATTTTCAAAGGAAGCCATATCGTTGGTAAGCATAGACCATTTGTCTATGTATTTTTCCCCTTCATGATATCTTATGCGGTCGAATGTCCCGATAGGGTCGTTGTTGGTTTCAATGATCCATTGGTTCAGGTCATCGCGAATTTCCTCGTTCCACAGATAATAAGTCTCCAAAGCGTCTTTTCCAAACATGTTGGCATAATAGGTTTCATTGGATATGCTTTGAGATGAATCGTCATTCTTATCCTCGTTATTATTGTCGGATTGGTTGGTGGAAGAGTTGTTGTCTTGTGGATCTTCATCCGCACATCCACTGAATGTGACGCTTCCTAATAGGGCAAACAAGAGTACCCACGATAGTTTCTGGCTCATAGTTTAATTTTTGAAGGGTTTGTAAGGATATTAGGTCACAAATATATAAAAAGAGAAGAATAAAGGCAATAAATTGTAGCTTTTTTCATGGATGGAGCCGAAATGTAACAAATTGTCTGAAAGAGGATGCCGGACATAAAAAATCCGCTCCGTATCAGAAATGACTGGATGCATGTGATACGGAGCGGGAAAGTTTAAAATTTATAGTTCAAGCTCAGACCGAAGACTTTGTTGGTGCGATAGTAGACGTCTGTTCCACTGAGTCCGGTACCGTTGTAGCTGGCCACTTCTTTGGTATATTTATCATAGTATGTCCAAAAGTAAGCCACATCGATGCTCCAGGCTTGCGTGAAGTTGATTCTGGCCCCAAAGCCCAACGAATAGGAATCACAATAGAAGCTGGTGTCGGTCTGGAATTCATCACTGAGGCCATAATTTGTCCGTTGATAGCCCCCGCTGACGGTCAGCCGTTTGGTGATGTCCCATTCCAGACCTGCCAGGTATTCATGTGTACCGTGTTTCAGCGTTTTCTGACGGTCGTTCAGCATGCCTGCATGCTTGTCATCGAAGAAATGATATTCTACCGAAGCACGAAGGTTGGGCAGAATTTCGTATCCGGCGGCTACACTCAGGAAGGCAGGAATGTCGCTTGGTGTCTGTTCACCGTCGGCGTAAGGTTTCATGATGGCTTCCGGGGTACCCGCAGGCACTTCCAGTACGTTGGTTTTGTTTTCGATGTTCAGGTTTGTCTTGAATTCATATTTGGCTGCCAGGTTCCAGCGTCCCAGTTTGGCATCTATCCCGAGGATAGGAGTCAGTCCCCATCCGCTTTGGTCACAGTTCAGTTCCAGGTTGGCCAGCTGGCTGCCACCCAGATTTTCTTTCAGGTACGCTTTCAGGTATCCCTCGTATCCACTGCTTACGTAGTTCATTCGTCCACCTGCAAAAACGCTCAGCCAGTCATTGATTTTATAGCTTACTCCCAGTTGCAGCCCGTAAATATATTGTTTGCCGTCCATGGCGGTATTGGTGTCGTACATTTGCGGAGTGACTTTCCCGCCCGTCTGCTGGCTGATCATTCCCATGGCCAGGGCATCAAACATGGGCAGACCGTTGCTGAACGAGGCCTTTCCTCCACCTCCCGTAATCGCGAAGCTGGCAGAAATCACCCAGTTGTCTTTTTTGTAAAGTCCTTGAAAGCTGGGGATGAGAGGGGCAGATGCGGTTCCTTTGTACTGGCGGTTGGTTCCGGCACCGTCCGCTTGTTGGAAAAGTGGAAACGTGGCATTTATTTCGCGTGTCTGATAAGCACTTTGTCCGGTCAGTGACAGATAGAATCCTTCGTGAGACAGGAAGGAAAGTCCGGCAGGATTACTGTACACACCGTCTACATCAATGGAAGCTCCTCGTGCGACCATACGGAGGAAAGCGGCATGCTGGTTGGTATTCGTAAGATAATCTCCCGCAAAGGCAGGGAAAGAAAGACACAGTGTCGCTGCACTGAGGAAAAGAATTTTTTTCATTCGTTTTAATAGGTTGTTTGTTAGAAATAGGTCGCAAAAGTAATCTAAAATTGCGCAGGAACCAATAAAATGTGCAAAATTTATTTTAAATGAAATTGTTTTATTTGAAACTAACAAGAGGGCGGAGGTGATTTCATACCTTTTTCTTCACATCTTGTGCGAAATGTGTATCTTTGCAAAAGTATGCGTTTTTTACTCAATTCTAATCCCTGACGTATGTACACCAATAAAGAAATCTGGCATGTGACCTATCCGATTTTTCTGGGCTTGCTGGCTCAGAATGTGATTAACGTGACCGATACGGCCTTTTTAGGACGTGTGGGCGAGGTCGCGTTGGGGGCATCGGCCATGGGAGGATTGTTGTATATCTGTGTGTACACCATTGCCTTTGGATTCAGCGTCGGCTCACAGATCCTGATAGCCCGTCGTAACGGTGAGGGCAATTACCGGGCCGTGGGACCGGTCATGTGGCAAGGATCCGCTTTCAGCTTTGGGATGGGGGCCTGTTTGCTGTTCTTGATGTATTTCGCGGCCGGACCGTTGATTCGCCTGCTGATTACTTCCGATTCCATTTATGAAGCGACGTATGAATTCTTTGTCTGGCGTATTTGGGGGTTTCTGTTTGCCTTTGTGAATGTCATGTTCCGCGGATTGTATATCGGGATTACCCGTACCAAGGTACTGACCTTGAATGCGGTGGTTATGGCACTGGTGAACGTGGTGCTTGATTACGGACTGGTTTTTGGAGAATTGGGCTTGCCGGAGATGGGGGTACGGGGAGCCGCCTTGGCCTCTGTCATTGCGGAAGCTTCTTCACTGGTCTTTTTCCTGCTTTATACCTATTATAAGGTAGATTTGAAGAAATACGGATTGAACCGTTTCGGACAATTGGATTTGGCGATGGTGATGCGAATTCTGCGTATCTCCTGCTTCACGATGGTGCAGTATTTTCTGGCCATGGCCATCTGGTTTGTCTTCTTCATGGCACTGGAACGTTTGGGACAGCGGCAGTTGGCAATCGCCAATATTGTGCGTAGTGTGTATGTGGTATTGCTGATACCCGTGCAGGCGCTGTCCACCTCGGCCAACACGTTGGTCAGCAACCTGATTGGGGCAGGAGGAGTTTCGGGCGTATTGACGTTGCTGCATAAGATTGCCCGCATGTCTTTTTTGATTATGGTCGTCTGTGTGGCACTTTGTGTCGCTTTTCCTGAAAGTATTTTGTCGGTTTATACCAATGAAGAAGCCTTGTTGCGCGAGTCTGTATCGGCCTTGTATGTGGTGTGTGGGGCCATGTTGATTTCCTCATTGGCCAATGTGTACTTTAATGGCATATCCGGTACGGGAAACACGCAGGCTGCCTTGGTGCTTGAAGTATGTGTGCAAGTGTTCTATGCCCTCTATGTGGTAGGGGTAGGTATGATTCTCCAGGCTCCGGTGGCTATTTGCTTCACTACCGAAGTCATTTACTATATATTGATGCTGACTTTCAGCCTCATTTATCTGAAAAAAGCAAAATGGCAGAATAAAAAGATTTGAGCATACTGATTTTTTTGTAATTTTGCACGCTGGAAAATTTTGATAATAAATAAAAAGCAACATATATGTTCGATAATTTAAGTGAAAGACTGGAACGGTCGTTTAAGATATTGAAGGGTGAAGGTAAAATCACCGAAATCAATGTGGCCGAAACCTTGAAAGATGTCCGTCGTGCCCTGTTGGATGCGGACGTGAATTATAAAGTGGCGAAGAACTTTACCGATACGGTAAAGGAAAAGGCGTTGGGACAGAACGTATTGACAGCTGTCAAGCCCAGCCAGTTGATGGTGAAGATTGTACACGATGAGCTGACCACCCTGATGGGAGGAGATACGGCAGAAATCGAGTTGAAAAACCGTCCGGCTGTCATCCTGATGTCGGGTCTGCAGGGTTCCGGTAAGACTACTTTCTCTGGCAAGCTGGCCCGTATGATGAAGGCCAAGAAGAACCGCAAGCCTTTGCTGGTAGCCTGCGACGTGTATCGTCCGGCTGCTATCGAACAGTTGAAAGTGCTGGGGCAGCAGGTGGAAGTGCCGGTGTTCAGCGAACCGGATAGCAAAGACCCGGTACAGATTGCGTTGAACGCCATTCAGGAAGCCAAGGCAAAAGGTTATGACCTGGTGATTGTCGATACGGCCGGACGTCTGGCGATTGACGAGCAGATGATGAACGAGATTGAAGCCATCAAGAAAGCCATCAATCCGGATGCGACCCTGTTCGTGGTAGATGCCATGACCGGACAGGATGCGGTGAATACAGCCCGTGAATTCAACGAACGTCTGGATTTCACCGGTGTGGTACTGACCAAGTTGGATGGTGATACCCGTGGTGGTGCGGCCCTGTCTATCCGTACCGTGGTCAACAAGCCGATTATGTTTGTCGGTACAGGTGAAAAACTGGACGCCGTAGACCAGTTCCATCCAGCCCGTATGGCCGACCGTATTCTGGGTATGGGTGATATCGTTTCTTTGGTAGAACGTGCACAGGAGCAGTATGATGAAGAAGAGGCTAAACGCCTGCAGAAGAAAATCCAGAAGAACCAGTTTGATTTCAACGACTTCCTGACACAGATTCATCAGATTAAGAAGATGGGTAACCTGAAGGAACTGGCTTCCATGATTCCGGGAGTGGGAAAGGCCATCAAGGATATCGACATTGACGACAATGCCTTCAAGAGCATTGAAGCCATCATCTATTCCATGACACCGGAAGAACGTACACATCCGGAAATTCTGAACGGTACACGCCGTACCCGTATCGCCAAAGGTAGTGGTACCAGTATTCAGGAAGTGAACCGCTTGCTGAAGCAGTTCGACCAGACCCGCAAGATGATGAAGATGGTGACAGGCAGCAAGATGGCCGGTATGATGCAGAAAATGAAGAAAAAATAATTCTTGAAATTGAAAGAATACAGAAGCGGACAGCAGGAATCTTCCAGGAAGAGACTGCTGCCCGCTCTTTTTTTATTCATACAGCAGATATTTTGCACGGATAGCCCGATAGAGTTGCAACTCTTTTTCCCATTTCTGGCGGATTTCCGTTTCGGCCTTTCCTTGCAGGATGTCCTTGCGTACTTGCGAGGTCCCCATCAGCAGATCGAACCATTGGGGACGGGTGAAGAACCGTTTGGCGGCATCCGGATAGAGGGATTGGTAGGCCCGGTAGAATTGGATGACGTATTGCAGGGAAAAGCCTTGAGGGAGCTGGTCTGTTGTACGTAAATCTATTCCGTAGCAGGGGCGGTCGCGGTGCAGGGGATGCTTGTCGAATCCTTCCAGGGCCTTGGGAGTGAAATGGAAGGAAAAGGCTTTGCGCAGGTCGGGTGAGCCGGCTACCTGGAACGGGAACAGGGTACCTCTTCCTACACTCACCGCAGTACCTTCAAACGGGCAGAGGGAAGGATAGAGTGCAATGGAAAGGTCATTGGGAAGATTGGGAGAGGGCTTCACCGGAAGCGAATACGGTTGTCCGTGTTTCCAGCCTTCCACGGGGATGATGCGCAAGGAGCATTGCAGCTGGTGGCCCAGCCATCCTTCCCCGTTGATCATCCGGGCCAGTTCGCCCAGCGTACAGCCGTGAAGCACCGGGATAGGAAGCATGCCCACAAAACTTTTGTAAGCTGTTTCGCGTACCGGGCCGTCTACGTAATCGCATGGATTGGGGCGGTCCAGCACGATCAGTTCCTTATGATTCTCCGCACAGGCTTGCATCACGTAGTAGAGCGTACTGAGATAGGTATAGAACCGGGCACCTACATCCTGCATATCGAAAACCAACACATCCGTACCCGTCAGTTGGGAGGGAAGCGGTTTCTTGTTTTTCCCATAAAGGGAACGGATGGGGACTCCCGTGCGCAGGTCTTTCCCGTCTTTGACACTTTCTCCGGCGTCGGCCTCTCCCCGGAATCCGTGTTCCGGTGCAAACACCTGCACGATTTTGAGGTAGGTAGACAGGGTGTCCAGCAAATGGGTTTTCCCGCAAAGTGAAGTGTGGTTGACAACGAGCGAAACCCGTTTCCCTTCCAGTAGCGGAAGTAATTTATCCAGTTGGTCGGCCCCGTTGCGTACGGTAGCTTGTCCTTGCAGTACCCAAAACCAGAGGCTGCACAGCCCCAGTATGTAATTCCATCGGAATCTTTTCGTGTAACTCATGGATTTTTTATAGATTTGTGAGACTTTTTACAAATATAGCACCTTTATGATGAATCCACTTGCATTGATAGACAAATATTATCCGGTAGAAAATGAGTTGAGACACATTCTGCTGGTACACAGCCGTTCGGTGGCCGACAAGGCACTGGCCATGGCCCGAAAACATCCGGAACTGAATCTGGACTTGAATTTCATTGAGGAAGCTGCCATGTTGCACGATATCGGTATTTTTGAGACCGATGCCGACGGCATTTACTGTTTTGGTAAATATCCCTATATCTGCCATGGTTATCTGGGAGCAGAGCTGGTGGCGCGTGAAGGGTATCCGCGTCATGCCTTGGTGTGTGAGCGTCACACGGGGGCCGGACTGTCCTTGCAGGCTATTCTTAAACAGAACCTGCCGATACCTCACCGCGATATGATTCCCGTCAGCCTGGAAGAACAGATTATCTGTTTTGCCGATAAGTTCTATTCAAAAACCAAACTGGATAAGGAGAAGAGTGTGGAGAAGGCCCGTAAGAGCATCGAGAAGCATGGCGACGAAGGCCTCACCCGTTTCGATGCCTGGTGTAAACTCTTCTTATAGAACTAAAAATACATAAATAAGAAAGGGTTTGGCGTTTATTTATCGGATAATGCTTACTTTTGCACCGCATATTGCGTAAGAAAACGGTAATGACATCATTTAAAAGAACCATATATTTACTGCTATCCTTGTTTGTTTTTGGCTTTTTCTGCTCATTCTATGCCGAAGCGCAGCGCGTGAGAGGAAAACGTATGCGGGGAGGGGACCGAAATTCTGTGACAGCCGATTCTCTTCAGCGGGATTCATTGGCGATGGATTCGCTGGGAATGGATACTTTGGCCGCAGACACAGCCAAGAAGAAGGAGCCGCTGGATGCCCCTGTCATTTATGAGGCCAGCGATTCCATTGTCTTTACCAAGGGAGGCTATGCGCATCTTTACGGGGAAGGAAAAGTCAATTACCAGAACATCGAACTGACTTCGGCAATTATCTCCATGAATATGGACAGTAGTACGGTCTATGCCAGAGGTGTGGCCGATACGACGGGAGTGGAGAGTGGTACGCCGGTATTCAAGGATGGAGAGACCCCGTATGAATCCAAAATTATGCGCTATAACTTCAAGACGAAGAAAGGATTCATCAATAATATTGTCACACAGCAGGGTGAAGGATATGTCACCAGTGAGGAAGGAAAGAAAGGCGCGAATGATGAGATTTACATGCGCCATGGTCAATACACGACGTGTGACAATCATGACCATCCGCATTTTTATCTGAAGCTTTCCATGGCGAAGGTCCGTCCCAAGAAGAATGTAGTATTTGGTCCGGCCCAGCTGGTGGTGGAAGATGTACCTCTGCCCATTGCCGTACCGTTCGGATTTTTCCCGTTCAACAGCAGTTATTCTTCCGGTTTCATCATGCCGACGTATGGAGATGAAATGAACCGTGGTTTCTATCTGCGCGATGGAGGATATTATTTCGCCATCAGCGACAAGATGGACTTGAAGGTGTTGGGCGAAATCTTTACGAAAGGGTCATGGGGACTTTCGGCTGCGTCCAACTATAACAAACGCTATAAATTCAGCGGCTCCTTCAATGCCAGTTACCTGGTGACGAAAACCGGTGAAAAGAATATGCCCGACTATTCAGTGTCGAAGGACTTCCGTATCCAGTGGAGTCACCGGCAGGATGCCAAGGCGAATCCGAACAGTTCGTTCTCGGCCAGCGTGAACTTTGCCACCAGTAGTTACGACCGCTCCAGTTTGAGCAGCTTGTACAATCCACAGCAGTATGCCCAAAATACCAAAGCTTCCAGTGTGAGCTACTCCCGTAACTTCCCGGAAATTGGTTTGAATATTTCAGGTGCCTTCAATATCACGCAGAACACGCGTGACTCTTCTTTGAGCATGACCTTGCCGGATGTCAACATTTCGTTGAATCGTATCTATCCGTTCAAGCGGAAGAAAGCGGCAGGCGATGAACGGTGGTATGAGAAGATTTCTTTGCAGTATACCGGAAGTATCACGAACTCCATCAGTACGAAGGACAACCTGCTTTTCAAGACGCCGCTGACTCAGTGGGAAAATGGTATGCAGCATAAGATTCCGGTTTCGGCGACCTTCAACCTGTTCAAGTACATCAACATCGTACCTTCGTTCAATTACACGGAGCGCTGGTATTTGCGGAAGGTGAAGCAAAGTTACGACCCGAGTCCGGCTTCCAATGACCATGTACGCCGGGACACCATCAATGGTTTCAACCGTGTGTACGACTATAACCTGGCGTTGCAGATGAATACCAAGCTGTATGGTATGTACAAACCGTTGTTCATGAAGAGCAAGGAAATTCAGATTCGTCACGTCTTTACGCCGACAATCAGCTATACCTATACTCCGGATTTCGGTAAGTCGCGTTATGGGTATTATGATACCTATACTTATACCGATGAAAACGGGGAGGTGCGTACAGTGGAATATTCACCGTATGAAGGGGCTGTATACGGTTATCCTGGAAAGAACATGTCACAGAATATCAGTTTCTCGGTGGATAATAACCTTGAAATGAAGATGAAGTCGGACAAGGATAGTACCGGTTATAAGAAAATCAGTCTGATTGACCAGTTGGGAGCATCTCTTTCTTATGATGTGGCTAACAAACGCTGGAGTGACTTGAGCATGAACCTCCGTCTGAAACTGACCAAGAGCTATACGTTCAATATGAACGCTTCGTTCGCTACCTACGCCTATCAGTTTGATGAAAACGGGAATGTAGTGGTAGGCGACCGTACGGAATGGTCGTACGGACGTTTCGGACGATTCCAAGGATACAGCGGTTCGTTCTCTTATACCTTGAACAACGATACCTTCAAGAAACTCTTCGGCAAGAAGGATGAGAACGAAGACAAGAACAAGAAGAAAAAAGGAGATTCGGAAGACGAGGAAGAGGATACGGAGGAAAATGAAGAACAGGAGAATAAATCCAACATGCGAAAAACGGAGAAGGCTTCTGTCGATTCAGATGGTTACTTGGCCTTTAAGTTTCCTTGGAGCATCAGCTTGAGTTACAGTTACAGTATCCGTGAAGACCGTTCGAAGAATATCAACATCAAGAAGATGCGCTACCCCTATTCATTGACCCACTCGTTGAACGTGTCGGGTAACTTCAAGATTGGTAGCCGCTGGAACATGACGTATTCTACCGGATATGATTTTACTTCCAAGGAAATGTCTATGACCACCTTGAACATTACCCGCGACCTGCACTGTTTCAATATGAGCTGCGGATTGGTGTTTGGTCCGTTCACTTCCTACAACTTCTCCATCCGTGCCAACTCCAGTATGCTGACCGATGCCCTGAAGTGGGATCAGCGAAGCAATACGGGTAGTGCCGTTACATGGTATTAATGCAGTAGAAATTCTTCGGCCCGGGCCAGCGTGTCCGGTTTGCCGATGTCAATCAGTTGCAAATCTTCCTTCACGCATCCGCCGAGCTGGACCTGCTGGCAGGTATGCAGGTAAAAATCCATGATGGGAAATTTGCCGTTCCATTGTTCTCCATCCATGTAATGAAACAGCTCCGGTGAAATCACATGAATCCCGCTGAATGCGTATTCGCGGTATTTCCCCGGTTCATATACGAACCCTTCCGGCTTGGTCTGCAGGGTGTCTTTGTGAATCCATCCTTGCAGGCGGTTGTCTACATCGAACAGCAGGTAGCGCGAGGTCTTGCGCGGGCTGACCAGCAGGGTGGCCAGATTCTGGCTCTTCCGATGAAAATCGTAGACTTCTTTCAGGTCGACATTCGACAGGATGTCCACATTGTGTACCAGGAAGGGTTCCGTTCCCGTGAAGAACGTAGCTGCCTTCTTGATGCCGCCTCCCGTATCCAGCAGCTTGTCGCGCTCGTCACTGATGTGGATGGTCAGTCCGAAATCCTGGTTGGCTTTCAGAAAATCGAGAATCTGTTCCCCGAAATGATGGATGTTGATGACCAGTTCGGTAAATCCCGCTTCTTTCAGTTTAAGAATCACATGCTCCAGCATGGGGCGTCCGGCCACCGGCACCAAGGCTTTGGGCATGTGGTCGGTCAGTGGTTTGAGCCGGGTACCCAGTCCGGCGGCAAATATCATGGCTTTCATTTGGCTTTCAGTAATTGGTCTATTTGTTGTTCCCTATGAATCAGGTGTACGTTGATTTTGAACTTCTCATATAGGTGTTCGGCCGTATGCTGTGCGGAATATACCGAGCGGTGCTGTCCACCGGTACAGCCGAAGCAAATCATCAGGTGCGAGAAACCCCGTTCCAGAAAACGTTGTACGTGGGCATCCACCAAGGCATCGGTGTGGCGCAGGAATTCCGTGATTTCTCCGTCTTTTTCCAGAAACTCGATGACCGGTGCATCCCGTCCCGTGAGCGACTTGTACTGCTCGTAGCGTCCGGGATTGTGTACGGCGCGGCAGTCGAACACGTATCCTCCGCCGTTTCCGCTTTCGTCTGTCGGAATTCCTTTCCGGTAGGAGAAACTCATCACCGTCACGGTCAGGTTGCGGCGGTTGCGGACAACGGTAAACTGTTTCAGTTCCGTCATGCGCTGCAACACCTCGCAGAGATAGGGGTATTCCGGGAAGCCTTCCTGCAACAGCTGGCGCAGGTTCTCGATGGCAAAAGGAATGCTTTCAATGAAATGGGCCTTCTTCTCAAAATACCCTCGGAATCCGTAGGCACCCAATACCTGCAGCGTGCGGAACAATACCACATGGCGCAGGTGCGACAGGAATTCCGTTTTTTCGATTGGCTTGTACGGGCGAAGGGCGTCCAGGTACTCGTCTATCAGTTCTTGGCGGAGGCTGTCCGGATAATTGGCTTTTGCCTGCCAGAGGAAAGAAGCCACGTCATAATAAATCGGTCCTTTACGTCCTCCCTGAAAGTCTATCAGGTAAGGTTCTCCGTCTTTCACCATGATGTTCCGGCTTTGGAAGTCGCGGTACATGAATACAGGTTGGGTTTCCATGCTTCCCATCAGGGTCTGGCAGAGGGCATCGAAGTCATCTTCCAGCAAATCCTCCCGGAAATCTACGCCCGTCGCTTTCAGAAAACAATATTTGAAGTAGTTCAAGTCCCACAGGATGCTTCTATGGTCAAAATCTACTGCCGGATAGCATTTTCCGAAATCCAGCCCCTTCGCCCCTTCAAACTGCACGCGGGGCAACAGCCGGATGACCTTTTTCAATAGGTCTCGTTCCGCTTCGTCAAACTCTCCCGTCTCTCTTCCGTGGGCGATGAGCTGGAACAGGGAATCCGTGCCCAAATCATCCTGCAGGTAGCAGAGCCCGTCGTCGGAAACGGCATGCACTGCCGGCACGGGTAAATGCTGCGCCTGGAAATGATGCGACAGGTAGATGAAGGCTTCATTCTCTTCATGCGAAGTACCGCACACCCCGATAAGGGTCGGGCTGCCCTTCAGACGGTAATAGCTTCGGTTGGAGCCGGCTCCCGGCAGTGCCTCTATGCTTTCAGGGGCATGTCCGGTCAGTCGGCTGTATAGGGTTTCAAGTATTTGAGTCATGTAGTTGATACGTTAAGATTGCGGATTGAGTTTTTCGGCCAGGTATTGCCCCGTATAGGAAGCCGCACATTTAGCCACCTCTTCCGGTGTACCGGCCACTACCAGGTTGCCTCCCTTGTCGCCTCCTTCCGGTCCGAGGTCGATGACATAGTCGGCACACTTGATGACATCCAGGTTGTGCTCGATGATGACCAGGGTATGTCCCCGGCTGATGAGGGCGTCGAAGGCCTCCAGCAGTTTCTTGATGTCGTGGAAGTGCAGACCTGTGGTCGGTTCGTCGAACACGAAGATGGTAGGCTGTGCCTTTTCGATGCTGAGGAAGTAGGCCAGTTTCACGCGCTGGTTTTCTCCTCCGGAAAGGGTAGACGAGGACTGTCCCAGCTTGATGTAGCCCAGTCCCACATCCTGCAACGGACGCAGTTTCTTGACAATCTTCTTCTGGTTGTGTTCCGTGAAGAACTCGATGGCCTGGTTGACCGTCATTTCCAGTACGTCGTAAATGTTTTTCCCTTCGAACTTCACTTCCAGCGTGTCGTTCTTGAAGCGTTTGCCGTGGCACGATTCGCACTCCAGCACCAGGTCGGCCATGAACTGCATTTCGACTGTCACCGTACCTTCTCCCTTACATTCTTCGCAGCGTCCGCCTTCCGTGTTGAACGAGAAATAGCCTGCGCTGTATCCCATCTGCTTGGCCAGCGGCTGGTCGGCAAACAGCTTCCGGATTTCATCGTACGCCTTGACGTAGGTCACCGGATTGCTTCGGGAAGATTTTCCAATCGGATTCTGGTCTACAAACTCGATGTCGTTCACCTGATGGATGTCGCCGCCCAATGAGACAAATTCGCCCGGGCGTTCGCTCGATTCACTGTATTCCCGCTTCAGGGCTTTGTAGAAAATGTCGCGCACCAGCGTACTCTTTCCGGAACCGCTGACACCCGTCACCACCGTCATCACGTTGAGCGGGAAGCGTACGTCGATGCCTTTCAGGTTGTTCTCGCGGGCCCCCTTGATTTCGATGTAGTTGTTCCACGGGCGATGGCTGGCAGGAGGGTCGATGGTTTCTTCTCCCAGCAGGTATTTCACGGTATAGCTGTCGCTGCCTTTGTGCAAGTCTTTCATATCGCCCTGATATACCACCTGTCCGCCCAGTCGTCCGGCTTTCGGACCGATGTCGATGATGTAGTCGGCTGCGCGGATGATTTCCTCGTCATGTTCCACCACTACCACCGTGTTGCCCAACTGTTGCAACTGGCGCAGCACCTTGATGAGGCGGGTGGTGTCGCGGCTGTGCAGTCCGATGCTCGGTTCGTCGAGGATGTATAACGACCCCACCAGACTGCTTCCCAGCGAGGTTGCCAGGTTGATTCGCTGACTTTCCCCTCCGGAGAGTGAGTTGCTCAACCGGTTCAGTGTCAGGTAACCCAATCCCACATCCGACAGGAAAGTCAGGCGGTTCTTGATTTCACTCAACAACCGTTGTGCCACGAGGGTGTCGTGGGCATCCAAGGTCAAGGTACGGAAAAACTCCTGCAACTGGGTAATCGGCATTTCCACCAGTTCCGAGATGTTCTTTCCGCCTACCCGCACGTAGCTGGCTTCCTTTTTCAGCCGGCTGCCGTGACAGGTGGGGCAGGTCGTTTTTCCGCGGTAGCGGGCCAGCATCACGCGATACTGTATCTTGTATTGGTTTTCCTCCAGCATCTTGAAGAAAGAGTCGATACAGACCTTCTCTCTCGGTCCGTGCCAGAGGTAATCCTTCTGTGCCTGTGTCAGTTCGTAGTACGGCGTGAAGATGGGGAAATCGTGGGCCGGCGCTTCCCGCAGGAACTCGTTCAGCCATTCTCCCATTTTCTCGCCTCGCCAGCAGAGCACGGCCCCGTCGTACACACTCAGTGCCCGGTTGGGGATTACCAGATGTTCATCGATGCCGATAATCTTGCCGAAGCCTTCACACGTAGGACAGGCTCCCAGCGGAGAGTTGAACGAGAACATCTGGTCGTTCGGTTCTTCAAACTTAATGCCGTCAGCTTCAAATTTTGTGCTGAACACATGCAGGCGGGTGTCGTCCGACAAGTAAAAACGGAGCATGCACGTGCCGTCGCCTTCGTACATGGCCGTTTCGGCAGAATCCGTCAGTCGGCTGATGGCATCCTTGCTGTCGTCGCAGCTCATACGGTCGACCAGCAGATACACCTTGTCGCTCTCGTGGTAGGTGTAGTCTTCAATGCGTACCATCTCGCCGTCCACCTCCAGTCGGGTGAATCCTTGCTTCATGTCCATGTCCAGCTGTTCCGCCACGGTTCTTCCGTCGCGGGGAAGGATGGGGGTCAGCACCGTGTAGCGCGTGCCCTTCGGATACGACAGCATGCAGTTCACGATGTCTTCCACGCTGTCCTTCTTCACCAGTTGTCCGCTCACGGGCGAATAAGTCTTTCCCACCCGTGCGAAAAGCAGACGCAGGTACTCATAAATTTCGGTCGATGTGCCTACGGTAGAACGCGGGTTGCGGCTCGTCACCTTCTGTTCGATGGCGATGGCTGGCGGGATACCCTTGATAAAGTCACATTCCGGTTTGCTCATACGTCCGAGAAACTGGCGGGCGTAGGCAGACAGGCTTTCCACATAACGTCTTTGCCCTTCGGCATACAGCGTGTCGAATGCCAGCGACGATTTTCCCGAACCGGACAGTCCGGTAATGACTACCAGCTTGTTGCGGGGGATACGTACGTCGATGTTTTTCAGGTTATTCACCCGGGCACCCTTTATGGTAATAAAATCATTTTCTGACATGTGTCTCTTCTTGTTAGATGAACGTGCGAAGTTACGAAAAATAGCTGGAATTATCAAAGCGAATACTTCCGGACGGAAAGAAGTCTTTTACGTTTTGCGGTGCGGAGCCGTACGTTTTCCTTGCGCGAAACGTAGGTTTCCGCATCGGGAAACGTAGGTTTCACGCCGGGAAAACATAGAAAGTGCTTTGAGGTGGAGAGAAAGAGGTAGGGGCGTTTGGAAAATAGGTTTATAATTCTTCTGTCACCCATCTTTCGATGCTGCGTGTACGGTGGCTGAAGTTCACTCCCAGTTTGTAGACTTTTCTCGTATCGTTGGCAAAGGGAAGTGCATATTGTTTGTCATTGATTTGCTTTAGCGCTTCCTCCGCGCTTCCGTCCAGTTTGAACTCCATGACATAGATATACTGCTCTGTTTTCACTACCAGGTCAATGCGGCCTTCCGAGGTATGGTATTCTGCCTGAGTATAAAAGCCTAACAGTTTGAAGACAATAAACAACACATTCTGATAATGTAATTCCAAATCACGTACCAGCTCATAGGGAGTGTCTGCAAAGAAGCTTTGCAGACGTTTCATGAAAGCGTCTATATCTCCGTTTCGGACCTCTTTTACGAAACACATGAGTTCAAAGGACGGATTGCCGGAAGGCATATAGGCATAGCAAGGCAGCAAGAAGCGGGTAAATCCTTCTGCCACTTCCTTGTTGGGGAATCCCAGTTTATACACCTTGAATTCTTTGTCGTATCCTTTAATGGTGAGGTATCCGCTTTGGTAGAGAATGGGAACGGGGTTGGCCTCCATAGTGTCAATGCTTCCCAATGAATCGGCGGTGGCTATTTCTTCCGTAAGCCGTTGCAAATTATATTTGCTGCGTTTGATTAATTCTACGAGGAAAGTCGGTGTACCTGTTTCAAACCAATAACTTCCGAATTCTCTGCTTTTCATGGCGTTAAGCAGACTGAAAGGATTGTATATGTCTTCCGACCGATAGGCAAAATGGTATCCGTCATACCAATCTTTCAGTTGGTGACAAGTTTCCGTATAGGTCAGTGCGTTGTTGTCGGCCAATAGCTCGATGTCTTCTGCAAAGACTTCCGATAATTCTTTTTCTGTGATTCCGCATAGATTGTTGTACATGGACTGTAAGGAAATGTCTTCCAGGTTGTTCAGGTCGCTGAATACACTGACCTTACTGAATTTTGTCACACCTGTCAGCAGAGCGAACCGGAGGTACTTGTCGCAGGTCTTCAATACTCCGTAGAAAGCTTTCAGTGCGTTGCGGTAATTGCAGAGAAGGGGCTCGTTACCGATGGCCTGCAACATCGGTTTGTCGTATTCATCTACTAATACGACTACATTTTTTCCCGTAGTACGGCTGATTTTTTCTATCAGGTAGGCAAAACGTTCTTCCGGTGCCCGATTCTTTTTCTCATCTCCATAGATTGCTTCCCAACTTTCCAGATGTTGGTTGAGTATGGCATAAAGAGAAGCTTCATCCTCGTATCTCCGGGCATTCAGGTCGAGATGCAGTACGGGATAGGCTGTCCATTCTTTTTCCTTTTGTTCCATGGCAAGGCCTTTAAACAGCTCTTTTTTACCTGAAAAATAGGCTTCAAGTGTGGAGAGAAGCAGACTCTTTCCGAAGCGTCGGGGACGGCTCAGAAAGTAGTATTTGCCACTGCTTACCAGTTGGTAGATCAATGCCGTCTTGTCTACATAGCAGTAGCCGTTTTTACGTATCTCTTCAAAACTTTGTATGCCTACCGGATAAATCTTGCTCATACTTTTAGGATTGTTGGTTCAGGTAATGCAAATATAAGTTTTTTCTTTCTTAATTCTTATATGAAATGTATCCGCTGTGAAGTTTCTAAAAGTGTATCCTATTTAAAGAATGTATAAAAAACTGTCCTTGTGTTTAAATATAATAAAAAACGGGCCCTTTCATAGTGGTAAACTTTCGATTCTGAGTTTTCTTAAAAATGCGAATCTATCAATCACACTTGGACATGGACATCAATACAAAAATATTCAGAGAGCATTTCCTTCAATATTACCGTCCGCTTTGTCTGTTCGCACTTCATTACCTGAAAGATATTGATGATGCGGAAGATACGGTACAGGACTGTTTCATGGAACTGTGGAGACGGAAGGACAGGGGAATGGACGCAAGTGGCCTTAAATCGTACCTGTACTCCATGGTAAGAAACCGCTGCATAGACATTTTGAAAAAAGATTCATTGATTGACAGCAACGTGCAGCCTTCCGACCTTGAAGAGGTCCTTTCGGACGAAGAATGTGAAGAATGGGCTTACGATGAGGCCCGTATGTGGACGGCCATAGACTCTTTGCCGGAAAAGTGCAGGGAAGTGTTTCTGCTGGCCAAGAGGGAGGGGTTGAAATACGAAGAAATAGCCGTCAGATTGCACATCTCCGTCCATACGGTGAAGAACCAGATGAGCAAGGCGATTAAAACCGTGAAGGCAGGAGTGCAAAAGGTGTATCTGTTCTTTTTCGGATAATTTTTTTGTTTCCGGCATAGGATTTTCTGCCGGACATTCAGTATTAGCTAAAAACACATTCAATCATGAAAGATAAAGAAGAAAGAAAACTCCAGTTTGTCCTTCGGTATTACACATACGGGAAACTGGATACCCAAAAGGCCTTACGAAAAATAATGGGTGAGAGACAGTCCCATCCGTCCGTCAGGCGCTGGCTATATTTTTCGGGTATAGCCGCGGCGATATTCCTTTGTATCGTGGGGTATCATACCCTGTGGAATGGAAAGGAACCTCATACCGTGTGTCTCACGGCAGAGGCAGGAGTAACCCGGCATTTTCTGCCGGACAGTACACTGCTCGTCCTTTCCCAAGGGGCTACGGTATCATACGATGCGGATACATACGGAAAAGAATGTCGGGCGGTGAACTTGTCCGGGAAGGTGTATTTTTCCGTCCGCAGGAATGTGCATGCTCCTTTCCTGGCCACGAGCAACTATGCCCAGGTGAAAGTGCTGGGTACCGAGTTTGAAGTGGACGAATCCAGACAGGACACGGCTACCCGTGTGTATGTAAAATCCGGTAAGGTGGTGTTCAAGGCCCGATACGGCAAAGACGGGATTATTCTTACGAAAGACATGTGCGGCATGCTGACTCATGGCGATGAAATGCCGGTGGTGAGCCGTCCGGCCTTTCCCAATCCGTCGGCATGGGCGACAGGTAAATTCGTTTACCGGAACACCCCGATTGAAGAGGTACTCAAAGAACTGTCCCTCTATTATGGCACACCACTGTATTCGTCGGCACATTACCGGACGATTACCGGAGAGTTCAAGACGGATAACTTGGAGGAAATCATCGCGTTGATTGAAAAGACACTGGATATAAAAATCACAAAGAAAAGCAGATGAAGACACGCATCCTATCTTTATTTTTTCTGGCTTCCTTGATGAATGTCTTATCCCTGCATGCACAGCATCGGGTCACTGTAGAAGACCTGATGGAACAGGTGAAGCAAGTCTATCCGGTCAGCTTTGTGTACGATGCTTCTATCAAGCATGACATTCCGTATGCCGGTAAGCATCTCGATATGCACAGTCTGGAAAGTGCCCTTGCTACCCTGTTCGAGCATACGGGTATCCGATGGGAAGTGAACGGCGAGTATGTGATACTTAAGAAACTGTCTTCCTATACGTTAAGCGGATACGTCTATCAGGAAAACGGAGAGACGGTAATCAATGCCACCGTGTGGGATATGACCTCCCATACGGGGACACTGACCAACGAGCATGGTTTTTACAGCCTGACCTTGAGTGAAGGAACCCACAAAATCCGATTCTCGCACATCGGTAGCGGAGAACTGATGGAAGAGATTACGTTGAAGGGAAATAATACAAAAAATATTTGGCTGAAATCGGATTACCGAATCGAGGAAGTGGTCGTGACCGCCGATTTGAATTCTCCTTTATACACTACCCAGACAGGGAAGGTGTCGCTTACGGCAAAGGATTTTGTGAACGGAAACAACTTTATGAGTTCGCCCGATGTGGTGAAGAAACTTCAAAGTCTCTCGGGAGTGGCCAGCGGGACGGAACTTATCTCCGGGTTGTACGTGCATGGCGGCAATAACGATGAAAACCTGTTTCTGCTGGATGGTACTCCCTTGTATCAGGTGAACCATGCCGGAGGACTGTTTTCTACATTCAATACGGACATTATCAAGAATATAGATTTCTATAAGAGTGGCTTCCCGGCCCGCTACGGCGGACGGCTTTCTTCAGTGGTCGATGTACGTACCAATGACGGAAACATGAAGGAGTACCGGGGCAGTTTCACGCTGGGACTTCTGGAAGGCAGAATACAGTTTGAAGGACCGATTGTGAAGAACCGTACTTCGTTCAATGTGGCCCTGCGCCGTACGTGGATGGACTTGCTCACGGCTCCGGCTCTTGCCATCATAAACTCCAGTCGTCGGAACAAGCAGAATCTGCGGTATGCGTTTCATGACTTCAATGCAAAGGTAACCCATATCTTTTCGGAAAAAAGTCGTGCGGATATCAGCCTTTATTCGGGAAATGACCTTTTCAAGTTCAGGCATAAAGAATACCTGTTTGCCCCGGAGCCGACCAATGTAGACAAGTTCACTCTACAGTGGGGAAACTTCACTGCATCCGCCAACTGGAAATACATTTTCTCGCACAAGATGTTTGCCAATATTACCGGGGTCTATACCCATAATCAGTCGAACTTCAATTACCTGAGTGAAGAGCGGTTGGGGTATATTGAAGGAACGAAGGGAGCCATCGTAAAAGAGCAGCGCAATCGTTCCACCATCCATGATTTCGGCTACCGGATGGAGTTTGACTATCGCCCGAATGTGTGGAATCACATCCGTTTCGGCTCCAATTATATGCACCATCTTTTTGTGCCCCAGAATTATTATTCCAAGTATGACGATGCTTCTCAAAACGCGCTGACCAACCAAATCTCCAGCCGGTATAAGAGCAATGAATTCACGCTTTATGCAGAAGATGAGCTGTCGATAGGCAAACGCGTGAAGCTGAATGGAGGGATACATTACACACTGTTTGGCATATCGGGTACGAAATATCATTCGATAGAGCCGCGTGCGGCAATCAACCTTAGACTGTGCGACAATGCCAGTCTGAAGGTTTCGTACACGGAGATGAGCCAGTTCATGCACCAGCTTTCGGCCACTTATCTGAACCTGCCCACTGATTATTGGGTGCCTTCCACCGCGCACATTACGCCGATGAAATCGCAGCAATATGCCGCAGGAGTCTACGGCAGACTGCCGTATGGCATCCGGTGGAGTCTGGAGGGATTCTATAAGACCATGGACAACCTGATAGAATATGACGGCAGAAGTGGCATGCTCAATCCGGCAGCAGACCGGTGGGAGAATGAGGTGAGAACCGGAAAAGGGAAAGCCTACGGGATGGAGACCGATGTCAGTTACAGCCATGGGAAGACCTCGGTCGATGCCTCCTACACCTTGTCGTGGAGCAAGCGGTATTTCCCGGACTTCTATCCTGCATGGTATCCCGACAAGTTTGACAACCGGCATAAATTCTCCGTACATATCTCGCATAAGTTCAATGACCGGATCGATGCATACGCCTCGTGGAACTACCGGAGCGGGAACCGTATTACCCTTCCGTCGCAGCAGGTGGATACTCCTGTCCTACCGGGAGTGGAAAGAACGGATGAAGGGATGCTGGTGTACGAGATGCCCAACAATGTCTCCCTTCCGGCCTATCACAGGTTGGATGTAGGGATTAACTTCCGTAAAACCACGAAAAGAGGGTTCGAGCGCATCTGGAATGTCAGCCTGTATAATGCGTATTGCCGGATGAACCCGCTTTATGCCACCGTACAGCAAAATCCGGACGGTACGTTTGTGGGGAAAGCTCACGGAGTGTTTCCTGTCATACCGTCCTTCAGTTACACACTTAAATTTTAAATTCGTATGAGATACAGAATGTGGTTTATCCTCTTAGGAGTCTTTGTATGCCAGTCGTGTACGCACGACTTCAGTCTGAAAGAAATGGGTGCCGAGAGCAAGGCCGTGCTTTTCTGCATGCCTTTTACGGGGAGTGATACGACCTTGATACAGGTGGCCCGGAGCCGGGTGATTCACCGCCAGGAGGCGAGTACAGACGGCAAGCCTACGCTGGTGTTCAAGCTGAACGGAGAGGAGAAGGCGATAAAATACACGGAAACAGCTACCGAGTTGCTTCCGGCTCAGTCGTATTATGTGTTGGGCAGGCTGAAAGAAGATGATCGTATCGAAATGGAAGTCTCGTATTCCGATTTGCCGCTTGCCAAGGCACAAACGGTGATACCGAAGGCCTTTCCATTGGAGAAACTGGAGGTGGGGCTGACAGACGGCAATTATGGCAGGGGCATACAGTTTCGCATCTCTTTCACCGATACGGCCGGTACGGAGGATTATTATGGGATGAGAGTCATTAAGAAGAAAAAGACGGTGTATTCGATTCCCGAAATGCGGGATACCATACAGTATATGCCTGTAGACCTTGATCTGGAAAAGGAACCGTTGCTTTCGGAAAAGACCGGATTTGATGATGTGTTCGATATTTCGAAAGAGTATTACCGTTATCTGTATTGTTGGGATGACAGCAAGATAGACGGGAAGAGCTATATGCTGAAGGTAGGTACATATTACGATCCCGGTTATGAAGATGAAGAGCAAAAGGAAACCATCGCGTATAAAATCTATTTGTACAAGCTGTCGAAAGAAATGTACACTTACCTGCAATCGCTCAATCGTATCCAAAACAATGATTTGGGAAAATATGGATTGGCTCCCATCCGCAGCCATTATACCAATGTGGAAAACGGCATCGGACTTTTAGGAGGATGCAATGTGTACGAAAGCGATTGGATAAGCTCTCCGAAAGAAAAAGAATGATGATTGATAATGAATTAAAAACCATAAGATTATGAAGACAAGATTTTTACTTACGCTGGCAATATGCGCGTCGTTGTTTGCTTCGGTGCAGGCACAGGAATTCAGGTACGGACTTTCAGGAGGATATAATTATCACTCCACCAAGGAAAACATGCCTAAATCCGGTTTTCATTCCGGATTGAAAGGGGAATATGCCTTCCGTGAGGCGGCGAAAGGGTTGTATGTGGATATGGGACTTATGTTTTCCTCCTACGGCTGGAAAAGCCCTTATTATTATGTGATGAACGAAAATACTTACGAATATGACAGTACACCTTACTATCTTCATATTCCCATTCACTTAGGTTATAAACTGAAGGTCGGGAAGAATGTCAGTCTGTTTCTGGATGCCGGTCCCCACTTCAATGTCGGTCTGTTCGGTCAAATGAAGCAGATAAGCAGCAATTTTGGAGAGCCGGAAGTCGTCAAAACAGTTTCCTCTAATGTGTTTAAGGACGGAACGATGCCTCGCTTCGACTGGGGAGTGGGCTTTCGTGCCGGAGTGGAGATAGCCCGCCATGTGCAGATAGCCATAGGATACGACTGGGGCATGACGAAGACTTATCAGCATAATCCGGACACCAAGTTCAGAACGTTTGTGGCTTCGTTGACGTATTATTTTTAGGGAGAATGAAAAATAATCGCATACTGTTTCCACACCGGACGGACAATGAATCACCAGAGTGCGTCTGAATGTGAAATGTGGCGACTAAATATGGATAATCAGTAGAAAACCTGGTAAAATAGATACTTTCTAATCATCTGTTTTACAATATAATTCTTATATTTGTATTGTATTCACTAACATAGCCAACGGTATGAGCATCAGAATGTTTTTAATTACAGTATTATATTGCATTGCAGGCAGTGTATATGCTCAGGAAGATATCTCCGGACTGAAGAAAGATAGTCTGAAGACAATATCGAATGAATATTTAAATAGTGAAAATCCGACGGTGAAACCATTCGCTGTAAAAGAAAAGATGCCGGAAATAAAATCAGAAACGGATACTCCTCAAATGGAGATTCAGGAAATAAGGTATCCTCGCCCATTTTATATGCCTTACTACACAAATCCTTCTCCGATGTTCTACGGTGATTACAGCACAAATGGGAAGATTGCTCCGAATCTGTACGGCTATGGTTCACAATCTACATTACCCGGAATTGGACGAATCAACGAAGCCTCACTGATGTACCGGTATGATATAAACGACTTTTGGGAAATTCAGGGAGGAGTGAATATGACAAAGTATAATTTCCCATTCAGTACGGGTCAGGCTTTCGGTGCGGCAGGAGCCCTCATCTACAGACCAACCGACAAATTGAGCTTCAGAGCCTTTGGCTCATACGCTCCCACAAGTGCCTACGGGTTTTACATGAACCGTTACGGGGGGACTATCGGCTATGAGTTCAACGATCGTTGGGGAGTGGAAGTGGGCGTTGAAAGAATATACGACCCTATGAGAAGAAATTGGGATACCCGCCCTATAGCAATACCTTACTATAAGTTCAATAAGACCAAGATAGGTCTGGATGTGGGAGGTATTCTGTATGAAATAGTAAGAAGTGTTAAATTTAAAAACCAAGGTGGCAATCCTACCATCATGCCGGGACGATAACTATCCACGCTTTATGTGAAGACTGAATATTTTCCTGATTAGCAAATTGCCGGTATTCTTTTCTACAAATTGAAAGGACTATAGCCTTAATTATTCAACGGTATCTGTTTTTAAAGCATTAATTCATTATCTTTGCGACTTAATCGGACAATCGTCCGGAAAGGTAAAAAGGATATGATAAAATTTACAGATATGAAGACTAGACTATTGATGCTGTTTGTCCTGTTGGGAAGCCTGTGGGCAGGCAGCTTGCATGCGCAGGTGCGTTATCCCAAACGGGAGTTCCGCGGAGCATGGATACAGTGTGTGAACGGACAGTTCCAAGGAATGCCTACGGAGAAAATGAAAAAAGTATTGGTGAGCCAGCTCGACAATTTACAGAAAGCGGGTATCAATGCCATCATTTTCCAGGTGAGAGCGGAAGCGGATGCCCTGTATAAATCACCCTACGAACCCTGGAGCCGTTTTTTGACAGGTGTACAGGGGAAGGCTCCTTCACCGATGTGGGACCCGTTGCAGTTCATGATTGAGGAATGTCACAAGCGGAACATGGAGCTACATGCGTGGATCAATCCGTATCGGGCCAAGACGAAAGGAACAGGGGCTTTGTCGCCGATGCATCCTTATAACCAGCATCCGGAATGGTTTGTGCAGTATGCCGGGCAGTTGTATTTTGACCCGGGATTGCCGGAATCCAGAAAATATATCTGCAAGATTGTGCGCGACATTGTGAGCCGTTACGATGTGGATGCCATTCACATGGACGATTATTTCTATCCGTACCCGAATCCGGGAGAGGATTTTCCGGACAATATCAGTTTTGCGGCGTATGGCCGTGGATTTACCCGTCGGGCCGACTGGCGCCGGGACAATGTGAACGTGCTGATTAAGGAGATTCACGAGACGGTACGCGAATGTAAGCCGTGGGTGAAGTTCGGGGTATCTCCGTTTGGCATTTACCGGAACCGGAAAAACGACCCGAACGGAAGTGAGACCAACGGATTGCAGAACTACGATGACTTGTATGCCGATGTGCTGCTGTGGGTGAACAACGGTTGGGTGGACTACAATATTCCGCAGATTTACTGGGAAATCGGTCATCCGGCTGCCGATTATGAGACATTGATTCGCTGGTGGGCACGTCATGCGGCTGCTCGTCCGTTGTATATCGGGCAGGATGTGGTACGTACAGTCTCTAAAGCAGATTTGATGAATCCGAACCAGAGCCAGATACCGGCTAAGTACAATTTGCAGCGTTCTTTGCCTACCGTACAGGGAAGTTGCCAGTGGTATGCGGCTGCCGTGGTGGAAAACAAGGGCCATTATCGGGACATGCTGGTGAAGGAATACCATAAGTATCCGGCGTTGCTTCCTACCTCGCCGTTTATGGACGACAAGGCTCCAGGGAAGGTGCGCAAGCTGAAACCGGTGTGGACGGCAGATGGTTATATCTTGTTCTGGACCGCACCGAAAGCCAAGACGGAAATGGACAAGGCTTATCATTACGTGGTATATCGCTTCGATAAGAAGGAGAAGGTGAATTTGAACGACCCGTCTCACATTGTGGCCATCACGCACGCTGAATTCTATAAGCTGCCGTATGAGGACGGAAAGACGAAATACCGTTATGTGGTGACTGCGCTCGACCGTCTGCACAATGAATCGAAATCCGTGTCAAAGAAAATCAAGCTGTAAAGCGTAGGGCTGTAAAGAATAGAAGTGTTCCTTTTTGTTTATTTTCTGGTCTGTTTTTAGTGAAAATGAACAAAAAGGGACACTTGTTTTTTATATATAGAAAGGTTTAGAGTTTGGTGAATGGAAACATGGCCGAATGGCGAGTCTCCATGTTTCTTTAAATAAATGAATTTGTTTCGAGGGAGACAGAAACTTAACTTAAAGATTTTTGGCTATGAAGAAAACATTATTGACTTTGTTATTGGGCTTGCTGGCCGTTGCGGGTTATTCTCAAGCAAGATTTGACATCCATGGAGGTATGTCAATGGCAAACATTACCAACAGTGAGGCAGATATGAAAGTAGGCTATACGGTTGGATTGGGTATGGATTATGCTTTTAACGACATGTGGTCTTTCCAGTCTGGATTGAACTTTACCAGCAAGGGCTGTAAAGAGAGTGAGGGAGGAGTCGATACAAAGATGAATCCGGTGTATCTTGATATTCCGTTGCTGGCAGCAGTAAAGTTTAATATTACAGAAGGGAATCGCTTTGTGATTAACCTTGGTCCGTACGTAGGATTTGGCTTGGGTGGAAAAATGACTGTCGAAGCTAGTGGGGCAGAAATAGGTACCAAGTTGTTTAAGAAGGTTGGTAACAACGATGAGGCCGTGATGAACCGCTGTGCTGTAGGTTTGCAGTATGGTGTTGGGTTTGAACTGGACGACCATTATTTGATTAACTTGACCGGACAGTATGGATTTACCAATATGGTTAAAGATAGTTTTGCCAATGAAAATAACAAGAATCTGGCTTTCTTGTTGACGGTAGGATACCGGTTCTGATTGCAGATGAATCTGTTGGAGATAACAAGGAATCTATTTGTGATTATATAAAAAATCCTCCTGTTTTTAGCTTTAGTTTGTCTTGAATTCTATGGCTAAAGGCAGGAGGATTTTTATTTTCGTAATTTTAGTCTGAGACTTTTTCTCAGTTTATTATTTGATGTTCTTACGGATTTTGGTCAGGTAGGCATGCATACCTTCCGCATCTTTCCGGCTGATGATGTCCAGCAGTTCGTTCAGTTCCGTGCGGATACCTTCCACTTGTGCCGGGGTACGGGGATTGAACAGGATTTCCTGCAAGAGAAAATCGTCTTCGCTCAGCACACCTTGGGCAATGGCCATGTGGCGCTTGAAGGTGGTACCCGGAGCATCCTGGTGTTTCATGACGGCCGCAAACACGAAGGTCGATACGAACGGGATGGACAAGGAGTAGGCCACGGTTTCATCGTGTTCTTCGAACGTGTATTCAAAGATGTTCAGCTTCAGACGCTGGTAGAAGTCCTTGAAGAAAATCTTGCCCAGATGGTCGCCTTCCTTGATGATGATGGCGTTTTCGGTGCTCAGCTTGTCGAGGTTGGCAAACGTGGGACCGAACATCGGGTGGGTGGACACGTAACGGAAACCGCAGTGCTCGTAGAACTCTTTCAGCCCGGTTTTCACGGAAGCAATGTCGCTGATGATGCAGTCCTTTGGAAGGAGCGGAAGCACCTGGTTGAACGCATCGAGGGTGTATTTCACCGTGGCGGCATTGATGACCAGTTCCGGTTGGAATTCCTTGATTTCATCCAGTTGGGTAAAACGGTAGCAGTTGTACATGAAGCGCAGGCGCTGGGGATTTACATCGTACACAGCCACTTCATGTTCAAAACTCAACACATCAGTAAAGAAGGAGCCCATTTTTCCGGCTCCTAAAATCAATATCTTCATTTCTCGCTCCCGTGCTTATTTGTTGATGATTTCCATTTGCTGACGGACACTTTCTTCGTGAATCAGCTCGAATACCTGTTTGATGAAATCCGGGTCCATTCCGCAAAGTGAGCCTTGAGCACCTCGCTTGTCCAGAATCTCGTTGTAACGTCCGGTCTGCAGGATGGTCATGTTGTGTTCCTTCTTGAAGGTTCCGATTTCCCGGCACACCCGCATACGTTTGGCCAGGATGTCCATCAGTTCGTTGTCACATTCATCAATCTGGCGGCGCAGTTCGTTCAGGTTTTCCGTGGTCTGGTGTTCTGAACGGATTACGAGCAGGTTCAGAATGTAGTCGAGGATGTCGGGTGTTACCTGCTGGGCGGCATCACTCCATGCACATTCCGGATTGCAGTGTGATTCGATGATGAGTCCGTCAAATCCCAGGTCCATGGCCTGCTGGCAGAGCGGAGCAATCAGTTCACGCTTTCCGCCAATGTGGCTCGGGTCGCAAAGGATAGGCAGGTTCGGAATACGGCGACGCAGTTCAATAGGAATGTGCCATTGCGGCAGGTTGCGGTATATCTTTTTGTCGTAGGAAGAGAATCCGCGATGGATGGCTCCGATACGTTTCAGTCCTGCATTATTGATGCGTTCCAGTGCGCCAATCCAGAGTTCCAGATCCGGATTGACCGGGTTCTTCACATACACCGGAATATCCACACCTTTCAGGGCATCAGCTATTTCCTGTACGGCAAACGGGTTGGCTGTGGTACGGGCACCAATCCATACGATGTCCACGTCGGCTTTCAAACATTCGTACACATGCTTGGCGGTAGCGACTTCCGTGGCCACGTACATACCGGTTTCTTTCTTCACTTCCTTCAGCCAGGAAAGTCCTTCCACGCCGATACCTTCAAATCCTCCCGGTTTGGTACGGGGCTTCCAGATTCCGGCACGGAAAATCTTGATGCCTTTGTCGGCCAAAGCTCTGGCCGTAGTCATGACTTGCTCTTCGGTTTCAGCACTGCAGGGACCTGCAATAATCAGAGGGCGTTCCTGAGAAACACCTTCCAGTTCGATAGGTAATAAATCCAATTGTTCCATGGTAGTATTTGACTTTTGTAATGTTTATTTGTTCATAACTGCTTGAATACGTTTCAGAGCCTCTTCCAGTTGGGGTTCCTTGGCGCAAAGTGAGATGCGGATGTAGCGTTTCCCGTTGCTTCCGAAGATGAATCCCGGCGTGATGAAGACGCGGGCCTCGTGAAGAATCTTTTCGGTCAGGTCTTCCACATCGGCATAAGTGTCGGGGATACGGCCCCACAGGAACATGCCCACTTGTTCCGGATCGAAGGTACATCCCAGGGTATGCATGATTTCCTCGGCCAGTTTCCGGCGGCGTGCATAGGTGCGGATGTTGGCTTCTTCGTGCCATTCCGCACTGTTGCGGTAGGCTTGAGCGGCAGCCAGCTGCAAGGGACGGAAGGTGCCGGAGTCAATGTTGCTCTTTATCTTCAGAATCCACTGTACGAAGGTGGCGTTGGTGGCCAGCATACCTACACGCCAGCCTGGCATGTTGTGGCTCTTGCTCATGGAGTTGAACTCGATGCAACATTCCTTGGCTCCCGGAATGTTCAGGATACTGAGAGGCTTGCGGTTCAGGATGAAGCTGTAGGGGTTGTCGTTCACTACCACCAGTTGATGACGGCGGGCGAAGTCAACCAGTTTTTCGTAAAGTTCCAGTGTGGCATTGGCACCAGTCGGCATGTTCGGATAGTTGGTCCACATGATTTTCACCCGGCTCAAATCCATCTTCTCCAGTTCGTCGAAGTCGGGTTGCCAATGATTGTCTTCCCGCAGGTTGTAGTTCACGATTTCACTCCCCAGAATTTTGTTCAGTGAAGTGTAAGTGGGGTATCCCGGATTTGGGACCAGCACCTGGTCGCCCGGATTGACCAGTGCCAGGGTGACATGCAGGATTCCTTCCTTGGAACCGATGAGCGGCTGGATTTCCGTAGCCGGGTCCAGGTCTACGTTGTACCATCTCTTGTACCAGTCGGCCATGGCCTTGCGCAGTTCCGGTATTCCCACGGTGGGTTGGTAGCCGTGCGCATCCGGCTTGCGGGCATTTTCGCACAACACGTTGATGGTTTCTTCTGAAGGCGGCATATCGGGACTTCCGATTCCCAGGCTGATGACGTTCTTACCTTCGGCATTCATCTGTGCCACTTCTTTCAGCTTCCGGCTGAAATAATATTCGCTGACACTGCTTAACCGGTTGGCCGGCTCTATTTTATATGGTTGATTCTCCTTCTGCATATTCTCCTAAAATTTTAAGTGCTTTGGTTAATGGCATGACTGCGTCAATGGATTGTTTGTATCTCAGGTAGTCGTTGAAGAGGACATCCACGTAGAACAGGTATTCCCATTCCCGTCCGATGATGGGCAACGACTGTATTTTGGTCAGGTTGATGTGATAGAATGAAAAGATGGACAACACTTGTGAGAGGCTTCCTTCGCTATGAGGCAATGAAAAAACGATGTTGGCTTTATTGATTTTCGAACGGTCTTTCAGTTCATCGGCCATCCAGGGGTCGCATACCACCAAGAAGCGGGTGAAATTGTGCTTGTTGGTCTCGATACCTTCCTGCAGGATTTTCATGCCGTAAAGTTCGGCGGCATACTTGGAGCAGATGGCGGCATGTCCTTTCAGACCCTTTTCCTTGATGTCGCGTGCGCTGCCTGCGGTATCTTCCGTTTCCACCACTTTCAGCTGTGGGTGATGCTGCAGGAAATCCCGGCATTGTGCCAGTGCCACCGGATGGGAGTTGACTTCGGTCAGTGTGCTCCAGTCCTCTCCGGGCAGGCACATGATGCTGTGGCTGATGCGCAGTTTGTGTTCTCCGATAATCGTTGCCCCGCTGTCTCTGAGCAACTCGTAATTGTGAAGGAGGCTTCCGGCAATCGTATTTTCAATGGCAATCATTCCGATGACACTGCTGTCTTTCCGAAGGGTGTCGAACACGTCTTCGAACGTATTACAGCAAATCAGTTCGATTTCCTCGTCCTTGAAAAACTTATGGGCTGCGATGTCATGATATGAGCCCGGAACTCCTTGTATGGCTATCTTCTTCATCTTTTGTAACTATAACTATAAAAAAAGTCCCGCTCCATGGAAGCGGGACTTTGTATTATCATTTCAATTAATTTTCTTCTTACCGTATGCATGCAAACTCCCGCTTCACTTCATTGCTAAAGTAAAAGAAATAAAAGTAAAAGAAGAAGTAAGATGCAAATGTTCTCATGTTCTTGTTATTTTGTTGTTATTTCTGCTGCAAAAGTAATACTTTTCTTTAAAAAACAAATATTACATCAAATTTTTTCTACTCATTTTTAAAAAATACGTTCTTAATGCCGGATGTGAAGGTATTTTCTTACCTTTGTTGTATAGAGATATTTCATTTACAAAACAGCCAAACAGTAAAAGAACATGAACTATAATTTTGATGAAGTAATAGACCGTCGGGGCACTTGCAGTGAGAAAGTGGACGGTATAGTGAATGTGTGGGGACGTTCGGATTTGATTCCCATGTGGGTGGCCGATATGGATTTTGCCACTCCTCCGTTTATTCTGGATGCCATCCGTGAGCGTTGTGCACATCCGGTGCTGGGATATACGTTCCGTCCGGACAGTTATTATCAGGCCATTATCGGCTGGGTGAAGAAACGTTATGGCATGACGGTGCAGAAGGAAGAGATTAATTTTGTACCTGGCATTGTGCCCGGACTGGGAATGGCTATCAACTGTTTCACGGAGCCGGGAGATAAAATCATGATTATGCCGCCGGTGTATCATCCGTTTGCCTGGCTGGTGACGCGCAACAACCGTCGGTTGGTGGAATGTCCGCTGAAAGAGGTGGACGGACACTACCGTATGGACCTGGATTTGATTCGACGTTCCATTAAAGGCATACGGGTGCTGATTCTCTGCAATCCTCACAATCCGGGAGGAGTCGTGTGGAAGAAAGAAGAATTGCAGGAGCTGGCCGAGATTTGTGCCGATGACAACGTGATTGTGTTCTCAGACGAGATTCATGCCGACCTGACCTTGCCTCCTTTCCAGCATACGCCGTTTGCCATGGTTTCGGAAAAGGCACGCAATAATTCCGTCACCTTTATGGCGCCCAGCAAGACGTTCAACATGCCGGGAGTAGCTGCTTCGCATACCTTTATACATAATGAGGTGCTCCGGGAGCGTTTCGTGAATTATCTGGATGCCGGTGAACTGAATGCGGGTCATGTATTTGCCTGGCCTGCCGTGACGGCCGCTTATACCAAAGGAGAGGAGTGGCTGGCGCAGTGTCTGGCCTATATTCAGGGAAATATTGATTATGTGGCAGACTATGTGGAGGCCAATATGCCTAAGATTAAGGTGATGCGTCCTCAGGCTTCTTACTTGATTTGGCTGGACTGCCGGGAACTGGGACTTTCGCACGAGGCCCTGAACGCTTTCTTTGTGGACAAGGCCGGACTGGCGTTGAACGACGGGGAGATGTTTGGGAAGGAAGGAGCTGGTTTCATGCGGATGAACGTGGGCTGTCCGCGAATCACCCTCGAAAAAGCTTTGCAGCAATTGAAAGCAGCTTACGACACGCTTTGATTAGAAGACATATAAAAGAAACGGCTGTGGAAATCTCTTTGAAGGAGGATTCCACAGCCGTTTTTTCTTTTTATAGATAAGAGTTTGAATCAATAAATTCCCGTCTGCAAGTTGTTCTTTTCAAAATTATCGAAATGACCGGAAATCAGATTCTCTTTTTCAGGAGCCAGTTCGATGGCTTTTTTCATGTCTTCCGTAGCTCCGTCCTTGTCACCCATCAGCAGACGTACCCGTCCTCTTTCCTGATACAGTTGAGCGTCTTGCGGAATCAGTTCGATGGCTTCCTGGTAGTTCTCCAAGGCTTTATCCAGTTTCTTCTCTTCTGTCAGTAAGCTTCCTTTCAGCAGGTAAGCCTTTACGTTAAATGGGTTCAGTGAAATCACCTGATCCAGGCATCCCTCACCTTCTTCCGTTTGTCCGAGCTGGATGTGTATGGTGGCTTTCAGCAGAAGAGCTTCTTCCTCCTCCGGATTGAGTTTCAACACCTGCTCCAAGTCGTCCAAGGCGTCCTTTGCTTGACGCATTTCCCACAACACCTCCGCACGGAGCAGGTATGCTTCCGTATAACTTTCGTTCTGGGCAAGGGCTTTGGTCAGCATCACGATGGCCTGCAATCCGTTTTTCATGCCATGAGCCGCTTTTCCGGCCAGGTAGTAGGCCTGTGCGTTTTTATCATCTGCGGCGATGGCTTTTTGGCAGACTTTTTCCATGCCGTCGTAATCTTCTTGCAGGAAGCATACACTGGCCAATGACAGTAGGGCCGGCACATTGGTGTCATCCTTCGCTACGAGCCGGTCGAGCGTGATGCGCGCATCGTCCGTCCGGTTGGCCTGAAGGTAGGCGCTGGCCAGCAGTCCCAGTGTTTCGTTCTCATCGTTGAGCGCTACCGCCTCTTCAAAACATTTGATGGCGTAGTCCAGTTTTCCCATGTTGCGGGCACGGATGCCGTCGTATTTCAGAATGTCAAAATTTCTTTTGTCTTGCTTTTCCTGTTCGTTTTCATCGGATTGGCTTTTTCCGAATAAAGATGATAATAATCCCATGTATAGTCGATTTAATGTTTTTTCTGTGACAAAGATAGATAGAAAAAAGAAAGAAATTTGTATGTTTGCACCGTATTTTATTTTAAAAAGATGAATCTATGAAGAGGCTTATGTTTTTGGTTGCAGCCATTTTAGGCTGTCATTCTATGCAGGCACAATATTTCTGTACGACAGAAGGAACGGAGTTACACTATGTGAATTATGATGAAATTGGTCAGAGCACTGCCGACGAAACGATGACGGTAAGCAAGGTGACCAAAGCAGACGGGAAGGTACAGGCTTCTTATTATGATAAGATTGTGACTACAAAGGCAAAGAACAATACCAGCTACACATTGTTCAATTGGAGTTACGACGGGACGAATACGGTTTGTACGGAAGACTTGATGTACGGTCCGTATGTGGATTCAGATTCCGACCCTGATAAGTATAATGAAGCAGCTCGTCTGGGTTTGCTGGAAAAACTCAAATTCAAAGGCGACAATTCGTTTACCATTAAAGACGGTGCCAAGGGTGGGGAGAGCATTCCCGACCGTTCCTATCAGGTGGTCCGCAATATGTTGAAAAACGAAGTGAATATCTCTGGCGCGGCTTATATGGGAAATGAAACCATCAGTACCACTGCCGGAAAGTTCGATTGCGTGAAGATTTCTTACCTGCAGCGTACGAAAATCGTACTGAAAACAACGACCCTGCGTGTCACGGAATGGTATGCAGAAGGGGTAGGACTGGTAAAGTCGGAGGCATACGATACGAAAGGAAAACTGGACAGCAAAACGTTGCTGGTCAAGATTGTAAAGAAATAATCTGAGACGATACACATCCATACAAAGAGGCTGTTTCACCATAAGACAGGTGGAACGGTCTCTTTTGTTTTGTAGGACTTCATGCAAGTAATCCAGGTATAAAAAGCCGTAATTTATATACGTGCATAAGGCGGAATAAAACCTAATTTTGCTTCGTGAAATTGCATCTTTAATGTATAACTTGTTTAAATATCATTTTATGTATCTGGAAAAAATCAATTCACCGGCCGATGTCAAAAAGTTGTCGGTAGAAGAAATGAATGTATTAAGCCACGAAATACGCAAGGCTCTGTTGCAGAAGCTGAGCGCACACGGAGGACATTTCGGTCCTAACTTCGGAATGGTGGAAGCTACGATTGCCTTGCACTACGTGTTCCATTCACCGGAAGACAAGATTGTGTTCGACGTGTCACATCAAAGTTATACCCATAAAATGCTGACCGGGCGTAAGGATGCCTTCCTGCATCCGGAACAGTATGACGAGGTGTCCGGTTACTCTGAACCGACGGAAAGTGTACACGACCATTTTGTGATGGGTCATACTTCGACTTCTGTCAGCCTGGCGGGCGGACTGGCCAAAGGACGGGACTTGACCGGGGAAGGCGGCAATGTGATTGCAGTCATCGGCGACGGTTCGCTCAGTGGCGGAGAAGCTTTGGAAGGACTGGATTATGCGGCAGAACTGGGTACTAATTTCATCATTATAGTCAACGACAACCAGATGTCGATTGCCGAGAATCACGGAGGACTTTACCGCAATCTGCAGGAGTTGCGCGAAAGCAACGGTCAGTGTCCTTGCAATCTATTCCGGGCCATGGGACTGGATTATCTTTATGTGAACGAAGGCAACAATGTGGAAGCACTTATCAAGGCTTTCCAGCAGGTGAAGGATATCGACCATCCGATTGTGGTGCACATCAACACGCTGAAGGGGAAAGGGTATGCGCCGGCCGAAAAAGACAAAGAGACGTACCACTGGACCATGCCGTTCAATCCTGAAACGGGAGTGGTGTTCCATCCGAGTGAAGAGCCGCAGGACTATGCCGACCTGACCGCCCGCTACCTGTTGCAGCGTATGCAGGAAGACCGCCGCATTGTGGCCATTTCAGCCGGTACGCCTACCGTAATGGGATTTACCCCTGACCGCCGGAAGGCTGCCGGGAAGCAGTTTGTCGATGTGGGTATTGCCGAGGAGCATGCCGTGGCCCTGGCTTCCGGTATTGCCAAGAATGGAGGCAAGCCCTTGTTCGGGGTGTACAGTACCTTCATCCAGCGTGCCTACGACCAGATTTCACAGGACTTGTGTATCAACCGCAATCCGGCGGTACTTCTGGTGTTCTGGGGCTCGCTCTCGGCTATGAACGATGTGACACACCTGTGCTTTTTCGACATTCCGCTGCTCAGCAATATCCCGAATCTGGTCTACCTGGCACCGACCTGCCGGGAGGAGTACATGGCCATGCTGGAATGGAGTATCCGGCAGAATGAGCATCCGGTAGCTATCCGTGTGCCGGCTACGGAACTGGCTTACGGGAATCGTCCGGTGGATGCAGATTACAGTCGGTTGAACCGTTATCAGACCGTCCGGAAGGGAAGCCGCGTAGCCATCCTGGGGTTGGGCTCTTTCTTCGGACTGGCGGAAGAAACGGCTGATTTGCTTAAGGGTCAACATGGTATGGAAGTGACGTTGATCAACCCGCGCTACATTACGGGAATAGATGAGGCCCTGATGGAAGAACTGAAAGCCGACCACGAACTGGTAGTGACGCTGGAAGACGGAGTCTTGGACGGCGGATTCGGCGAGAAGATTGCCCGCTATTTCGGTTGCAGTCCGATGAAGGTACTCAACTTCGGAGCCCGGAAGGAATTTGTAGACCGTTTCGACGTGCAGGAGTTCCTGGAGCAGAACCACCTGACCGCTCCGCAGATTGCCGCAGACATCCTGCAGCAGCTTGCCTGACGGTCCTTTTCCGTAACGAAACAAACAAATGGCTCCCCACAAGTGCATTGCCACTGGGGGAGCCATTTTCTTTTTGGTTGTTCGAGTCACTTTCTATATAATTTCGATACCCTGTTCGGCACAGAGTTTCAAGCTCAAGTCTTTCAGTTTGAATTTCTGGATTTTGCCGCTGCCCGTCATCGGGAACTCCTTGACGAAGAAGATGTATTTGGGAATTTTGTAGCGGGCGATTTTCCCCTGACAGAACTCCCGGACATCGAATTCGTTCATGGTGTATCCCTCGTGCAGGATGATGAAGGCCCCTACGGCTTCTCCGTATTTCTTGGAAGGCACGCCGGCCACCTGTACATCCTTGATGCCCGGCATCTTGTAGAGAAATTCCTCTATTTCACGCGGGTAGATGTTTTCACCGCCACGGATAATCATGTCCTTGATGCGGCCCGTGATACGGTAGTTCCCGTTTTCATCCTTTACTCCCAAGTCGCCCGAATGGAGGAATCCCTGGGCATCGATGACCTCAGCCGTAGCCTCCGGATTCTTGTAATATCCTTTCATGTTGTTGTAGCCCCGGTTGCACATCTCTCCCTGTACCCCTATCGGACATTCCTCGCCGGTTTCCGGGTCGAGCACCTTTACTTCAGTAAATTCAAAGTCGTGTCCTACGGTGTGGTATCTCACTTCCGGATCATCGTCGATGCGGCTGTGCGTCATGCCCGGTGAGGTTTCCGTCAGTCCGTACACGCTGGTGACGCGCATGAACATCTTTTCTTCCACCTGTTTCATGAGTTCCACCGGACAGAGAGAGCCGGCCATGATGCCGGTGCGCAGGCTCGACAGGTCGAACAGACTGAACATCGGATGATTCAGTTCGGCAATGAACATGGTCGGTACGCCATAGAGGGCCGTACACCGTTCCTTGTGGACGGAAGCCAGGACCAGCAACGGGTCAAAACGCTCAATCATCACCTGTGTACAGCCATGTGTCAGGCAGTTCATGGTGGCCAGTACCACTCCGAAACAATGGAACAGCGGTACGCAGACACACAGTTTGTCGTCGGGGGTGAATTTCATGTGTTCGCCCGTCAGGAATCCGTTGTTGGCGATGTTGTAGTGGGTCAGCATGACGCCTTTGGGGAATCCCGTAGTGCCCGAGGTGTACTGCATGTTCACGGTGTCGTGGCAGTTCACCTGCTTTTTGGCCCGTGTCAGTTCTTCGTTGTCCACGTTATGTCCCAGCAGCAGAATCTCTGCCGTGTTGTACATCCCTCGGTATTTTTCCTGTCCGATGTAAATCACGTTGCGCATGTGGGGGAAGCGCTTGCTTTTCATGTGTCCCCGTTCAAAGAGTTTCAGTTCGGGCAGCATGGTGTAGGTCATTTCCACGAAGTTGCTGTCCTTTTCCCCGTCGACGATACACAGCGTATGCATGTCGGAGTTCTCACAAAGATACTCCAGTTCCGCCTGCTTGTAGTTCGTGTTGACGGTGACCGCCACAGCCCCGATTTTGGCACAGGCATACAGGAAAGTCAGCCAGTCGGGTACGTTGCGGGCCCAGATGCCTACGTGTGTGTCTTTTTGCACTCCGATGGCCAGCAAGCCTTTGGCCATACGGTCCACCCGCTCGTTGAACTGTTTCCAGGTGAAACGCAGGTTGCGGTCGGAATATACGATGTATTCTTTGTCGGGAGTCACTTCCGCCCAGTGCTCCAGCCAGTCGCCCAAGGTTCTTTCAGATAGTTGTAACATGTCGTTGAAGGTTTGAGTGAGACTTAGGCCGGAGTGTAGACCACGGCCAGAATTTGTGCGGCTTGCCCTTCGGCAGCGTGTACGTGGTGCGGCACGATGGAATCGTAGTAGATGGTGTCACCTTCCTTCAGCCGGTAAGTACTTTTCCCGTAGCTGATTTCCAGTTCCCCTTTCAGCACCATAATGAACTCCTCTCCTTCATGTCCGGAAAGGAAGAAATCCTTTTCGCTGTCGGCTTCGATGTCGATGATAAACGGGTCCATGTGGCGGTCGGCCTTGCTTCTTGCCAGTGAGTGGTAGTGCATGTGCTGCCGTGCCTGTGTCGCATTGTTGGAAAAGCCGATGGTATCGTCTGCCTCTCCCTTCCGGCAGACCACTGGTCCCGTTTCATTGGGCTGGTCGTCCAGAAAAGTACCCAGCCGTACGCCTAGTACGCGGGCGATTTTTATCAGTGGGGCAAGCGAAGGAATGTCAATGTTTTCTTCGATGCGGCTCACCTGTTCCACGGTCAGGCCGGCACGTTCGGCCAGTTCCTGAATACTTATTTCCTGATTGCTTCGGAGTGCTTTGATTTTTTCTCCGATAATGTTTGTGCAGTCCATAGGTCGGGTTGTTTTGAGTTTTTCATGTTTCGCAAAGGTAATAAAGTTTCCGTATAAACATCCGGTGCAGTGGATAAAATACGTGTTTCTCTTCCGATATGCCTGTTTTTCACTTTTTTGTGTTATCTTTGGCCCGGATTATAATTTAGAATGAATATGAAGAAGCTGTTTTTAGCATTGGCTTTGATGGGATGTATGGGGAGCCATGCCCCTCTTCAGGCCAGCCAGCCGGTTCCCGATGCGGCTGGATATATTGTAAAGGTGGGCGATGAGGCACCCGATTTTGAGATGACGCTGACGGATGGCAGCAAAGTGAAGCTGTCCGACCTGAAAGGCAAGGTGGTGATGTTGCAGTTCACGGCCAGCTGGTGTGGGGTCTGCCGCAAGGAAATGCCTTTTATCGAAAAAGACATCTGGCAGAAACATAAAGACAATGCGTCATTTGTGCTCTACGGGGTAGATCGTGATGAACCGCTGGAACGCGTGAAGGCTTTTGCCAAGCAGACAGGGGTGACCTATCCGTTGGGCCTTGATCCGGGGGCAGATATCTTTGCCAAGTATGCGGAGCGCAATGCCGGAATCACCCGCAACGTACTGATTGGAAAGGATGGAAAGATTGTCATGATGACGCGTTTGTATAATGAAGAGGAATTTGCTTCTCTTTGTCAGAAAATAGAAGAGCTGCTGAAGTGATGAAGAAATATGGGTATGTATTGTTGGCCTTTCTGCTGTGTTTCCCTTTAGGGATGAACGGACGGAAGAAAGGCAACTATGAGCCGCTGTTGGGAAAAAGATATGCGTCGTATGCCGTGACCTCCAGTTCTTTGAAAGGGGCGGTCTTTTATTTGGTGAGCGGACACGGCGGTCCCGACCCCGGTTGCATCGGCAAATATCAGGGAAAGGAGCTGCACGAAGATGAATATGCCTACGACATTATCCTCCGGCTTGGACGGGAACTGCTGAAGCGCGGGGCAAAGGTGCATTTCATCATTCAGGATGCGAAAGACGGTATCCGCAACCAGGCAGTATTGAACAACAGCAAGCGGGAGACTTGTATGGGCAAAGCCATTCCGTTGAATCAGGTGGCCCGTTTGCAGCAGCGTTGCGATGCCATCAACCGCCTGTACCGGAAAGAAAAGAGCAGTTACAAGCGGGCCGTGTTTATCCATGTGGACAGCCGGGCACGCAACAACCAGACCGATGTGTTCTTCTATTATGCGCCAGGCAGTTCGAAAGGAAAGCGGCTGGCAAGAGAAATCCAGCATACGTTCCGGGCCAAGTACGACCGGCATCAGCCTAACCGGGGATTCGACGGTACAGTCAGCGAACGAAACCTGTTTGTGCTTCGTAATACCACTCCGGTGGGGGTGTTTCTGGAAGTAGGAAACATTCAGAATGCACAGGACCAGAAACGTCTGGTCATCGCGGACAACCGGCAGGCTTTGGCCAATTGGATTACCTTGGCGTTGGAAAAGGATTTCCGGAAGAAATAAGCCATCATACAAAAAAAGTCAGGTCACTTTGAAAGGGCCTGACTTTTTTGTATGATTTGTATAAGGATTGGATTATCGGTTGTTGGCTTTCAATATTTTCTGCACTCCTTGGATAAGCTCCGGATTGGGAAGGTCTTTCTTTCCGATCAGCGTGTAGGCAAAATTGTCGGCCATGATTTCTTCCGGGTGGATGACATAGCTGGTATTTTTACCAACCTGTGTGTAGAAGTCTTCGGCTTCATCCAACGTATAAATAAGAGTCTTTCCCGCTTTCTGGATAGGAATAAAATCTCCGTTCAGGGGGACAAGTCCTATTTTCAGATAATCTACCAGTGTATTTCCCTCGTAGGGTTTGTCGGTATAAATCACCATGGTACAATATTGTTTCTGTCCACCGATGGTAAAGGTTCCGTAGCTGTCATAGCGGCTGATATCCGGATTCGAGATATGCTTTTCAGCCAAGTCGGACGGGAACAGGATTTCTTTCTCGATGACGGTGAATCCGATAAGCTGATACATGTCTTTTTTGAAATCGGTACTCTGTCGGGTCAGTAAGTGGAACAGTTCGTGTGCCACCAGGTATTTCAAATCCTCGTCGGAAGTGCTTTGCAGCGCTTCTTCTCCGACAGCAATCCAGTTCATGCGGGTGTAGGCCTGTGCGCTTCCTTCTTCTTTCTGTGTGGTTTTCACAAAGATGATTTCTTTCGGAAACGTCAGATTATATTTTTGTTTCTTGATTTCCGTATCCAGGGCTTTCATGGCCTTGCTGATGCGTTCCTTGTCCTTGTCGCTCCAGTTGAGGGTCTGGTCCATGGCGAACTGCAGCAGTTCGGACTTGCGTCCTTGCGGTTTCTGCAAGCGTACGTCGATGTCAAACTGATTCCAGTTGCGGGTATAGTCATCCAGTTCTGTAATCAGCATTTGGGCCTCGGCACGAGTGGCGAAACGGAAAGCCGAATTGGCGAATTTATTACTCTGTGCCCACGAAGCCACAGTGGAAAAAGCCAGACAAAATATGAAAAGAAATTGATGCTTTAAGGTCATAGTTTTGTTTTTTAGTGGTTCACGATAATTCTTTGTGGTAAATATAGCGTATTTTTTTGTTTTTTTCCTTGCTTTTTGGCGAGAAAAAAGTTTTAGAGAAAGAAAATGGGATAATTAGGGCTGTGCGTGCGATGGAGGAGAGGCTCGAAAACATTGTGTGATGCAGCTGTGTGATAAAGATAAAAACGCAGGCAAGCATACTGTTTTTTCTCCAAGAGATAGTTCTGTTTCACAGTGTGGTTTTTGTATCCCGCACTGTGAAATATATATCCCACACTGTGGTTTTTGTATCCCACAGTGTGGGACAGAGAAATTGTTGTGAAGTTTGGGAAAAATAGTTAAGGGGTTGAATTTTTGTGGAGGGGTTTGAAAAGCTTCTTTACTACAGAATCCGGTTGCGAATGGACAGATACAGTGGACTCTGTAAGTGTACAAAAAACGGGTCCTACTTTGCTGGGATTTGGCAAAGTAGAACCCGCGCTCTTATATTGTATGGAAAAGAAGTGGTTTATTCTTTATCCTTCAGTGCATCGAAAATCAGTTTTTCCAGTTCGTCGGCCAGTTCCGGATTGTCCTGGATGCATTGTTTGGCGGCATCGCGACCCTGGCCTAGTTTGGTGTCGTTGTAGCTGTACCATGAACCGCTTTTCTTGATGATACCCAGTTCGGCACCCAAGTCGATGATTTCACCGCTGCGGGAAATACCTTCACCGAACATGATGTCGAATTCGGCTTTGCGGAAAGGAGGAGCCACTTTGTTCTTTACGACCTTCACACGTACCTGATTACCGATGACTTCTTCACCGTCTTTCAGCTGAGAGGCACGACGGATATCCAGACGGACAGATGCATAGAACTTCAACGCGTTACCACCGGTAGTGGTTTCCGGGTTGCCGAACATGACACCGATTTTCTCACGCAGCTGGTTGATGAAGATACAGGTCGTGTTGGTCTTGCTGATGGCAGAAGTCAGCTTGCGCAGGGCCTGTGACATCAGTCGGGCTTGCAGACCTACCTTGTTGTCGCCCATGTCGCCTTCAATTTCAGCTTTCGGAGTCAAGGCGGCTACAGAGTCGATGACAATGATGTCGATGGCGGAAGAACGGATCAACTGTTCGGCAATCTCCAATGCCTGCTCGCCGTTGTCGGGCTGTGAAATCCACAAGTTGTCGATGTCCACTCCCAGTTTGGCTGCATAAAAACGGTCGAAAGCATGTTCCGCATCGATGAAGGCCGCAATACCGCCGGCTTTCTGTGCCTCGGCAATGGCATGGATGGCCAGTGTAGTTTTACCGGAGGATTCCGGACCGTAGATTTCGATGATACGTCCCTTCGGATAACCACCTACGCCCAATGCCGCATTCAGGGCAATGGAGCCGGTCGGGATGACTTCTACTTCCTGCACGTGGTCGTCGCCCATTTTCATGATGGAGCCTTTTCCGAAGCTCTTCTCAATTTTGTCCATGGCGGCTTGCAGGGCTTTCAGTTTCTCACTGTTATCGGGTTTGGGGGCGTTTTCAATGCCTCCTTCAAATTCAAGTTCGTCTTTCTTTGCCATAATTATTGTAGGATTTGTGCGGCATGATCTTTGGTCTTCACTTCCTTGGGTGAAATAATCCGTTCGATGATGCCTTGTTCGTTAATAATGAAAGTGGTACGGAAGGTACCCATGTATTTGCGTCCGTACATGCTTTTTTCTCCCCAAACACCGAAGGTTTCCACCAGTTTGTGGTCGGTGTCGGCAATCAGCGTGAACGGAAGCTGGTTTTTCTCGATGAATTTCTGGTGTGACTTCTCGTCGTTGATACTTACGCCGATGACTTCGTAGCCGGCTTTCTGGAGTTCGGCGTAGTTGTCACGGAGGTTGCAGGCCTGTGCCGTACAGCCCGAAGTCATATCCTTGGGATAGAAATAGAGTACGATTTTCTTGCCTGCGTAGTCGCTCAGGCGGACTTCTTCACCTTTTTCGTTGATTCCCAGTATTTCGGGAGCTTTGTCTCCTATGTTCATAATTGTTTCTTTGTAAAAGTGGGAAAAAGAAAAGAACCAAGAATGAAGAATGAGTAATCCGGTTCTCCATTCTTGATTCTTTAATATAGATAATCTGTCAATCAATTATAGTTCCAGATCGCCGTCGAATACTTCATGCCAAGGCAGTCCGTATTTGTTCAGGGCATCCATGAATGGGTCTGGATCGAACTCTTCCACGTTCCATACTCCCGGACGTTTCCACAGTCCTTTCAGGAACATCATAGCTCCAATCATGGCCGGTACACCGGTCGTGTAACTTACGCCCTGCATGCCTGTTTCTTTGTAAGCAGCCTGGTGAGAGCAGTTGTTGTACACATAGTAAGTATGTTCCTTTCCGTCCTTGATACCACGGATGCGGCATCCGATGGAAGTCTCTCCTTCGTAGTTCTCACCCAAATCCTGCGGGTTAGGCAGCACGGCTTTCAGGAACTGCAACGGAACAATCTGCATGCCGTTGTAGTTGATAGGCTCGATGCTGGCCATACCGATGTCCTGAATTACGCGCAGGTGAGTCAGGTATTCCTGACCGAAGGTCATCCAGAAGCGGGCACGCTTGATGGTCGGGAAGTTCTTGACCAGTGATTCCAGTTCTTCGTGGTACAGAAGGTAAGAATCACGCGGGCCGATGTTCGGATAAGTCAGGTCCTTGTGGAATTCCAACGGTTTGGTAGTAATCCATTTTCCGTTCTCGTAGTAACGTCCGTTCTGAGTGATTTCGCGGATGTTGATTTCCGGGTTGAAGTTGGTGGCAAAAGCCTTGTGGTGGTTTCCGGCGTTGCAGTCCACGATGTCCAGATACTGGATTTCGTCGAAGTGATGCTTGGCTGCGTATGCGGTATATACACCACTTACTCCCGGGTCGAATCCACAACCCAGAATGGCAGTCAGTCCGGCTTCCTCGAAGCGTTTCTTGTAAGCCCATTGCCAACTGTATTCAAAGTGAGCCTCGTCTTTCGGCTCGTAGTTTGCTGTATCCAAGTAGTTCACTCCCGTTTGCAGACATGCTTCCATAATCGTTAAATCCTGGTAGGGAAGTGCTACGTTAATAACGATTTCGGGTTTAAAACTGTTGAATAAAGACACAAGTTCATCCACATTGTCGGCATCTACCTTGGCGGTTTTGATGTGAGGATTGCCAATCGCTTTGACAATAGCGTCGCATTTGGACTGTGTGCGGCTTGCAATCATGACTTCGGAGAAGACTTCCGGATGCTGAGCCACTTTGTGTGCAACAACGGTACCTACACCGCCTGCACCGATAATCAATACTTTACTCATTTATTAATTTGATACTTTAAATGCCCGGTAAACGTTACCGTTCAACATGCAAAGATAGAAAATAAATCCAAACATGGTGCAGTATTCAAGGGATATCCGTATTTTTGTAAATGAACAATTCTTAAAAATGAATTGTTTGTGTAAATGGAATTACGATTAAAGAGAAACAAGTTATGAATAGACAGTATTTGGCGGCAGCGGCTTTTGCTTGTCTGCTGATGAGTTGCGGCGCGGGAAAGAATTCGGTAGCCGTGGTTGATTTTTCAGGGGAATGGAACATCGTAGAGGTGAACGGGGAAAAAGTAAGTGCAGAAAATACGCCTTTCCTGGGCTTTGATAACGCTGAACACCGCTTGTATGGTAATGCAGGATGCAACCGTCTGATGGGAACCTTCAACCTGGATACGTTAAATGCAGGAAAGATTTCATTTGAACAGGTGGGTGCGACGCGGATGATGTGTCCGGACATGAAGGTGGAACAGAGTGTGTTGGAAGCCTTGAACAAAGTAGCCGGATATGAAGAAGTGGGTGAAGGCGTATCTTTGAACGACGCCGATGGAAAATCGGTCATCTTGTTACAGAAACGGGAAGTAAAGGAAGTCTCTATAAATGATTTGGAAGGGACATGGCAGATTACGACCGTAAATGGAACTGAAATCGGCAAAACGGAAAAAACGCCCCAGCTGACTTTCGACCTGACAGAGAAACGGGTGTATGGAAATGCCAGTTGCAATACCATCAATGGCGGGTTCTCTCAGGAAGAGGGAAAATCTTCTTCTCTGCAGTTCAGCCAGATGATTTCCACCATGATGGCTTGTCCGGATATGGAAACGGAAAGAAATATTCTGGATGCATTGAACAAGGTGCGCAGCTTTGAGGTGAAAGAAAATGGTACGGTGAGTCTGTTGGGCGAAGACGGTACTGAATTGCTGACCCTGAAGAAACTGACGGAGGCGGAAACTGAAGCTTGATAAATCGGTTGGTCGTGGTATAAGGTCCGAAGAAAAATATTATCTTTGCAGGAAAGAAGCATAAACCTTATATATATGACTAAAAAAATACTTTTGTTAGGTTCTGGAGAGTTAGGTAAGGAATTTACCATTGCAGCCCAGCGTTTGGGCCAGTATGTGATTGCGTGCGACTCTTATGCAGGTGCGCCGGCTATGCAGGTGGCAGATGCGTGCGAGGTATTCAGTATGTTGGATGGAGAGGCTTTGGACCGTGTGGTAGAAAAGTATCATCCGGATATTATTGTTCCTGAAATAGAAGCAATACGTACTGAACGGCTTTATCATTTGGAAAAAGAAGGTATTCAAGTGGTGCCGAGTGCGCGTGCGGTGAATTTTACCATGAACCGTAAGGCTATCCGCGATTTGGCAGCTAAGGAACTGGGACTGAAAACAGCGAAGTATTTTTATGCTTCCTCTTACGAAGAACTGAAAGAGGCAGCCAGCAAAATCGGTTATCCGTGTGTCATCAAACCGTTGATGTCGTCTTCCGGCAAAGGCCAGTCAGTAGCAAAATCTGAAGAAGACCTGAAGTATTCATGGGAATATGGATGCAATGGCAGCCGTGGCGATATCAAGGAACTGATTGTAGAGGAATTCATTCATTTTGACAGTGAAATCACTTTGCTGACAGTGACCCAGAAGAACGGACCGACTTTGTTCTGTCCTCCTATCGGACACGTGCAGAAGGGAGGAGACTATCGTGAAAGTTTCCAGCCGGCTCACATCGCACCGGAACATCTGGCTGAAGCACAGCGGATGGCCGACAAGGTGACAAAAGCACTGACAGGATATGGTCTGTGGGGAGTGGAGTTCTTCCTGAGCCATGAAAACGGAGTATATTTCTCTGAACTTTCTCCTCGTCCTCACGATACGGGTATGGTTACTTTGGCCAATACGCAGAACTTGAATGAGTTTGAATTGCATCTGTATGCGGTACTGGGGCTGCCGATTCCGGGCATTACGCAGGAACACATTGGTGCAAGTGCAGTGATTCTTTCTCCGATTGCCAGCCAGAAAGCTCCGCAGTACAGAGGTGAGGAACTGGTTTGTTCTCAGCCGAATACCTATCTCCGTATCTTTGGCAAACCGACCACTCGCCTGAATCGTCGTATGGGAGTAGTAGTTTGCTATGACAAGAACGATGGCGACCTGGATGCACTTCGTGACAAGTGTAAGTCACTGGCTGCGAAGGTAGAAGTCTATTAAAGTTGATTTATGTCATGAAAAAAGAATAAATACATTAAAAATTTCGCTGTTATGTTTAAGAGTTATGTTTTAAATACATATATTTGCCTCGCAAAATTAAACTAAACAACGTATATGGCAGAAAACAGAACAGTGAAGTATCATATTCCTCAGCGAGGAATATATATGTATTCTCATGTACATGACGGAAAAACTGAAATGATTGTGCTGAATAGTACGAGTGATGAGCAGACATTGGCTGCTGAGTACTATACTGTCTTGACTAAGGATTCTAAAGAAGGTAGAGATGTATCGAGCGGGAAGAGAATCGATTTGACAAAGAATCTTGTGGTTTCTCCTCGCAAGTCATTGATTATTGAATTCTGATGAAATTTCTTATAAAAACAGCGGAAGGATTTTTTCTTTCCGCTGTTTTTTTATGCCGTTTTATACCATATCATCTCCGGTTTTGGCATATCTTACACGAATAGTTTTGTGGAAGGGGATGAAGCGTGAAACGATGGCGATGACCAGGGTGATGATAAACAGATAGCCTAGTATATGTTTGAGCGAAAGCAGGAGGCTTTGTTGTTGCAAAGTGGCATAGAGGGTTTGGGTTGCCATCTGGGTGGCCTCGGTATATTCGTGTCCTTGTGAAAGATATTGGCTGAGTGACTGGTTAAACTGGCTGGCGGCCAGCGGGTCGGTCTGGCTGACGGTCTCCGACAAAGAATGTAGGTACTTCTGTTCCATCCGATAGAGAGCGTTGCTGTAAAAAGAGGTAGCCAGAATGGGAGCCAGTACCGACCGGAAGGAAATCAGGAAAAAGGCATTGGCCAGCAGGTATTTGGGATTGAGTTCTTCTACGGCAAACAAGGCAAAAGCGATGATTAACACCAGCATGCCCAGCCCTCGCAGAAACACGGGGAGGAAAAGCATCTCGTAGGTGCTGTCGGGGGAGACGGTGAAATACAGGATGCCGAAGAAGGCGGCAAAGCACCCCATCCCTCCGGCAATCAGAAAACGGAAACGCCACCGTTGCCAGCGGAACCACCAGAAACAGATAAAAGCCCCCAGGGCATAACCTGGTAGCAGGTAACCATAGAGCAGATAAGTGTGTGTGCTGTCTACCTTCAGGATACTCGTCATGTAGTTGGTGAGCAGGGTGGTGGAGGTGCTGAAAAACATGACCAGCATCATATACAAGTAGCCTACGATGGCTTTGGGCTGATACAATGGGGCCAAACTGACAAAGGGGTGTTTGGAGTGGTATTGCTGCCAGATGAAAAAGGCTATCAGGATGGGAGCAATGACGATATAGAGCCGGATTTTGAATGAAGAGGTCCAGTCGAGCACTTTCCCATAGTTGATGACATAGACCAGCATCAGGAGTCCGGTGGCAATGACCAGCATCTCGCGCAGGTGAAGTTCGGAGAGCGGTATGGGCTTCAACGGGCGGTCGTGTCGGAAACAGATAATCACTATCAGGATGGCAGTCATGAGGAGCAGCATCATGAAGTAGTACATATACTGCCAGTTGTAATGGTAAGCCAGTTCAGCTGTAAGCACCATGGATACCTGTCCTCCGGCAAATACCAGCGGGTAAAAATAAGAATAGAACTCGCTTCGTACGTTCTTGGGACTGAAAATCTTGGTGGCTCTTCGGATGAACCAGAGCATGAGGAAACCTTTCAGAAAACCGATGAAGAAGCTGCAAATGATGACTAAATCGATGTTTTGCGAACGGGCACATATCCAGCTGAGAAAGAATTGCAGGGTCAGGTCGGTCAGCAACAGGAATTTGGAGGAAAGGGCGTCGAGCACTTTGGGGACAATGGGATAGGCTACCGCCATTCCAGCCGAAGCGGCATAATACCCCATGGTGATGTCTTCTGTATTGGTACCCAGTGTGTTGGATACTTCAAGCATGCTTCCGGTGTAGGAACCGTTCAGCATGGTGACAGGCAGAATGATGGTGAAGATACATATCATTCCGAGCCAGTCGGGGACCCATTGACGTACGGGGACGTCCAGTTGTTGCATGGTCATCATTTGCGTAAGGCTTCTGTTTCTACCATCATACCGGCTCTCAATTCGCTCATTTCTTCAGGAGAAATGTCTTTCAAGTCTATTCTTACAGGAATTCGCTGCTGTACCTTCACGAAATTTCCGGCAGAATTGTCGGTAGGCACCAGCGAGTATTTGGAGCCGGTCGCTTCTGAGATGGCTGTTACCGTCCCGTGGAAGACCTTTCCGGGAAAGGCATCGACCTTGATACGTACTTCCTGACCAATGTAGATGTGGACAATCTGGGTTTCCTTATAGTTGGCTGTCACCCATTTGTCTGTGTTTCGGACCAGGTAGGAGATGGTTTGCCCGGCTTGCACGAACTGTCCGGGTTCAAGGGTTCTGCGCCCCATGTATCCGTCGTATGGAGCGGTGAGTACGGTATAAGAAAGATTCAGCTTGGCCAGATCCAGGTCGGCTTCCTTGCGCAGGATGGCCGCTTCGGCACTGGTGGTTTTCTTGCTGGTTTCTGTGAACTGTGATTGCGCAGCCTTATGTTGTGCCAGCAGGGCTTGGTAGCGGGCTTTGGCAGCTTCATAAGAGGCTTTTGCCTGTTCGTACTGCTGTTCGGGGACCGATTCTTCCTGCAGCAGGCGGGCAAAGCGGTGATAATCCTGCTCCAGTTGCCACAGTTTGGCTTTTGCTTCGGCAATGTTGGCTTCCTGCACTGCCACGTTCGTTTGTGAGGTCTCTATGCCGGAATGTAGTACGTCGCGTGAACCTTGCACATCCAGCAGGGCTGCTTCGGCTTCTTTGACCTTTATCTGATATTCACGGTTATCCAGTACCAGCAGTGTATCTCCTTGATGTACATATTGATGTTCCTTGAAGCGGACTTCCTTGATGTAGCCCGAAGCACGTATGTTCAAAGGGGCCACATACTGGTCGATGAACGCATCGTTCGTAATCTCATAATGGATGTATTTCCAGAAGTAGTTGCCCACCCATACCAGCCCGGAGCCGGCAATCAGTATGCAAAGTAAGTTGAGAATGATGTTCTGCAATCTTCTCTTCCGTAGTTTGCTATGAGTATCTTTTAGTGTCATATTCTTGTAGGATTGAACGGGTTATAATCTTCCGCAGACTTTCTGCAGTTGGTAATAGGTGTAAATGATTCGTGTGCGTGAGGCTGTCAGCTGGAGCTCGGCGTTGAGCAGGACAGAGTTGGCATCCAGCAAATCGGTCAGTATGGCCAGTTGGTTCATGTAGCGGTTCTGCATGATACGATAGTTTTCCTGTGCCTGACGGACGGAGAGTTTCCAGGCGTCAGCCTGCTGCAGGGCTTCTTTGTGGCGGAGAATCGCATTGTAAATGTCCATTTGGAGCTGTTGCTTTTTCAGTTCCTCTTCTTTCTTTTGCACGGACACCTGCAACTGGCTTTCCTTGATTTTGTGGTCGGACTTGAATAAGGACGAGAGGGGATAGGAAACCGAAAGTCCGATGTTCCAGTTGTTGTTATACAAGTCGGTCATGGTACGGGTGATGGGGCGTGCCAGAGTGTTGGATGCGTACAGGTTGACATTGGGCTTGCGGGAGGCGCGGTCCATCTGTATCTGGTTCCGGGCCAGTTCGGTTTCTTTTTGCAGCAGTTTCATGTCTGGGGCCTGCTCGTAAGCCGACAGGAGATAGGCTTCGTAGCTTTCCAGAGGAGTCGCTTTCTGCAGCAGTGTGGTGTCGGGCTTTATTATACGGTTTTCGGAATTTCCCAGCAGCAGGTTCAGTTGTTGGGATACGATGAGGATGCTGTTCTCTGTTTCTTGCAGAGAAAGCCGGTCGTTGGTGAGTTGCATCTCACTGCGCAGCACGTCGTTGTTGGTGATGAGTCCTTCTTTCTTCATCTGCCGTATGTCTTGCAGGCGCCGAAGCGACTCTTCGATGTTACGGGTAAGTACGATGTGTTGCTTGAACAAGGTAAAGAGATTCAGGTATTGGTTGAGTAATCCCAGCTTGATATCAGCTTGATTGCTCATTCGTTGCAAGGCGGCGATTTCTGTTTCAATATCTGCCTTACGGATGGAATAACGGATTTTCCCTCCCTGATACAGCGGTTGGTTGAAGTCGACCGTATAGTTTTGTGACCAGTCGGGAGTGTCCGGATAGGTAGGATGAGAAAGTCCTTCCTGAAAGACCACAGGTTGTCCGATAACCCCTCCTTTGAGACCGATTTCCAGGTCAGGAAGTAAGGCCGTTTGGGCATGACGTTTTCGTTCATAGGCCATTCTTTCTTTCAGGCTGTCGGCTTGCAGTCGCAGACTGCTTTTTACGCCCGATTCAAAAAGCTGTTCTACGGATAGGAACAGTGAATCTTGTTGGGCCATGGCCGGGAGGATAAGAAAGAGATTTCCGATGAAAAGCAGGATTCGTAGGGTGCTAGAAATCTTCAAGAACATTTTGCACTGTTTTTAGTTCAGATAAAATATTTCCGGTTCGTTCGGTAGATAAGATATGCTCCGCGTTGGCATATACTAAATTGAGGATAGGGCGGATCTGTTCTTTCAGTTTTTCCCCTTCCGGAGTAAGATACACCAACTTGTTTCGGCGGTCACTGACATCCTCTTTACGATAGACATATCCTTTCTTTTCCAGATTGTTCATCAGATTGGTCAGGCAGGCCTTGTCTTTAGCGGTTCGCTCTGCCAGTGCCTGCTGGGTGATACCTTGTTCATGCCAAAGACTGCTCAGCACTTGAAGCATCTCGAAAGTGATTCCTGCATGATTGTCTTTTAGTGTACGTTGCATGGCACGTCGAAACGCCATGCGGGTGCGGAAAATCTGTATCATGAGTTCCCGGAATTCTCCTCCTTCTTCCATGTGGATCAAGTTTTTTGGTGTTTTCCGGCAAAGATACACCTTTTTTTAGAATGGTAAAATATTTGACTAATATAAACTCGCTTAAAGGAGAAGTCGGCCATTTTCCTGACGGATGATTTCTTCCGAGAGGAGATAGGCTATGACTTTACTCACTTGTTCCTCCGGGACCTGAATTTGGGCTTTGAGTTCTTGCGGAGAAAGAGGAGAAGTCTTTAGTAAGGCAAGTATCTGACGGCTGATTTCGTCAAACTGGCTTTGTTTCAGTCCGGAGTGATGATGCTGCAGGCATACATCGCATTGTCCGCAGTTGTGCTCGTTCTTTTCTCCAAAATAATGGAGTAACATGCGGCTTCGGCAGTTGTTTTCGCTTTCAGCATATTCTATCATGGCCTCTATTCGCCGACGGTAGCTTTCCTTTCGTTCCTCGTACACTTCCTTGCTCAAGTAGATACGGTCGGTCTCCTGTCGTTCACGGGTGTAAATGATATAAGGGGTCTTTTTCCCCGGAATGTAGTGCAAGATGTGCTGCCGGGTCAGGAAGAGCAAAGTCTCATAGATTTGGGGCCTGCTCAATCCGGAACGTTTGGACAGCAGCTCTTCATTGATATAGGCATAATCGGTGAAAAGTCCGGTATAGGTCCGCAATAGAATACGGAGCAGTTTTTCTGTATCTGCGTTTTGCTCATGAATGCGATACAGTTCTTCTTTGGTGATGGTGAACATGATTCGGGAAGCATTGTCCTGTTCATCGGTATATTCCAGATAGCCGGCACGTGTCAGAATTTTCAGTGCACTGTCGGTCTGTACAGGGAAATGCTTGAAATTGTGGCAAAATTCATCCAAATTGAAGGCGAAGGTACAGCCCAATCCGTCTCCCATGGCCATCTGGTAGTAGAAATTGATGTCTTCGTACACTTTTCGGATATAATCCTTTTCAGGGAAAGTGTCACTGATACGTTGTTTGAGGGTAATCTTGTCGCGGGGGCAGAACAACAGCACGGCATACGCCTTCATGCCGTCTCTTCCGGCTCGTCCAGCCTCCTGGAAGTATGCCTCGGGAGAGTCGGGCACATCGGCATGAATCACCAGGCGTACATCGGGCTTGTCAATTCCCATTCCGAAAGCATTGGTCGCCACCATGACACGATATTCTCCTTTCAGCCATGCTTTTTGGCGTAGGTCTTTGGTCTCATCGCTGAGTCCGGCATGGTAGAACGTGGCTGTGATGTGGTTCCGGTTCAGGAGCTGAGCTATTTCTTTGGTCTTTTTCCGGTTGCGTGTGTAAACAATGCTGGAGCCGTTTACCCGTTGCAGGATGTGCAGCATTTCGCCTTCTTTGTCTTCCGTGTGGCGGACGATGTAGGCCAGATTCTTCCTTTCGAAACTCATGCGGAATACATTCTCCTGGCGGAACTGGAGTCGTTCCTGGATGTCCTTGACCACTTCCGGAGTGGCTGTGGCAGTCAGGGCAATGACAGGAACTCCCGGAAGCAGTTGGCGTATCTCGGCTATTTTCAGGTAGGCAGGGCGGAAATCGTATCCCCATTGCGAGATGCAATGGGATTCATCCACGGTGATGAGGCTCACATGCATGCTGCGAAGCTTGATTTGAAATATTTCGGTACCCAGTCTTTCCGGTGAGATATAAAGAAATTTGTAGTTGCCGAAAATGCAGTTTTCCAAGGCAATCAGAATCTCTTCGCGCGTCATGCCGGAATAAACGGCAGTGGCCTTGATACCCCGTTCACGCAGGTTTCTTACCTGGTCTTTCATCAGGGCAATCAGGGGGGTAATGACCAGACACAATCCTTCCTGGGCGAGGGCCGGCACTTGGAAAGTAATGGATTTACCTCCTCCTGTGGGCATAAGCCCCAAAGTGTCCTTGCCTTCGCCTACGCTGCGGATGATATCTTCCTGTATGCCTCGGAAGTGGTCGTATCCCCAGTATTGTTTCAGGATTTTCAGATAGTCGGCCATGGATTTCTAGCTTCGACTCGGCTTGATGTCTTCAATCTGCAGCTGGATTTCTCCTCGTTTATGGGTATTTTCCTCAATGGTGTAGCAGATGTTGAACGATTGCTTGGTCTTTATGTAGCGGACTTGTGAGCTTTGTCCGAAAGCGATGCCATTCATGACGTTGTTCGATTTGTTGTCTACTAACTCCAGCTTGATGTGTTCCTGGTCTCTGCCTACCACCTTGCTGGTACCGTAATCATACACGTTCAGTGTGGCAAAGATAGGTTTGTGGTTTTCCGGCCCAAACGGATTGAACTTCTTCAGGTCGAAGAAAAACTTCGGAGTAATGTCTCTGAAATCCAGTTGTGCATCAATCTGAATGGTGGCATTGGTCTGTTCCGGAAGAATGTGATTGGTGACATATTCCTCAAACCGACGTGTAAATTCCGGTACATTTTCCACTTTCATGGAGAGTCCGGCGGCATAGGTGTGTCCGCCAAAGTTTTCCAATAAATCGCGGCAATATTCAATGGCTTTATATACGTCGAAACCCGATACGGAACGTGCAGAACCTGTTGCCAGGTTGTCTGTACGTGTCAGTACTACAGCTGGGCGATAGTAGATTTCCGTCAGCCGGGAGGCTACGATGCCGATGACCCCTTTGTGCCAGTCTTCATTGAAGATGACAATCGATCTTCTTTCAGACAGGTCGGACAGGTTGTCCACAATTTTGTTGGCCTCTTCCGTCATGCTTTTATCCAAATCCTTTCGGGTTTCATTGTAGCTGTTGATACGGTTGGCTTTCTTCAGTGCGGAGGCGAAGTCCCTTTCTATCAAAAGGTCGACAGCCTCTTTTCCATTTTGGATACGTCCGGAGGCATTGATTCGTGGTCCGATTTTGAATACGATGTCACTTATCGTGATTTCTCTTTCAGCCAGTCCGCACACGTCAATGATGGCTTTCAGTCCGATGCTGGGGTTGGCATTGAGCTGCCGGAGGCCATGATAGGCCAGAATACGGTTTTCTCCCATGATGGGTACAATGTCGGAAGCGATGCTCACGGCCACCAGGTCGAGCAGGGGAGTCAGCTGATGGAATTCGATGCCATTGTTCTGGGCGAAGGCCTGCATGAATTTAAAGCCCACTCCACATCCGGAAAGATGTTCATAGGGATAGGTGGAATCAAACCGCTTGGCATTCAGGATGGCCACGGCAGGTGGAAGAACTTCATCGGGCACATGATGGTCACAGATAATAAAGTCAATGCCTTTCTCTTTGGCATAACTGATTTCTTCTACCGCTTTTATGCCACAGTCTAGTACGATGACCAGTTTGACTCCTGTTTCATACGCATAGTCTACTCCTTTTTTCGACACGCCATACCCTTCATTGTATCTGTCGGGGATGTAATAGTCGATGTTCGAGTAGAACTGTTGCAAAAACTTGAAAACCAGTGCGACGGCTGTGGTCCCGTCCACGTCATAGTCTCCATACACCAGAATTCTCTCCTTGCGTCCCATGGCCAGATTGAGGCGTTCCACGGCTACATCCATATCTTTCATCAGAAACGGATCGTGCAGGTCGTTCAGCTGAGGGCGGAAGAAACGCTTGGCTTCAGCGGCTGTATGTATGCCTCTTTCTTGTAGCAACTTGCACAAGATGGGGCTGATGCCTATTTCTCTGGAGAGGGCTCTAGCTGCTTCTCTTTCTTGAAGTGTTGGAGGTTGATAGTTCCATTTGTAGTTCATTTATATATGTTTTTTTCTTTTTTTCTTTATCACGTAAGATTCTCCTGGGGTTTGTCTGATATTGACAAGCACGAGATATGAGCAATTTCCCGCCGAGTAAGAATCTTTCTTGGAGAATAAAGTACTTATTCTTCGCTTCAATCCGTAAAATTAGTAAAAAGAAAGAAAAAAAGCGGCTCATTCCATCTTAAATTTATGGAACGAGCCGCTTATTATTTATAATTAGTCTATATACTAAGTTTTTAGAATCCCAATTTCTTTGCGATGTCTGCAGGGATTGCTTTTTTGTTGACCAGAATATTCATGGTTTTGTATTTGACGAATGCTTTAGATGCATACCAGATACCTTTGTACTTTCCGCTTAAGCCCCATGAGTTTTTCACCATGTAGTATTCTTTTCCATTCTGGTCTTTGGCGATACCGTAAATCAGCATACCGTGGTCGTCTGTGGTTTCCCAGTTGTCGAAAGCAGTCTGACGCATTTCCTGTGTTACGTTGATTTCAGGAAGCGGTTTGCTAGTCAGTTCTTTGCGTTTGTCTGCTTTGCTCAAGCCCAGCCAGCGTGCCATATCTGAACCGGTCAGTTCAGCACCTTTTGCTACATCTGGACATACAGCTACTCCGTCACGTGTGAATCCTTCTTCACTGACGTCTGCTCCCCAGGCAAAAGTGTATCCGTTGTTGATTGCGTTATCCATCACTTCCATCAGTTCGTCAATCGGCAGGTTGTATGACAGGGCATTACGCCAGTTGTCCTGTACTTCAATGCTGAACGGCTGGTAGAAAGGGTGATGTGTAAATGAAGTCAGAGATACATAATCGTCCATGTTCAGTCCCAGCACTTCATCCGCAAAAGTTCTCGGCGTATAAGTTTTACCTTTGTAAGTAAATTCTTTCGGGCACTCTCCCAAGTAGGTGTCGTAAATGGCAGTTACTCCTTTTTTCCAAACCGGAGTCAGTCTATGCTGTTTACCTTTTCCAATAGCTTCTACGTAAGCACCGGCTACTGCATCCAGTTCGTTGTGGTTCGGGAGAGAATCTCCGTATTCGATACCCGGCATGATATCTTGCGGCACCATACCATAGTTCTTGTAGCAGTAAACGATATCTTCAAAGCTTCCGCCCGGAGAGAATGAAGCGTCGCCGTGGTAACGTACATAGTTTACGGCACGGTCTTCCATTGTTTTGTGTACGACGAACATTTCAGACAAGTCGAATTCTCCTTTTCCAGTACGAAGCAGTTCAGATTCCAGGAAACCAATGCTGGAGAAAGACCAGCATGTACCTGATTGGTTCTGGTTCTTTATGGAAGTGATTGGGTTTTCTTTTACAGTGGTGAAGGTAAATCCTTCTTCCGCTTTGTCTTTTTTCGGGCTCTTGGCATAAATGCTTCCAAAACAGAGTCCTGCTGCGGCTAATAAAATCAGTTTGTTCATTGTTTCTAGAAAATGTTATAGAGTTAATAAATAATTTTATTCATTCATGATTGCTTCCACTTCTTCAAAAGTGATAGGAATATGTTTTTCGCCTAAGAACCGCGAACCATTATCTGTAATCAGAATGTCGTCTTCCAGGCGGATACCTCCGAAATCTTTGTATTTTTCAATTTCATCGAAGTTCAGGAAGTCGGTGTGCAACTTTTCTGCTTTCCATTTGTCGATAAGTGCCGGAATGAAGTAACAACCCGGTTCGTCCGTAATGACAAATCCTTTTTGCAGTTTTCTTCCCATGCGGAGAGAAGCCAGACCGAATTGGGTGGAAGGTTGTACCTCTTCGTCATAGCCTACATAGCATTGGCCCAAGTCTTCCATATCGTGTACATCCAGTCCCATCATGTGTCCCAGTCCGTGAGGGAGGAACAAGGCATGTGCTCCTGCGGCTACGGCATCTTCTGTATTTCCTTTCATCAGTCCCAAATCTTTTAGACCGTTGGCCAGCACTTTGCACACTTCCAAGTGTACGGATTTGTAGGTCACTCCCGGGCGGGCCAGTTCGAGTGCCTTGTCGTGGCAGGCCAGTACGATACCGTAAACATCACGTTGGCGGCTGGTGAATTTTCCACCGACCGGAATCGTACGTGTATGGTCGGAGCAGTAATAATTCATCAGTTCGGCACCCGCATCGGTCAGCATCATTCGTCCTTCCTGCAGGATGTGACTGTGGTCATGGTTGTGAAGCGTCTGGCCGTTTTGGGTTAGGATAGTAGCAAATGAAACCATTCGTCCATAGGAAGAAGCAATGCCGTCGAGCACCCCCGCGATGTATTGTTCCGATACTCCGGGTTTGCACAGGCGCATGGCTGCTGTGTGCATTTCATATCCTACGTTGCAGGCTTTGTCTATTTCAGCTATTTCACATTCTTCTTTGACAGCTCGCAGGGAAATGACTGCTTTGATGAGTTCAAGCGAGGCATGTTTGGGAGTCATGGATGCCCGGATGCCAGTCAAATCTTCAAGTAGCTGCATGTTGTCATATCGGTAGGGAGGAAGAAAGTGTACTTTTCTGCGTTGTGCGATAGCTTTTCCCACCATTTCTTTCAGTTTGTCGAAAGGATAGCTTTTTTCCACTCCCACTTGTGCTGCCAGTTCTTTTACACTGGGTTGAGGTCCCATCCAGATGATATCGTCCATGTCAACATCATCTCCAAAGAAATAATCTGTTCCATTGTCAATATCGAGGATACCGGCATAACCAGGATGTGAATGTCCGAAGAAGTAGACAAACGAACTGTCTTGACGGAATTTGTATGTGTTGTCGGGATAGTTGGCTGGGGCTTCGTTATTGCCCAAGATGAGAATAATACCATTGCTCATCTTTTCCCGCAAGGCTTTTCGGCGTTTCTGATAAGTTAGAGAATCAAACATATTCATTACATTTTAATATCACATGTGTGAAAATTATGTTGCAAATGTAGTAAATAAAATAGAAAAAATGGCTGGAATGTATTGGAAAAACATATATTTGCAATTCCAAGGTTACTTTAAAAAAACGCGAAGTATGAAACTAGACTTTGAAAAAACAGGATTGGTTCTTGAGGGTGGAGGCATGCGAGGTGTATTCACATGTGGAGTTCTGGATTTCATGATGGATCATAAGCTGGAATTTCCTTATGTGATAGGTGTTTCTGCGGGGGCCTGCAACGGCTTGTCGTATATGTCTCACCAGCGTGGTCGTGCCAAGTTCAGTAATATCGATATGCTGGATAAGTATCATTATATCGGATTGAAGTACTTGTGGTATCAGCATAGCATTTTGGATCAGCATTTGCTTTATGATTTGTTCCCAAGTCAGATTTTGCCTTTCGATTATGAGGCATATTTTGATAATCCGGCACGGTTTGAGATGGTGACAACCAACTGCGTAACTGGAAGGGCTTGTTATTTGGAGGAGAAAAAGGGACGGAACCGGGAACGTCTGGTTGATATTGCCAAGGCTTCCAGCAGTTTGCCTTACGTTTGTCCTATTGCATACGTGGATGGACGTCCGATGTTGGATGGAGGGATTGTGGATTCCATTCCGGTTTTGCGTGCGATATCGCAAGGGTATGAGCGGAATGTCGTGGTCCTGACCCGTAACAGAGGGTATCGTAAGTCGGAAAAGGACATTCGGGTGCCCCGGTTTATTTATCGTCGTTATCCTCGTCTGAGATTGTTGCTTAGCAGGCGGTGTGCGGTATATAATGAGCAGTTGGAACTGGTGGAAAAGCTGGAAGACGAGGGACGTATCATTACCATTCGTCCGGAGAAAAAGGTCGTGGTGAACCGGATAGAAAAGGATGTGAAGAAACTGACCGACTTGTATGAAGAAGGCTATGCATGTGCCGAAAAGGTGCTGATGCCTTTATTGGAAAAAGAAAAGGAATAAACCTGTTGAGATGAGCAAATAAAAAAATCCGGAATGTGAGCGTTCCGGATTTTTTTATGGTTTTTATTTCGCGAAGCTGACCGCACGGGTTTCACGGATAACCGTGATTTTTACTTGTCCCGGATAGGTCATTTCATCTTGAATCTTCTTGGCAATTTCGGTTGACAGGCTTTCCGTCTGTTTGTCATCAATCTTGTCGGCGCCTACAATGACACGGAGCTCACGTCCTGCCTGGATAGCGTAAGTTTTGGTTACACCCGGATAAGACATAGCCAGCTGTTCAAGGTCGTTCAAGCGCTTGATGTAGGCTTCTACAATTTCACGGCGTGCTCCCGGGCGGGCACCAGAGATGGCATCACATACCTGAACGATAGGTGCCAGAAGGCTGGTCATTTCCACTTCATCATGGTGTGCACCGATGGCGTTACAGATATCTGCTTTTTCTTTGTATTTCTCGGCCAGTTTCATACCCAACAATGCATGTGGCAATTCTGGTTCTTCATCGGGCACCTTACCGATATCGTGCAACAGACCGGCACGTTTGGCTTTTTTCGGATTCAATCCCAGCTCGGAAGCCATGACAGCACATAAGTTGGCAGTTTCACGGGCATGTTGCAGCAGGTTCTGTCCATAGGAAGAACGGTATTTCATCTTACCGATGATGCGGATCAGTTCCGGATGCAGGCCGTGGATACCCAAGTCAATAGTAGTACGTTTACCCGTTTCAATAATTTCATCTTCTACCTGTTTGCGTACTTTGGCTACTACCTCCTCAATACGTGCCGGGTGGATACGTCCATCGGTTACCAGTTGGTGCAAAGCCAGACGGGCAATTTCACGGCGAACTGGGTCGAAGGCAGAAAGCACAATGGCTTCCGGAGTATCATCTACTACAATTTCTACACCGGTAGCTGCTTCCAAGGCGCGGATGTTACGTCCTTCACGTCCAATGATACGTCCCTTGATTTCATCTGATTCGATGTGGAATACAGTGACAGAATTTTCAATGGCAGTTTCAGTAGCCACTCTTTGGATAGACTGGATGACAATACGTTTGGCTTCACGGTTCGCCGTAAGCTTGGCATCGTCCATGATGTCATTGATATATGATTGAGCCTGTGTCTTGGCCTCTTCCTTTAAGGACTCCACCAGGCGTTCTTTTGCTTCCTCTGCCGACAGTCCTGAGATGGTTTCCAGTTTTTCTCTTTCCTGTGATTGCAGGTTATCCAGTTCTTCTTTTTTCTTTTCGATGATTACCAGCTGTGCGTCCAAGTTCTCTTTGATAGCCTCTGTTTCATTGCGCTTGCGCTGAAGTTCTTCGTTCTTTTGGTTGAGCACCATTTCACGTTGCTTCAGTTTGTTTTCTGCCTGTTGGATCTTTTGGTTTCGTTGGGCAACTTCTTTTTCCAAGTCGGCTTTTTTATTCAGGAATTTTTCTTTTACTTCCAGAAGCTTGTTTTTCTTGATAACTTCGGCCTCTGTTTCGGCTTCTTTGATAATGGTGTCATATTTCGTCTTTAAGCCATACTTAAAGAATCCATACGACAATGCACCTCCCACCAGGAAGGCCACAATCGCTAGTATTACTGTCGTCAACATTATAATTAATTTAAATATATAAATAAAAAACGCATAAGCTTTTCCGTCGGAATCCTTCAGGTCAAGCTTATGCGTGAAATTGCTTTAAAATAAACGTCTTTTTCTCTATAAACCTTTATTCTGGCTTTGTTGGATACATTTTTCAATATCCTCATCCAGTTCCTTTAGTTTCTCCATATATGGACGGGTATCATTCCTGTCTTTCATGGATGTATTTTCATACGCTAAATCGAGTGCTACCATTTTCCAGTGCTGTATGCTGTTAAATTCCGGAAATGCACTGCGATATTTGTTTAGTTTATAGTTAATCTGTTTGGCAGCTTCCCGATATCCCTCCTCTTCCGATGGAAATATGGACACTGGATAACGTTCGTTGTCAATTAGTAGATTAAATCTCTTTTTTTCGTCCATAAAAGTATATACTTTACCGTTTTGTCTTATTCATTCAGCAAAGCGATGCATTTATCGACTTCACGCACAAGTTTCGCCAGCCTTTGTTTCGTATCGCGGAGGTCATTGTCGTTGATACTGAGGATACGGGCGTTTTTCAAATTGATATATTTGGTTTCCAATTCTTTCCAACTGCTTTTTAACTCATCGATTTCTGTGTTTTTTGCGTCAATTTCTTTTCTCAATGAAAGGTTTTCTTTTCTCAGTTCTTCATAAAGAAACAGCAATTGCCTTAACTTGCCTTCGAAAGTGTGCAGCAGTTTTTTGTCCTCTTCTGTCATTCGTATATCAAAAAAGTATATACAAATATACTGTATTGATTGGAATTTCAAAAATATTTGTTGTGGATTTTATTAAAAATTGTGAGATTTGATGGGCGTGCAAATCTTTGTGCGTGAATTTTTTCTGTCTGATAATTCTTTTTACCTTTGTAGTTGCATTGAGGTGACATTAAATGCGGAGTTTTTAATCTTTTAAAAATCAAATCGTTATGTATACAGTTATTAAACGGATGGAGATTTCGGCTTCTCATCGTCTGGAACTTTCCTATGAAAGTAAGTGTGAAAACCTGCATGGTCACAATTGGATTATTACGGTTTATTGCCAGTCGGCAGAATTGAATGCAGATGGTATGGTGGTAGATTTTACGCATATTAAAGAGGTGGTAAAAGGGCAGTTGGATCATAAAAACCTGAACGACGTGTTGTCTTGTAATCCGACAGCTGAGAATATAGCCCGATGGATTTGTGAGCGTGTGCCCCATTGTGTGAAAGTGGAAGTCTGTGAATCAGAAGGAAACACCGTAATTTATGAAAAAGATTAATGAGATTTTCTATAGCCTTCAGGGGGAAGGCTTTCATGTGGGTACACCTGCGGTTTTTGTCCGTTTCTCTGGATGTAACCTGAAATGTGATTTTTGCGATACGCAGCATGAGCAGGGGAGGATGATGTCTGATGAAGAAATTCTGGCAGAGGTGGAGAAATATCCCTGTAGAATGGTGATTTTGACTGGGGGTGAACCTGGACTGTGGGTGGATGACAATCTGGTCGCAACACTGCATGCGGCTGGAAAATATGTGTGTATAGAAACGAATGGAACCCGTGTACTTCCTGAAGGTATCGACTGGGTGACCTGTTCTCCCAAGCAAGGTTCGCAGTTGTGTGTGCGGAGGGTCGATGAAATAAAGGTGGTCTATCAGGGACAAGAAGTGGAATCGTATTTACAGATACCCGCTTCTGCCTATTTCCTGCAACCTTGTTCTTGCATGAATACCTCAGAAGTGGTGGATTATATAAAGGAGCATCCTGTCTGGCGTTTGAGTTTGCAAATTCATAAACTGATTGCTATTCCTTGATTTTCTTATACAAATTGTAAGAATATACAGTTTTGTGGTATTGTTGTTTTTTAACAACTTTCACGGGGTATTTGTTAACAAACATGTTTTTTGCAGAATTGGATGTTTCTTTAAAAATAAAAAGATACTCCCGCTAATCACTATTAGCAGGAGTATCACAACACAAAAACTAAACTAGACTTAACTAAACTATTCTAAAGGAAGTTTCACAACTTCCGCTTTTATTATGTACGCTACAAATATAGGGTTTAGATTGATTGTAGCCAAAGAAAATCAGTAAAAAATTGGATTGTTTCAAAAAAAAATGTTGAAAATACAACAAATTCTCAAATAGTATGTTTATTAACATAATTTTGGAGCTCTTGCTTGTAGCTGTCAGATATCGGAATGTAGTCTTTCCCGAAAACAATCCTTCCTTTTTCTATAATTTTTATTTTTTGTTTTTGCACAATGAAAGACCGGTGAATACGTATGAAGCGGTTGGCAGGCAATTTGTCTTCCATCATTTTCATACTGACCAGTGAGAGGATAGGACGAGGATTGTCTTCCAAGTGAATTTTAATGTAATCTTTGAGTCCTTCAATGTATAAAATCTTATCCAGCTCAATTTGAATCAGCTTATAATCGCTTTTCACATAAATATATTTCAGATCTTCGGAAGACTGTACTTCTTCAGGGGTATTTTCGGCTTTCTGGCAAAGTTCAAACCACTGCACGGCCTTATTCACAGCTGTCATGAAGTCGGCATAGCTGATAGGCTTGAGCAGATAATCAAGGGCGTTTACCTTGTAGCCGTCCAATGCATATTGTCCGAAAGCTGTTGTGAATATGATACGTGTGCTGTTCGGAATTATTTTGGAAAACTCCAGTCCGTTCAGTTCCGGCATCTGGATGTCCAGAAATATCAAGTCTACCGGATGTCCATTCAGAAGTTCCATGGCTTGTATGGCACTGGAATATGCTCCGCACAATTCCAGTGAGGGCGTTTTCTTTACATAGCTTTCCAGCAACCCGAGTGCCAGAGGTTCATCATCAATAATGGCGCATTTGATTGTCATGGCATTGTTTTTTTATGATTAGTGTCAGGTATATCGATTGTCAGTATCGAGCTGTATTCTTTTTGATTGGGACTGATTTGTTGTTGCCATTCATAGTGTCCGGCATATAACAGTTCCAGTCTTTTGCGTACTTGTTCCAGTCCGATACCCGATCCGCTTTTGTCAGTGGAGTTCTTGGGGTAGTTACTGTTACGTATAATACAGTGAATTTTATTATCTTTTTCAGCCAATGTAATGTCAATGAAGCTGGGTTCGGTGGGAGATACTCCATGTTTGAAGGCATTTTCTATCAGTGAAATGAACAACAAAGGAGCCACAGGGCTCTGACTGTTCGGATGGATTTGAAAATGCGTACTGATTTTTACTTGCGAAGAAACCCGGATACGCATCAGTTCGATGTAGTTCCGTATGAATTCCACCTCTTTGGTGAGAGGGACAAAATTTTCCTGGTTGTCGTACAGCACGTATCGTAACAGCTTGCTGAGTTCCTGAATAGCTTGCTGGGCCTTTTCCGTATCGAATGCGGTGAGTGCATAGATATTGTTCAGGGTATTCAGCAAGAAATGCGGATTCAGCTGGTTGCGCAGGTTCTTGAGTTCTGCCTCCGTACGACTTTTCACTGCTTCCCGGCGTGCCAGTTCTGTGTCACTCCAGCGGAGACTCATCCGGATGGCCACACTCAATCCTACCATAAAAATCATGCTGGTCATGTCTCTTATATAGAAGATGTATCGGGGAGGCAGGTAAGAGCGCGGGCGTACGGGAGGTGGAAATGCAATCATGTTGTGCCAGTAGCGTAGTCCGATAGAGGCCACGAGAATAAGAAGGATGTTCAGGAAGATGAAATGTCCGATATGTTCTTTGAAGAGTATTCTGGGAATCAGAACCAGATAGTTGACGTAAAAGATGATAAAAAAGGCAAGTGATACCCCAGAATGGTTGATAAATTCTTTCCAGTCGATATTTCCGTTGTCATGTTGGGTAAAAAACAGCGGAAATCCGAAGAACAATCCCCAGCATATAGTGTGGATGATTAATTCCAGTAAGCGGTGTTTGTTGTGGGTTAGATGCACCATATTAGATTGATTTAAAGCAAAGATACGATAATTTAAGAAAAGTCCGGCCGTCACACGCAGCAAATACTTCGAAATATTACTGCAGAGATAGACGGCCGGACAGGAAACCAAAGTTATGAAGAACAAAGTAGTTCCGTTATGTTTTTATTCATAGCGCAGTGCTTCAATCGGATCCAGGTCGGCCGCTTTCTTGGCCGGATACCATCCGAAGAATACACCGGTGAAGGTACATACTGCGAATGACAGCAATACACTCCATGGCTGGATGAATACAGGCCAGTGGGCAACCGTTTTGATGACGAAGCTGGCTCCACAGCCCAGAATCACCCCAATCAATCCTCCTGTGATACTGATTAGAATGGATTCTATCAAGAATTGTGACAGAATGTCTACTCCTCTCGCACCCACAGACATACGAAGGCCGATTTCGCGGGTACGTTCGGTTACGCTGACATACATGATGTTCATGATACCGATACCTCCTACCACCAGAGAGATTCCCGCGATACAGGCCAGCAGGGTGGTCATCAGGTCGGTGGTAGTATTCAGCATAGAACTGAGTTCCTGTTGTGTACGGATAGTGAAATCATCATCGTCCGTTTCTTTCAGCTTATGTTCTCTTCTGAGGATATTCGTGATTTCGTCAACGGCTTCTTCCGTCATATCTTCTGTCAGGGCAGAAGCAAAGATACCGCTCAGATAGGTTTGGGCAAGCAGACGTTTCATTACCGTGCTGTAAGGTGCCAGTACCACATCGTCCTGGTCCATACCCATGGAGTTATATCCTTTGGATTTAAGGACACCGATTACACGGAGGGGAACCTGGTTGCAGCGGATAATCTTTCCAATCGGGTCTTGTCCGTCGGGGAACAGGTTGTCTACAATGGTTTTACCAATGACACACACTTTTGCGGCCGTACGGATATCTTCTTCCGTAAACATGTCCCCTTGTTCCACGGTCAGCTGACGGATGGTCAGATAGCCGAGGCTTACTCCGCTCACCGAAGAAGGGTAGTTGTTGGAGCCTGAAATCAGCTGTCCGGAAGCCGAAACATCCGGGCTGATAGCCGACAAGTACATACATTCATCACGTAAAGTCTCATAATTCTCCAGTTTCAGCGTTTGCATGCTCGACGGGTCCTGGCGGACACCTCCTCGCATCTCGGCTCCCGGATGAATCATGATCATATTGGAGCCCATTTCGGAGATTTGTTTTTGGATGCTCCGTTTGGAGCCCTGTCCGATGGCCAGCATGGCAATGACGGAAGCTACTCCGATAATGATTCCCAGCATGGTCAGGAAAGCGCGGAGCTTGTTGTTGGCCAATGCCCGGAAGGCTATTTTAAAAAGGTTTGTTCCATTCATAAGTCATCTCGATAAATTGTCAGTCATCATCGTTTTTCGGCAGGGCAGCCAGTGCTTCCGCAGCCGAAAGAATATGGGGGTTGGTTACGTCTTCAATGACATGTCCGTCACGCAGTCGGATGTTGCGGCTGCTGTATTGTGACAATTCCGGGTTGTGTGTCACGAAGATGATGGTACGTCCTTCTTTGTGAAGCTTCTGGAAAAGGACCAGGATTTCGAAAGAAGTACGTGTGTCCAGGTTACCGGTCGCTTCATCGGCCAGGATAACCGCCGGATTGTTGACCAGTGCACGGGCAATGGCCACACGCTGCATCTGTCCACCGGACATCTGGTTGGATTTGTGTTCCAGACGGTCGGCCAGTCCCACGGCCGTCAGGGCTTCTATAGCCCGACGGCGGCGTTCAGCGGCACTGACGGCACTGTTGTACATCAATGGAAGCTCTACATTTTCCACCGCCGTAGTTTTGGGCAGCAGGTTGTAGTTCTGGAAGACGAATCCGATTTTCCGGTTTCGCAGCACCGCCCTTTGCGGTTTGCTCATCGTACGTACAGATACTCCGTCAAGAAGATATTCCCCGCTGGTCGGCGTATCCAGGCATCCCAACGTGTTCAGAAGGGTGGACTTACCGGAACCGGATGTACCCATGATGGTCACGAACTCTCCTTCCTGAATGCTGAACGAGATGCCACGCAACGCATGTACTGTTTCGTCTCCTACCTGGAAATTCCGTTTGATATTTTGTAATTCTATGACAGTCTTTTTCATGACAGTATCTCCTTATTTTTGTTTCTTCTTGTCATTTCCCGGAGGGCCTGGCATGAATGGGCTTCTTTCTCCGTCGGCAGAAGTTTCAGATGCTGTAGTATCGGCAAATCCTTTCAATACGGTTTCTGTGACAATCGGTGTTCCTTCGCTGATACCCTCCAGAATTTCCGTATGGCTTCCATCGCTCAGACCGATTTTCACCGGGTGAGCTGTGAAACCATTGGCATCCATGGTCCATACCTTGTGTTCACCTTCACAGTCGGTGATGGTCTTTTTGCCTACCAGATTTTTTTCTGGAGTGAAGCGCAACGCCTTGTTGGGAACCACAAGCACATTGTCACGTGTATCCGTATAGATGGTCACATTGGCAGTTAGTCTTGGTTTCAGCTTCAGGTCCGGATTGTCGGCAGTAATGACTACCTCATAAGTAACAACTGTTTCGCTGCTGGTACTGGTACTGCTTGAACTGCTGCTGTTGGCGCTGCCCAGTCGGATTTGGTGAACCCGTCCTTCGAATACATCATTCGGATAGGCGTCAACAGTGAATGTCACTCTGGCACTGTCTCTCACTCCGGCAATATCGGCTTCGTCCACATCGGCCACTACCTGCATCTTGGTCAAATCGGCAGCGATGGTAAACAGGGTCGGTGTTTCGAAACCGGAAGCCACGGTCTGTCCTTCTTCTACGTCCTTACTGGTGACGATACCATTGATTGGAGAGGTGATGGTAGCATAAGAAAGGTTTCGTTCCGCTTTTGACAGAGCCGCCTGACTTTGTTCGAACGTACTCTTGGCACGTTCGTAGTCGTATGCACTCTGCTCGTAGTCGGTTTCACTGATTAGTTGCTTTTCATGTAGCTTTTTGTTTCTCTCGTATAGTTTCTTTTGGTAATCGTATTCGGCTTTTGCGCCGTCGTATGTAGCTTGCGCTGACTGTAAATCACTGAGCAGGGTCACTCTATCCATCTCGGCTATCACTTCCCCTTCTTTTACTACCGAATTATAGTCTACGTATATTTTATCAATGATACCTGATACCTGTGTACCGACCTCCACTTCAGTGACAGGTTCGATGGTTCCTGTAGCTGTAATGGAATTGCTGATGTTGCCTTTTGCTACTGTTTCGGTGACGAAGTCTACTTTGCCTTGTGCGCTCTTCTTGCCAAAAATCCAGCATCCTGCCACAGCCAGTACAATTACGACGCCAGCTGTGATAATTATTTTTTTCTTGTTCATATTGTTGGGTTATTATAATTCAATCTCTTTTCCTGCATAAAAATCAAGTAGTGTACGGTTCAATATCGCCATATACTTGGCCTGAATCCGCTGCTGCTGTGCGCTGAGCAGGTTGTTTTTTTCTGTCAGCAGTTCTACGGTATTCTTCATACCCAGTTTGAACTGTTCGTTGACCATATCGAAGCTGGTCTGGCTGCTTTTCAGTTTTACCTCGGCTGCTGCATATTGTTGCTGTGCATTCAGTGCGTCCAGCCAGATGGTCTCGATGTCCGTGTACAATCCTTTCTGTTTGTCCTGAAGGTTCAGCAAGGAAGAATTGTATTGGAACTGTGCTTTTTCTACCGCACTTTTGGTTTGGCGGTTGTTGAAAATCGGTACGCTGATGTTCAATCCAATCATGTTGTTCCAGCCATATTTCATCTGTTGTGCCCAGTTGTTCTGGCTGGAGTTGTTGGTCATACTTGAGGTAGAGGCCGACAGGCTGATGGTCGGGAAATAGCCGCTCTTGGCAGAAGAGATGGCCAGTTTGGCATTGTCGATGCTCAGTTTGCTGCTCTGGATTTCCGGACGGTTGGCCAGTGCTGTCTGGTACACATCTTCCTGGTTCGGAAGCAGCTGCATCACTTTGGCATCATCCAGTACCGGAAGTTCCAGTTCCATTTCGGCTGTGCCGTCCAGTTCCAGCATCTGTTTCAGCTGAAGCTTGTAGTTTCTCAGTGAACTTTCGGAAGTCACCAACTGGTATTCGTCGTTTCCAACTTGTGATTCCAGCTGTGCCAGGTCAGCTTTTGAAATAGTCCCTTGGTTAAACAGTTCCTTAGCCCGTTCATAAGTGGCCTTGCTCACTTCCAGTGTTCCTTTGTTGATGTGGACCGATTCGTCTGCATAAAGAATCTGCAGGAAGAGTTTTGTGATTTCTTCCTTGAGGGTATTCTCGGTTTCTGCTACACTCAGTTCGGCTATTTCCTGATTTTTCTTTTGCTGTTTGATGTTGTTCAGGCGCTGTCCGCCGTTCCAGAGTGTCCATTGTGCCGACAAGCTGTAACTGCCGTTGTAAGTGGTTTTATTGTTACTGCTGATAATTTCAGTTCCGCTTACGGTGGCACTGTTTTGTTGATAAGGACGGTTCACCACGTTCTGTCCGGTATTGAATGAAAGACTGGGGAAGAGTGCAGCCTTTGCGGTTTTCACATCCACTTCGCTTTCCTGTAAGGAAATCTTGTTCTGCTGCAGCTGGATATTTTTCTCCAGCGCATAATTTATGCAGTCATCAAGCGACCAGGTTTGTTTCTCTTGAGCATTAGCCGACAGGAAAGTCGCGAATGCGGCGAAGAAAATGAGTTCTCTTTTTTTCATATTTCGTTGAATTTTTGCATTGCAAATGTATTCCTTTATAAAAAGAAGGGCAAAACAGATAGATTTTTCCACAGAATATCTCGATAAACTCTTGTTTTTTCCCGATAAAGCATTTACTTTGTAATCATTATAAAACTAGATTATGATTAAAAAGACTATCATTCGAATTTTTCATTTTTACCGTGACGGTTTTCGGGAGATGACCATCGGCCGGACCTTGTGGGCCATTATCCTGATAAAGCTTTTTGTCATGTTCTTCATCCTGAAATTGTTTTTCTTCCCTTCGTTTCTGAGTGGGAAGAGTGAAGAAGAAAAACAGGATTATGTAGGAGTGGAACTGACCGACCGGATGGCAGAATAACTATACCTTATTAATATTAACCGATAAAGTGATTTTTTATGCTTGAAACAATCGACACTTCGATGATTGACTGGTCGAGGGCGCAATTTGCCTTGACGGCCATTTACCATTGGTTGTTTGTGCCATTGACATTGGGCTTGGCCGTAATTATGGCAACTATGGAGACACTGTATGTGCGTACGGGAAATGAGTTTTGGAAGCGTACGGCAAAGTTCTGGATGAAACTTTTTGGAATTAATTTTGCCATTGGCGTGGCTACCGGATTGATTTTGGAATTCCAGTTTGGTACCAACTGGAGTAACTATTCTTGGTTTGTGGGCGATATCTTCGGAGCCCCGCTGGCCATCGAAGGAATTCTGGCCTTCTTTATGGAAGCCACTTTTGTGGCTGTCATGTTCTTTGGCTGGCACAAGGTGAGCAAGGGGTTCCACCTGGCTTCCACTTGGCTGACTGGGTTGGGAGCTACAATTTCTGCCTGGTGGATTCTGGTGGCAAATTCCTGGATGCAATATCCTGTAGGGATGGAATTCAATCCGGAAACCATGCGTAATGAGATGGTCGACCTCATGTCGGTGGCTTTTTCTCCGGTGGCAGTAGTGAAGTTCTTCCATACGGTATTGAGCAGCTGGATGGTAGGTGCTGCCTTTGTCGTCGGTATAAGTGCTTGGTATCTGATTCGCAAGCGTGAAAAGGAATTTGCGCTGGCCAGCATGAAGGTGGCTGCGGCTGTCGGACTGTTCGCGGCACTGGTAACGGCTGGAACGGGCGACAAATCTGCCTATCAGGTAGCCCAGGTGCAGCCAATGAAACTGGCTGCCATGGAAGCGCTATATGAAGGAGGTACGCACGAGCCGCTTACGGTGGTCGGTGCCATTAAGATTCCGGAAATGCTTTCCTTCTTGGCTACACACAGCACTTCGGGCTATGTGCCGGGCATCAATGACTTGCAGAACGGTGGCTATACGCTTCCGGACGGTTCTACCGCACTTTCTGCGGAGGAGAAGATAGCCAACGGAAAGAAGGCTATTACGGCATTGGCTGATTTCCGCAGAGCCAAACAGCAAGGCGACGAGTCGGCTATGCAGATTGCCCGCAGCGCGTTGGATGAGTATATGCCTTATTTCGGTTACGGATATATTCAGGACAAAGATGCACTGGTTCCGCATGTGGGACTGCTGTTCTGGTCGTTCCGTGTGATGGTGGGACTGGGTATGTATTTCATCTTGTTTTTCCTGGTTATCCTGGTACTGGTCTGCAAGAAGCAGTTGGCCAAGCTGAACTGGTTGCACTGGATTGCCTTGTGGAGCATCCCGTTGGCTTACATTGCCAGTCAGGCCGGATGGATTGTGGCCGAGATGGGCCGTCAGCCTTGGACCATTCAGGACATGCTGCCCGTCAATGCAGCCGTGTCGAAACTGGAAACGGGTTCCGTACAGACCACTTTCTTTATTTTCCTTGTGATGTTTACCGTGTTGCTGATTGCGGAAATCGGTATTATGGTGAAAGCTATCCGCAAAGGACCAGACGAAAAATAAACTAACCGATACTTTATCTTAAAACCGAAAAAATATGGATTCAACTTATATATTCTTGCAGCATTACTGGTGGTTCCTGGTTTCTTTGCTGGGTGCATTGCTGGTGTTTCTGCTGTTTGTGCAGGGAGGAAACTCTTTGCTGTATTGCCTGGGACGTACAGAAGATGAACGTACTTTGCTGGTGAACTCCACGGGGCGTAAATGGGAATTTACCTTTACGACGCTGGTCACTTTTGGAGGAGCTTTCTTTGCTTCTTTTCCCTTGTTCTACAGTACCAGTTTTGGAGGGGCTTACTGGCTGTGGATGATTATCCTTTTCAGTTTTGTGCTGCAGGCGGTGTCCTACGAGTTTCAGTCGAAACTGGGCAACTGGCTGGGTAAGCGCACTTATCAGTTCTTCTTGGTGTTGAACGGAGTGGTCGGTCCGCTGTTGCTGGGTGCGGCTGTGGCTACTTTCTTCAACGGTTCCAATTTTGTGGTGAGCAAAGGAAATTTGACCGATGAGATGATGCCGGTCATCAGTCATTGGGGAAACGGCTGGCATGGACTGGATGCTTTTGGTGACCCTTGGAACTTGGTACTGGGATTTGCCGTGCTGTTCCTTGCCCGTTTGTTGGGAAATCTGTATTTCATCAACAACATTCGTCATGAAGAACTGAATGCCCGCTTTCGCCGGCAGCTGATTGCGGATGTAGTGCCTTTCCTGGTCTTCTTCCTGGCGTTTGTTATCCGTACGTTGTTGAAAGACGGCTTTTCGGTGAACCCGGACAACGGGCTGATTGTGATGGAGCCGTTCAAATATTTCCATAATCTGATAGAAATGCCGTATCTGCTCGTCCTGTTCCTGATAGGAGTAGTGGGTGTGTTGTATGGAATCGGCAAGAGCATTTTCTGCAAGACCTATACCCGTGGCATTTGGTTTGCCGGAATCGGTACCGTGCTGACGGTGCTGGCCTTGTTGTTGGTGGCCGGCTATAACCATACGGCTTATTATCCGTCTACCGCCGACTTGCAGAGTTCACTGACCATTGCCAACAGCTGCTCCAGCCAGTTTACACTGAAAACCATGGCCTATGTGTCTATTTTGGTTCCGTTCGTACTGGCTTATATCATCTATGCATGGCGGGCTATCGACCGCAAGCCGCTGACCATGAAAGAGGTAAAAGAAGACGAGCATAGCTATTGAGCTGTAGACTGACTATTTTTTATGATAGAAACCGTTGTCTGATTGTTTATTTTCAGGCAACGGTTTTTTATTGGAAAAAACGCACTTGCGTTTCAACTAAAACGCACTTGCGTTTGAATCAAAACGTCAAAGCGTTTTGACTTAAACGCTTAGGCGTTTTACTCCAAACGCACTTGCGTTTTGAGGAGGTCTTTTTAACAGTTACACTTTTCTGTATTTTCAAGTCTTTTTTCTCCGTTTTTTCAGATTTTACTTGCTATTTTTGTATATTGTATAATTTAGCATCTTATAAATCTCATGAAAAAACTATTCTTGTTGATTGTGCTTTTTATTTCTTTGGGGTCTGGAATAGGGGCGCAGAATTTTCCAAAAGTTATTTTCCCCGGCGACTATCCGGATCCGTCCATCCTGCGTGACGGAAAGGATTATTACATCACACATTCACCTTTTTATTATGCGCCGGGTTTCCTGATTTGGCATTCCACCGATTTGATGCACTGGGAACCAGTGTGCCGGGCACTGCCGGAATATGAGGGTTCGGCTATGGCACCGGATTTATTGAAATATCAAGGACGCTATTACATTTATTATCCGACTTCAACGGGGGAAAACTACGTGATTTATGCCGATGATATCCGCGGCCTGTGGAGCAAGCCGGTGAAGCTGGATGTAAAAGGTATTGATCCAGGACATGTAGTGGGTGAAGACGGAAAACGGTATCTGTTTACAAACAACGGTTGGATTACTCCCTTAAGTGAGGACGGGTTGAAAGTCATCGGGCCGAGCCGGAAAGTGTACGACGGATGGAAGTATCCCGACAAGTGGGTGACAGAAGGAAAGGATATGTATCTGGAGTCTCCGAAACTGTGCCGGAAAGACGGATATTATTATATGATGTCGGCGGAAGGAGGAACAGCCGGACCGGCTACAAGTCACATGTGTATGGTGGCTCGTTCCAAATCTGTGTTCGGGCCTTGGGAAAACTCTCCGTATAATCCAATTGTGCATACATATAGTGCCAGTGAGAATTGGTGGTCGAAGGGACATGGAACACTTATCGACGATGTGAACGGTAACTGGTGGGTGGTATATCATGCGTATGCCAACGGGTATCATACTTTGGGACGGTCTACCTTGATTGAACCGATAGAATGGACTTCCGACGGGTGGTGCCGTACGGCGCAGGAAGGCATTTGTCCGGGTGGAAACCGGGAACCTGAACTGAAAATGGACATTTCCGATGATTTTAGTGGATCTGAACTGGGATTGCAGTGGACTTTCTGGAGAGAATATGCGCCGAAAGCACTGACATTCGCCGATGGAGAAATGCAGGTAAAAGCCAAGGGACATACTCCGGCAGATGGTCGTTTGCTTTTGACTACGGCCGTGGATAAATGTTATGAAACGGAAGTGGAAATAGCATTGGGTAGTGGCAATATGGGTGGCCTGCTGCTTTATTACAATGAGCGGGCGTATGCAGGAGTGGCATCTGATGGGAAAATGTTTACCCTCTATCGCGGAGAGGAAAAACCGCTGACAGTAGCCAATCGGCTGGGAAACAAGTTCAGCATCAGAATCCTGAATCAGGGTAACCGCTTGAAAATGTCGGTTAGTGCGGATGGAAAGACTTGGAAGGTATTGGCCGAGAATGTGGATGTATCTCGCTTGAACCATAATGTATATAAAGGTTTCTATGCCTTGCGTCCGGCACTCTTTGCTGCCGGAAAAGGAAAGGTAGGGTTCCGTGATTTCCGCTATCGTAATGCCATACCGGAAGAAAAAGATATGGCTGCTTACCTCATGGTCTTCCACCGGGATGAAACGCATGGTCTGTATATGGCCGTAAGCCGTGACGGCTATACCTTTACAGCCGTCAACAATGGAGAACCTGTATTGGCAGGCGATACCATTGCCTATCAGCGAGGCATTCGTGACCCGCATATCTTCCGTGGACCGGACGGGGCCTTTTATCTGGCGATGACCGACCTGCATGTGTTTGGTCGGCGGGACGGCTACCGCACTACAGAATGGGAACGTGGTCCGGAGTACGGATGGGGAAACAACCGGGGACTGGTGCTGATGAAATCATGGGATTTGATTCACTGGAACCGGGCCAATATCCGCTTCGACAAATTGTCTGCCGGGCTGAGCGAAGTGGGTTGCGTATGGGCGCCTGAAGTGGCATACGATGACAAGAAGGGCAAGCTGATGATTTATTATACCATGCGGTTCAAGAACGAGGCCAACAAATTGTATTATGTGTATGTGAACGATGATTTCAACAAGATAGAAAGCACACCCCAGATTTTGTTTGAGTATCCGATGGACGGGGTGTCGGCCATTGATGGCGACATCACGAAGGTGGGCGACAAGTACCACTTGTTTTATGTGGCGCATGATGGAATTGGAGGAATCAAACAGGCCGTATCCGACCGGATGAACGGAGGCTATGTGTACGATGCCCGTTGGTATGACTTTGAGCCGAAGGCCTGTGAGGCCCCCAATGTATGGAAAAGGATTGGTGAGGACAAATGGGTGTTGATGTATGACATCTTCAGTATTACGCCTCATAATTTCGGATTTGCCGAGACTTCCGACTTCGTGCATTTCAAGAATTTGGGACACTTTAACGAAGGGGTCATGAAGACGACCAATTATACTTCTCCCAAGCATGGAGCCGTGATTCATCTGACGAAAGAAGAGGCGGATAATCTGGAGGAATATTGGAAAACACACCAGCGGAATTATAACCGTCAGGAAGTGATGCATCAGGAACTGGTGGTGAAAGGAGAATAGATGCTGTCGGGTGATTCGCCAAGACTTCCGAACGACGGAAGAGAAAGGCAATGAGGTAGGAAATTATAAAGGCGGGGAAAGTTGAATATGAATCAGCTTTCCCCGCCCGTTTGTTTCAGGTAGTTGGAATCTTATTTCTTATTCTTTACGGCGTCGGCCTCTTTAAGCATTTCTTTTACGGCTGCTTCCAGTTGCTCATCTTCGCCTTTCAATGATTTTTCGGGGGTATTATACACGGTAATGTCGGGTTCCAGCAGATGGTTCTCCATGTACTGGCCACGCATATCCATGCAGCCTACCTGCGGGATACCGAACACGATAGTTGGGTCTATCTGACGTTCCCACCATACGGCAGTCATGGTGCCGGGTACAGGAGCACCAATCAGCTTTCCGATTTTCAGTTCCTTATATACCCATGGGAAACCATGTGCGTTACTGTAGTTGTCTTCGCAGACCATGACACAAGAAGGCTTCAGCCATTTGTTGAACGGATCGCTGCCGATGTATTGGCCACGTGGCACGAAACGTTGGTATTCTTTGCCGCTCAGCAAAGTGGCCAGGTCGTCGTGAAGCCATCCTCCGCCATTATGACGGGTGTCGACGATGACCGCTTCCTTGTTACGGTTCCGGTCGCTCAGCAATTCGCTGTACACGGTGCGGAAGCTTGGACTGTCCATGCCTTTCACGTGTACGTATGCAATGCGTCCTCCGGAAAGTTTTTCTACCATTTGCTCATTCCGTTTCACCCAGCGCTTGTAAAGAAGCTCGTTCTGAGCCCCCATACTGATAGGCTTGATGCTCACCTGGAATCGTTTTCCGTTGGCTGGATTATAGATGCTGAGTTGTACGTTCTTCCCGGCTTTTCCTTCCAGCATCGGGAAATAATCCGCATTTTTCAGTATCGGTTGGCCGTCGATCTTTTCGATGATGCATCCCGCAGTCACATCGGTTTTCTTGACAGCAAACGGACCTTTGGCGATGATTTCCTGTATCTTCAAACCGTCACCTTCGTACTGGTTGTCGAAGAAAGCCCCCAGACAGGCAGTGGAGAGGGTGGCTCCCGGAGCAGAATAGCGGGCGCCGGTATGGGAACCGTTCAGTTCGCCCAGCAGTTCGCTCAGCATTTCCTGGAAATCATAGTTGTTGTTGATGTATGGCAGGAAGCGGGCATAGCTTTCACGGTAGAATTTCCAGTCGGCTCCGTGCAAGTCGGGCACATAGAACTTGTCGAGCACTTGCTGCCATACATGATTGAAAATATATTCCCGTTCCTTGTAAGGACGATAGTTGAATATAGCTTCAAAGTCAACATTCTGGATGTTGTTCTTTTCAGTGTCTATCTTCTTGATGGCCCCGTTGCTGCACAAGAACAGCTGTTTGTTTTCTTTGTTGTAAATCAAAGAACCATATCCGATGTCCTTGAGCAAACGTTCGGTCTTCTGTTCCTTCAAGTCGTGTACCCACAAGTCAGCTCCATCTTCAAAGGAAGCCTGGTAATACAATTTGTCACCTTTGGGAGAAAGTACGGCATCACCCAGGAAAGAAGAATTTCCTGTCAGTCGGATTATGCGGTCACGGCAATTTTCCAAGTCAAAAGTGAGAGGAGTAACTTCTTCTTCCTCTGATTTTTCTTTGTTTTTCTTTTTGTCCTTTTTCTTGTCGTCCTGCTTGTCCTTGTCTTCCTCCTTTTTCTCTTTTTCTTCCACGAGTGCCAGTTCTTCCTTACTTAGCCGGAAGCGCTCGTAGGCATCCAAGTCGAAGAACATGATGTAGACATCACTTTCGGCACCCCAGCTTCCATGACTTCTGTAGCCGGCCCGGTCGCTTTCCCAAATCATGGCTTTTCCATCCAATACCCATTTCGCGTTGGAATCATTGTATCCGCTTTCTGTCAGGTTATGGATTTCGCCGTTGCCGGAAGCATTGACCAATGCCACGTCGCTGTTGTTCCATCCGCCTGTGCCGATATAGCCGCAAAGCAGCCAGCGGCTGTCTGGACTCCACTGGAACCACTGGTCTCCGTCGCTGTAAGAATATTCGTACTTCCCGTCCATGGCGGTACATACGGATTTGTCTTTCAGATTGAGTACGCGTAGTGTGGTGCGGTTTTCAAGGAAGGCCACTTTCTTCCCGTCCGGGCTGTATTGAGGCTGGAAAGAGGTGACTTGTGTCTGCGTAAGCCGTTCTTCCTTAATGCCGGTGGCATAAGTGAATAACTTTTCCTCCTTTTCGGTAAGGCTGGACTGATAAATTTGCCAGATACCATTCCGTTCGGAGGCATATACGATGCTTCGTCCGTCTGGAGAAAAGTCTATGCTGCGTTCCTGTTCGGGGGTATCTGTGATTTGCTTGGTGGTTTTGTAGTCGGTAGAAGTGACGAATACATCTCCATGGAGTACGAAAGCCACTTCTTTCCCATTGGGAGAAACGGCAATCTCCGTCGCTCCGGAGGTTCTTATCTGATGTGCCAGCTCCGTTTCTGTTTGGTCCGTCACAATACGGATATTGACTTTCTGTGGAGATTGTCCTTCTTTTACCGTATAGATTTCACCGTCGTAGCCATAGCATAGAAGGCCGTCTCGTGAAGCAGACAGAAAACGGACCGGATGTTGGGTGTGATGGGTCAGCTGAATCTCATTGCTTCCATCCAGGTTTCGTTTGAATACGTTGAAAGAACCGTCTTTTTCGCTTAAGTAGTAGAATGACTGGTTGTCGGCACTCCATACCGGGCTGCGGTCTTCTCCGTTGAAGGACGTCAGTTTCTGATAAGTGCGCTGGTGGTTGCCGTCTTCCTTGCTGAGCCAGATGTCACGCGTAATAGAAGAGGTATGATGCTTGCGCCAAGGGTCTTCATATCCCTTCTGGTCGTGATAGAGCAGGGTTGTTCCATCTTTACCTACGCTGATGTCCTCCATGGGGAAAGACGAATACAAGACAGGGCGTCCTCCTTGAGTACTGACTTCATACACTTGTGGAAACTGGGAACTGGGGAAGGAAAGGTCTGTCGCATCCGGCATAACACTCGCCCTGAACAAAAGATGTTCCTCGTCAGTGAAAGTCACAGGTAATTCATTTCCGGAGTGGGTGGTAAGTCTTTTGGGCGCTCCACCGTCTTTGGATACAAGGTAGATGTCCAGACTGCCTTGGCGGGAAGAGGCAAAAGCTATTTGCTTTCCATCCGGACTCCAGATGGGATGGGTATCAAAGGCCTGGTTGGTGGTCAACTGTTTGGCTTCCCCGCCTGTGGAAGCCACGGTGTAAATGTCTCCTTTATAACAGAATGCAATGGTACTGCCATCGGGGGAGATGGAGCAATAGCGCATCCATAACGGATTCTCTGCCGCTCCGGCTACACTGCATGTGGCAAGCGCAGCAATAAGTAATGGAATTCTCATCTGTGATTTTATCTTTTCTTTCGGTTAAAAAAACGGTGAATACGTTGGAATATCATGATGCCTGTCCGGAGTCCGTCGTAAGCGGCGATTCCTGCATTGACATGCTGCATGATATTCTCCATTTTATTTTTGCTTTGTTGTGGAGCGAATAAATTTTCAGTCAGTCGCTGTATGCGTTCCTTCGAGTCTCTGAGTTCTTGCCTCTTTTGGGCTCTCAGTTGGGATATCGTTTCCACGCTATAGTTGATTGGGGTTTTTGTTTCGTCCATTATATCTTATTTTTTAGGGGTAGATTCATCCAGAAACAGTCGGGCCAGGAAATGTACCATCGGTTGGAATATCCATTTTTTTCGCATGCGGTAGATAAGAACAGCCAAAAGGAGGACGACACCCCCGATGATGGCATATCCACCGATGAGACTTCCTACAAGTGGGGCCAAAGCATAAACCAGCATGAATGAAAAATAGAATAGTGCCATCATGCTGAGGATAATGAGTATGAGTATGAGTATGAGAGTGGAGAGAAGGACGGTTAGTTTTTCTACTAGATCTAACTTAATATACTGTCCTTGGAGTTCTATGTATTTTTTGACCTCCTTGAAAAGGGCTTCCAGGTTGTCAATGCTTTTATCGTTTGCAAACATAGGCAGTTATTCTAAGATGAAAAAAATATAAAGCAGACTTTTCCTTGGAAAAAGCCTGCTTTATATATTTACGACAAAATTATTCAGCGTCTTTTACTTCTGCTGCTATCTGATCGACCAAATCTTCCATTTCTGCATGGTTCAGCCGAATACCTTTTTTGCGAAGAACTTCTGCAATTTTTCTACGGGTTTCTTCGCCTTTTTCCGGGGCAAACAAAATGCCTGCTGCAGCTCCTAAAGTTACGCCACCCAAGAATGCTGCTACGATACTTAATGCTTTCATAAATCTACTTTTTAAAAGTTATTACTTTACAAATCTAATAATAATCCTGATATGTTGTTCTTTTTTTATTGAAAAATGCATATCTATATGGTATAAGGTATATAATTAACTGATTTTAATAGTCAGGCAGATTTTATATTGTTACCTTTGCAACGTGTTAAACTGAATATTCATCTAATTTGTATAGATAACATGAAGAAAGTAGTTGTAATGGGAATGGCATTGTGTACTGCATTGGCCTTCTCTTCTTGTAAATCAAGTGAAAGTGCTTACAAGAAAGCTTATGAAAAAGCTAAACAGCAAGAACTGGCTGAAGCATCGGCTGCTACGGAAGCACCGGCAGAGGCTCCGGCAGTAGAGGCTGCTCCTGCACCTGTCGTTTCTACGGCTCCTGTACGTGAGGAAAAAGTGGAACTTGTTTCTGGTGACGGACTGAAAGCTTACAGTGTGGTTTGTGGCAGCTTTGGTGTGAAGGCTAATGCAGACGGTTTGAAGTCTATGCTTGACAGAGACGGTTATAATGCCAAAGTGGTATATAACGCAGAACGTAACATGTATCGTGTGGTAGTGGAATCATTTGACACAAGAGATGAAGCTGCCCGGGCAAGAGATGCGTTTAAGGCCAAATATCCTAACCGTGAAGATTTTCAGGGTTCTTGGCTGTTGTATCGGGTGTATTAAAATGTGATATAGATAAGATTTATTATCCCATATATCAGGATTGGAAGCGACTGTTTTCTGACAGTCGCTTTTTTTATTATATTTGCCGCCGGAAAATTTAGACAACGTATGAAACTGAATAAGATTATAGGTATGGTATTGCTTGGCATGCCTTTGGCTATACAAGCACAGGAAAAGGTTGTTCCTATTAAATATGGTGATATGGACCAATGGGTAACACGTAAAATTCATGAATCAGGAATTATTGGAGGAAACACAAAACTGTTGTATGAGCTTGGACCGACAAAAGAAATTGATGGGAATGTGGCTTATCTGAATCAAGGTGGTTCTCCATGGGGTAATTCTAATGTCATGGCGAAAGTGATGGGGATTGTGAAGACGAATACCAGTGTGTATCCTGAGAAACGAGGGGATGGGTATTGCGCCCGTCTGGAAACACATGTGGAAAGTGTAAAGGTACTTGGATTGGTGAATATTACGGTATTGGCCTCAGGCTCGATGTTCCTTGGAGATATGAAGGAACCGATAACTGGAACTAAAGACGGAGAAAAGGCATTGAATTCCGGGTTGCCTTTTACTTCGCGTCCCAAAGCCATTCGTTATGATTATAAGGTACAGATGTCGGGTGAGCCGAATCGTATTCGCCAGACTGGATTCAGCAAGAAATCTACCGTTCCCGGGCAAGACTGTGCCATTATGGTTTGCTTTTTGCAGAAGCGTACGGAAGATGCGGAAGGAAATATTATTGCCAGACGAGTGGGTACGGTGGCTGTGAAATATAACAAGACGCAAGGATGGCACAACGGGGCTACGTATGAAATTATGTATGGAGACATTACGCATGACAAACGTTATGTGCCCGATTTGATGCAATTGGGAACAGGTGGATATTATGCCCGCAACAGTAAGGGAGAGAGCAAGCTGATTAAGGAAGTAGGCTGGGCCGGAGAAAATGAACATCCTACTCATTTGATTCTTCAGTTCACCTCCAGTATGGGGGGAGCTTTTATTGGTTCACCTGGAAACAAGTTGTGGATTGACAATGTCAATTTGGTATATTGAGTTTGCAAATTACGTTTTTGAGAAGTAAAAATGAAATAAAAAAAGGCCTTATATATAAATAAGGTGTAAAAGCTGATTGTTTTTGATTAAATTTTCTCCTATTTCTTGATTGACTTTCAAAAGAAATACTTATTTTTGCATCGCAATCAGGGAGAAAGAGATGACATTTTAATACTTCTCTTTGGTTACGGACAGAGTGAGTGTTTATAAAGCAATTATAAAACCTTTAAATTTTAAACAAAATGATTAAAGTAGGTATTAACGGTTTCGGTCGTATCGGCCGTTTCGTATTCCGTGCAGCTCAGAACAGAAACGATATTCAGATCGTAGGTATTAACGACTTGTGCCCGGTTGATTACTTGGCATATATGTTGAAATATGATACTATGCACGGTAAATTCAACGGTACTATCGAAGCTGACGTTGAAAACAGCAAATTGATTGTTAACGGTAAAGAAATCCGTGTAACTGCTGAAAAGAATCCTGCTGATTTGAAATGGGATGCAGTTGGCGCTGAATACGTTGTTGAATCAACTGGTTTGTTCCTGACTAAAGAAAAAGCTCAGGCTCACATTCAGGCAGGTGCTAAATATGTAGTAATGTCAGCTCCTTCTAAGGATGACACTCCGATGTTCGTTTGCGGTGTTAACGAAAAGACTTACGTTAAGGGTACTCAGTTCGTTTCTAACGCTTCTTGTACTACTAACTGCTTGGCTCCGATCGCTAAAGTTTTGAACGACAAATGGGGTATCACTGATGGTTTGATGACTACAGTTCACTCTACTACTGCTACTCAGAAAACTGTTGACGGTCCTTCTATGAAAGACTGGAGAGGTGGTCGTGCTGCTTCTGGTAACATCATCCCGTCTTCAACAGGTGCTGCTAAGGCTGTAGGTAAAGTTATCCCGGCTTTGAACGGTAAACTGACTGGTATGTCTATGCGTGTTCCGACTTTGGATGTATCTGTAGTTGACTTGACAGTTAACTTGGCTAAACCGGCTACTTACGCTGAAATCTGCGCTGCAATGAAGGAAGCTTCTGAAGGCGAATTGAAGGGTATCCTGGGTTACACTGAAGATGCAGTTGTTTCTTCTGACTTCTTGGGTGATACTCACACTTCTATCTTCGATGCTAAAGCTGGTATCGCTTTGACTGATACTTTCGTTAAGGTCGTTTCTTGGTATGACAACGAAATCGGTTACTCTAACAAAGTATTGGATTTGATCGCTCACATGGCTTCTGTAAACTGCTAATTAGTTTAAAACCATATAGCGAAAGCCGTCAGGATTTTCCTGGCGGCTTTTTTTTGCTCATTATCATGCTTGATGTGCAGAAAAAGGTTATCTTTGTTGCCGAACTTCTCAACTTGGGTCTTATGAATTATGATTTGATTACGATACTTGGTCCTACGGCTTCCGGAAAAACGTCATTGGCTGCTGCGCTGGCGGCTCATCTGAAAACGGAGATTATTAGTGGTGACAGCCGTCAGGTGTATCGTAAGATGGATTTGGGAACAGGCAAGGATTTGTCGGATTATGTAGTAGATGGATATCGGGTTCCATATCATTTGATTGATATTGTGGAGCCTGGATATAAATACAATGTCTTTGAATACCAGCGGGATTTTTTAGTGGCGTATGAAGATATGAAATCCAGAGGGCTAATGCCGATTTTATGCGGAGGAACAGGTATGTATCTGGAATCTATCTTGAAAGGGTATCGTCTTCTTCCCGTGCCGGAAAATAAGGAGTTGCGAGAGCGTTTGGCTTCCAAGTCTTTGCCGGAATTGACCGAAATCTTAGGACATTACAAGAAATTGCATAATTCCACCGATGTGGATACCGTGAAGCGGGCCATCCGTGCCATTGAAATAGAAGAATATTATTTAAAGCAGGATGTCAATGCCCGTTCTTTCCCAGAAATAAAAAGTCTGATTGTCGGAGTGGATATTGACCGGGAGTTACGAAGGGAAAGGATTACGCGCCGATTAAAGAAGCGTTTGGAGGAAGGAATGGTGGATGAGGTGAAATCCTTGTTGGCTGAGGGTATCCATCCGGATGATTTGATTTATTATGGATTGGAGTATAAGTATCTGACCTTGTATGTGATTGGAAAGCTTTCGTATGAGGAGATGTTTACTCAGCTTGAGATAGCCATACATCAGTTTGCCAAACGGCAGATGACATGGTTCAGAGGTATGGAAAGAAGAGGATTTCACATTCATTGGATTAATGCGGAGTCTTCGACTGAGGAGAATGTAAAACGAATTATGGACTTGATAAATTAAACGGATATGGCAGTAGAACCAGACAGATGGGGGGTGATATATAACCCGAAGGCCGGAAGTCGCAAAGCCCAGAAGCGCTGGCGGAATATTCGTGCTTACATGGATGAATGTAAGGTGAAGTATGACTATGTGCAGTCGGAAGGATTTGGGTCTGTGGAACGTCTGGCAAAAACGATGGCAAATAACGGATATCTTACCATTGTGGTGGTGGGAGGAGACGGTGCCATGAATGATGCGTTGAATGGCATTATGAATTCCGAGGTGGAAGACAAACAGAAAATCGCATTGGGAATTATTCCAAATGGAATCGGAAATGATTTTGCCAAATATTGGGGATTGAGTTCAGACGATTATAAAATGGCGGTAGATGTCTTGATTAACCGCCGCTTGCGGAAAATCGACATTGGAGTATTCTGTTACTTTGATGGAGAACAACATCAGACCCGTTATTTCTTGAATGCAGTTTATATGGGGCTCGGGGCTCGGATTGTACGGATTACCAATGAAACCCGAAGGTTTTGGGGAATTCCATTGATTTCTTATCTGGCTTCTTTGTTCTTGGTGGCTTTTGAGCGGAAATTATACCGGATGCATCTGAAAGTGAACGATGAGCATATCCGGGGGCGTATTATGGCGGTGGCGGTAGGAAGTGCCTACGGGTATGGTCTTACTCCCAGTGCGGTCCCTTATAACGGGTGGCTTGATGTATCAATTGTGTACCGGCCGGAACTTCGTGAGTTGATTTCCGGTTTGTGGATGCTGCAACAAGGCAGGTTGCTGAATCATAAGATTGTAAAGCCTTATCGCACGCGTTGTGTAAAGGTTTTGCGTGCCCAGAATGCGGAAGTCAGTCTGGACGGACGTCTTTGGCTGGACCGCCATTTCCCTATTGAGATAACGATTGCTCCAGAAGCGATAACATTGATAATACCTAACTGATATATGATAAAGAATATTTCTGATTTAAAGCGAGAAGATATGTTTTTCCTGCTGGCAGGACCGTGTGTGATAGAAGGAGAGGATATGGCTCTTCGTATTGCGGAACGGATTGTAAAGATTACGGATAAGTTGCATATCCCTTATGTGTTTAAGGGGTCTTATCGGAAAGCAAACCGGTCACGTCTGGATTCTTTTACAGGCATTGGAGATGAAAAGGCATTGAAGATTCTGGCGAAGGTCCGGAGTACGTTCGATGTGCCTGTGGTGACAGATATCCATACGGCACCGGAGGCAGAAATGGCTGCGGAATATGTGGATATTCTGCAGATTCCCGCTTTCCTTTGCCGACAGACCGATTTGCTGGTAGCGGCTGCCCATACGGGAAAGATGGTCAATATCAAGAAGGGGCAGTTCCTTTCACCGGCTGCCATGCGATTTGCGGCAGAGAAGGTGGTAGAGGCGGGAAACGCTCAAGTGATGTTGACAGAACGTGGAACGACGTTTGGTTATCAGGATTTGATTGTGGATTTTAGAGGTATTCCCGAAATGCAGTCGTTTGGATATCCGGTTATTCTGGATGTGACCCATTCTTTGCAACAGCCAAATCAGGCTTCAGGGGTTACCGGAGGGATGCCGCAACTCATTGAAACAATGGCAAAAGCGGGAGTGGCTGTCGGAGTGGATGGCTTGTTTATGGAGACACACGAGGATCCTTCGAAGGCAAAAAGTGATGGAGCCAACATGCTGAAGTTGGATTTGCTGGAAGACTTGCTTGTGAAACTGGTTCGAATCCGCCAAAGTCTGTAATCTTTTATGTGGCGGTTCGGAAACAGAATGGGAAAATACATGAAACGGAGTGGAATCATCTTATGCCTGTGGCTGGGAGGAGTGACAATGGCAGCCGCACAGAGTGAACCGATGATTTCCTCTGGGGAAGAGTCGTTGTTGGAACGGTTGACCGACGGCAAACGGAAGGTTGATTGGGCAGATATGAATATTCAGTTCTGCTCGGCAGTGGATGCGTCTTTTCAGAACGGGAAACTGGATGAGGCGGCTTTCAAGGTGCATCGTATCCGTTTGGAGGTGCTGGGGGGATTCCATGAGAAATTTACGTATCATTTCCGGCAGTCCTTGAACCAGTACACAACACCTAATATCCCGTTGGACAATCTTTCCGGGTCGGTAGAGCTGGCCATGGTCGGTTGGCAGTTGAACGACAAATGGAAATTGACGGCAGGAAAACAGCCCGTACAGTTCAGCGGTTATGAGTGCTGGGTCAATGCCATTAAAGTGCGGCATTATTCTGATTTCAATAATACGATTCCTTGTTATCAGGCGGGCTTGAATGTGGCTTATAAAATGAACGACAGTCATGAATTCAATTTTCAGTTGACAAACAACCGGAATGGAGACAGTAATGACCAGTTTATGTACGGATTACCGGAAGGAGTGGAAGCAACCAAGATTCCTTTGCTGGCTACGGTGAATTGGGACGGATATTTCGTGGATCATGCCATGCAACTCCGTTATTCGTTGTCGTATGGGCAGCTGGCCAAAAATAAGAATGTCTTTTATTTTACCTGCGGTAATGTGTGGGACAAGAAACCTTTCTTGGGGTATATTGATTTTATGTATTCCCGTGAAGGAATCGATTCGAAAGGATTGATTAGTGGGGTGACCGTACAGGATGGAGTGGGACAGACGTTGTCGGATGTAGATTATTTTACAACTATTTTCAATCTGGATTATCGGATAGCTTCCCATTGGAATCTCTATGTGAAGGGAGTCTATGAGCAGGGAAATGTATTTAAATCATCCGGTGATATTTCAGCCGGGACTTACCGTAGGGTTTGGAACGCTCAGCTTTGTGCCGAGTATTACCCTCTGAAGAACAGCGAACTGTTGTGCTATCTGCATTTGCTGTATAAGAATGTGCACCTGACGGAAAGAGCTACTCGTTGGGGAGCTGAGAGCTATAATCACCAGCGAATCTCGTTGGGTTTGGTTTATACACTTCCCGTTTTCTAAAGGGAGCTGATTTTATACGTGACATCTGTTTACGTATTCCAATAAAAAACTATATCTTTGCAGCACGAAACAGTGAGGATTATACTAAAAAGTAAAAAGATATGCTTACCATTAAACAAATTACAGAAGATACCGACAAGGTGATTCGTGGATTGGAAAAGAAGCATTTTGCTAATGCAAAGGAAACAATTGCCAAAGTGCTTGAACTGAATGATAAAAGACGGAGTGCACAGAACCAATTAGATAAAAATCTTTCAGAAGTGAATTCTACCTCAAAGACGATTGGGGCTTTGATGAAAGAGGGAAAGGAAGAAGAAGCAGAAGCAGCCAAGGCACGTGTGGCAGAAATCAAGGAAGTCAGCAAGAATTTGCAGGCAGAAATGGATAAGGCGGCCGAGGATATGCAGAATTTGCTTTACACTATTCCGAATGTGCCATACGAATGTGTGCCGGAAGGTTTTGGCGCAGAAGACAATGTGGTAGAAAAAATGGGAGGAATGGAAACTGAACTTCCGAAGAACGCACTGCCTCACTGGGAACTGGCCAAAAAATATGATTTGATTGATTTTGACCTGGGTGTGAAGATTACGGGAGCAGGTTTCCCTGTATATAAAGGAAAAGGTGCTCGTTTGCAGCGTGCGCTGATCAATTTCTTCTTGGATGAGGCTCGTGCAGCTGGCTATGAAGAAATTATGCCTCCTACAGTGGTAAATGCCGCCTCTGGTTATGGTACAGGACAGTTGCCTGACAAAGAAGCACAGATGTATCACTGTGAAATGGATGATTTGTATCTGATTCCTACTGCCGAGGTTCCGGTGACTAATATCTATCGTGATGTGATTCTGGATGAAAAACAGTTGCCGATTAAGAACTGTGCTTATACACAGTGTTTCCGTCGTGAAGCTGGTTCTTATGGAAAAGACGTACGTGGTTTGAACCGTCTGCATGAGTTCTCTAAAATTGAGCTGGTACGCATCGATAAGCCGGAACATTCCAAGCAGTCTCACCAAGAAATGTTGGATCATGTGGAAGGCTTGTTGAAAAAGCTGGAACTTCCTTACCGTATTCTTCGTCTTTGCGGTGGAGATATGAGTTTCACAGCTGCACTTTGCTTTGACTTCGAAGTCTATTCTGAGGCTCAGAAACGCTGGTTGGAAGTTAGTTCTGTTTCTAACTTTGATACTTACCAGGCCAACCGTTTGAAATGCCGTTACCGTACCGCTGACAAGAAAACGGAATTGTGCCATACGTTGAATGGTTCCGCATTGGCTTTGCCGCGTATTGTGGCCGCCTTGCTTGAAAATAATCAGACTCCTGAAGGAATCCGTATCCCGAAAGCTTTGGTACCTTATTGCGGTTTTGATATTATTGATTGATATTACAAACTGAATTTTTTTTAATATAGCGTCGTCTGACAGACCTTCTTCGTGAGTTAGAAAAGAAGGTTTGTCAGATGATTTTTTTATGTGCCGTCCCGTTGGAATCAGACATTTTGATATGTTTTTGACATTTAGGAGGCGTGATTTTTGGGGAAATCTCACTTTTTGTAGAAAAAATAATATCTGGAGACAAAAAAAAAGGATTTTGGTTTTGCTATTAGTTTTTAATCATTAATTTTGAGGGAAAATAAATAACATCTTTTTAGAACGAATATTAATTTATAACCTTAATATACAACTATGAGTTATTTACGATTTGATAAGACTATAATGACAAATCTGGAAGAAACTCTGACTAGAGAAATTCTTCGTACAAATCGCTCGGGGGCTTATCATTGTTCGACTATCGTAGATTGTAATACCCGTAAGTATCATGGCTTGCTGGTAATACCTGTACCTGAGTTGGACGATGAAAATCATGTGTTGCTTTCTTCTTTGGATGAAACCGTCATTCAGCATGGGGCGGAATTCAATCTGGGTCTCCATAAATATGGAGGTGACAATTTCAGTCCTAGGGGGCACAAGTACATTCGGGAGTTTGAGTGTGAAAAAGTGCCGACTACGGTTTATCGGGTCGGAGGAGTCGTACTGAAGAAGGAAAAAGTGTTCGTGCACCATGAAAACCGTATTTTGATTCGCTACACGTTGGTGGATGCACATTCGGAAACCACTCTTCGACTTCGTCCTTATCTGGCATTCCGTAGCGTACGTCAGTACACGCATGAAAATGCGCGGGCCAGCCGTCATTATGACATTGTGGAGAATGGAATCAAGACATGCATGTATCCGGGATATCCCGAACTCTACATGCAGTTGAGTAAAGAAAATGAGTTTTGTTTCCATCCTGACTGGTACAGAGGCATTGAATATCCTAAGGAACGTGAACGTGGATATGACTTTAACGAGGATTTGTATGTTCCAGGCTATTTTGAGGTAAGTATCAAGAAAGGGGAATCAGTGACTTTCTCTGGGGGGGTATCTCCTATTGAAACGCTTTCTTTAAATGCGTTGTTCGCAGCCGAAGTGGAGCAGCGTACTCCACGCGACAATTTTAAAAACTGCTTGATTAATTCAGCTCATCAGTTCTTGAACAAGCAGGATGGGGAATCTTATATTTTGGCTGGATATCCTTGGTTCAAATGCCGTGCGCGTGACATGTTCATTTCCTTGCCGGGATTGACTCTTTCTGTCGGAGAGATTAGCAAGTTTGAGATGATTATGGAAACTGCCATAAAAGCCGTTTATGCGTTTATGGAAGGAAAAGACAGTCATCTGAAAGTAACAGAGATTGAACATCCGGATGTGCTTTTGTGGATGGTTTGGGCCATACAGCAGTATGCCAAGATGGTGTCTTGGGATGAAGCCCGAGTGAAATACGGAAAACTGCTGAAGGATGTGATGGAATATCTGGCTGGCAACAAACATCCCAATCTGGCAGTGCATGACAATGGCTTGGTTTATGCAAACGGAAGAGATAAAGCTGTGACATGGATGAATTCTACGGTCAACGGACGTCCGGTGGTTGCACGAACGGGCTATATCGTGGAATTTAATGCGTTGTGGTACAATGCCCTTTGTTTCGTAGCTGATTTACTGGCCGGAGACGAGGGCTTTGCTGCTTATTTACACCAGTTCTCGGAAAAGGCTGCTCCTTCTTTCATCCATACTTTCCTGAATGAATATGGCTATTTGCTGGATTATGTAGATGGAGACATGATGGACTGGAGCGTACGTCCGAACATGATTTTTGCTGCCGCATTTGATTATTCGCCACTTGACTCCAAACAGAAGAAAGGTGTGATTGACATTGTGACCAAAGAATTGCTGACTCCAAAAGGACTCCGTTCTTTGAGTCCGAAGAGCGGGGGATACAATCCCAATTATGTGGGTCCTCAGCTTCAGCGTGATTATGCCTATCATCAGGGTACGGCATGGCCGTGGCTGGAAGGTTTCTACTTGGAGGCTTATCTGCGTATCTACAAGCGGAGTGCAATCTCTTTTGTAGAACGTCAGCTGATTAGTTATGAAGACCAGATGACTTGTCATTGCATCGGTTCTATTCCGGAACTGTTTGATGGCAATCCGCCTTTCCAGGGAAGAGGAGCCATTTCGTTTGCGATGAATGTAGCCGAGATTTTACGTACATTGAATTTGTTGGAGAAATATAACAATCAATAAGAGGAGGAGTTTGTATGAAAGTTTTGATGTTTGGTTGGGAATTTCCTCCTCATATCTTGGGAGGATTAGGTACAGCCAGTTATGGACTGACTCATGGACTTGCCCAGCAGCAGGATATGGAAATCACTTTCTGTATTCCGAAGCCTTGGGGCGATGAAGACCAGAGTTTTTTGCGTATCATAGGCATGAACAGTGTGCCCATTGTGTGGCGTGACGTACAGTGGGATCATGTAAAAGACAGAGTGGGAAGCTATATGGATCCGCAGCTGTATTATGATTTGCGTGATCATATCTATGCGGACTTCAATTATATGCATACCAATGATTTGGGTTGCCTGGAGTTTTCTGGACGTTATCCGGACAATCTGCATGAAGAAATCAACAATTATTCCATTGTGGCAGGGGTAGTGGCCCGTCAGCAGCAGTTTGATATTATCCATTCACACGACTGGCTGACTTATCCGGCAGGTATCCATGCAAAACAGGTATCTGGCAAACCGCTGGTTATCCACGTGCATGCCACAGACTTTGACCGCAGTAGAGGTAATGTCAATCCGACGGTTTATTCCATTGAGAAGAACGGTATGGACCATGCAGACTGCATTATGTGTGTGAGTGAACTTACCCGTCAGACTGTAATCAATAAGTATTATCAGGATCCTCGCAAGGTCTTTACCGTACACAATGCCGTATCTCCACTTTCCAAGGAGATTCAGGATATTCAGGTAAAGAAGAATCCGAAAGAAAAAATCGTGACCTTCCTTGGACGTATCACCATGCAGAAAGGACCAGAGTATTTCGTGGAGGCTGCCGCCATGGTGTTGAAGCGTGCCCGTAACGTTCGTTTCGTGATGGCCGGAAGCGGTGACATGATGAACGCCATGATTCGCTTGGCAGCAGAAAGAGGCATTGCCGACCGGTTCCATTTCCCGGGATTCATGAAAGGGAAACAGGTGTATGAGGTGTTGAAGCTGAGCGATGTATATATCATGCCTTCGGTATCCGAGCCATTTGGTATTTCTCCGTTGGAGGCCATGCAGTGTTGCGTACCGACGATTATTTCCAAACAGTCTGGTTGTGCGGAAATCCTTTCCAAGTGTATAAAGACCGATTATTGGGATATACATGCCATGGCAGACGCTATCCATTCTATTTGTACCAACAATTCATTGTATGAATATCTCCGTGATGAAGGAAAGAAGGAAGTGGATGGTATTGTATGGGAAAAGGTCGGCGTGAAGATTCGTGGACTTTATGAGCAAGTCTTAAAAAATTATGGAAAATAAAAACAGCAATACGATATGAAAACAATTTGTCTTTACTTTGAAATACACCAGATTATCCATCTGAAACGTTATCGTTTCTTTGAAATCGGTTCGGAACATTATTATTACGATGATTATGCCAATGAGCAGGGTATGAATGAAGTGGCTGAACGCTCTTATATTCCCGCTTTGAAAACCCTGATTGAGATGGCAAAAGCTTCAAACGGAGCCTTTAAGGTCGCATTGTCTATTTCAGGAGTTGCTTTGGAGCAGCTGGAAATTCATGCCCCTGCAGTCATTGAACTGTTGCATGAGCTGAATGCGACAGGTTGCTGCGAGTTCCTTTGTGAGCCTTACTCACACGGTTTGTCTTCTTTGAAGAATGAAACCTGCTTCCGGGAAGAAGTAGAACGTATGCGTGTGAAGATTAAAGATTATTTCGGTCAGGAACCCAAGGTATTCCGCAATTCCAGTTTGATTTACGATAACGAAATCGGAGGCATTGTGGCCGATATGGGTTTCAAAGGAATGTTGGCTGAAGGTGCGAAACATGTATTGGGCTGGAAGAGTCCTCACTACTTGTATCATTGTGCCGAAAATCCGAACCTGAAACTGTTGCTTCGTGACTTTAAGTTGTCGGACGATATCAGCTTGCGTTTCTCTAACAGTGAATGGAGCGAATATCCGCTGTTTGCCGATAAGTACATTGGTTGGATTGCTTCTTTGCCGGAAAACGAACAGGTCATCAATATCTTTATGGAACTCTCTGCATTGGGTATTTTCCAGCCGTTGTCTTCCAATATTCTGGAATTCCTGAAAGCGTTGCCTGAATGTGCCCGTCAGAAAGGAATTACGTTCTCTACTCCTTCAGAAATTGTGACCAAACTGAAATCGGTAGATATGATTGATGTGCCTTATCCGATGTCATGGGTAGACGAAGAGCGTGATATCAGTCCTTGGTTGGGTAACGTGATGCAGCGTGAAGCTTTTGATAAGCTTTACAGCGTAGCAGAACGTGTACATTTGTGCTCAGACCGCCGAATCAAGCAAGACTGGGATTACCTGCAGGCAAGCAATAATTTCCGTTTCATGACCACCAAACAGATGGGAGTGGCTTTGGATCGTGGCATCTATGATTCTCCGTATGATGCATTTACCAATTATATGAATATTTTGGGTGACTTTATCGGACGTGTCAATGCTTTGTATCCGGTGGATATGGAAGATGAGGAATTGAATTCTTTGTTGACTACTATACGCAACCAAGAGGAAGAACTGGTACAGTTGAACGATGAGGTGAAACATTTGCAGGAACAGCTGAAGGAGAAAGAGCAGAAAGCGGAAAAAGCTCCGGCAAAGAAAGCTCCAGCCAAGAAGACGGCTTCTTCCACAGCTAAGAAAACCACTTCAAAGAAAGCATAAATCCGATAAGTTATCGGAATAAAAAAATCCTGGAATCAATCGATTCCAGGATTTTTTATGATATAGAATTCAAATGCTTATTATTTATTGAATTTAGGCTTGGTGTAGATAACTTCCATTTTTATCTTTTCGCCGTCTTCACCACCTACCAATTTAGCTGAGTTCACTTCCAGGTCGTGCGAAAGTCCGATTGTGTTTCCTTTTGAGTCTGTTTCTGTTTTCACCGGAATCAGTACCAGCGTATTGTATTCATCCCATCCTTCAGCAGGTTCTTCCTTTGTTCTCATGTCACTGAATATCTGACTGATCAGACGGTTCATCTGTGAGAATGAATAAGAATTTGTTGTGCTGCTGTAAGTGCCGAGGAAAGACGTCTTGCTGTCGTATGTTTGCTTCTGTTCAAAGAAGTTCTTTACTTCACTCTTTCGGATGAGCAGCAAATTTTGTGGGGTTCCCATTTTATAGGGACTGTTTGCTGAGCTTTCGCTGATATTTTTATACTTGGTAAATGACATGGATACCGAATTCAGTGTATCATTGCCAAGGGCTTCGTACATCTCTTTCAGCGGGAGCTTCACTTCCGTGCAAAGTCCGGCAGGCGTTTTCAGATACGTGTTGTGCGTTTCAGCTGCCAGTCTTTCCAGGTTATCGCCAGTGTTACTCAAGCGCGTAGACATATATACCTCATTGGTAGCCGCAAACGGGATGTAAGTATAGACCAGAGAGTCAATTTTACCGGTAGAAGGTCTTTCTACCAGATAGCTGACTTTTGTTCTTAACCAAATACTTCCGATGTATAAGATAGAGCCTTCTCCACTCGTGTTGTGGATATAAAATCCAGGGATCACATTATGGATGAAAGAGTGAGAATCTTTAAAATAGTTTTTATTCTCTTTGTACTTCCTTTTTAAGAAGGCGCTGAGCGTTTCTTCTCCTCTTGCTTTTCTGGCTTTGTCCAAATCGATTATCACAGGAGGATATCCACCGTCAGCTTTTTTTATAGAGTCAATTTGTGCGTCAGTCCATGAATTGTCGCGTACGGCATAGTCTTGTTCTGCCAAAGGAGCTTCGTCCTTATTGTAAAAATTTTCCGGATTGTAAGAAGTATAATATAGGTTTAAGTCTTCACCCGTATCGTCAATGGCCTGATTCAACATATCTACCCTTACACGCATGGGAGCCAGTGAATCGCCGAAGAAACTGGAATAGGACAATATCAAAGTGGTAGATACTATATCCTGCATGGTTTCCGGAAATTCAAAGTCTTCCGTACAGTTGACTTGTGTGATGAAATCGGTGGTATAGGTTCCGAAATCCGGGTCTGTGAATTTCCCCAGATACGCATTGCTGGTACGGGAGAATACGCCGTTCGGATTCAAGTCTGTATACTTCAGTGTCTTTGTGGTCGCTTCGAAAGTTTGAGCCGATGCCGTAATTTCATCGGTATCTGCCACAAAATCACCGATACCGGTAGTGGTATCATCACAACTGTAGAGTGTGGCTGCAAGTCCGATTGCGGCCAAGAACTTAAGTCTCATTTTTGTACTTTTTTATCTATTCGTATTTATTCGGCTCCATCGAATACCTTATCATAGAATGCATCACATGCATCTGCGTAGGCATCACCCGAAGCGTATTCAAGCACCGGAATGTTCAGGCTTCGTGCATAGTCGATTACATTCTGGTTGACAGTCTCATCGTTTTGTATTACTCCGTCGGAGTAGGCTACGGCCAGTTTGCAAAGGTCTTCATAGCTTGCCGGAGATTTCATCATGCTGACATCTTCCGGAGTCACTTCCTTGAAGAGCACCTGGTCGGCGAAGTTAGGAGCGAGGTTCGATTTGAATCCTTCCTGATAAAGAGAATAAATTACTTTTGAGTCGCGGAAAGAAGGTTCATCATAGTAAGCCTTCTTGATATAAAGAGGAACCATCGCGCTCATCCAGCCGTGACAATGAATCACATCCGGACACCAGCGCAGTTTCTTTACAGTTTCCAATACCCCGCGGGCATAGAAAATGGCGCGTTCACCATTGTCTTCATAGTCATTTCCGTTTTCGTCACACGTCATCTGGCGGTGCTGGAAATAATCATCATTATCAATAAAGTACACTTGTCTGCGCGCAGCCTGGATAGATGCCACCTTGATAATCAGCGGATGATCCGTATCGTCGATAATTAAATTCATTCCAGACAGACGGATTACTTCATGCAACTGATTCCTGCGTTCGTTCACAATGCCCCATTTAGGCATGAATGTTCTGATTTCGCGGCCTTTGTCTTGTATGGCTTGCGGTAAATTCTGGCCAATCAATGCCAGGTTACTTTCGGGTACGTAAGGAGTAATTTCTTGTGTAATGAATAAAACTTTTTTCGCGCTCATTGTATTATTGTTGCTCTTAACAGGTTGCAAAGATACAAAAAATAAGGCAATGAAGCGAGCCGGCAGTCGTTTATAAATCCTTATAGTATGTTAATGTATTGATAAACAGCGTGCTATAATAGTGTTTGCTCTACGTTATAGACGGGGTAAATTCTGTAAATGCAGAAAGAATTTTTCTTTTCTGTTTCTTTTTATGGCAAATAAATAGTTACTTTGCAGCCGTTTTCTGAATTTATGATTAAAAACAGGAATAAGATGAAGTTAATTCGAACAATCAGTGAGCTTCGCGCCGAACTGGATGCTTTCCGCAAGGCGGGAAAGACAATCGGGCTGGTTCCGACGATGGGAGCTTTGCATGCGGGACACGCTTCATTGGTGAAACGTGCCGTAGCTGAGAATGAAGTAGTGGTAGTCAGCGATTTTGTGAACCCTACCCAGTTTAACGACCAGAATGACCTTTTGAAATATCCGCGTACCTTGGAAGCGGATTGCGCGTTGCTGGAGAAATGTGGAGCTACGTTGGTGTTTGCTCCTTCGGTAGAAGAAATCTATCCGGAACCGGATACACGCCAGTTCAGCTATGCACCGCTTGACACGGTGATGGAAGGAAAATACCGTCCGGGCCATTTCAATGGAGTATGTCAGATTGTGAGCAAGCTGTTCTTGATTGTAGAGCCTGACCGGGCTTACTTTGGTGAGAAAGACTTCCAGCAGCTGGCCATTATCCGTGAGATGGTACGTAAGTATCCTTTCGACATTCAGATTGTAGGCTGTCCGATTGTACGTGAAGAAGACGGCCTGGCCTTGAGCAGCCGCAATGCACGGCTCACTCCGGAACAGCGTAAGGAAGCGGTACAGATTTCCAGAGCGTTGTTTGCCAGCGTGGATTTCAGCAAATCACGGGTATTGCGCGAAACGAAAGAGTATGTGGAACAATGTATCCGCCGGGCACCGGGACTGGAACTGGAGTATTTCGAAATTGTCGACGGAAATACCTTGCAGCCGGTAAAGGCTTGGGACGAAAGCAATTACATTGTAGGTTGCATCACAGTATATTGCGGTGATGTACGTCTGATTGATAACATTAAATATAAAGGATAACGGATGATGATGATTGAAGTGTTGAAATCGAAGCTTCATTGCGTAACGGTGACAGAAGCGAACCTGAACTACATGGGCAGCATTACGATTGATGAAGATTTGATGGATGCGGCTAACCTGATTGCCGGCGAAAAAGTGCAGATTGTGGACAACAACAACGGAGAACGTTTTGAAACCTACATCATTAAAGGTGAACGTGGGTCTGGATGCATCTGCTTGAATGGAGCGGCGGCCCGTAAGGTGCAGGTGGGTGATGTGGTGATTATCATGTCGTATGCCCTGATGGACTTTGAGGAAGCTAAAACCTTCAAGCCGACCGTGGTGTTCCCGGATACGGCCACCAATCGTCTTCTGTAGAATTTATATCGAACCTGAAATAAAAGAGCGGTGCCGGAAGAGAAATCTTACTTTTCCGGCACCGCTCTTTTTTATTCATTTTCAGGCATTTGGACGTGTGTAAAAAAACGCAAGTACGTTTGCTCAAAAACGCTTCGGCGTTTTAGGGCAAACGCCTTTGCGTTTTAATCAAAACGTACTTGCGTTTCAGGTAAAACGTCAAAGCGTTTTCCTCCAAACGCCTTTGCGTTTTTTTCGGGCTTCCAAAATTTACTTCAAATCCACCTGTGGCACATCCTCAAGACTTTTTTCAATGTCTTCTTCCGTCAGGGAATAGTTGGTCAGGTTGCCCGACAGATACTGGTCGTAAGCGCTCATGTCAATCAGTCCATGACCTGACAGGTTGAAGAGGATGACCTTTTCCTCGCCCGTTTTCTTGCACTTTTCAGCCTCCTGAATGGTGGCGGCAATGGCGTGGCAAGATTCCGGTGCCGGAATAATACCTTCAGCCTGGGCAAACAAACAGCCAGCCTTGAAGGTGTCGAGCTGTTCGATGTCGACCGCTTCCATCAGGTGGTCTTTCATCAGTTGGGAAACGATGACACCTGCCCCGTGGTAGCGGAGACCTCCGGCATGAATGTTGGCCGGGGTGAAGTTGTGTCCCAGGGTGAACATCGGCAACAGCGGTGTATAGCCGGCTTCGTCGCCGAAGTCATATTCAAATTTTCCGCGTGTCAGTTTCGGGCAGGAAGCCGGTTCGGCGGCGATATAGCGTGTTTTCTTTCCTTCCAGGATGGTGTGGCGCATGAACGGGAAGCTGATGCCTCCAAAGTTGGAACCTCCTCCGAAGCATCCGATAATGATGTCGGGATATTCTCCGGCCATTGCCATCTGCTTTTCAGCTTCCAGTCCGATAACCGTCTGGTGCAGGGTTACATGGCTCAATACAGAACCGAGGGTGTATTTACAGTTCGGGGTGGTACGTGCCAGTTCGATGGCTTCCGAGATGGCAGTACCCAGTGAGCCTTGATGATTCGGATATTTAGTCAGGATATTTTTCCCGGCACGGGTAGACATGGAGGGAGAAGGAGTGACCTGTGCTCCAAAGGTCTGCATGATGCTGCGGCGGTAAGGTTTCTGTTCGTAGCTGATTTTTACCTGATAAACGGCGGCTTCCAGTCCGAATACCTTGGCGGCGTATGCCAGTGCGGCTCCCCATTGTCCGGCTCCTGTTTCGGTCGTGATGTTCGTCACCCCTTCCTTCTTGCAGTAGTAGGCCTGTGCCAGTGCCGAGTTCAACTTGTGTGAACCGATGGGGCTGACGCTTTCGTTCTTGAAATAGATATGGGCAGGTGTTCCCAGTGCCTTTTCCAGTCCGTAGGCACGTACCAGCGGGGTGCTGCGGTAGTATTTGTACATTTCTCTCACCTCTTCCGGAATCTCAATCCAAGTGTCTGTCTGGTTCAGTTCCTGATGGCAGAGTTCTTTGGCAAAAATCGGATAAAGGTCTTCCGGTTTCAAAGGTTCTTTGGTGGCCGGGTTCAGTGGCGGCATGGGTTTGTTCACCATGTCGGCTTGAATGTTATACCAATATTTTGGTATTTCATCTTCAGGTAAGATGAATCTTTTCTGTCTGTTGCTCATAATTGCTTACTTTTTTTAAGGTTTTGCCAAAAATATGGAAATAAATGATAACAAACAACTCATTTTGCTTTTTTCTTATCACCTTTTTATTTCCGGCTCCGGATTCAGGCAGATTTCTGGTATCGGGAGTGTAAGTATATGGATTTTTCCATACATTTGTAGCCGTAGCTCAAAACGAGACGAGAGATGGATTATTGGGAACGACTTTATTTATATAAGAAGAAGCTGCTGGTGCCACGCATCAACCGGTTGCTCAATTGGGTAATGGGAGTGAATTTCCTGTGTGGGATGGTTTTCCTGCTCACCATCGTGTATGAATATGGTTTCCGGATTTCAGCAGGAGAACAGACAGTGGTGCATGGGGTGTATCATGCGGTCTGGATTGTTTACCTGCTGACCACTACCTTGCAGATTCTGTTCCGGCAGGAAGATTCTCCGTTCAAGTTCACACCCTGGACTTGGATACTGACCGTGTTGCTTTATCTCACCTTGCTGCCTGTCATTTTCAAGAAGCCGGAAGAGACTACGGGCGTATATTGGGTATGGGTTTTCTTTCATCATACATATTACAAGGGAGCGGTGTTGTTGTTGCTTTCGTTCTCTCAGCTTTCGGGCATCCTGGTCCGGCTGCTGGGCAAGCGCACCAACCCGTCGTTGATTCTGGCCGGCAGTTTCCTGGTCTTCATTCTGGTGGGAACGGGGCTGCTGATGTTGCCTCGCGCCACTTATCAGGGAATATCCTTCATTGATGCCTTGTTCACCGCGACCAGTGCCACTTGTGTGACGGGGCTGGTCAGTGTGGATGTACCTTCCACCTTTACGCTGGAGGGGCAGGTGCTGATTATTCTGCTGATTCAAATCGGCGGTCTGGGCGTGATGACGCTGACCAGCTTTTTCGCCATGTTCTTCATGGGAAACACTTCGCTCTACAACCAGCTGATGGTGGGCGACATGATCAGTTCCAATTCGTTGAACTCCCTTTTATCTACTTTATTATATATATTGGGATTCACGCTGGCCATCGAAGGGGCCGGGATGGCCGTTATCTGGTTCAGCATCCATGATACGCTGGGGATGAATTTGCGGGAAGAACTCTTTTTCTCGGCCTTTCATTCGGTGTCGGCTTTCTGTAATGCCGGCTTTTCCACTTTGCCGGGTGGAATGAGCAACCCGGCGGTCATGCAGCAACACAATTTGCTCTATATCACTTTAGGGCTGCTCATTGCGTTGGGAGGAATCGGTTTCCCGATATTGGTCAACCTCTATGAAACAGTGGCCTACTATCTGGGCTACTTGAAATGGCGGGTGTTGCATCGTGCGGGGCGATTCCGTAAGAAAGTGCATCTGTATAACCTGAACACCAAGATTGTGCTGGTGGCCACGGGTATCCTGCTGGTGGGAGGTACACTGGTCATCGCGGCCTTGGAATGGAACCACTCGTTTGCCGGGATGCCGGTGCTGGATAAGTGGGTGCATGCTTTCTTCAATTCGTCCTGTCCCCGTACGGCAGGTTTTGCCAGTGTGAGCCTTACTTCTCTTTCTATGCAAACCCTGCTGCTCATGATTGTACTGATGGTGATTGGAGGGGGCACGCAGTCTACGGCTGGCGGTGTGAAGGTGAATGTGTGTGCCGTGGTGCTGATTAACCTGTGGGCGGTGATACGCGGTGCCGACCGGGTGACCATTTTGCGGAGGGAACTTTCGCACGATTCCATCCGGCGTTCCAATGCGGCCATGATGCTCTATTTGTTCCTGGCTTTCATAGCTATTTTTGCGTTGAGTATGTTAGAGCCGCAAGCCGGCCTGCTGGCGGTGACCTTTGAATGTGTGTCGGCATTGAGCACCGTGGGGTCCAGTCTGAACCTGACGCCTACGCTGGGCGATACCAGCAAACTGCTGGTTATCCTGCTGATGTACGTAGGACGTGTGGGAGCATTTACCTTGCTCACCGGACTGGTGCGGCAGGAGAGAAAACGAAATTACAAATATCCGAGTGACAACATTATCATCAACTGACGTATGAAATATCTGATTATTGGTTTGGGGCATTATGGCGGTATGCTGGCAATGGAACTGACTGCCATGGGGCATGAAGTGGCAGGGGTCGACAGCAACAGCCTGCATGTGGACAGTGTGAAAGACCGCATGGCGGCTTCGTTCGTGCTCGATGCTACGGACGAAACGGCCCTTTCCGTGCTGCCTTTAAAAAGCGTGGATGCCGCCATCGTGGCGATAGGTGACAATTTCGGGGCTTCGGTCCGTATTGTGTCGTTGCTGAAGAAGCTGAAGGTGAAACGTATCTATGCCCGGGCCGTCGATGAGGTACATAAGGCGGTGCTGGAGGCTTTTTCCATCGACCGTATCCTGACTCCCGAGCAGGATGCCGCCCGTTTGCTGGCGCAGCAGCTGGAACTGGACGGAGGGGCTGAACTGTTTCAGGTTGACGAAAACACGTATGTGTTTAAATTTGTGGTACCTTCCAAACTGGTAGGTTATCATTTGAATGAACTGAACCTGGAGCAGGAGTTCGGCATCAAGCTGATATCGCTGATAAAGGGAAAACAGGTTCAGAACTTTCTGGGAATCTCCGTCTTTGAGCGTGAAATTTCGAATGCATTTCCGGAAGACTATGCCCTTCAGCAAGGCGACGGGCTGGTGTGCTACGGTCCCTATTCCCGTTTCATGCAGTTCTGGAAATCCGTCCGTTAGGTAAGCCTAACGGATGTTTCTCTTGTTCAGCGCTTGCTGGTAACGGCGTGCGTTCGCCTGGTGTTCGGCAAAGGTGACGGCGAAATTATGCGTGCCCGAGAAGTCTTCCTTGGCACACATGTAGAGATAGTCATGCTGTGCATGATTCAACACGCTTTCAATCCCCTGGATGGAAGCAATGCGGATAGGGCCGGGAGGAAGTCCGGTATGCTTGTAGGTGTTGTAGGGGCTGTCTGCCTCCAAGTGCTTGTGGAGGATACGGCGCAGACCGAATTCCTGCAAGCTGAATTTCACGGTGGGATCGGCCTGTAGCGGCATGTCGGCTTGCAGGCGGTTCAGATAGAGTTCGGCCACCATGGGCATCTCTCCCCGGTTGGCAGTCTCTTCTTCCACGATGGAGGCGAGTGTGCTCACCTCTACCGGAGTCAGTCCGGCAGCCTTTGCCTTCGCTTTCCGCTCTTCGTTCCAGAAGCGGTTATATTCCTTTTTCATGCGTTGAAAAAAATCTTTCGTCTGCATGTTCCAGTACACCTCGTAGGTGTTCGGGATGAAGAGAGCCGGAAGCGTTTCGTAGGTGAATCCCAAAGAATCACAGAAACTGCTGTCGCACATTAGCGTGAAAATTTCCGTGGAGTCGGCCATGAGCTGGCGGTCCAGTGAATGTGCCAGGCGGTCCAGTGTGCGGACGCTGGGAATGGTTACCTTTACCGGTGTCTGGTATCCGCTGCTCAGACGGCGGAACAGGGTCAGGGTGTTGGTCTGTGCATCGAAACGGTAAGCTCCGGTGTGAATATGCTTGTCATAAGACTTGAAGCGGGAAAGCATGCGGAAACCCGCTAGGTGCTTTCCATGCAGGTCATTCTGTATCTTGACATAGACCGAATCGGCGGTATCGTCGCCGTCAATATAAATAAAGGTAGGCTGCGTGAGGTGAAGCGGACGGTTGAACAGCAGGCAGAAAATGCTGATGATTCCCGCCAGAAGGATAGCCGCTATGACAGCCCAGACAATGATTCGTTTTTTAGTATGCATGTGGAATAATTTTGGGTGCAAAAGTAGTAAGAAAACTTTGTATCTGGTATCGGGAAAAGGAAAAGAATGTTCAAATTTCCTTTTGAAAGTAGAAAATTTTTCTACTTTTGTGGAGTAAAAACGACAGAAAATTACTAAGTATGAAAAATGCAATTCTAGGGTTGGCTCTTTTTGCCGCAATGCCTTTGTTTGCCCAACAGAAGGCGACTGTGACTGTTCATCCGGAACAGGGAAAACAAATCATCAACAAAGAAATTTATGGCCAGTTTGCCGAACACCTCGGTACCTGTATCTATGGCGGATTGTGGGTAGGAGAAGATTCTCCGATACCGAACATCAACGGCTACCGCAAGGATGTGTTCGAGGCCTTGAAGGCATTGAAAGTGCCGGTACTCCGCTGGCCGGGAGGATGTTTTGCCGATGAATATCACTGGATGGACGGTATTGGTCCGCGTGAAAAACGTCCGCGCATGGTCAACAACAACTGGGGTGGTACCGTGGAAGACAACAGTTTTGGTACACACGAATTCCTGAACCTGTGTGAAATGCTGGGATGTGAACCTTACATCAGCGGAAACGTAGGTAGCGGAAGTGTGGAAGAAATGGCCAAGTGGGTGGAATATATGACCTCCGAGCAGGGAAGCCCGATGGCGAAACTGAGAAAGGAAAACGGACGCGAAAAGCCGTGGAAGGTGAAATATTTCGGTGTAGGAAATGAAAGCTGGGGCTGCGGGGGCAGCATGCGTCCGGAATATTATTCCGATTTGTATCGCCGTTATTCCACTTATTGCCGCAATTACAACGGTAACCGTCTTTTCAAGATTGCCAGTGGAGCCAGCGATTATGACTACAACTGGACGGAAGTGCTGATGAAGAACATCGGACATCGTATGGATGGCATCTCTTTACATTATTATACGGTGCTGGGTTGGAGCGGCAGCAAGGGTTCAGCCACAAAATTCAACGACGAAGATTATTACTGGACGGTAGGCAAGTGTCGCGAAATAGAAGATGTGCTCAAACGTCACATTGCCATCATGGACAAATATGACCCGAAGAAGCAGATTGGGTTGATGGTCGATGAATGGGGAACCTGGTGGGACGAAGAGCCGGGTACCGTCAGCGGTCATCTTTATCAGCAGAACACGCTGCGTGATGCGTTCGTCGCTTCTTTGAGTCTGGATATTTTCCATAAGTACACCGACCGTATAAAGATGACAAACATTGCACAGGTGGTCAATGTGCTTCAGTCTATGATTCTGACAAAGGGCGATAAGATGGTGCTCACACCGACGTATTATGTGTTCCAGATGTATAATGTACATCAGGATGCCACTTACTTGCCGCTGGACTTGCAGTGTGAACGGAAAATCGTACGCGACGACCGCATTGTGCCGATGGTCAGTGCTACCGCTTCCCGCAACAAGGACGGAGTGATTCACGTATCCTTGTCGAACATTGACTTGAAAGAGTCGCAGGACATCACGCTGACCTTGGGCGATGTGAAAGCCAAATCGGTGACCGGTCGTATTCTGACCTCCGATAAGATAGACGATTATAATACGTTTGAACAGCCTGACAAGGTGAAACTGGCCGATTTCAAAGGTGCCAAACTGACCAAGAACGGGTTGGAAATCCAATTGCCGGCCAAATCTATCGTAACGCTGGAAATTAAGTAACCTGATTATAGTTCCTTTGACTTGGTGAAGTTGAAGGAGTGTAAATTGTTGGAAATAAGCTGGATATCGTCTTCTGAATCAATCGTCTTCTTTTTGCGGTTGGGCTTCGGAAGGCGATATTCTGCTTTTGTAATATGTTTGTAACAGGGTGTTACATTTTCTTTAAGTGGATGACATCTGTTTGTAATACCAATTCAAGACCTTTGTGGTGTCAAAAAAATGAATCTCCAAAATAAGATGAAAATGAAGAAAAGAATTTTATGGTTTTTGATGGCATGTGCCTATGTTGCGGTGCCAACTTTTGCTGAGAGTAATCCCGACAAGTCGGAACCCGCCGAGAAAAAGGGTGCGGCTATTATTACCATCTATTCTGATGTACATTCCGGTTTCGGCCATGTGAATGACGACAGGGGATTTGGATTGGACCGTGCGTATCTGGGATACCAGTACAATTTGCCTCACGGCCTGCAGATGAAGGCGGTGGTGGACTTCGGTCAGTCGCAGGATGTGGGCGATTACCATCGTATCGGTTATATCAAGAACGCACAGATTACGTGGAAGCAGAAAGGATGGACGCTGAACGCCGGATTGATCAGTACCACACAGTTCAAACTGCAGGAAGATTTCTGGGGTAAGCGTTATGTGATGAAATCTTTCCAGGATGAATACAAGTTCGGAAGCAGTGCCGACTTGGCATTTTCTGTAGCCTATAAGTTCAACAAAGTAGTTTCGGCCGATGTGATTGTGGCCAATGGAGAAGGTTATAAGAAAGTGCAGGTGAAAGACGGTTTGCAATATGGGGCTGGCGTGACATTGACTCCCGTGAAAGGGCTGGTGGTTCGTGCTTACGGCTCTTTCAATGAGGCCTCAGAAGACAATCTGAAAGGCATTACCAACCTGGCAGCCTTTGTGGGTTATAAGAATGACGCTTTCTCGGTTGCGGCCGAATACAACTACCAGACCAACACCAAATATGTGGACGGTTGTGACCAGGATGGTGTGTCGGTGTACGCTTCGGCTCAGTTGAACAAGAAAATCGCTCTTTTCGGACGTTGGGACATGCTTTCTTCCAAGAATGACTGGAGCAAGGATACCGATGGAATGGCTGGTATGCTGGGAGCAGAGTTCAGACTGGGCAAGTACGTGAAGCTGGCTCCGAATTTCCGCCTCTGGTCGCCGAAAGCAGAAGGAGGAAAACTGTCAAGCTATGTGTACCTGAATGCTTCCTTTGCCATTTAAGACGTGAGACGAGAACACAAATAGATTCATAACTTATATAAAATGTATAACACAATGAAAAAGTTTTATTTGCCTTTAATTGCTGGAGCGATGGCTTTGTCACTCGCAGCTTGTGGTGGACAGAAATCTGCTAATGGACGTGAATCCGTGGAACTGACTGGTGCAGGAGCCACTTTCCCCTTGCCATTTTATAATATGTCATTCGAGAACTACAATGCCACTTCCGGCGACAAAGTTTCTTACGGTGGTATCGGTAGTGGCGGTGGTGTCCGTAACCTGAAAGACGGCATCGTAGACTTTGCCGGTAGTGATGCGTTCCTGAGTGACGACGAAATGAAGGAAATGCAGCCGGTGGTACACATCCCGACCTGTATGGGAGCTGTAGTGATGGCTTACAATTTGCCGGATGTGGTGAAACTGAATCTTTCAGGTGACGTGATTGCCGATATCTATGCCGGCAAGATTACTGACTGGAACGACGCTCGTTTGCAGAAACTGAATCCGGACGTGACATTGCCGGCCAAGAAAATCATTCTGGCTTATCGTTCAGACGGTAGTGGTACGACTTTCATCTTCACTGATTATCTGTCAAAGGTCAGCGAAAACTGGAAGAACACTTATGGAGCAGGAAAGACGGTCGACTTCCCGGTGGGACAGGCTGCCAAAGGTAATCCGGGTGTAGCGGGAATCATCGCGCAGACTCCTTATTCACTGGGATATATCGGTTCTGAATATGCTTTCGCACAGAAGATTGCGTATGCCAGCGTGTACAACAAGCGTGGTGAACTGGTGACTCCTTCTACTGAAAGTATTTCGGCTGCGGCTGGCGACATTCCTCAGGATACTCGCTGCTCCATTACCGATGCCGATGCAGCCGGTGCTTATCCTATCAGCTGTTTCACCTGGCTGTTGATTTACAAGGAACAGCATTACGCAGAACGTTCTTTGGATCAGGCAAAGGCTACATTGGACTTGATGCAGTATATGTTGAGTGATAGTGTGCAGCAGACTACAGCTACCGTACACTACGCTCCGCTGCCTAAGAAAGCCGTAGAATTGAGCCTTCAGAACTTGAAGAGCGTGACATACGACGGACAGCCGATTCTTAAATAATGAAGAAGATAGATTATGCAAGACAAAATTTTTAAAGTCTTACTTATCTTATCGGCGATTGTGATACCAGTCATTGGTGGGGGAATTATTTACTCCCTCACCGTTGACGCTTCTGGAGCTTTTGAAACGTTCGGCTTCTGGAACTTCATTTTCTCGGACGACTGGGTGACCACCGCCGGCAAAGAAAGTTATGGCGCTCTTCCTTTTATCACAGGTACACTGCTGACCACGATATTGGCCTTGCTGATGTGTATTCCTTTTTCTCTTCCTGTCGCATTGTTTACCGGTGAGTATTTCCGCGGAAAGAAAATCGCCGCCATACTGGGAACAGTGATTGATTTGCTGGCAGGTATTCCTTCTATTATCTATGGTCTGTGGGGATTCTACGTACTTCGTACGGTGTTCATGCATCTGAATCTGTCGCCGCAAGGCTCGGGCATCCTGACCGCTTCGTTTGTGCTGGCCATCATGATTGTGCCCTATGCGGCTTCTTTGAGTTCGGAGTTCATCAAGATGGTGCCTTTCGACTTGAAGGAAGGGGCTTATGCCATGGGAGCCACCCGGGCAGAAGTCATCCGGAGGGTGATTTTCCCGATGGCGGGTTCTGGTATCTTCTCTTCGTATATCTTGGCTATCGGCCGCGCATTGGGAGAAACGATGACCGTGACCATGCTGATTGGAAATACCAACCAGATGCCCGACACATTGCGTACCACGGGAAATACCATGGCAAGTATCATCGCCAACCAGTTTGGAGAAGCGGATGGCTTGAAACTGTCTTCACTGATTGCCATCGGATTGCTGTTGTTCCTGATTACAGCTATCATCAATATCATCGGTAAGATTCTGATTCGCCGTGCCCGTCATGTCTAACTCTCTAAAAAGAAGAATGTATGTTGTATGGAAATAATATAAAATTGCGTATCCTGAAGAGCCGGTTGCTTTATATCCTGGTATGTGTGCTGTCAGGGGTGACGGCCATTCCGTTGCTGGCCATACTGGGAGAAGTATTGGTGAAAGGATGGAAGCAGTTAGGCTGGTCGTTCATTACGGAAGCCACACCGAATGCCTACAAGGCAATGATGGCCGCTTCTGCCGGAGAAGCCATTCCGGGAGGAATTGCCAACGGAATTATCGGAACCTTCCTGATGTTGATTCTGGCGGCTGTGGTAGCCATTCCGGTAGGGATACTCTGTGGTATTTGCCTTTCGGAATACAGAAAAAGCTGGTTTGCGGTGATTGTCAGTTACCTGACCGACTTGCTTCAGGGAACTCCGTCCATCATTATTGGTATCATTACCTACATCTGGGTGGTGGTGCCGATGAAAGGTTATTCGGCCATTGCCGGAAGTGTGGCTCTGTTCATCATGATGCTTCCGCTGATCATCCGTTCTACGGAAGAGACCATGAAGGTACTTCCGGAAACGTTGAAAGAAGCCGGACTGGCTTTGGGAGGAAGTTATTGGCGGGTGATGTTGAAGGTGATGTTGCCTTCCGCATTGGGCAGTATCTTTACCGGTATTTTGCTGGCCATCTCGCGTGTGGTAGGTGAAACAGCCCCGTTGATGTTTACGGCTCTGGGAGGTGCTGCCATCAGCTGGAACATGACCAAGCCGATGTCGGCCGTACCGTTGCTGATTTGGGAATTCTTCAACGACCCGAACCTGCAGAGCCTGATATGGGGAGCTTCCCTCTTCCTGTTGACTTTTGTGTTATGTCTGAATTTATTAGCTAAACGAATTGCAAAGAAATGGAAAATATAAAGAATCCGATTCTCCAGATAAAAGATGTGTGCATCTCGTACACCAGCAGTGTGATGGCCGTGAAACACGTGTCGGCCGATATTGAGAAGAATACGATTACGGCCATCATGGGGCCTTCCGGATGCGGAAAGAGTACCTTGTTGCGTGCGGTGAACCGTATGCATGAGCTATACAAGAATATCCGTGTGACGGGTGAGATTTTGCTGAATGGGGAGAACGTGCTGCAGATGCACCCGATGGAGGAGCGACGCCGCATCGGTATGGTGTTCCAGCGTCCGAATCCGTTCCCGACCATGAACATTTACGACAATGTGCTGGCGGGATACATCCTGAACGGTATTCATCTTTCCAAGTCGCAGAAGGATGAAATTGTGGAACGCAACTTGCGGAACGTGTGTCTGTGGGACGAGGTGAAGGATGCCTTGACCAAACGGGGTACTTTCCTTTCCGGAGGACAGCAGCAGCGTTTGTGCATTGCCCGTTCACTGGCGCTTCAGCCGGATGTGCTCTTGATGGACGAACCGACTTCTGCCTTGGACCCGATTGCCACCAAGCACATTGAGGGTCTGATGGACCAGCTGAAGAAGGAGGTGACCATCTTGATTGTGACACACAACATGTCGCAGGCGATGCGTATCTCCGACCGCTCCATGTTCATGTATATGGGAGAACTGATTGAGTACGATGATACGGAAAAGATGTTTAAGAATCCGGTAGACGAACGTACCCGTGCTTATCTGACGGGTAAGATGGGATAATCCGGGAACCGATGACAGGTAAAAAACAAGGGTTTGCAACTGAGCGATTCAGTGTGCAAACCCTTTCTTTATAATGTAATATTTTGTTTTGCTTATTTGGCAGCCAGTACTTCCGGTTTGGCCTTGTCGGTCTGCAGGATGTGCCAGACTTCTTCTTCCGTTCCGGAGAAAGGACCTGATTTTTCCAGTTTGATGGTCGACATGGCGGCGGCAAAACATCCGGCTTCGGCATAGGAGGCGCCTTTGTTGCGCATGTACAAATAACCCAGCACATAGGTATCTCCACAACCTGTGGCATCCACCACTTCTTTCGGCGCATAGGCCGGTATCTTGTAGAACTTTCCTTCGGCATAGATAATGCTGCCTAAACTGCCTAAAGTCAGCAGAACTTCTTTCACTCCCCATTGGGCCAACTGGCGGGCCGCCTGCTGCGGGTCCTTGAATCCGGTCAGCACTTCTGCTTCGTGTTCGTTGACTTTCAGTATATCAATGTATTTCAAGGCTTTCTTCTTTTCGTGCCAGTCGACAGGATAAACCTGTTCGCCTTTCACTTCCCGCAAATATCCTTGTGCATCTACGGCTAGTGTGCCTTTCTGTGCCAGTTCTTTTACGACTTCCAAAGGAAAATCATCGGCCAGCAGACTTCCCAGATGGAAGATGCGCGCGTTTTCATCCTTGAGGGCATCGGCTGTAAAAGGGTCAGCCTTTGCCAGTACACGCTGGGAACGGTTGTCTTGGTTTTCTTCGTATGTGTTTTCGAAGTACACCGTATGACGGCTTGGAAGGACTTCCACTTGGATACCTTCTTTTCTCATTTCTTCCACGATGCCGTATTCACTGGGTGCAACCGCTGTGACCAGTTTGTAGTTCTTGAAGTCATTCAACCGGCGGATTCCGTGAGAGAAATAATAAGAAGTGCCTCCCGGCATGTAAGTAGTTTGTTTTGGAGTCACAATTTTATCTAATGTAATGTGTCCGATGCAACAAATATCATTCATGGATTGGTATGTCTTTTTATGCGGTTGCAAAGATACGGATAATTTTACTGTCTAGGGAAACAGTTGATGGCTTTTTCTTCTGAATTTGTGTCTTATTTTTACGTATATTCCAATAAAAGAGGTAGTAAAGTGCTGATTTAATCAAACAAAAGTTTAACTTTGAGCAATATGTCTTTTTCTGAAGTTCAAAGTGATGGATTTCCGGAAAAGATGGAAAGTGAAAGAAAAAAAGAAATTTAGAAATGGAAAAAATGAATGTGAAGCCCGCTGAAGGTAAGCTGGGCGTATTATGTGTGGGTCTGGGAGCTGTAGCTACCACATTTATGACCGGAGTTTTAATGGTGCGTAAAGGGCTGTCAAAGCCGGTAGGCGCTATGACACAGTATGATAAGATTCGTGTCGGACGCGGAGAAAAGAAAAAATACCTGCATTATGGCGAGATTGTTCCGATGGCCAAACTGGATGATATGGTGTTCGGTGCCTGGGATGTGTATCCGGCCAATGCCTATGAGTCGGCCATGAACTGTGAGGTGTTGCGTGAAAAAGACATCCGCCCGGTGAAGGAGGAGCTGGAAAAGATTGTACCGATGAAAGCAGCTTTCGACCGTAATTATGCCAAACGTTTGGACGGAAACAACGTGAAGGACTGCGCCACTCGCTGGGAGATGGTGGAGCAGTTGCGGGAGGATATCCGCAAATTTAAGGCGGAGAATGATTGCGCGCGTGTAGTGGTGTTGTGGGCGGCTTCCACTGAAATTTATGTGCCGGTTTGTGAAGAAGTGCATGGCACTTTGTCTGCGTTGGAGAACGCCATGAAGCAGGACGACCGTGAGCATGTGGCTCCTTCCATGTGTTATGCGTATGCGGCTTTGGCGGAAGGAGCTCCGTTCATTATGGGGGCTCCGAATACGACGGTTGATATTCCGGCAATGTGGGAACTGGCTGAAAAGACCAGAATGCCGATTGCAGGTAAGGATTTCAAGACCGGACAGACTTTGGTGAAATCGGGCTTTGCGCCGATTATCGGTACGCGTTGCCTGGGCTTGTCCGGATGGTTCTCTACCAATATCTTGGGAAACCGCGACGGACTGGTATTGGATGAACCGGCTAACTTCCATACCAAGGAGGTGAGTAAGCTTTCTACGCTGGAATCCATTCTGGTACCGGAAAACCAGCCGGATTTGTATTCCAATTATTATCATAAAGTACGTATTAATTATTACCCTCCCCGTAATGACAACAAGGAAGGATGGGACAATATTGATATTTTCGGCTGGATGGGTTATCCGATGCAGATTAAGATTAATTTCTTGTGCCGTGACTCCATTCTGGCAGCTCCGCTGTGTCTGGATCTGGTGCTTTTGAGTGATTTGGCCGCTCGTGCAGGACGTTATGGTATCCAACGGTTCTTGAGTTTCTTCTTGAAGAGTCCGATGCACGATTATACGGAAGGGGAAATTCCTGTCAACCATTTGTTCCAGCAATATGTCATGCTGAAAAATGCCTTGCGTGAGATGGGAGGATACGAGGCCGATGAAGAGATTGATTGACGAGAGATTGTATCTTTGACAGATATTTTTTGAACCGGTAATGAAAGGGCATTTCATTGCCGGTTTTTTTTGTGAATGAAAAAATTTATATTCCATTATTCATAAAAAAAGGTAAGAATGTCATTTTTAGGGGAGTGAAATTTGTAGGAGACCTTTACACTATGTACTTTTACAAAACGATTAAGTGCGTATTACTTAAGTATTAAATTCAGGTATGATAAAAAGATTGTTTTTTTTACTTGTCTTGTGTATGGGAGTTGTGAAACTTTCAGCGCAGATTACAGGAGTTGTGACAGATTCTGAAACAGGTGACCCTATTCCTTATTTGAACGTGTATTACGACGGTAAAGGAGTGGGTACCATTACCGATATAGACGGGCAATATACCATTGCCACTCATCCCGGATGGACTAAACTGACTTTCTCCATGGTGGGCTATGGTACGGAGGTACGTAATGTGTCGGTCAATACCAAGAAGCTGGATGTGAAAATGAAGCCGGACTTGGTGCTGGATGAGGTGATTGTAAAACCCAAGAAGGAAAAATATTCCCGGAAAAACAATCCGGCGGTGGAGATGATGAAGAAAGTCATTGCGGCCAAGAAACTGAATGATTTGGGTGTCAATGATTTCTATCATTATAATAAATACCAGAAGATTACTTTCTCTTTGAACAACATTACGACCGATTCGCTTCGGGAGTCTAATCTGTTTAAGAAATATCCGTTCTTCCGCGACCAGGTAGAGGTCTGCGAGGTGACGGGGAAGAATATTCTGCCCATATCTGTCGATGAAACGGTGACGGAGAAGTTGTACCGTAAAAACCCGCATGATGAAAAGACGGTGGTGAAAGGTATCAATTCTACGGGTGTGAACGAATTGTTCAACACGGGTGACATGTTGTCGACGGTGTTGAAGGATGTGTTCCAGGATATCAATATCTATCAGGACCGTTTCCGCTTTTTGCAGTATCCGTTCGACAGCCCGATTTCGAATGCGGGTATCAATTTCTATAAGTATTACATCATGGATACGGTGATGGTGGATCGTGAGAAATGTTTTCACCTGACTTTCGTTCCTAACAACTCGCAGGATTTTGGCTTTACGGGGCATTTGTATATTCTGGCGGACTCTACTTTCCGGGTGAATAAATGTATCTTGAATCTTCCTAAGAAGACCGATATCAACTTTGTGGACAACATGATTATCGAACAGAAGTTCGGACAGCTGGACTCAGGAGAGTGGGTGCTGATGGAGGATGATATGGTGTGTGAGCTGTCTTATCTGAAGAAGTTATTGGGCTCGTTTCAAGTAAGGCGTACCACACGATATTCCGATTTCGGGTTTGATGAAATCCCTGCGAAGATTTTTAAGAAGAAGGGGGATGAAATCAAGGATGTGAATGCAATGATGCGGGATGACTCTTTCTGGGAGGAGTATCGTCCGACAGAACTGACCAAGTCGGAGGATAATATGGATTCGTTTGTAGACAATCTCTCAAAGATAAAAGGATTCAAGTACATCATGTTTGTGGCGAAGGCTTTCATTGAGAACTTTGTGGAAACCGGAGTGAAGGGAAGGCCCAGCAAGGTGGATATCGGTCCGATCAATACGATGATATCCAGCAACTATATTGACGGGCTTCGCCTGAGAGCTTCTGCACAGACCACGGCAAACTTGAACCCGCATCTCTTTTTGAGAGGATATTATGCGTATGGCTTCAAGGATGAGAAGTCGAAATACAAGGCTGAGGTGGAATATTCTTTCAATAAGAAGGAATACCTGCCGCGTGAGTATCCGATTAATTCGTTGACCGTTTCCTATTCATACGATAACATGTTGCCGTCCGACAAGTTCATGGGTACGGACAAGGATAATGTGTTCACTTCGTTCAAGGTGACTTCGGTCGACCAGTACAATTACGAGCGTACGGCCAGTGTGAAGTATGAGCTGGAGAAAGAGAGTGGCCTGAAAACCACGTTGATGTTGAAGCATACCAATCTGGAAGCTTGTGGAAAACTGTTTTATCGCACAATGGCTCAGGAAAACCAGTTGCAGCAGGCGCTGGCATCGGGTGAACTGAGCGGCACAGAGTGGGTACATTCTCCTTACAACACAAGGGATTTCTCGCTGGCGGAGGCTACTCTGGCATTCCGTTATGCACCGGGTAAAACGTTTGTCAATACCAAGCAACGCCGTTTGCCGATTAATCTCGATGCGCCGGTGTTCACTTTGCAGCACACGTTGGGACTGAAAGGCATCTTGGGAAGTGATTATACGTATAACATGACGGAGATAAGTCTTTACAAGCGCTGGTGGCTCAGCTCTTGGGGAAACATTGATACCTGTGTGAAAGGGGGTATCCAGTGGAACAAGGTTCCTTTCCCGTTGCTGATTATGCCGGCTGCCAATTTGTCTTATATTATTCAGGATGAAACGTTCAACCTGATTAATAATATGGAGTTCCTGAACGACCGTTATGCTTCTTTGGATGTGTCATGGAATTTGCAGGGAAAGATATTCAATCGTATTCCTTTGCTGAAAAAACTGAAATGGCGTGAGTTTATCGGCATCAAATGTTTGTGGGGAACGCTGACGGACAAGAATAATCCGCTGCTTCCACAAAACGCGAATGATACGGAACTGATGCTGTTCCCTGGACATTACGATGCGGCGGGAAACTTCCATACTTCCAGTTATGTGATGGACCCCAAGAAACCGTATGTGGAGGTGAGCGCAGGTATTCACAATATCTTCAAATTATTGCATGTGGAGTATGTGCGCCGGTTGAATTATAATGAATTGCCAACTGCCAGCAAGTGGGGAATCCGTTTCATGATTCGTACGGTCTTCTAATTTTTACTAAATGCATGGGCGGGTCTCAAACTTTTTGTAATTTTGTCATATAATCGAGGAATGTATGGTGAAATCAGAAATACAAAATGTGAAACTGCGGTTCGGCATTATCGGAAACTGTGAAGGGTTGAATCGGGCGATTGACGTGGCCATGCAGGTGGCTCCTACGGACCTGTCTGTATTGGTTACGGGTGAAAGTGGTGTCGGAAAGGAAAGTTTTCCGCAGATTATTCATCAGTTTAGCCGGCGGAAGCACGGTCCGTATATTGCGGTCAACTGTGGAGCCATTCCGGAAGGTACGATTGACTCGGAACTGTTCGGACATGAAAAGGGAGCTTTTACGGGAGCCATCAGTGACCGTAACGGGTATTTTGCGGAGGCAAACGGAGGTACTATTTTCTTGGATGAGGTGGGAGAGCTGCCTCTTTCCACACAGGCCCGTCTGCTCCGTGTGCTGGAGACCGGAGAGTATATCAAGGTAGGTTCTTCCAAGGTACAGAAAACGGATGTACGTATTGTGGCTGCCACAAACGTGGATTTCTCTGAAGCGATAGCCGACGGACGGTTTCGTGAAGATTTGTATTATCGTTTGAACACAGTGCCTATCAAGGTGCCGGCCTTGCGTGAACGTCCGGATGATATCCCTCTCCTGTTTCGGAAGTTTGCGGCCGACTTTGCGGAAAAATACCGGATGCCGGCTATCCAACTTACGGACGATGCGCGGCGTTTGCTGGTGTCTTATACATGGCCGGGAAACATCCGGCAGTTGAAAAACATTACCGAACAGATTTCCATTATTGAGACTAATCGTGATATAACTGCTGATATTCTGCAAGGATATCTGCCGGCACAGCCTGTATCGAAGTATCCCACTCTTTTAGGCGGATTGAAACCGGAAGGGGAGAAAGGTTTTCAGAGTGAGAGGGAGATTCTTTATCAGGTGCTGTTCGATATGCGCCGGGATGTGACGGAACTGAAGAAACTGGTGCATGATATTATGGCGGAACGGGCAGGGGGTGCTCCTATAACACCTGCTTCTACGACTCCGGTTCATTATATTCCGGAAACTCCGGTCAGTTTGATGCAGACTCCTTCGGTGGTGCTGAATCCGGTGACGGAAGTAGGAAAGGTTTCCAATGTGACTTCCGTCGGCAATGTATCTCCTGTGCACTCCGGTGTGAAAGTCACTCCGGCGGATGTGTCGGATGTGCAGGATACGGAAGAATACGTAGAAGAGAATCTTTCACTGGATGAAGTGGAGAAAGAGATGATTCGTAAGGCGCTGGAACGTCATCACGGGAAACGGAAAAATGCAGCGAATGATTTGAAGATATCAGAACGTACACTTTATAGAAAAATAAAAGAATATGGACTTGAGTAAGAAATATATCCGACTGACAAAGTATGTGCTTCCGGTGGTATTGTGTATTCTGACTGCATGCACCGTGTCCTATAAGTTTAATGGGTCTTCCATCAATTATGATAAGGTGAAGACCATCAGTTTCCAGAACTTCCCGAACCGTTCGGCTGCCTTTGTATGGGGCCCGATGGAGTCTATGTTCAATACGGCTTTGCAGGACAAATACATGCAGCAGACCCGTTTGAAGCAGGTGCGTCAGGGGGGCGACTTGGAACTTTCGGGTGAGATTACCAATTACGATGCCTACAACAAGGGAGTTGGTTCCGACGGTTATTCTACGATGGCAGAGTTGAGAATGACTGTAAATGTACGGTTTGTGAACAATTCAAACCACGCGGAAGATTTCTCTGATCAGCAGTTTACGGCCAGCCGTGAGTACAACGCGAGCCAGCAGCTGTCATCCGTGCAAGAAGAGCTTGTACAGCAGATGATTGACGAAATTGTGGAACAGATTTTTAATGCTACAGTAGCCAATTGGTAGGAGCGGAATGATACAGCAACGGTTACAGCAATGGATTGAGCACCCGGAATTGTTGGGAACGGAAAGCCTTTACGAGTTGAAAAGGTTATTGGAGCGTTATCCCTATTTTCAGACTGCCCGGATTTTGTATCTGAAAAATTTGTTTTTGCTGCACGATCCTTCTTTTCAGGAAGAATTACGCAAGGGAGCTTTGTTCGTGGCCGATTTGAGTGTGTTGTTTTATGCCATCGAAGGCGAACATTTTATCATCAGGCAGCATGCGGAGAAAACGGATATACCTGCAGCAGGGGCCGAAGACAGAACCTTGGATTTGATTGACCGTTTCCTGTCGGATACCAGTGGAGCAACCACGGACAGCCTGCTCCCGTTGCCGGCTGAGGCTGTGGACTATACCTCTGTACTGGCAGAGGAGTTTCCGGCCGAAGATGCGGAAACTGTGCCATTGAAAGGACAGGAACTGATTGACAACTTTATTGAAAAGGCTTCGAAAGAAGAGGGGAAAGGGGAAGTTCCCTTAATGGAGGATACTTCCTTCGGCGAAGCGCTTCCTTTGAAGGAAGAAGAGGAAAAGCCTCTGGAAAAGGAGGAGGAGCCGGAACAGGCTGAAACGGAACAGTCCGAGCCGGAAGATGAGGAGAATTATTTCACGGAAACCTTGGCTAAAATTTATGTTAAACAGCAACGATATGATAAGGCGCTGGAAATTATTAAAAAATTAAATTTGAAATATCCGAAAAAAAATACTTACTTTGCAGACCAAATCAGGTTTTTAGAGAAGTTGATTATTAACGCTAAATCAAAATAAAAGAAAATGTATTTATTATTTGTCGTATTAATGGTACTTGCAGCTGTATTGATGTGCTTTGTGGTATTGATACAGAATTCAAAAGGAGGAGGCCTTTCTTCCAGCTTTGCATCTTCCAATCAGATTATGGGAGTTCGTAAGACAACCGATTTTATTGAAAAACTGACTTGGGGTCTGGCTGCATTTATGGTGATTGTCAGTGTGGCTACTGCATACGTGGTTCCTTCTCAGGCTGAAGGTTCTTCAGTCATCATGGAACAGGCAGTGAAAGAACAGAAGACCAATCCGTTGAATGCTCCTGCTGGTTTTGCTGCTCCTCAGAAAGATGCAGCTGCTACAACTGCTCCGGCTGCTGCAACTGATTCTACCAAGAATTGAGAATAAAGAAATAGTAGACAAAATGAAGGACTGAAAGGTCTTCATTTTGGGTGCGAAAACGGAAATCCGGATGATGAATGATACGGTTTTCCGTTTTCTTTTTTGTTAATATGAATCTTTTATGGAAAACGTACAGAAAAAAGAGCGGATCCTGGCCATTGATGCGCTGAGGGGATTTGCCGTAATGGGGATTATTCTGCTCCATAACATCGAACATTTCAATTTTTATTCTTTTCCCGAACCTTCTTCTCCCGCATTGGCTCATTTGGATAAAACATTGTGGGACATGTTGTTTTTCTTGTTCTCAGGGAAGGCTTACGCCATTTTCGCCTTGCTGTTTGGTTTCACTTTCTATTTGCAGAGTCGTAGTGCTGCCAAGCGTGGAGAGGATTTCAAGGGGCGTTACATGTGGAGACTGGTGCTGCTGTTGGGATTCGGCTTTGTGAATTCCTTGTTCTTCCCCGGTGAGATATTGGTGCTTTATGCCATCCTGGGTTTCATTCTGGTACCCGTCCGTCATTGGAAGAACCAGTCTTTGCTGATACTTTCCTTCATACTGATGCTTCAGCCGGTGGAATGGATAAAAGTGGTGTGTGGATGGCTCAGTCCGGACTATGCGCCCCGTCAGATGATTTTCTCGTTGGGGGACGTGTATCCTCAGCTGGGAGGCGATTCCTGGTGGGAGATGGTGAAGATGAACTTTACCATCGGTCAGCTGGCCAGCCTGAACTGGGCCTGGTGTTACGGGAGAGTGTTTCAGACTTGCGCCTTGTTTGTGCTCGGCCTGTGGATTGGCCGGATGGGCTATTTTGATTCATCTTCAGAAACGGCCCTGGGACGTTCCCGCAACTTCTGGACTTACGTGTTGTGCTTTTCTCTTCCGCTGGCAGTGGTGTTTTACTTTGTCAAGACCCTTGTCTTTTCGTTAGTGTCTCAGCCTCTGATGCTGGACAGCCTGAAGACCATCCTGAATTCCTGGTATAATTTCTGTTTTATGCTGACCATGGTCTCTGTATTCCTGTTGCTTTACTGGATGGGAAAAGGCAAGATTCAGAAGATTCTGGTGCCCTATGGAAGAATGAGTCTTACCGATTACATCATGCAGTCGGTCATCGGGAGTTTCCTGTATTTCGGTTACGGACTGGCTTTGCACCAATACTGCGGTACGACAGTCAGTCTGTGCGTGGGCATTGTTTTCTTCCTGTTGCAGCTGGCTTTTGCCCATTGGTGGTTCCGGCATTTCAAGCGCGGTCCTCTGGAGACCCTTTGGCACAAACTGACTTGGCTGGGAAAAACAGTCAGTTAATCTGTTACGTTTTCTCCGTACTTTCTGAAAAAATATTCCAGTACTTCCAAGGGAGTACTCCAGCACTGTCTAAGAAGTACTACGGTACTTTCTTGGAAGGACTCTGGTACTCCCCAGAAAGTACTGAAATGGAGTTGCAGATATAAAAAAAAGACCGCATCGGACATACCGTGCGGTCTTTTTTCATTGTGATTTGATGGTCAGTTTGAATTATTTCTTGAAATATCTGTTGTACAGACCTTCGAAACCTTTTCCGTGACGAGCTTCGTCTTTAGCCATTTCATGAACAGTGTCATGGATAGCATCCAAGTTCAGCTGTTTAGCGCGAGTAGCGATACGCTTCTTGTCTTCGCAAGCGCCACATTCAGCGTTCATACGCTTTTCAAGGTTTGTCTTAGTATCCCATACGCAGTCACCCAGCAGTTCAGCGAATTTAGCAGCGTGTTCAGCTTCTTCCCAAGCATAGCGCTTGAAAGCTTCTGCAACTTCCGGATAACCTTCGCGGTCAGCCTGACGGCTCATGGCCAAGTACATACCAACTTCAGTACATTCACCCATGAAGTGGTTGTTCAAGTCCTTAATCATTTCGTCGTCGCAACCTTTAGCTACGCCGATAACGTGTTCGTCTACGAACTGCAAGCCACCTTCAGCTTCTTCCAGTTCTTTGAACTTAGAAGCAGGAGCTTTACACATCGGACATTTTTCAGGAGCTGCTTCACCTTCATAGATGTAACCACAAACAGTACAGATAAATTTCTTCATACGTCAAAAATTTTAAGTAGTTAGTTATATATTAATAAGTTATATTTTTTTAGTTCTTCATCATGTCTTTGCCTGCACATTCCGGGCAGATACCTTTGTAATATTGGTGTACCTCTTCCACGATGAATCCGTCTTTCTGGAACATTTCGGCTTCACTCGGGTCCATCTTTGCAGGTACATCATATATCTTGTTGCATACCTTGCACTGAAAATGCGCATGCGGCTGCATGTCGCCGTCAAAACAAGCGTTCTTTTCATCTATAGTCAGCATCTTTGCCGCGCCATGCTCCACAAACAACTTGAGGGTGTTGTACACTGTAGTCTTGGAGAGCGTAGGAATCTCTTTGCACAACGCCGTATAAATCTCGTCAATGCATGGATGCGTTTTGTGCTTCAGCAAATAATCCATGATGGCAATGCGTTGTACCGAGGGCTTAATCTGATGGTCGAGCAAATATTCGTATGCTGTCATATTTTTCAATTCTGTAATTGTTACAATTCTAATTCGAAGGCAAATATACAAAGATTTTTTCTTCTGGCAAACAGAACGCTCAGTTTTTTGTTTTTTTTACTTTGTGTTTCTGCGTTAAAATCTCCCGCCTCAGGATAGGGGCGTGTGTAAATATTGTTTATTTTTGCATCACTATATTATATATAACAAATTTATATGAGATTTGGTTTTGTAAAAGTGGCGGCTGCTATTCCTGCCGTGAAGGTAGCCGACTGCAAGTTTAATGCGCAGCAGACAGAGAAACAGATTGTCATTGCCGATGGGAAGGGCGTACAGATTATCGCTTTTCCGGAATTGAACCTGACCGGATATTCCTGTGGAGATTTGTTTGCCCAGAGTTTGTTGCTGGAGCAGGCGGAGTTCGCCCTGATGCAGATAGTCAACAACACGCGTCAGCTGGATATTATTTCCATTGTCGGCATGCCGATCATGGTGAATTCCACTTTGATGAATTGTGCGGTGATTTTTCAGAAGGGAAAGATTCTGGGACTCGTGCCTAAGACTTACCTTCCTAACTATAAAGAATTTTATGAGCAGCGTTGGTTCACTCCGTCGGTGGCTCATCCCGATTCCACCACCGTCCGTCTCTGCGGACAGGTAGTTCCCATGAGTGCCCGTTTGCTCTTCGATACGCCGGAGGTCTGCTTTGGCGTAGAAATCTGCGAGGATGTATGGGCACCCGTCCCCCCCAGTTCCACACTGGTACTGAAAGGAGCCGAGATTATCTTCAACCTGTCGGCCGATACGGAAAATATCTGTAAGCACCAGTACCTCCGTTCTTTGCTGGCACAGCAATCGGCACGGTGCCTGGCGGGATACGTATTCTCTTCCTGCGGTTTTGGCGAATCGACTACCGACGTGGTTTTCGCGGGGAATGCCCTGATTTACGAAAACGGCAGTCTGCTTGCCGCTTCCGAACGTTTCTCTTTCGAAGAACAGCTGGTCATCAGTGAGATTGATGTGGAGCGTCTGAGAGGGGAACGCTTGGTGAACACCACGTTTGCGGCCAGCGTACGGACTCATCAGGAGATGCCGGTACAGCATGTCAGTACGGAACTGGTTTCTTCGCGTGAACTGAGTCTGACCCGTCCGGTAGAACCGCATCCTTTCGTGCCTTCAGGCAGCCGTCAGCTGGACGAGCGCTGTGAGGAAATCTTCTCTATTCAGGTGGCCGGATTGGCCAAACGTCTGGTGCACACCCATTGCAAGACCGTCGTATTGGGTATTTCCGGGGGACTGGACTCCACGCTGGCCCTGTTGGTTTGTGTCAAGACCTTCGACAAGCTGGGCTTGCCGCGAAAAGGAATCGTGGGAGTGACCATGCCGGGTTTCGGAACCACCGACCGCACGTATCACAATGCCCTCTCCCTGATGGCCTCTCTGCAAGTGACTACGAAAGAAATCAGCATCAAGGATGCCTGTATCCAGCATTTTCAGGATATTGGTCAGGACATGTCGGTACACGATGTGACTTACGAGAACGGACAGGCCCGTGAGCGGACGCAGATACTGATGGATTATGCCAACAAGTTGGGTGGACTGGTCATCGGTACCGGCGACCTGTCGGAACTTGCCTTGGGATGGGCTACCTACAACGGTGACCACATGTCAATGTACGGTGTGAATGCCAGCATCCCCAAGACTTTGGTACGCTATCTGGTCAATTGGGTGGCACAGACGGGAGTGGATACCTTGTCCCGCAATACCCTGCTCGACATCATCGATACCCCAATCAGTCCGGAACTGATTCCAGCCGACGAGAACGGCAACATCAAGCAGAAGACCGAAGACTTGGTAGGTCCTTACGAGCTGCACGACTTCTTCCTCTTCCATTTCCTGCGTTTCGGTTTTCGTCCGTCCAAAATCTTCTATCTGGCCGAGATTGCTTTCCGCGGCACGTACGACAGCACGACCATCAAGAAATGGCTGACGAACTTCTATCGTCGTTTCTTTGCCCAGCAGTTCAAGCGTTCTTGCTTACCTGACGGTCCGAAAGTCGGTTCCGTTTCCTTGAGTCCGCGGGGCGACTGGCGCATGCCGAGCGATGCCAGTGCAGCGCTGTGGCTGAAAGAATGTGAGGAACTTCAGGCTTGATTCGGAGAGAGGCAAACCGATATAGAACACAGCCGTCTCAAAGAAAAAAATGTGAAAGTCAATATTTGATCCATTGGAATTCCAATGTAAAAAATCTCCTGCTTTCGTCCTTTCATCGAAGATAAATGAGGACTGAAGCAGGAGATTTTTTTAGAGTATTATTTAGGAATTGTAAGTCGGCCTGTTCAGAGCTTCCATTTCAAGACCGCCTTCTTCTGAGAGTCAGTGCAAGTATTTTTCCGTAAAAGCCTTTACCCGTTCCGTGTATTCGTCCGGGTACAGTTTGTAGGAATGGGCATGGTCCACACCCTCTGTAATCCACAGCTCCTTGGGAGCCGGTTTGGCCTCATAAAGCTTATACACCATCCACGTCGGTACAAAGTCATCGTTGTCACCGTGGATGAACAGCATCGGCTTCCGGCATTTCGCCACCTGCGACAAAGCCGATGCTTCCTGAAAATTCCATCCGTTCTGTAGCTGGCAGATCCAGCTGGCCGTGTAGAGCAACGGGAAAGGAGGCAAGCCGAACAATCCTTTCAGTTCCTTGCTGAACTGGTCCCACACGCTGGTGTAGCCACAGTCTTCCACGAAGCAAGTCACGTAGTCGGGCGTTGCATCCCCCGACAGCATCATGGTAGTGGCCGCCCCCATGGAGATGCCATGCACCACCGCCTGCAAGGAATCACCGAACAAAGCCGGTGCCACGTCTATCCATTGCTTCACGTCCTTCCGGTCCAGCCACCCCATCTGGATGGCATCCCCTTCCGTCAGTCCCGCATAGCGCAAGTCCGGCAGCAAGATATTACAGTCCAGCGAATGGTTGTAGAGATACCCGATGTGAAACATGCGGATGGCATTGTCCGTATAGCCGTGCACGATAATCGCCGTGCGGGCAGTAGGGCGGGAGGCGTGTGCATAAAACGCATGCATCCGGATGCCGTCGGGCGCGAGGATAAACGTATCCCGGAGCGCATGATGCTCCTCCAGACTGTCCAGCCATTGGACAATCTGAGGATATTCCTTTCGCATGAAAGTTTCAGATTCCACCATGTTTTTCCCCCGGTTTTCCGGGCGGAGTGCAAAATCAATCAGGTAGAGACCTCCCCCGACGACGATTCCCACGACCAGCAGTATCACGATGCCTGCCGACCAGAGGATTTTCTTTTTTGTGGTCATTGAAAATGGATATTGAGTCCGTGGTTAGCTGTTCCAGATATCCCATGCCCCGAAAGCCTGCAACAAGAGCATTTCCAGCCCGTTTTTGACGATGGCTCCCTGGTCGCTTCCCTTCTTCATGAAAAGCGTGGTGTTCGGATTGTAGAGCAGGTCGTACAACAGATGCTGCGGAGTCAGCAGTTCGTAGGGAATATTTGGACACTCGTCAGCCTTCGGATACATGCCCACCGGCGTACAGTTCACAATCACCTTGTAGTCCTGCATGATTTCGGGTGTAATTTCTTCGTACGTAATAACTTCATCATTGTGTTTGCTGCGCGATACGAACAGCGTTTCCAGCCCCAGTTGTTTCAACCCCTGATGAATGGCTTTTGAAGCTCCGCCAGTACCCAGAATCAGCGCTTTTTTGTGGTAGGGTTCCAGCAAGGCCTCGATGGAACGGACAAACCCGATGATGTCGGAATTATAGCCAATCAGTTTGGGGCCCCCTTTGGTATGCTCTATTTTGATGACATTGACAGCCCCGATTGCCTGCGCGTCTTTGTCCAGTTCGTCCAAATACGAAATCACTTTTTCCTTGTAAGGGATGGTCACATTCAGGCCCACCAGATTGGGGTTGGTCTTGATGATTTGCGGAAATTCTTCAATGGTCGGAATCTCAAAGTTCACGTATTCCGCGTCAATATTTTCTGAATGGAATTTTTCATTGAAAAAGTTCTTGGAAAAAGAATGTCCAAGCGGATAACCGATTAAGCCAAATTTTTTCATAAGGTTCAAAGATATTAGTTATTTTGTCGCAAAATAGAGTGTACACGTACCCATGGTCAGTCGTTTGAACTTTACCTCACTGAAGCCGGCCTTCCGGATAATTTCCTGCATGACTTCTCCTTGGGGGAAAGCCTTGATTGATTCGGGCAGGTAAGTATAAGCGCTGCGGTCTTTCGAAAGCAGCCAGCCCATGGCCGGAATCACGAATTTGGAATAAAGTGCGTAACCCTGTTTCATGGGGAAATGTGCCGGTTCCGACAGTTCCAGAATGACGAGATGTCCGCCGGGCACCAATACTCTGTACATCTCTTTCAGGCCCTTGTCCAGATGCTCGAAGTTGCGGATTCCGAATGCCACCGTGATGGCATCAAACCGGCTTTCGGGGAAGGACAGTGCCGTACAGTCTTCTTTCGCAAAAGAAATCTGTGGGTCGAGTCCCAGCTGTTTCACCTTCTCGCGTCCCACGTTCATCATGCCCTCCGAGATATCCGTACCAATCAGCTCGGCCGGTTGCAACATCTGGCAGGCCTGGATGGCGAAGTCGCCCGTGCCGGTAGCCACGTCCATGATGTGCTGGGGATGATAAGGTTCCAGCAGGCGGATAGCCTTCCGTCGCCAGCTTTTGTCGATGCCCCATGACATCAGGTGGTTCAGGTTGTCGTATGCCGGTGCGATGTGGTCGAACATTTTTTCTACCTGGGCAGCCTTGCCCTCTTTTTCGTTGTATGGCTTGATATTTTCTTGTGGGTAATGAGACATGCGTGGAAAGTTAAGATGGGACAATGTGATGGTGAATCTCCCTCTGCGAATGAAAGCCGTTTCATTCCGCAAAGGGAGATTAGGGTCAGATGCTTTTAAATTAAAGCAACAAATAGTCAGTTACGTTCTTTTCGATACGTTTGGCCAGGTTGTCTGTGTCACCTTTTACGAAGCTTTCGCCCGTGATGTGCTCAAACAACTCGATGTAGCGGTCGCTGATAGATTCCACGATGGCCGGAGTCATTTCAGGCACCTGCTGTCCTTCCTTGCCCTGGAAGCCGTTGGCCATCAGCCATTCGCGAACGAATTCCTTTGAAAGCTGCTTCTGCGGTTCTTCCTTTTCGAAGCGTTCCTGATAACCTTCTGAGTAGAAGTAACGGCTGGAGTCCGGTGTATGGATTTCGTCCATCAGGTAAATCTGGCCGTTGTGCTTTCCGAATTCATATTTCGTGTCTACCAGAATCAGGCCACGTTCAGCCGCCATCTGCGTACCGCGTTCGAACAAAGCCAGTGTATATTTCTCTAGGATGGCATATTCTTCCGGAGTAGCCAACCCTCTGGCCAGGATTTCTTCTTTGGAGATATCTTCGTCGTGCATACCCATTTCGGCCTTGGTGGTCGGAGTGATAATCGGATGAGGGAACTTCTCGTTTTCTCTCATGCCTTCCGGCAGACGCACACCGCAGATTTCACGCACGCCGCTCTTGTAGGCACGCCATGCGCTTCCGCAAAGGTAGCCACGTACAATCATTTCTACAGGGAATCCCTGGCACATCACGCCCACGGTAACCATCGGGTCGGGAGTAGCCAGTTTCCAGTTCGGGCAGATGTCTGTGGTAGCGTCCAGGAATTTAGCCGCAATCTGGTTCAGCATCTGTCCTTTATAAGGGATACCTTCCGGCAGCACGACATCGAATGCCGAGATACGGTCGGTAGCAACCATTACTAACTTTTCATCGTTGATGTTGTACACATCACGTACTTTTCCGTGATACACACTTTTCTGTCCAGGAAAGTGGAAGTCTGTTTTTGTTAATGCTTTGCTCATTGTCTTGTTATGTTTAGTAATGAATAGGATTCGTTATGTTCATGCCTGTGGAGTCTTTTCGGCTTCTCTGGCAGCGCGCAGTTGTTTTCTTTCCGCTTTCTCTTTTTCCTCGAATTTCTCGTAGGCTTCCACGATGCGGGTCACCAGCTTGTGGCGGACAATGTCTTTCTTGTTCAGTTCGATGAAGCTGATGCCTTTCACGTCTTTCAGGATTTTCATGGCCTGCACGAGTCCCGAAGTCTGCGAGGCGGGAAGGTCAATCTGCGTCATGTCGCCCGTCACAATCATCTTGGTGTTCATGCCCATTCGGGTGAGAAACATTTTGATTTGCTGGGTGGTGGTGTTCTGCGCTTCGTCCAGGATGACCACCGCGTCGTTCAGCGTACGTCCGCGCATGAAGGCCAGCGGTGCAATCTGGATGACGTTCAGTTCCATGTATTCCTTCAGCTTGGCCGCCGGAATCATGTCCTGAAGCGCATCATACAGCGGTTGCAGGTAAGGGTCAATCTTGTCCTTCATGTCGCCGGGCAGGAATCCCAGTTTCTCGCCCGCTTCCACGGCCGGACGGCTGAGGATGATTTTCTTGATTTCCTTGTTCTTCAGGGCCCGTACTGCCAGGGCGATGGCCGTGTAGGTCTTTCCTGAACCCGCCGGACCGATGGCAAAAATCATGTCATTCTTTTCGAATTCGCGCACCAGCTTCAGCTGGTTTTCACTTCTCGGAGTAATCGGCTTGCCCGTCACACTGAACACGATGGCATCGCCCGTCTTTTCAATTTTCGGGGCATTGCCCTTCACGATGTCCAGAATCACTTCTTCGTTGAGCGAGTTGTACTGCACGCAGTGTTTCTCCAGCGCCAGGACGGCCTCTTCGAAAGCGCACATTTCCTCCTCGTCTCCCATGATTTTGATGACGTTTCCGCGCGCCACAATCCGCAGCTTGGGAAACAGGGCCTTGATCATCTGCATGTTGGCATTATTCACGCCATAGAAAATCACTGGGTCAATATCTTCGAGTACGATATGTTTCTCTATCATTGAGTTTCTTCAGATTCGCTTGTATTTTATTTTTTGCAAAAATAATCATAACTTTTGATTGTAGAACGAGAAAGCAGAAGAAAATCTGCTTACTTCAGTTCTTTCATTTTGTAGCGTTCGCCGGTCGATTTCACCAGTTCCTGCAAGAATTCCTTGCTGTATCCCGGGCGGTCCAGCGGAGCCGTGTTGCCGGTAGCCGGGCGTTGCAACTGTCCGTTCTGCATGCGTTTCACGGCACCGTCGTTGTAGCGTACGATGAGGAATTCGCCCAGTTTCTTCCAGCTGTCTACGGCAGTCTGTGCCGTCATCTGCGTGTAATTGGTCAGGAATTCCTTGGCTTTGGCCGGGTCTTGCTGATACAGTTTCAGGGCCGTGCTTTCAATACCTTCCTGTGCCTGTGCATAAGTATCTTCCAGGCTGTTCTGCACGGTGCGCATGTCTTCCACCATCAGGTTGTAGCGCGGACGGATCATGTCGGCCACCCAGTTGTAAATCCAGAAAGCGGAATCCCATGAGAAGGTCACGCAGTCACCGTGTCCCTGCTGGTAAGGATAAGGCACCTTGTCCGTGTTGCAGTACACCGGAGTGAAGACCGTCATGTTGGCGTCGTCCAGACCGAACCAGAGCACACCGCCGATGGCGTCGGGCAGGTTGGAACGCATCTGTGAAACGAACACGAAACCGCTCTGCTGGGTAGAGATGGGGCGTTCGTTGAAATATTCCTGTCCGTCCACCTTGAAGGTCAGCGGCGACAGGCGGTAAGGCATTTCGAAACAGCCGGCACCCATGTCCTTGGTGATGTCGAGCGGAGTACCTTCGTAGTGGTCACGCATGGCATGCTGGATGTCGCGTACCGAAATCTTCTGGTCCGGTTTTACGTAAAGCGGCATCGGCTCCTTGCTCTCGCCCTGGATATAAGAAAGGTAAGACTGTCCGGTCGCCTTGCTGAACATGTTGTAGAAGCTCCACACACGCGCCTCGCAGAAACGCAGGCCGCTGAAATCGAGCGGGCAGTAGGCATCAGCAAAGCTGAAGTCCTTGTTGTTGCCGCTGAAATAGCCTTTTTCGCGGGCAAAGGAAATCACGTCGGGTGCATACAGGCAGTTCTCCTTGTCGTTCATGTCGAACTTGTGGATGCGGCTCTGGTTGGCATGAGCGGCAATGCAGTCGTCCGGAATACGGACAGCCACCCATACAGCCCCTTTCACGCCCGGTCCTTTTCCAATCATCTCCATGATCCAGGCTTCGTTCGGGTCGGCAATCGAGAACGATTCACCGCTGCTGTAGTAACCGTATTCTTTCACCAGGTCGGTCATGATTTTGATGGCTTCCTTGGCCGTGCGCGAACGTTGCAGGGCCACGTAAATCAGGCTTCCGTAGTCCATGATGCCAGTGCTGTCCACCAGTTCCGGACGTCCGCCGAAAGTGGTTTCCCCGATGGTCACCTGAAACTCGTTCGTGTTGCCGATGACGTTGTAGGTCTGTTTGGCTTCCTTGATTTTGCCCAGGTATTTGCCCGAATCCCAGTCGTAGATGTCGCGCATCTCGCCCGGTGCATGCTGGGCAGCCGGGTAGTGGCACAGGTAGCCGAACATGCCGTAAGAGTCGGCCGAGTAAGAGACGATGACGGAACCGTCGGCCGAAGCCTTCTTTCCGACAATGAAGTTGGTACATGCCCATCCGTTGGCAATACATGCTGTCAGCAGAAAGACAGCCAGCATTATTTTTTTCATTTTCATGTAGGTAGGTTGTTTATGATTTGAGTTATTGATTCTTTCAGAACTTGTATTCCTTGCGGGCCGTGTTTCCGCATTGGTCGGTCACGGTCACCTCGGCCTTGTGGGGAACTCCCTTTTTCACCTTTTCCGGGTCTTGTATCACCAGGATACCTTTCTTCAGGCCGAAGAGGACAAACTTCCCGTCAATGTACACCTTGTAGGTGCCGATACCCGATTCGGCGTCGCTGATGCGGAACCGGATTTGCCGGTTGCTGCGCCATCCGCCCTGTCCGACGGGAGTGATTTTCGGCGCCACGGTATCCACGTCGACAGAGAAGGTGCCGAGGGAACGTATCCGGGTCTTGACCCATCCGTTCTCGTATTTCCCGCCCATGGAACTCCGCCATTTGCCGGCCTTCTGCACGATGTAGTATTTCGTGGTGTCGGCCACCGGCTTGTGGCGCAGGCCGATGGACAAGTCGCAGTAGCTGTGGATAGGCGTCCGTCCGGCATCCAGCACATAGTCGAAGGCGATGTGCGAGCTGTCCCCCTTGACGCGGGTGTGGAGCGGCACGTTGTCATATACGTAGTAGCGGGGCACCACCAGTTCCATGCCCGGTTGCTGGATGATGTTGGTCCGGTTCCAGTAAAGCATCTCGTCAGCCTCCGGCTTGTAGGCGGGAATGTCCTGCCGTTTGCCCTTTATGGTAAATGCATACGTTCTGCGGTTGCCGAAATTGTCTTCCAGCACGTAGCGGAAATGATAGTCCCGTTCCTCGTTGATGTTTACAGCACCCCGGTTCTCATCCGTGCGGAGCAGCCGGAGCCGGTTGCCGGGCAACTTATAGGAACGCATAATCAGCCGCCGCGTGCGGGTCAGCTCGTCGTAGTCCGTAAACCCGTTGATCATGCGGTTCTCGTCGGGCAGCACCCGGTCGGTCGTGCTGTTGAACACTTGTACCGAGTCCACATAAAGCGTGACCGAGTGTACGCCGTAGAAGTTCGAGGTGCCGTCCATGTAATCCTTGGCGCTGATGCCCGTGTAGATTTTCCCCCACGCGTGGATGGGCTGTCTCAGGGCATTCACGTTGAGCAGTTTCTTTTGCGTGCTGCCGTTCACCACGCCCTCTCCCTGAATCGGATAAATGCCGATGAGGCTGGCCACGGGCGCCTTGCTGTCTTTCAGGAAACGCTTGAAATAAGGCATGGGGTCAATGTATTCTCCCGTTTCCGTCTGCCGCAGCTCCAGGTGCAGGTGAGGTCCAGCCGAAGCCCCCTCGTTGCCGCTCAGGGCAATGATATCCCCCTTCTTCACCGGGAACTGTCCGGGTTGGAATTTCAGGTCGCAGGTAAACGTTTCGTGCGCATACTGGTACTGGCGCACGTAAGCCTGTATGTTCTTGGCAAATGACACCACGTGTCCGTACACCGAAGTCAGTCCGTTGGGATGGGTGATGTAGAGAGCCTGTCCGTATCCTCCGTGCAATACCGCCACACGCGATACATAGCCGTCGGCAATGCAATAAATGGGTTTGCCGGTTACCCCTTGTGTCTTGATGTCCAGTCCGTTGTGGAAATGATTGGGGCGCAGCTCGCCAAAGTTGGCGCTGAGCAGAATCGGGAAGTCGAACGGAGAACGGAAGTAGTTGTCGGTGACATTCTGGGCCTGTCCGGAGAGTACCCCCGTCAAGGCCAGTGCCAGTATCATTTTCTGTCTCATTTTTTCGTATTTGTTAAGCGGTTACAAAGATATTAAGAAATCCCGAAGCTGCAATCTTTTTGGAATGACTCTAAAAAATACGTCGTTTTTTATTAGGATAATTTATCCGAATGGTCTATTTTTGTCAGTGTATTGATATGCAATTTATTATTTATAAAACAGTATAATCATGGAAAACAATGAATTGATTCAACAGTGTACAGAGAAAGCTCAGACATGGCTGACGGCTGCCTACGATGCCGAAACACAGGCTGAAGTGAAACGCATGCTTGAAAATCCCGACAAGTCGGAATTGATTGATGCCTTCTACAAAGACCTTGAATTCGGTACAGGTGGTTTGCGCGGTATCATGGGAGCCGGTTCCAACAGAATGAATATCTACACGGTAGGTGCCGCTACACAGGGCTTGGCCAACTACCTGAACAAATGCTTTGCCGGAAAGAAAGACATCTCGGTAGTGGTAGGTCACGACTGCCGCAACAACAGCCGCAAGTTTGCGGAAATTTCTGCCGACATCTTCACGGCCAACGGCATCAAGGTTTATCTGTTCGATGACATGCGTCCTACACCGGAAATGTCATTTGCCATCCGTCACCTGGGTTGCCAGAGCGGTATCAACATCACGGCTTCACACAACCCGAAAGAATACAACGGTTACAAGGCTTACTGGGACGACGGTGCACAGGTACTGGCTCCACACGACAAGGGCATCATCGACGAAGTGAACAAGATTTCCAGCGTGAGCGAAATCAAGTTCCAGGGCAACAAGGAACTGATTCAGATTATCGGTAAGGAAATCGATGACGAATACCTGCGTCAGGTTCACACCTTGTCTATCGATCCGGAAGTAATCAAGCGTCAGAAAGACCTGAAGATTGTCTACACGCCGATTCACGGTACCGGTATGAAACTGATTCCGCAGTCACTCAAATTGTGGGGCTTTGAAAACGTACATTGCGTGGCCGAACAGATGGTGAAGAGCGGCGACTTCCCTACAGTGGTATCTCCGAACCCGGAAAATGCAGAAGCACTGACATTGGCCATCAAGCTGGCCAAGGAAATCGATGCCGATATCGTGATGGCTTCCGACCCCGATGCCGACCGTGTGGGTATGGCTTGCAAGGACAGCAAGGGCGAATGGGTATTGATCAACGGTAACCAGACCTGCTTGATTTTCCTGTACTACATCATCAAGAACCGTATCGCCATGGGCAAGATGAAAGGCAACGAGTTCATCGTGAAGACCATCGTAACCACAGAACTAATCAAGAAAGTGGCCGACAAGAACCACATCAAGATGCTCGACTGCTACACTGGTTTCAAATGGATTGCCCGTGAAATCCGTCTGCGTGAAGGCAAGGAACAATACATCGGTGGCGGTGAAGAAAGCTACGGATTCCTGGCTGAAGACTTCGTACGTGATAAAGATGCCGTTTCTGCCTGCTCACTGCTGGCTGAAATCTGCGCATGGGCCAAAGACCAGGGCAAGACCTTGTATGACATACTGATGGAAATCTACGTAGAATACGGCTTCTCACTGGAAGTGACTGTCAACGTAGTGAAACCGGGTAAGACGGGTGCCGATGAAATCAAGGCCATGATGGACAACTTCCGTGCATGTCCGCCGAAAGAACTGGGTGGTTCGGAAGTGGTTCTGGTAAAAGACTACAAGACCTTGAAGGCTACCGACAACACCGGAAAAGCCACAGACTTGGATATGCCGGAACCTTCCAACGTGCTTCAGTTCTTTACAGCCGACGGTACAAAAGTTTCTGTACGTCCTTCCGGCACAGAACCTAAGATTAAGTTCTACATGGAAATCAAGGGCGAAATGCATTGTCCGAAGTGCTATGCAGGTGCATTGGCCGACGCCAAAGAAAAAGTAGATGCAGTAAAGAAATCTTTGGGCATTTAAGATGCGGGGCGTGTGAGTGCGCCGCCAGAGATGATTTGAAATAAGGAATGTCATTCCCGCGAAGGCTTTCAGGAGTCTTTCTTGCTTCGGGAATGACATTCTTTTTTTGTCAGAATGTTTGCTGTTTTGGGAAATCCCTGTCAAAAAGTACGGATTTGACGGGTTTTGCTAACCGTGTCTGGCGGCAAAAAGCCTCTTCTGTGCAGACGCCTTTGGGACCCCGAAAAACTCATCGGCCTCACAGGGGTCTGTAGAGGGGGTAGAAGGGGAGTGAAACGGTCGTCCCGGGAGAATGAAAAATGAAAATCCGGAAAAATCGCTTTGACGTTCGGAGGCAAACGTAAAGGCGTTTCACTCCAAACGTCAAAGCGTTTTTCGGTAAACGCTTAGGAGCTTTCGGGCAAACGCACTTGTGTCTTTTTTGCAGGTCTTAAAATGAAGATTTTTGAGGACTTTATTTTCTATTTCAAACGTGAATTTGGAATTTCCTGGCATGACTGAATGAAGGTTTATTTCGTTTATTTGTGTTCTTTTTGTTGCTGAAACAGCTTTCTTGTTTTCTTCATATCTTATTTTGTGGAACTTTCTTTTCTTCTTGAATTTATAGAGCTTCTTTTCCTGCACAGTTTGTACACGAGGATTGACCTGAGGGCTGAATTTCCTTTTCTGAAGAAGAAAAAATGAGCAAAATGACAGTTGCTTTCAAAAGAAAAAGTTATTTTTGTATGTGTGCATCTAAAAAGTCAAATTGTAAGATTGTATCAAGATGAAGTACCCAATAGGAATCCAGAGTTTCGACCAGTTGATAGAAGACGGCTATGTTTATGTGGATAAAACAGATTTGGTTTACAGTCTGGTAAAGGAAGGCAAGATTTACTTCCTCAGCCGTCCGCGCCGTTTCGGGAAGAGTCTTCTTGTCTCTACCTTGAAGAACTATTTCTTAGGAAGGAAAGAACTGTTCAAAGGGTTGAAGATAGATGCGCTGGAGAAGGACTGGAAAGTCTACCCCGTATTTCATCTGGATTTCAACGGAACAGATTTCACGCTTCCCGGCGAATTGGAAAGAAAGCTCGGTTATTACATTTCTTCGTGGGCCGACCAGTATGCTTTTCCCGAAAAGAGCCGTAATTTGGGGCTGGGCGATTTCTTTGCCGAGGTCATTCGTGCGGCCCATGAGCATACCGGGAGGAGGGCCGTTGTCCTGATTGATGAATATGACAAACCCATCTTGGACGTGTTGGATACAGACGCTTCCTTGGAAGAGCGGAACCGGAATACATTGAAAGCCTTTTATTCCGCTTTCAAGAGTGCCGACGAGCATCTCCAGTTTGTATTCCTGACCGGGGTGACAAAGTTCTCGCAGGTAAGTGTGTTCAGCGGTTTCAACCAGCCTTTCGATATTAGTATGCACGGCAAGTATGAGACGCTATGCGGCATATCTCAGGAAGAACTGGATGCTACTTTCCGGGAGCCGATGGAGGCCATGTCGGAAGTGTACCGTTGTTCGTATGATGAAATGCGGGCGATGCTTAAAGCACAATATGACGGTTATCATTTCAGTAAGAAATTGTCTGATGTATATAATCCGTTCAGTCTTCTTAATGCGTTTGCTTCGATGGATATATCTGATTACTGGTTCAAGAGCGGTACGCCGACTTATCTTATCCGGCTACTGTCTCACACCGACGAGAATATGAACGAAATCACGGGCAAGTACTATTCAGCGGAAGAGTTCATCGACTACAAGGCCAACGTGGAACAGCCGTTGCCGATGATTTACCAAAGCGGCTACTTGACGATAAAGGATTTCGATCTGGAAGAAAACACCTTCCTTTTGGATTATCCGAATAAGGAGGTGAAGCGCGGCTTTCTTACGATGGTGGCTTCCAGCTATTTTTCGAATGGAGATACCTCATCTGAAACAGGTACGATAGCAGATTGGCGAACAGAGTAGCATCATAGGATGGAAGAAATAAAAGAACTCGATTTTGAGAGATAGCTAATGTTGGTTTTCAGATTCGATTGTTGGTGTCCATAGATGCTTATAATTTACATTTTACCATGACTAAAACTGGATTGTCATTAATAATGTAGTGTATCATACATCCTGCTTAACCGTATTGCATATCCTTAATTAAAAAATGCGCAGAGAGACAGTTGTTTTCAAGAGAAAAGACATATTTTTGTATATGTGTATAAAGTAATGTAATGAATACGACATATATAGTTAAAAGAAAGAATATTATCAGGATAGGAGTACT